>JACCDH011197309.1_pt1 | contig 35334 bp, 35 predicted proteins | sample 7442481 | NCBI WGS metagenome assembly JACCDH01 (sample SAMN15323433, study PRJNA562643) | freshwater metagenome | isolation source: river surface water | place: USA:Blue River Watershed | collected 2017-08-15
AACCGCCAAACTTGGCCGCCAACACCGTCGTGATCGCAGCCGTCAACGTGGTCTTGCCGTGGTCAACGTGACCAATCGTGCCAACGTTCACGTGCGGCTTGGTCCGCTCAAATTTTTCTTTTGCCATTTGGGAACTCCAAAATCAAAATGATTGAAACAACACCGAAAACTGGTGCCCTTGGCGGGAATCGGACCCGCGACCTCTCCCTTACCAAGGGAGTGCTCTACCAATGAGCCACAAGGGCCAAAACATTTGGCCAAAGACCAAACGCCTGGAAAATCACACAAACAACCACAGCGCGACTGGAGCGGGAGACGGGAATCGAACCCGCGTCATCAGCTTGGAAGGCTGGGGTTCTACCATTGAACTACTCCCGCCAAAACCGCGCTCACCCCGGACAAGCCAGAACAAACGCGACTTTCACGCTCTCTGCCACTGCTGTTGCCAACAGTGGTTGGTGGAGGGGACTGGATTCGAACCAGTGTAGGCGTAAGCCAACAGATTTACAGTCTGCCCCCTTTAGCCACTCGGGCACCCCTCCATAGCAGAGCCCGTGATTATGCCATGAAAATAAGTCGGCGCAGAAGCCCTGTGGGTCCGCGCACCGAAAAATCCGCCAAATTCACCAGTCCACTGGACCGATGCCCCGACTTTGAAGCCACGCATTGGCTTGACTCAGGTGACCACAGCCCAGAAACGGCGTGGGTGGGCGGCGCGCCGACAAGGGGGATGGGTGGTTGGCCATGAAGACAGCGTGGCGAGTGGTGTCAACCTCGGCGGCTTTGCGCTGCGCGTGCGCGCCCCACAACAAAAAGACCTTGGGGGCGGGGTCGGCGCTGCAACGCGCCACCAAGGTGTCGGTCAGCGACTCCCAGCCTCGACCAGCGTGGCTGTTGGCTTGGCCATCCTCCACCGTCAAACAGGTGTTGAGCAAGCAAACACCTTGCTCGGCCCACGAGACCAATGAGCCGTGGGCTGGCACCGGCAAGCCCAAATCGCGCCGACGCTCTTGCCAAATGTTGCGCAGACTCGGGGGCACGGGCTGGCCAGGCGGGACTGAAAACGCCAAGCCCTCGGCTTGACCCGGCCCGTGGTAAGGGTCTTGGCCCAAGATCACGACCTTGACGCGGCTCAAAGGGGTCAGGGACAGGGCCCGCAAAGGCTCAGGCGGGTAAATGGTGGCACCAGTATCCAAACGGGTCTGCAAAAACGCCAACAAACTTTGACCCGCAGCCGACACCCAAAACGCGCCAACATCGGCTTGCCAAGACACGTCCACTGGCCACAGGGCCGGGTCGGCTTGGCGCAAACGGGGGGCATCACTACCCCAATCCCAGGCCGATTGTTTCACCGTCGCCCTTAAGCGAACAGCTCAGCCAAGGCCACACCAGGTTCGGGCGCGCGCATGAAGGCCTCCCCGACCAAAAAGCCCTGCACCCCCGCGCGGCGCAAACGCAGCACATCGTCTCGGGTGGTGATGCCGGACTCACTGATGAGCAAACGCTGCTCACCCACGTCGGCCCTGATCGACAAGGTGGTGTCGAGCGACACCTCAAACGTGTGCAAGTTGCGGTTGTTCACCCCCAACAACGGGGTTTTCAAACGCAGTGCGCGCTCACATTCGGCGCGGTCGTGGACCTCGACCAAAACCGCCATGTTCAAGCCCAAGGCCAAGGCCTCGAAGTCGGCCATCTGGGCATCGTCCAAACAAGCGGCAATCAACAGCACCGCATCCGCGCCCATGGCCCGGGCTTCGTAGATTTGGTAGGCGTCAACCATGAAGTCTTTGCGCAAGACCGGCAAATCGCAGCTGGCGCGGGCTTGTTTGAGGTAATCGGCGCTGCCTTGGAAAAAATCTTTGTCGGTGAGCACCGACAGGCAGGCCGCGTTCACGCCATTGACGCCTTCGGCGTAACTCTGGGCGATGTCGGCGGGGATGAAGTCCTCGCGCAACACGCCCTTGGATGGACTGGCTTTTTTCACTTCGGCGATCACCGCCGCATGACCCGCGGCGATTTTGGCGCGCAACGCCCCTTCGAAATCGCGCGTGAGAACACGGCTCTCGGCATCGGCACGAACCATCGCCAAAGGCTTGCGCTTTCGCGCAGCCTGGACCTCTTGGTGTTTGACCTCAACGATTGTTTTCAGGATGTCACTCATGCGGCGGCTTTCTGTGTAGCGGATACCAAACGATCCAGCCGGGCTTGTGCGGCGCCGCTGGACAAGGCCTCGCGGGCCAAGGCAATGCCGGCTTCGATGGTGTCAGCCACGTTGGCAGCGTACAGTGCCACACCCGCGTTGAGCACCACGATGTCGCGCGCAGGGCCGGCCTCGTTGGCCAAGACACCCAAGAGCATGGCGCGCGACTGCTCGGGCGTGTCCACGCGCAAAGCGCGGTTGCTGCTCATGGCAAAACCAAAATCTTCGGGGTGGATTTCGTACTCACGAACCTGACCGTTTTTGAGCTCGCCCACCAAGGTCGACGCCCCCAAGGACACCTCGTCCAAACCATCGCGGCCATACACAACCAAAGCATGCTCCGCACCCAAACGCTCCAAGGCACGCACCTGAATGCCCACCAAGTCGGGATGGAAGACGCCCATCAAAATGTTCGGGGCGCTGGCGGGGTTGGTGAGTGGCCCCAAGATGTTGAACATGGTGCGCACACCGAGCTCTTTGCGCACCGGTGCCACGTTTTTCATCGCGGGGTGGTGGTTGGGCGCGAACATGAAACCAATGCCCACGTCGGCGATGCACTGCGCGATGCGCTCGGGGGTCAAGTTGATGTTGACACCCAAGCTCTCGAGCACGTCGGCGCTGCCGCTCTTGCTGCTCACGCTGCGCCCACCGTGTTTGCTCACACGACCACCGGCCGCGGCCACCACGAACATGGAACAGGTGGAAATATTGAACGTGTGCGAACCATCACCGCCGGTGCCGACGATGTCCACCAAATGGGTGCGGTCAGGCACGTCAACTTTGGTCGAAAATTCGCGCATCACTTGCGCGGCGGCGGTGATCTCGCCAATGGTTTCTTTCTTCACGCGCAGGGCTGCGATGAAGGCAGCCAGCCAGACCGGCGACATCTCACCGGCCATGATGAGCCGCATGATGTGCAGCATCTCGTCGTGGAATATTTCGCGGTGCTCGATGACACGTTGCAGCGCCTCGGTCGGTGTGATGGGGGGCAATTGGCTGAGCATGGCCGCTCCTTACAAAAAGTTTTTCAGCATGGCGTGGCCGTGCTCGGTGAGGATGGACTCGGGGTGGAACTGCACGCCTTGGATGTCGAGCTCGGTGTGGCGCACGCCCATGATCTCGCCGTCGTCGGTCCAGGCCGTGACCTTCAAACACGCCGGGATGGACGCCCGCTCGATGGCCAAGGAGTGGTAACGGTTGACCGTGAAGCGCTCGGGCAGGCCCGCAAAGACACCCTCTTGGGTGGTCGTGATGACGCTGGTTTTGCCGTGCATGAGGGTTTGGGCCCGAATGATCTTGCCGCCGAACGCCGCGCCGATGCTTTGGTGGCCCAGACACACGCCCAAGATGGGCAGCTTGCCCGCGAAGTGCTGAATGGCGGCAACCGAAATGCCCGCTTCCATGGGCGAACAAGGCCCGGGCGAAATCACCAAGCGGTCGGGCTGGCGCGCCGCGATGCCTTCAAGGGTGATTTCGTCGTTGCGAAACACCTCGACCTCGGCGCCCAACTCCCCGAAGTACTGGACGATGTTGAAGGTGAAGCTGTCGTAGTTGTCCACCATGAGGACTTTGATCTTGCTCATTCCAGGCCCTCCTCGACCACTTCGCTGGCGCGCAACAAGGCGCGGGCTTTGTGTTCGGTTTCTCTCCACTCCAACTCGGGCACCGAGTCGGCCACCACGCCGGCGGCGGCTTGCACGTAAAGCGTTTCGTTTTTGATGATGCCGGTGCGGATCGCAATGGCCACGTCCATGTCACCCGCAAAACTCAGGTAACCACACGCCCCACCGTACAGGCCGCGTTTGGTGGGTTCGAGCTGGTCGATCAACTCCATGGCGTGCACTTTGGGCGCGCCGGTCAAGGTGCCGGCGGGGAAGGTGGCTTTGAGCACGTCCATGCTGGAGAGCGGTTGGCCATCGACGCCGTTGAGCAAGAGGCCTTCGACGTTGCTCACGATGTGCATGACGTGGCTGTAACGTTCCACCACAAACGCCTCGGTGACTTTGACGCTGCCGGTTTGGGCGATGCGCCCGATGTCGTTGCGCGCCAAGTCGATGAGCATGACGTGCTCGGCCCGTTCTTTGGGGTCGTTGATGAGTTCCTCCTCGGCGGCCTTGTCGGCCTCAGGCGTGGCACCACGCGGGCGCGTGCCCGCCAAAGGCCGGATGGTGACTTTTTGGCCTTCGGGTGTGGACTCTTGGCGCACCAAAATTTCGGGCGAAGCCCCCACCACATGCGCGTCACCCAAGTGGTAGTAATACATGTAGGGGCTGGGGTTGAGGGTGCGCAAGGCGCGGTACAGCGAGAGCGGGCTGGCGGTGAAGGTTTTGTGGATGCGCTGGCCCACCTGCACCTGCATGAAGTCTCCGGCGGCGATGAGCTCTTTGGCGCGGTCCACCGCGGCCAAGTAATCGGCTTTGGCGAAGCTGCGCTGCGCGGGGTGGCTGGTGCTCGGCGCCATCGACGGCGCTTGCGCTGGGGCTTTGAGGCGCAGCTTCAACTCGGCCAATCGCGCTTGTGCCTTGGCGTAAGCCCCCGCTTGCGTCGGGTCGGCGTAGACGATGAGCGAGAGCTTGCCCGAGAGGTTGTCGATGACCGCCAGCTCTTCGGTTTGCAAGAGCAGGATGTCGGGCATGCCCAGGTCATCGGGTGGGCACGAATGCACCAATTTTTTTTCAATGTGGCGCACCGTGTCGTAACCAAAATAACCCGCCAAGCCACCACAAAAGCGGGGCAGGCCCGGGCGCAGCGCCACTTGGAAGCGCTTTTGGTAAGCCGCCACAAAGTCCAGCGGGTTGCCGGCGTGGGTTTCCACGACTTGGCCATCGGTGACGACCTCGGTCTTGGCTGCGTCCCCAAAGCCGCTGGCACGCAAGAGCGTGCGTGCGGGCAAGCCGATGAAGCTGTAGCGACCAAAACGCTCGCCACCGACGACCGACTCCAGCAAAAAGCTGTGTTGGCCACCGTTTTGCACGTGGGCGAGTTTGAGGTAGAGGGACAGTGGCGTTTCTAAGTCGGCAAACGCCTCGGCCACCAATGGAATGCGGTTGAACCCTTGTTGGGCCCATGCTTGGAATTCGGTTTCGTTCATCGCGGTGAGCCTCCACAGCTCAAGCCCCCGACAGGGGGTCGTTCATCAAAGACGTGTCGGCCAAAGGCACGACGGGGATCCAAACGGTGGGCCCAAGAGACCCACGGGCGATCAGACCCGCCAGGGCCAAGCTCCCCGGTCGGCCAGACCTGTGTTGATGGTGCGGTGGATGAACATGGCGTGCAGTTTAGCAAAGGCTCAGGCCCACGCCGGATCGATCTCGTCCAAGCGGTCCACGCAAGCGCGAGCGTCTTGCTCGCGCACGGGCTCGCCGTGGTTGTATCCGTAGCGAACCAAGACCACGGGACAACCCGCGGCGGTGGCGGCTTGGGCGTCGTTGCGCGAGTCGCCCACCACCCAAGTCTGAGCGGGGGTGGTGCCCAAGGCCTCGCAGGTGCGCAAGACCGGCAAGGGGTCGGGCTTTTTGCGCTCAAAACTGTCGCCACCAAAAACGTGCGCGAAAAAACCACGCAAGCCTTTGACCTCCAACAGGTCTTCGGCAAAAGCCCAAGGTTTGTTGGTCAAACAAGCCATGGGGACGCCCGCGGCTTGCAAGCGCTGCAGGCCTTCCTTCACGCCAGGGTAGACATCGGCGTATTGCCCATTGTTGAAGCCGTAGTGGTGCTGGTAGCGTTCCAACGCCAAGGCGGTTCGGTCGTCTTCGGACCAAGACAACAACACCGAACCGGCGGCCACCACCTCCGGTAGCGCCAGTTGGTGCGCCAAGACCATGCGAACCAAGTGTTCCGAACCTTTTCCAATCGTGCGCTCGACCGTGGCCGCATCGACCTCGGGCAAATGCAGATCGGCCAGCGTGTGGTTGAGCGAGGCGACAAAGTCGCCCAAGGTGTCAACGAGCGTGCCGTCGAGGTCGATGATGCAAGCCTTCATGCGGCCAACGCACTGCGCATCTGGTCGATCACGCTCTTGTAGTCGGGCTTGCCGAAAATCGCGCTGCCGGCCACGAAGGTGTCGGCACCGGCATCGGCCACGCGGCGGATGTTGTCGACCTTGATGCCGCCGTCGACCTCCAAGCGGATGTCGCGCCCGCTGCGTTCGATCCATTGGCGCGCCAACTCGACCTTGCGCAAAGCCGAGTCGATGAAACTCTGGCCGCCAAACCCTGGGTTCACGCTCATGATCAGGATGAGGTCGATTTCGTCGATGGTCCACTCCAACACGTCCAAAGACGCGGCGGGGTTGAACACCAAACCGGCTTTGACGCCTTTGCTTTTGATCGACTGGATGCTGCGGTGCACGTGGGCGCTGGCGTCGGGGTGAAAGCTGATGAGGTCCGCGCCGGCCTCGGCAAACGAAGCGGCCAGGGCGTCCACGGGCGAAATCATCAAGTGCACGTCGATCGGCACGGCCACGCCCGCGGGCGTTTTGGCGTGGGGTTTGACGGCTTGGCAAATCATGGGCCCAAAGGTGAGGTTGGGCACGTAGTGGTTGTCCATCACATCGAAGTGGATCCAGTCGGCGCCGGCGGCGATGACGTTTTTCACCTCGTCGCCCAAACGGGCGAAGTCGGCGGACAAGATGGAAGGCGCGATGCGGTGGGTGGTCATGGGGGCATCCTTGAAAACCGCTATTTTGGCAGGGCCGCTGAGCGCCCCCAACCCGATCCCATCGGCGGCGGTTTAACATGCCGCATGCCCGATACCTGCCTCTTCCACTGCAACGTTCGTCCTTTGTACTTGCCCGAGCAATCGTCGCAAGAGCCGCCACGCCACACCTTTGCCTACACGGTGACCATCACCAACTCAGGCACGGTGGCCGCGCAGCTGATTGCACGGCACTGGATTTTTGAGGACGAAAGCGGGCACTACCAAGAGGTGAAGGGTTTGGGCGCCGTGGGCCAGCAGCCCCTGCTGCAACCGGGCGAGTCCTTTGAATACACCAGCGGCGTGCAACTGCACGCGCCCATCGGCACCATGCGCGGCGCGTTCTTTTGTGTCGGCGTCAACGGCGAGCGCTTTGAAGCGCCTGTGCCGACCTTGGCTTTGATCGCCGACGGTGCCGAGCCGGCCAAACGGGTCTTGCACTGAACCGCCATGGGCGAGTTCGAGCTCATCCGTCGCCATTTCGTTCGCGACGAACCCCCACACCCGCGGGTGGTGCTGGGCATCGGCGATGACGCGGCCTTGCTGCAAGCGACGCCTGGCCAACAATGGGCCATCTCCAGCGACATGCTGGTGGTCGGTCGGCATTTTTTTCCTGACGTTTCACCCGAGGCCTTGGGCCACAAAGCCTTGGCGGTGAACTTGAGCGACCTCGCAGCCATGGGCGCCCGGCCCGTGGGCTTCACCTTGGCGCTGGCCTTGCCCGAGGCCAACGAAGCCTGGCTCAGCGCCTTTGCCCAAGGCATGTTCGCTTTGGCCGACGCCCACCGATGCCAATTGATCGGCGGCGACACCACACGCGGGCCACTCAACCTGTGCATCACGGTCATGGGCGAAGTGGCGCCCGGTCAAGCCTTGCGACGCGACGCAGCGCAAGCGGGCGACGACCTCTACATCAGCTGCGGCTTGGGCGCTGCCCACTTGGCCTTGGCTTGGTTGCAAGGCGAGGCTTGGGCGCAGCAAGCCATCGGCCCACAGTTGCCCGATGCGCTGCGCGCTCGTTTGGAGCGCCCCACACCTCGGGTGGCCTTGGGCCAGACCTTGGTGGGCGTGGCGAACGCGGCCATGGACCTCAGCGATGGTTTGGCCGGTGATGTGCAACACCTGCTCACGGCCAGCGGCTGCGGCGCCGTGATCGACCTCGACGCCGCCAGCCAAGACCCCGCTTTGCACGCTTTGCCCACCGAGCTGCGCCACCGCTGCGCGGCCGTGGGTGGCGACGATTACGAGCTGCTGTTCACCGCTGCGCCCGCTCAACGCGCGGCCGTGCAAGCCGCGGCCGAACGCGCGCAAACGCCCGTGACCCGCATCGGTCAGATCACCGCAGGCTCGGGTGTGCAATGGCAAAACGCGGCTGGACACCAGCTCAGCGCAAACTGGCAAAGCTTCGATCACTTTGCCCAATAATCAACGCATGACCTCCCCTGCCAGCATCGACCCCCTCACCGAGACCAGCGCCACGCCCGCGATGGCGCTCGTCTTGCGTCCGGACTGGCGGTTTTTGTTCGCTCACCCGGCGCACTTCATCGCCTTGGGTGCGGGCTCGGGCTTGGCCCGCGTGGCCCCCGGCACCAGTGGCACGCTGTGGGCTTGGGTCGCCTTCTTGTTCATGGACCCTTGGTTGAGCGACATCGGCTGGGCCAGCGTGATCGTGCTGGGCTTTCTGATCGGTTGGTGGGCCTGCACCGTGACCGCACGCCACATGGGTGTGGCCGATTCGGGTCACATCGTGTGGGACGAGGTGATCGCGTTTTGGTTGGTCTTGTGGATGGTCTCACCCAGCGGTCTGATGGCGCAGTTCGCGGCGTTTGCTCTCTTCCGCTTGTTCGACTCGGTCAAGGTCGGGCCCATGGCATGGGCCGACCGTCGCTTCAAAGGCTTTGGCCCACGCGGCGGTTTTGGGATTTTGTTCGACGACATCCTGGCGGCCTTTTGCACCTTGCTGGTGGTGGCTTTGTGGCGGTTTTGAACGACACCCTCAGCGCACTGGCCGCTGCGCTGTTGGCGCGTGGCTGGATGCTGGCCACCGCCGAAAGCTGCACCGGCGGCTTGGTCGCGGCGGCCTGCACCGAACTCAGCGGCTCCAGCGCTTGGTTTGAACGCGGCTTTGTGACCTATTCCAACGTGGCCAAAACCGAGATGCTGGGTGTGCCCGCCGCACTCATCCAAGAACACGGCGCGGTCAGCGAGCCAGTGGCGCAAGCCATGGCACAAGGGGCCTTGCGCTATTCGGCCGCGCAGATCAGTGTGGCCATCACCGGGGTGGCAGGCCCTTTGGGCGGCAGTGTGGACAAACCCTTGGGCACGGTGTGCTTCGCGTGGGCTTGGCCGGGTGGTGTGTTCAGCGAGCGCTTACTGCTCAGCGGTGACCGCGCCGGCATTCGACAAGCGGCCGTGCTGCACGCACTCCAGGGCGTGCTTCAGCGCGCCTGAGGGCGCTCAAGCGCCGCAGCACTTTTTGAATTTTTTCCCGCTGCCGCAAGCGCACACATCGTTGCGGCCTTGGGTGGTGGTTTTGCTCACCGGCGCGGTGCGCGGGCCCAAGCTGTGCCAGAGTTGGCGCAACTCATAGACCGACCAAATCGCTTCGCCGAACGCGTCCACACGGGCTTGGCTCACGCTGGGTGGTCCGTCTTCGCTGAACATCGACACGGTGGGCGCGGCCTTGTCGTCTTCGGTCAGGGCCACGATGCGCTCCAGCGCTGTGTCCAGCCAATCGGCGGCCTCTTTATCGCGCGGCGCGGCCCATTCCTCGGGCCAGTTTTCGACCACAAACATGAAGCCCAAAGCCCAGACTTGGCCGAACGAGGGCAGCTCTTGGCCGCGCATGGCGGCTTGGTCGGCTTCGGGTAAACAGGCCACCGCACCACGAACGTCCATCACCTCCGGGTGGTAAGCCGCGTCTTCGTCCAAACGATCGACGTTGGTGGCCAAGGCCTCGGTCACTTCGACCCAGCGCCGCTGCCACAAGGCCTCGAACTGTTGTTTTTGATCATCATCGGCAAAGGCGATCGCGCTCTCACCGCCATCGCCCAAGAGAACCGGAAAGTATTCATGAGGCTCGATGGTGCAACGCGAGCAAGCCAAGGCCGCCATCGCCCCTTCCAAGAATTCCCACTGGGGAATCTCCTCATCTCGCTGGCGCATGTCGTCCAAGATGGCGTCGAGTTGGTCGAATTCGGGGTTGTCCATGGACGGCAAGGCGGTGGAGTCGGTCATGTGTCTTAAGGCAGATTGCGGATGACAAAGGATAGGGCTTTGACGTTAAATCGGGGCCGCACAGAGTGTAGTCTGTCCCCTGTTTGTTTTAGGAGAGTTCATGCTCGATCGTCTCAACGCCTTGTACCCCGTGCGTTACACCGTTTTGCTGGTGTGCATTGGTTTGTCTTTGCTCAGCTTGTTCGTGTTGGTGGCCACGGGCAACGGCGCCCTGGTGTTTGTTGCGAGCACGGCACTGACGATCGTCGGCATCCGCGATTTGCAACAGCGCAAAAGTTCGGTGCGGCGCAACTACCCCATCATTGGCCATATCCGATTCATGCTCGAGTCGATCCGACCCGAGTTGCGGCAGTACTTTTTGGAAAGCGACACCGAGGCCACACCGTTTTCGCGCAGCCAGCGTTCACTGGCGTATTCGCGCGCCAAAGGTGAATCCGACAAGCGCCCCTTCGGCACACAACGCGATGTGAAGGCCGATGGTCACGAGTGGATCAACCACGCCATGGTGCCCAGCGATGTGGCTTCTTACGATTTCCGTGTCCGCATCGGCGGCCCCGACTGCCGCCAGCCTTATGAAGCCAGCGTGTTCAATATCTCGGCCATGAGCTTCGGCTCTCTCTCAGCCAATGCCATTCAAGCCCTGAACGCGGGCGCTCAACGCGGCGGCTTTGCGCACGACACCGGCGAAGGCTCGATCTCCCAATGGCACCGGGTGCACGGCGGCGACTTGATTTGGGAAATCGGGTCGGGCTATTTCGGCTGCCGCGACAGCGAGGGCCGCTTCAATCCCGAAGCCTTCGCCGCCAACGCGCTGGAGCCCCAGGTCAAGATGATCGAGATCAAGCTCAGCCAGGGCGCCAAACCAGGGCACGGTGGCGTGTTGCCTGGCTCCAAAGTGACCGAAGAAATTGCCCAAGCACGCGGTGTGCCCGTGGGTGAGGACTGCGTTTCGCCGGCCGCGCACAGCGCGTTTTCCACCCCGCGCGAACTCATGGCCTTCATCGCACAACTGCGCGAACTCAGCAAAGGAAAACCCGTCGGTTTCAAACTCTGCGTGGGTCACCCTTGGGAGTGGTTCGCGCTGGTCAAGGCCATGCAAGACACCGGCATCACACCGGACTTCATCGTCGTCGATGGTGCCGAAGGTGGCACCGGTGCTGCGCCGCTGGAGTTCTCTGACCACGTGGGCACGCCCTTGCAAGAGGGTTTGCGCTTGGTGCACAACACCTTGGTGGGCGTGGGTCTGCGCGATCGCATCGCTTTGGGCGCCTCGGGCAAGGTCATCAGCGCGTTCGACATCGCCCGCGCCATGGCCTTGGGTGCCGACTGGTGCAACAGCGCACGCGGCTTCATGTTCGCTTTGGGCTGTATCCAAGCGCAGGCCTGCCACACGGGGCATTGCCCCACCGGCGTGACGACCCAAGACCCGGTGCGCCAACAAGCGCTGGTGGTGCCCGACAAGGCCACGCGCGTGTACAACTTCCACCACGAAACCCTCAAGGCCTTGCGCGAATTGGTGCAAGCCGCGGGCTTACAACACCCACGTGAGATCACCGCCGACCACATCGTGCGCCGCGTGAGCGATCACGAGGTTCACCTGATGTCCAAGCTCTTACCGGAAATGGCGGCGGGTGCGCTGCTCCACGATGTGGAGCACCAAGACCGCGTCTTCCGTGCGTACTGGGGCCGTTGCGACAGCAACAGCTTCGCGCTGCACAGCGCTCAGGCTTGAGTCTCGGGCCAGCGCGGCAAGACCTCAGCGCCCAAACGCGCCAAGCGCTTGGCCATGCACAGCACGGCCTTGTCTTTGCTGATCAAGCGGGCTTGATGTTCGGCCGCCAAGTCAATGAAGATTTGGTCGTCCGTGTCTTTGCAGGTGTAGGGCGCTTTGGGAGCGGGCGGCACGATGCTGACCGCTGCGTCCCACACCGCCAAAGCCTGGTCGGCGCTGCGACCATCGGACAGCAAACGCCGCGCCACCAAGGGATAAGCCAAAACGCGTTGCAACTCCTCGCGCATGGCGGGGGTGGCCAACCAAACCCAATCGGCGCGTGCCAAGGCTTGGCGCATGGGCTCAACGGCAGGGTCGGCGAACACACACAGGTCCAGCGCCACGTTGGTGTCGATCACCAGCGGCTTCATGGGCTGGGGAGTGGGCTCAAGCGGGCGGTCAAATCGAAGCGGAACAAACGGCACTCGATCGGGCCGTTCCACATCGGCACGCGGCGCGAAGCTTTGAAGCGCATCTTGCCGGGCAAGCCCATGTCGGGCGTGAGCAACCAAGCACTCCAACCGGCGTAGTGGCTTTTCCAATGCGCGGCGAGTTGTTGGAAAAACTCGCTGCCATCACCGCCGTCGTTCATCTGCGCGCTCTCGCGGCCACCTTGGCGCGACTGGGCGCGCTCGCTGGCGTTCTGCCCAGCCACGCCGGCCGCCGCGATCCGCTCGCCGTAGGGCGGGTTGAGCAAGAGCACGCCAGGGCGGTCGATAGGAGGCACACGCTGCAAAGCATCACCACCGCGGAACTCCACCGCGTGCGCCACACCGGCGCGTTCGGCGTTGCGCTGCGCGAAGTCGACCATGCGAAACGACACATCGCTGCCATAAGCCACGGGCGCATGCCCCTCGGGCCATGGACGCTGAGCAGCCACTGCGGCGTCTCGAATCGCACCCCAAACGTGCGACTGAAAGGGCAACATCTTCTCAAAGGCGAAGCGGCGCAACAGTCCGGGCGCGATGTTGAGCGCGGCCTGCGCCGCCTCGATCACCACCGTGCCACTGCCGCAGCAGGGGTCGTAGAGCGCGGGCGCGTCCTCGGGCCAAGGGCCATCGGTCTGCGCGGGCAACCACTCGGTGGCCGCCACCATGGCCGCGGCCAAGGTTTCTTTGAGCGGTGCGTCGCCCTTGTCTTCGCGCCAACCGCGTTTGAACAAAGGCTCGCCCGAGGTGTCGATGTAGAGTGTGAGCGTGTCGGTGGTCAAGTGGGCAAAGATGCGGATGTCGGGCCAATGCGTGTCCACGCTGGGACGCTCGCCGCGCTTGGCACGAAAGCGGTCGCACACCGCGTCTTTGATTTTCAAGGCCGCGAAGTTCAATGAAGTGAGCGGACTGTGCTGCGCCGTGACCTCGACCTTGATGGTCTGTGCAGGCGAAAACCAAATCTCCCAAGCAATCTCACTGGCGGCGTTGTAGAGGTCTTGCTCGTTGCGGTAACCGCCATGTGAGAGCTGCACCAAGACCCGTTGCGCCAATCGGCTGTGCAAATTCAAACGCATGGCGTCGCGCCACGAAGCGATCACGCCCACACCGCCACGCGCCTTGAACGCCACGGGCTCACCCACGATGGCCTGGACCTCGGCGGTCAAGGCGTCCTCGACGCCCGCGGCGCAAGGCAAAAACAACTTCAAACTGTTCACAAAGACTTTCTCAAATTGGCCGGCGCGATGCGCAAGGCCTCTCGGTATTTGGCCACGGTGCGGCGCGCGCACTCAATGCCTTGCTCTTTCAACAGGTCTGAGAGCTGGTTGTCGGAGAGCGGCTTCTTGGGGTTCTCGCTGGCGATGAATTGCTTGAGCAAAGCGCGCACCGCCGTGCTCGAGGCGTTGGCACCGGTCTCGGTGCCCAAGCCCGAACCAAAGAAATACTTCAATTCGAAGGTGCCGTGTGGCGTGGCCATGTACTTGGCCGTGGTCACGCGGCTGATGGTGGACTCGTGCAGCGCCAATTCGTCGGCGATTTCGCGCAAGACCAAAGGACGCATGGCGAGCTCACCGTGCATGAAAAAATTGCGCTGGCGCTCGACGATGGCGGTGGAGACGCGCAGGATGGTGTCAAAGCGCTGCTGGATGTTTTTGATGAACCAACGCGCTTCTTGCAAACGCTGCTGCATGCTGGCGTTGGCCGCATCCGAGCTGCCGCCACGGCCTTGGCGCAAGGCGTTGGCATACACATCGTGCACACGCAAACGCGGCATGACCTCGGGGTTGAGCACCACCTTAAAACCACGCCCCGAACGGGTGACCAGCACATCGGGCACCACCACTTGGCGATCCAAATTGACAAAACGACGACCCGGCTTGGGCTCCAAACGCGCGATCAAACCCAAAGCGGCCCGCACCACCGCGTCGTCCAAACCGCAGGCGGCACACAAACGCTTGACATCGCGTTTGGCCATCAGCTCCAGCGGCTGTTCACAAATGAGCATGGCCGCACGCGCCTCGGGCGTGTTGCGCAGCTCCATGATCTGCAAACGCAAACACTCGCCCAAATCGCGAGCGCCGACACCGGCGGGCTCCATGTGGTGCACATGGTTGAGCGCGATTTGCAAACGCTGCTGCACCTCTTCGCGCACCTCGATGCCCGCGTCGCTGGGCGCTGCACCGTGCTCGATGGCCATGCGCAGCCACGACTCGGCCAGCGCCTCTAAACCGTCTTCCAAATAACCTTCGTCGTTGATCGACTCGATGATGAAGTACAACGCGGCTTGGTCTTCCTCGCTCAAGCGCAAACAGCGCGCTTGGTCGTGCAAAAACGCGTGCAGGCTTTCGTCGCTGCGGGCCAACTCGGCGGCAGTGGCGGTTTCGTCATCGCCGGCGTTGTTGTTGCGCGAGGGCGCATCGCCACCCCACTCGCTGTCGTCGGGCGACATCTCCACCGAGCCATCGCCCTCCCAGCTTTCCTCCAAGGGACTGGCGGCATCGGTTTTGTCCTCGCTGGTCTCACTCACCGAGACCGAGCTCATGCCGTCGCCGGGCGACCATTCGGGCGCTTCGGCCGCAAGCTCGCTGATTTGTTCGCCGGCGCTCACCGGCGCATCGGCTTGGTCCACGCCAAAAGCCTCGCGTTCGGCTTGCTCTTCACCGCGTTCCAAAAACGGGTTTTCATCGAGCATTTGCTCCACCTCTTGCGCCATCTCCAAGGTGGAGAGTTGCAAGAGTCGGATCGACTGCTGCAGCTGAGGGGTCAGCGCCAGGTGTTGAGAAACGCGTAGCGACAGCCCTGGTTTCATGGCATCACATCTTGAAGTGCTCGCCGAGATAGACCCGGCGCACATCGGCGTTGTCGACAATCTCGGCGGGCGTACCACTGGTCAGCACGCGCCCGTCGTTGATGATGTAGGCGCGGTCACAGATACCCAAGGTTTCGCGCACGTTGTGGTCGGTGATCAGCACGCCAATGCCGCGTGTCTTCAAAAAGCCAATGATGCGTTGGATCTCGATCACCGCGATCGGATCGATGCCCGCGAACGGCTCGTCCAGCAAAATGAAACGGGGCTTGGTGGCCAAGGCCCGCGCAATTTCCACGCGGCGGCGCTCACCACCCGACAAGGCCACCGAGGGCGAGTCGCGCAAATGGTTGACGTGCAAGTCGTTGAGCAACACATCGAGTTCTTGTTCGACCTGCGCTCGACCCAGCGAGCGACCTTGCGTATCCTGCTGCAGCTCCAACACGGCGCGCACGTTATCGGCCACGTTGAGTTTGCGAAAGATGGACGCTTCTTGGGGCAAATAGCCCAAACCCATGCGTGCACGGCGGTGGATGGGCATGCCTTCGATGCGTTGCCCATCGAGTTCGATTTGTCCCGCATCCGATCGCAACAAACCGACGATCATGTAGAAGGACGTGGTTTTGCCCGCTCCGTTGGGGCCCAGCAAACCCACCACTTCACCGCTGTTGACGGCCAAGGACACGCCCTTGACCACCGGTCGGCTGCCATAGGCTTTCTTCAGTTCGCGGGCTTCGAGTCGGCTGTGGGCCGTGGTGGTGTCGCTCATGGTGCTTTGTTCAATTCGGTCGACGGCTTGAGCGTGGCCGGCCCCGAAACCGCGCCAGAGCTTTGGCTGGGCTCGGGCGTGAGCATCAAACGCACACGGCCCGGCGGGGTCTTGTCTTGGGCCGCACGGCCTTTGACCTTGTATTCGTCGGTGGTGCTGTTGTAGGTGATGACTTCGCCACGCGTTTCATCGTTGACTTGGTTGCCCTTGAGGCGGCGCATCACCGCTTGGCCCGTCAACACCACAGTGCTGGCAGCACTGTCGTAATCGATGCGGGTGGCCTCACCTTCGATCCATTCGTTCAAACCTTGACGTTGTTGGCGAAAGAAGGCGGTGCGTTTGGCACCGCTTTCGATCACCCCGAACTGGTTGCCCGCTGCGTCTTGACGGACCTCTACCCGGTGCCCGCGGATCACGATCGTGCCTTTGGTGATCACGACATTGCCGGTGAAGACATTGGTTTTTCGCACGTCGTCGTAGCGCAGCTCATCGGCTTCGGCGTGCATGGGTTGATCACGGTCTGGCACCCCGGCTGTGATCGCTGGGGCTTGGGCGTGAGCCACCGCCGCCACGAGCATCAGACCTCCACAGGTCCAACGGCACATCGACAGCAAAACAGAAGAAAAGGGCATAAGGGCTTAGGGCACGAAACTTGCATTCATTGTAGCGGCCCAAGGTGCGCTTGCCCAGAAGCGAACAGCCCGCACAAAGGCGGGCTGTTCCAGCTTGAACACCGCCAAAACGGCTCAGCGCAATTGGGCGATCAAGGTGTCCGCCACCACCAAGGTACGCGGACCTTGACCAGGGGCATAAAAACGGCCCGCGATACCCAAAGAGGGGGTGCCCTCCACTTGGTAAGCGTTTTGCAATTGGGTGGCGCGGCGCACTTTGCCCGCCACACCAAAGCCGCTGTATGCGGCATTGAACGCGGTCATGTCAACGCCTTGCTGTTTGACCCAATCCATGATCGCGGGCGTGGTGGTCAAGCGCTGCTTGTCCACGTGAATGGCTTGAAACACTTTTTCGTGCAAGCGATCGACCAAGTTCATGGACTCCAAGGCGTAGTACAGCTGCTGCATGGGCACAAACGCATCGGTAAAGGCCACCGGCACGCGACGGGCTTGAATTCGCGCGGGTTGCTTGGCTTTCCAAGCCGCAAACAGCGGTTCAAAACGGTAGCAGTGGATGCAGCTGTAAGCAAAGAATTCCAAGACCTCGATCTGACCCGCAGGAACGTCAGACGCCACCGGTTTGCTCAAACGGGTGTAGTCCGTGCCTTCCTTGAGTGCGGTTTGTGCATGGGCCGAAGCCCCCCAAGTCATGGCCGTCAGGGGCGCAGCGCTGGCCAACCATTGAGAAAAAACGCGTCGTTGCATATGAAAAACTCCCAGTTGTGTGGCTTGAGCAGGAGGGACGGTCAAAAGTTCCGCACGCCCTCAACGAGGGATGCGCACCACCGAGGACTCCACGCCAGCGGCCTTGAGTTGGTCTTGAAGCGCTTCGGCTTGAAAGCGTTGATCCAGCGGTGCGGTGCGCACCCGGTACACGGTTTTGCCGTTTTGTTCGGCGGCCACTACTTGGGCATCCACACCCAAGAGCACCAGCCTGGCTCGCTGCGATTGTGCGTCGGCCTCTGCCGCAAAAGCCCCGGCTTGCAAAGCATAACGATCGGCAGTGGCCGCGGTTTTGGATTCCACCAATTGACCCAAAGGATCGTTGCCGCCCGGAGCAGTCAAAGCACCCTCCGTGGGGGTCGGGGCCGAATTGGGAGCCGGTGTGCCTTTGTTCAGGGTCGTGTTGGGATCCCAGTTTTTGTTGCGCTCGGACTCGGCCTTGTCGGCTTCAGCGTTGCGCGAAACACCCCGGTCCATGAACGGCACAGGGACACGGCTGACGTACAAAGCCACGACCAAGGCCAAAATCAAACCGGTCAACAAACCCACCACAAAGCCAGTCAAAGCGCTGGTTTTGCCGGCTGGGGCGGGACGATTGGGGCGAGCAGCTGACATCACATTTTCTCCGGGGCATCCACGCCCAACACATTCAGACCATTGTGCAGCACTTGCGCCGTGGCCGCGATCAAGGCCAAACGGGCCAGCTTGACGCGTTCGTCGTCAACCAAAATGCGTTCGGCGTCGTAGTAGCTGTGGTAGCAAGCCGCGAGCTCGCGCAAATAAAAGGTGACATCGTGCGGCGCGAAGTCGCGCGCGGCGTCGCTGAGCATGGCGGGGTATTTGGCCAACAAAACCATCAGGGCTTGGGCGGGGGCGCTGTCCAAGGGCGAGAGGTCCACCGAAGCCAAACCGTCCGTGTCGCCGCCGCTGGCGCGCCACGTGGACAGAATCGAGCAAATGCGCGCGTGGGCGTACTGCACGTAATACACCGGGTTGTCGTTGTTCTTTTGAACCGCGAGGTCCACGTCGAAGGTGTATTCGGTGTCGGGCTTGCGGCTGAGCAAGAAGAAACGCACCGCGTCTTTGCTGGTCCACTCGATCAAGTCGCGCAAGGTCACGTAACTGCCCGCGCGCTTGGAAATTTTCACCTCTTGGCCACCGCGCACCACGCGCACCATGGTGTGCAAAACGTAGTCGGGGTAGCCCTCGGGGATGCCCACGCCCGCGGCTTGCAAGCCCGCGCGCACACGGGCAATCGTACCGTGGTGGTCGGTGCCTTGGATGTTGACGACCTTGGTGAAGCCGCGCTCCCACTTGCTGATGTGGTAGGCCACGTCGGGCACAAAGTAAGTGAAGCTGCCGTCGGTCTTTTTCATGACCCGGTCTTTGTCGTCACCATAGTCGGTGGACTTGAGCCACAGCGCACCGTCTTGTTCGTAGGTTTTGCCGGCGGCTTGCAATCGGCTCACCGCATCGGCCACTTTGCCGCTGGTGTAGAGGCTGCTCTCGAGGTAGTAGTGGTCAAACTGGACGTCGAAGGCTTTGAGGTCCAAGTCTTGTTCGTGGCGCAAATAGGCCACGGCGAATTGGCGAATGCTGTCGATGTCGTTCACATCGCCACTGGCGGTGAATTCGCGGTCGTCGGCGCGCACCGTTTTCTTCGCCAAAAAATCGGCCGCGATGTCGGCGATGTATTCGCCGTTGTAGAAGGCCTTGCTGGCGGGGTTGTCGGGGTCGGTTGGCCAACAGTCGTCGCCGGGCTTGAAGCCTTGGGCGCGCAGCTGCGTGCTGCTGGCCAAGGTGTTGATCTGCACGCCCGCGTCGTTGTAATAAAACTCGCGGTGCACGCGCCAGCCTTGGGTTTCAAAGAGGTTGCAGATCGCATCGCCCAATGCGGCCTGACGGCCATGGCCCACGTGCAAGGGGCCGGTCGGGTTGGCCGAAACAAACTCGACCAAAACGCGCTGACCGTTGTCGGCTTGCACGCCGAATTGGGTTTGGGCCGCCAAGACCTCGCGCACGATGGCCTGTTTGGCCTCGGGCTTCAAGCGGATGTTGATGAAGCCGGGGCCGGCGATTTCGATGTCTTGCACCCAACGCTGGTAAATCGCTTGCGCCAGCAAAGCCTCGCGCAATTGTTCGCCGAGCTGGCGTGGGTTCAACTTCAGGGGTTTGGCCAATTGCATGGCCGCGGTGACGGCGTAATCTCCATGGGCCGCCACCTTGGGCGACTCAAAAGCGGCTTTGTCGCCCGCGCCAGGGCTCAGGGTGTTGAGCGCGTCGGCCAAGCCGCGCAGCAGTTCGTGTTGGATGTGAAGCATGGGGTGATTTTAGGTGGGCCGCAGGTGACGGGCGGCAGCGGCCTTCACCGCTTGGGTCAAACGCTGCGCCGAGACCGATTCGCGCGCCCAGTGCTGCCAGTACAAGACCACGTCCACCGTGGCGTCGGGCAAGACCTCGACCAAATCGCTTCGGCCCACCAAGTGCTGCTCAGGCACCATGCCCCAACCCAGCCCCAGCGCGATGGCGGCCTCGAAGGCGTCGATGGCGGGCGCGAAGTGGCGCGGGTAATGGGGCTGCAGCAAGCCAAAGTGCTGGGCCAAAAACGCGTCTTGCAAGCCGTCTTTGCGGTTGAAGATGACCGCAGGGTGGCTCAGCAAGCGGTGCACCGAGACCTTGCCCGTGGCCGTGCGGCAGCGCTGCGCCACGGCGGGCGCGGCCACGCAGCGGTAACGCATGGTACCCAAGGGTTCGGCCACACAGCCGCGCATGGCCTTGGACAGGGTGCTCACACAACCCATGACCTCGCCGCTTTTGAGCGCATCGTGGGTGTGGTCTTGGTCGTCGATGACGATGTCGAGCAAGAGCCGATGGCGCTGCAACAGCGGCGCCACGCCGGGCAAAAACCAGCTCGCCACCGAGTCCGCGTTGATGGCCACGCTCAGGCTTTGCCAAGCGGCAGAGCCTGAGCCCACGGAAGCCCCCGCTTGCAAGCCCGAGAGCACATCGGCCTCCATCATTTGCACCTGTTTGACGTGTGCGAGCAAAGCCTGGCCGGCCGCGGTGGCGCGCACCCGCTTGCCGCGCACCAACAAACGCTGGCCCAAGCTGTCTTCCAAGGCTTTGATGCGCACCGACACCGCTGGCAAGGTCAGCGACAGCGCTTGGGCCGCAGGGCCAAAACCGCCGTGTTCGACCACGGCGCTGAGGGCTTCGAGTTGGCGGGCGTCGAGCATGGGTGGGGGTGGATTTGGTTGAATTTAATTTAATCAATAGCAGTTTAATTTAACTCACTTTAATTCAACCGGGTTCTTGACCACAATCGCGGCCATTGCATCGCTTGTTTTGGAGCCCGTCATGGTCATCGCTTTCCCCACATTCGCCGCCGGCATGGTGCTGAGCATGTCGCTCATCATGGCCATTGGCCCGCAAAACGCCCACGTCTTGCGCATGGGCTTGCAACGCCAACACCTGGGCTTGACGGTCGCCGTGTGTGCCTTGGCCGACATGAGCCTGATCGCGCTGGGCGTGTTGGGCTTGGCCCAGCTCGGCGGCCTGTCGGACAAGCTGCACGGCGCTTTGGTGGGCGCGGGCATTTTGTTCTTGATGTACTACGGCGCTCAAGCCATGAAGCGCTTTCGCCACCCCACTGCGGTGCAAGTCCTCGGCCCAGAAGGCGGTGCACACGTGCAAGCCCCCACCATGACGCGCCTGCAAGCCGTGGGCAGCGCCTTGGCTTTTTCTTGGCTCAACCCCCACGCTTGGCTGGACACCGCGGTGCTCATCGGCACGGCGTCGTTGGCCTACGGCCAAGGCAGCCACGTGTTTGGCTTGGGCGCGATCGCGGGCTCCATCGTGTGGTTCAGCCTGTTGGGCGTGGCCGCGTTTTGGTTGGGCCGCCGGCTCAACTCCCTGCGCGTTTGGCGCGCCTTGGACGGTTTGGTTGCGTTGATGATGTGGGGCACCGCCCTGTGGTTGCTGAGCAGCCTGTTCTGAAGCCCGCGGTCAAGCGGCCGCGCCCCACTGCCCAGGCCGAGCAAATTCGCTCTTGAGGAAGTCAATCCACAAACGCAAGCGCAGCGCCATGTGCTTGCGCTGCGCGAACACCACATAAATGCCGTTGGCCGGCGCGGCAAACGACTCCAGCACCGCGACCAAACGGCCCTCGCGTAAATCGGCCTCGACCTCCCAGCGGCTGCGCCACGCGATGCCGTAGCCGGCCAAACACCATTCGTGCAAAACCTGCCCATCGGAGCAATCCAATGGCCCACCCGGGCGCAGGTGGATGGTTTGGGTCTCGCCGTGGTCTTGGGGCACGGCAAAGGCCCAGCCCCGCGTTTGCGAAGCGTCCGACGACAAGGTCAGGCAATCGAAGCTGACCAAGTCGGCCGGGGTTTGCGGCGTGCCGTGTTGCTTCAGGTAACGCGGCGTGGCCACGCACATGCGCCGGTTGTCGGCCAAGCGCACGCTGACCAAAGACGAGTCGGGCAAATCGCCCACGCGCACCGCGCAGTCAAAGCCCTCGCTGGCCACGTCCACCACGCGGTCGCTGAGGTTGAGCGAGATCGTGACCTCGGGGTGGCGTTCGCGAAAACGCGGCACCAAGGGTGCGATGTGCCGCCGCCCAAAACCGGCTGGGGCGGTGATGCGCAAATGGCCGCTGGCCTTCACGCCGCCTTCGCTCACGCTGGCCTCGGCGTTGGCCCAGTCCATGAGCAAGCGCTGGCAGTCCTCCAAAAACGCCGAGCCCTCGTGCGTCAAGGTGATGCGCCGCGTGGTGCGCACCAAGAGCTTCACGCCCAAGCGCGACTCCAGCGCATCCAAGCGCCGCCCAATCACCGCCGGGGCCACGCCTTCGGCACGCGCCGCGCCAATCAGGCTGCCGCGGGTGGCCACGGCCACGAAGGTTTCGAGTTGTTTGAGTTTGTCCATGGTCACCGGGGGCTGGGTTGGATTACCTTCATTTTCGTCACAGATTCTAGGCATTTGCATCGGTAATACCCGTGCTTTTATGTCCTAAGATCGATCCAAGCCCCTTTTTTCATTCTTCAAGGACCTCACCATGAGCACACCCCGCACCGCCGTGCACCGTCTGAACGTTGACAGCGCCCTGCACCAATTCATCGAAACCCAAGTGTTGCCCGGCACCGGCGTGAGCAGCCAGCAGTTCTGGTCCGGCTTTGACGCCATCGTGGCCGAACTCGCGCCCAAGAACATCGCCTTGCTCGCCGAGCGCGACCGCCTGCAAAACGAACTCGACGCTTGGCACAAAACCCACCCCGGCCCGGTGCAAAACATGGCGGCCTACCAAGCCTTCTTGGAAAAAATCGGTTACCTCGTGCCCGAACCCAAAAAGGTCAAAGCCACCACCCAAAACGTGGACAGCGAATTGGCCACCCAAGCTGGCCCCCAGTTGGTGGTGCCGATCTTGAACGCCCGCTACGCCTTGAACGCCGCCAACGCCCGTTGGGGCAGCCTGTACGACGCGCTCTACGGCACCGACGTGATCGCCGAAACCCAGGGCCTGGAAAAAGGCCAGAAGTTCAACCCCCAGCGCGGCGCCAAGGTCGTGGAGTACGCCCGTTACGTGCTCGACCGCACCGCCCCGCTGAAAAAAGGCTCGCACATCGACTCGGTGGCCTACCGCGTCAAAGACGGCCAACTCACGGTCAAGCTCAGCGACGGCAAGACCACCACCTTGGCCGATACGAAGCAATTCGTGGGCTACCAAGGTGACGCCAAAGACCCCAGCAGCGTGCTGCTGTGCCACAACGGCTTGCACATGGACATCCGCATCGACCGCAAGACCCCCATCGGCGCGACCGACCCGGCCGGTGTGTGCGACTTGGTGCTCGAAGCCGCCTTGTCCACCATCCTCGACTTGGAAGATTCCGTGGCCGTGGTCGACGGACAAGACAAGGTCTTGGCCTACAGCAACTGGCTGGGCATCTTGAAGGGCACCTTGACCGAACAGGTCAAAAAAGGCGACCGCGTCATCACCCGCGGCCTCAACCCCGATCGCCTCTACACCCCGCCGTCCGGCAAGGGCAAGCCCGTGGTCTTGCACGGCCGCTCGCTCATGTTCGTGCGCAACGTGGGCCACCTGATGACCAACCCCGCGGTGCTTTACACCGACGCCAAAGGCCAGCAGCGCGAAATCCCCGAAGGCATTTTGGACGCCGTGGTCACCACCACCATCGCCCTACACGACCTGCAGCGCACGGCCAAAGACGCCATCCGCAACTCGCGCAAAGGCTCGGTCTACATCGTCAAGCCCAAGATGCACGGCCCCGCCGAAGTGGCCTTTGCCGCCGAGCTGTTCGAGCGCGTGGAGCGCATGCTCGGCTTGCCCGACAGCACCGTCAAGCTCGGCATCATGGACGAAGAGCGCCGCACCTCGGTCAACCTGAAAGCCTGTATCGCCGCGGCCGCCAGCCGCGTGGCCTTCATCAACACCGGCTTCCTCGACCGCACCGGCGACGAAATGCACACCGCCATGTACGCCGGCCCCATGCTGCGCAAAGGCGACATGAAGTCCAGCGCCTGGATCCAAGCGTACGAGCGCAACAACGTGCTGGTGGGCTTGTCCTGCGGCCTGCGCGGCAAAGCGCAGATCGGCAAAGGCATGTGGGCCATGCCGGACATGATGGCCGAGATGCTGAAACAAAAAATCGCCCACCCCAAAGCCGGCGCCAACACCGCTTGGGTGCCCAGCCCCACCGGCGCGACCCTGCACGCCTTGCACTACCACCAGGTCTTGGTGTCCGACGTGCAAAAAGAGCTGGAGAAGATCGACGCCAAAGCCGAACGCGCCACGATCCTGCAAGGCCTCTTGACCGTGCCGGTCAGCGCCAAGCCCCAGTGGACCGAAGCCGAGAAACAGCAAGAGCTCGACAACAACGCCCAAGGCATCTTGGGTTATGTGGTGCGCTGGGTCGACCAAGGCGTGGGCTGCTCCAAAGTACCCGACATCCACAACGTCGGCCTGATGGAAGACCGCGCCACGCTGCGCATCTCCAGCCAACACATCGCCAACTGGTTGCACCACGGCGTCGTCACCGAAGCGCAGGTACGCAAAACCTTTGAGCGCATGGCCGCGGTGGTGGACCAGCAAAACGCAGACGACCCGCTCTACCAAAAGATGGCCGGCCGCTTCGACAAGAGCATGGCCTACCAAGCTGCTTGCGACTTGGTGTTCAAAGGCAAAGAGCAGCCCTCGGGCTACACCGAGCCTTTGCTGCACGCTTGGCGTTTGAAGGTCAAAGCCGCCCGCTGATTTGGGTCTACACTTCGGGGCCATGAACGAGCCCCGCCTCACCCACCCACTGGACGCGCCACTGGCCGACACTGAGGTGGGTTTTTTGTGGCACCCCGCCAGCGCATTGCCGCATTTAACGGCCAGCGCCGAGCTGCGCAGCTGGGCGTTGGAGCGCGGCTCGCTCACGCGCCGTTTGCGCCAGCACTGGCCCGACACGCGGGTGCAGGTGCTCAGCGAATCGCTCACCCCGCCACTGCCACACGAAGCCCAAGCCTTGGGCTTGGCCACGGGCGAGGCGGCTTGGGTGCGCTGTGTGGTGTTGCTCGGCGGCGGGCGGCCTCGCATTTACGCCCGTACCGTCATACCGCGCTGGAATGCCCAGAACCCTTGGGCCGAGGTGCAGGCCTTGGGCGAACAGCCGTTGGGCGAGCTCTTGTTCACCTTGCCCGACCTGTTGCGCAGCGACTTTGAGTGGGCGCTCAACGCGCCTTGGCCCGAAGCGCTGGCCCAAGCGTCTGCCGACCAGCCCGAGGTGCTGGCGCGCCGCTGCACTTTTGTGCGTCAACACGCGCCGCTGTTGTTGACCGAAGCCTTCCTCCAACTCGCCACACCCGAACCATGTGCCAACTCCTCGGACTGAACTGCGCCACGCCCACCGACGCTTCTTTCAGCTTCACCGGCTTTTGTGAACGCGGCGGGAAAACCGACCACCACGCCGACGGTTGGGGCATCGCGTTTTTTGAAGGGCGCGGCCTGCGCCTGTTTGTGGACCACCAATGCGCGGCCGAGTCGCCCATGGCGCGCTTTCTGCAGCAGTACCCGCTCAAGAGCAAAAACATCGTGGCCCATGTGCGCAAAGCGACCATCGGCGATGTGTGTCTGGAGAACGCCCACCCCTTCACCCGCGAGCTGTGGGGGCGGCACTGGGTGTTCGCGCACAACGGCGACTTGAAGGACTACCACCCCAAGCTGCACGCGGCATTCCAAACCGTGGGCACGACCGACAGCGAGCGGGCGTTTTGTTGGCTGATGCAAGAGTTGGCCAAGTCACACGCCAGCTTGCCCAGCGTGTGCGAGCTCACCCACACGCTGCGCGAACTGATTCCCCAAGTCACCGCCTTCGGCACGTTCAACTTCTTGCTCTCCAACGGCGAGGCCATGTGGGCGCACTGCAGCACCAAGCTGCACCACCTCACGCGCCAACACCCGTTTGCCCAAGCCACCTTGATGGACCAGGACTGGACGGTGAACTTCGCCGAGGTGAACCAGCCCGGCGACCGTGCCACGGTGATCGTGACCACGCCGCTGACCAGCAACGAGCAGTGGACGGCATTTGAGCCGGGTGAACTGAAGGTATTTGTGGACGGCTTGCACGTGGCCTAAAGGCCACGGCGCATCAAGACCGGCCGCTGCGGCGCTGCTCGCGCAGCATGAACAGGTACAGGCCTTCGACCTTCTCACGCGCCCACGGCGTTTTGCGCAAGAACTTCAGGCTCGAGCCCACGCTGGGGTCGAGGTTGAAACAGCGCACAGGAATGCGGTGCCCCAATTCGTCCCACCCGTAGTATTCGGCCAAGGCGGTGACCATGGCTTCGAGCGTCACGCCGTGCAAGGGGTTGCGCGCCTGTGTGGCCGCGGGCTTGGCCGCTGAGGCGCTGGGCTCCTTGGGCTGTGCGGTGTCGCCGTTCATGCGCGGCCCAAGGCAGTTTCCAAAGCGTCGACGAACATGGCGGGCACGTCAAAGCCGGTTTGGTCGGTGATTTCTTGGAAACACGTTGGGCTGGTCACGTTGATCTCGGTGACGTGGTTGCCGATCATGTCCAAGCCCACCAACAACAAGCCCCGTGCGGCCAAGACCGGGCCGATGGCTTCGGCCACGGCGCGGTTCTCGTCGCTCAGCGGCTGGGCCACGCCCTTGCCACCGGCAGCCAAATTGCCGCGCACCTCGTTGCCCTGCGGAATGCGCGCCAAACAAAAGGGCGCGGGCACGCCGCCGATGACCAGCACGCGCTTGTCGCCGTGCACGATCTCGGGCAAGTAGCGCTGCACCATCACGCTGGTGGCGCCGTCTTGGTTGAGCGTCTCGGTGATGGCGCCCAGGTTCATGCCATCGGCACGCACCCGAAATATGCCGGTGCCGCCCATGCCGTCGAGCGGCTTCAAGATGATGTCTTGGTGCTCGGCGTGAAAGGCCCGGATCTCGTCGGCCGAGCGGGTGACCAGCGTGGGTGGGGCGAAACGCGCGAACTCCATGAGGGCGAGTTTTTCGGGGTGGTCGCGCAAAGCGCAGGGGCTGTTGAACACCCGCGCACCTTCGCGCTCAGCCTGCTCCAGCAAATGGGTGGCGTAGAAAAACTCGCTGTCGAACGGCGGGTCTTTGCGCATGAGCACCGCATCAAAGGTGTGCAAGGGGCGGCGCGATTCGCTGCGCACCGCGTACCAAGCATCGGCCTCGCCGGTCAAGTGCAGCTCGCAGCACACCGCGCTCACGGTGTCGCCGGCGCGCCAAGACACGCGGTCGGGCTCGGTGCTCCAAACCGTGTGGCCGCGGCGCTGCAGCTCGCGCATCATGGCGAACGTGCTGTCTTTGTGGATCTTGAAGGTGGCCAGTGGATCGGCGACAAAAAGGATGTTCATGGACTGGGCTTTCGAGAACCGTACTGTTGAACAAACAAGGCCAAGGCCCCGGCGAGTACGCCCCAGAAGGCCGAGCCGATGCCGGCGATGACCACGCCGCTCAAGGTGACGAGGAAGGTGATGAGGGCGGCTTCGCGGTGGGCGTCGTCTTTGAGGGCGGTGTGCAAGCCCCCGCCGATGCTGCCCAACAGCGCCAAGCCGGCAATGGCCATGACCAGCTCTTGGGGAAAGGCCAGGAGCACGCCGGTCACGGCCGCACCGACCAAGCCAATGGCCACGTAGGTCAAGCCACACACCACGGCGGCGGTGTAACGCTTGTGTTTGTCGGGGTGCGCCTCTTCGCCCATGCAGATGGCCGCGGTGATGGCGCTCAAGTTCAAGGCAAACGCACCAAAGGGCGCGAGCACCAAAGTGGCCACGCCGGTCATGGTGATGAGCTTGGAGATCGGCATGTCGTAGCCCGCGTGGCGGATGGCCGCGACACCGGGCAGGTTTTGCGAGGCCATGGTCACCACGAACAGCGGCAAGGCCAAACTCACGATCGCGCTCCAGGTGAAGACCGGCGCGGTGAACACCGGCACCGCCCATGCCAAGCGCAGCGCGGCGGTGTTGAACGCGCCTTGGCTCGCCACTTGCACCACCGCCACCAACAGGGTCAGCGGCACAGCGTAACGCGGCGAAAAACGGCGGGCGACCAAGTAGGTCAGCAACATCAAGATCACCAAGACCAGAGCGGTTTGGGCCGCGGCAAAGGCCTGCAGGCCAAAGCGCGTCAACACCCCCGCGAGCAAGGCCGAGGCGATGGCCAGCGGGATGCGGTTCATCACGCGCTCGAACCAACCGGTGGCGCCCACGAAAACGATCAGCGCGGCGCACACGATGAAAGCGCCCGTGGCTTGGGCCATGTCAAAGCCCCCGGCCAAACCGGCGCTGGCCAAGACGGCCGCGCCCGGCGTGCTCCACGCCACCATCACCGGCTGGCGCAAAATCAAGGAGGGGATGGCCGAACACAAACCCATGCCCAAGCCCAGCGCCCACATCCACGAACTGATTTGCTCGGGCGTGGCACCAAAGGCCAAGGCGGCTTGGAAGACGATGGCCACCGAACTGGTGAAGCCCACCAACACCGCCACCCAGCCCGCGGTGGCGCTGGAGCCACTCAGGTCCTGCCACCACGGCGATCGCGTGCTGCTGAGTGGGTTCATTCGTAGGTTTCGGCGTCGGGGTCGGTGGCTTCCATCTCGTAGCTGGCCGCGAGCATGGCCAAGCGGCCAATGACGCCGTACATGTAGAAGCGGTTGGGCACGCTGGCGCCGGGTTTGGTGCCGGGCTGGGGCCACTGCGCGCTTTGCTCAAACGCCAAAGGCACGAAGCTCGAACCCGGTGCGCTGAGACTTTCGTCTTCGCGACGCTCGGCGTGCACGCGGTAGAAGCCGCCCACCACGTAGCGGTCCATCATGTAGACCACCGGCTCGGCCACGGCCGCGTTGATGCGCTCGTTGGTGGAGACGCCTTCTTGGATGATGACCTCGCTCACCGGCTGCTCCGAGTCGCGCCCGGTCATGTCGGCCTTGGCCTGGTCGGACAACTGGTCGAGTTCTTTGACGTCACGGACCATCAAGGTGCGGCGGCGGTCGATGGCGTTGTCGGCCTTGATCACGACAAACGGTTTGTCGGTGATGCCGTATTCCTTGTACTTGCGGCGGACCTTGCCGAGCAAGGCGTCGACGTTGGTGCGCAGGCAGTCCATGCCCTCGGCCTTCTTGAAGTTGACCTCGCCGCACTGGTTGAACATGGGGTTGATGAGCCAAGGGTCCATGTCGAGCAACTTGCCAAAGCGCTTGGCCACTTCTTCGTAGGCCTTGAAGTGGTTGCTCTTGCGCCGCGTGGCCCAACCCGCGTGCAGCGGTGGCAGAAGGTATTGCTCGTGCAGGTCTTCCAAGATGCCGGGCACGCCCGCGCTCAAGTCGTTGTTGAGCAAGATGGTGCAGGGGTCGAAGTGCTTGAGCATCAAGCGGTGCTGGGTGCGCACCAGCGGCTCCAAGGTGATGGACTCACCGCCCGGCAAATCGATGGTGGTGGGCGCTTTGATGTCGTTGGACAAAGAGCCCAAGCGCACGTGCAAACCGGCTTGGTGAAAGATGCGCTGCAACTGCACCAAGTTGCTCAGGTAGAAACTGTCTTTGGTGTTTTCGGGGACGAGCAGGAGGTTACGCGCCTCGGGGCAGATTTTCTCGATCGCGGCCATGGCCGCTTGCACCGCCAAAGGCATCATCTCGGGCGTGAGGTGGTTCCAACCGGTGGGGAACAGGTCGGTGTCCACCGGCGCGAGTTTGAAGCCGGCGTTGCGGATGTCCACCGCCGAATAAAACGGCGGTGTGTGCTCCATCCATTCCAAACGGAACCAACGCTCGATGACGGGCGTGGACTCCAAGATGCGCTGCTCAAGTTCGTTGATGGGGCCGTTGAGCGCGGTGACGAGATGGGGAACCATGGATACCTTTCTGGCGCTCAGCGGCGCACATCGCCCTCGCCCAGCACGACGTACTTGAGCGAGGTCAGACCCTCAACCCCCACGGGGCCACGGGCGTGGAATTTGTCGGTGGAAATGCCGATCTCGGCACCCAGTCCGTACTCAAAGCCATCGGCAAACCGCGTGCTGGCGTTGACCATCACACTGGCCGAGTCGACCTCGCGCAAAAAGCGCTGGGCGTGCACATGGTCGGTGGTGAGGATGGACTCGGTGTGGTGCGAGGAGTAGTGGTTGATGTGGGCAATCGCCTCGTCCACACCCGCCACCACCTTGATGCTGATGATGGGCGCGAGGTATTCCTCGAACCAGTCTTGCTCGGTGGCATCCACGAGCTGGGCGCCGGGCACCGACGCCAACAGGGCTTTGGACTCGGGACAGCAACGCATCTCCACACCTTTGGCGGCGAACACCGTGCCGATGCGCGGCAAAAACGCCGGCGCCACCGCACGCGCCACCAACAGGCTTTCGGTGGCGTTGCAGGGGCTGTACTTCTGGGTCTTGGCGTTGTCGGTCACGGTGACGGCTTGCGCGATGTCGCAGGGGTCGTCCACGTAGGTGTGGCAGTTGCCGTCCAAATGCTTGATGACCGGCACCTTGGCCTCGGCGCTGATGCGCTCAATCAAACCTTTGCCACCGCGCGGGATGATCACGTCCACGTACTGCGGCATGGCGATGAGTTGGCCGACGGCGGCGCGGTCGGTGGTGGGCACCAGCTGCACCGCGTCCACGGGCAAGCCGGCGTCGCTCAAGGCCTGTTGCACCAAAGCGGCCAAGGCGCGGTTGCTGTCGATGGCCTCGGAGCCGCCGCGCAAGATGCAGGCGTTGCCGCTTTTGATGGACAGGCTCGCGGCCTCGATGGTGACGTTGGGACGGCTCTCGTAAATCATGCCGAAGACGCCGATGGGCACGCGCATTTGGCCCACGCGGATGCCGCTGGGCATTTGTTTCATGCCCGAGACCTCGCCGATGATGTCGGGCATGGCCGCGAGTTGCTCACAGCCTTCGGCGCAGGTCTCGATGACCTTGGGTGTGAGCTTCAAGCGGTCGACCATGGGCTCGGCCAAACCCGCGGCGCGGGCGCGGGCCAGGTCTTTGGCGTTCTCGGCTTGCAAAGGCTCAACGTTGGCGCGCAACAAAGCGGCCAAACCGCGCAAGGCGCGCAGCTTGACGGCCGCCGGCGCCTTGGCCATGTGGGCACTGGCCGCTTTGGCCTGTTGGCCCAAGGTGTTCATGAGTTCGGTGGTGGAGCTGGCGTTCATACGGCCATTTTCGCACCCTTGGGGGGCAGGGGTTTTCAGCGGGCCGCGCAAGCCCGGGCCACCTGTGTGGCCAGTCGGTGCAAGGCGGGCCAAGGACTCTCGGGCCAGCCTTCGTGTTTCAAACCCTTGGTGATGCCGTCGACCTTGTGTGCATCGACCAGCCACTGCGCCACTTGTGGAGAGGTCAAGCGGGGCACGGTGCGCTCCATGAGCTTTTCTTTCAGGCCCCACACGCGGTGTTCGCGCAAGGCCATGGGCAAGGGTTTGCCCGCGTCCACGGCTTGGCGCAAACGTTGCAAGGTGCGGATGTCGTCGGCCAAGGCCCAATGCACCAAGACCGGGGTTTCGCCCTCAGACTCCAAGCCATCCAGCATGCGGGTGACGCGTTCGAGCTGACCGCCCAGCACGGCTTCGGCCAATTTGAAGGGTGTGTAACGCGCCACATTGAGCACGGCGTCTTGCACCTGCTCCAAGCTCAAGACACCCGGCGGGTACAGCAGCGCGAGTTTTTGAATTTCTTGGTGTGCCGCCAGCAAATTGCCTTCCACCCGATCGGCAAAAAACTGCAAGGTGCGTGGGCCTTCTTCGCCCGAAGCCACTTGCTGCCCTTGTTCTTGAAGCCGTTGCGCGATCCAAGCGGGCAGCGCGCTGCGCTCCACAGGCTCGACCTTAATGACCACGCCTGCGCCGTCCAAGGCCGAGAACCAAGCGGTTTTTTGGCTGGCCGCGTCCAAGCGCGGCAACAAGACCAGGGTCAGCGTGTTCTCGTCGCCCGCCACCGATTCGGCCAATTGCTGCAAAGCCACCGATCCGTCTTTGCCGGGCTTGCCGGAGGGGATCCGCACTTCGACGATTTGTTTGTCGGCAAACAGGCTCAGGCTGCTGCCACTGGCCAAGACCTCGCTCCAGTCGAAATGCGCTCCGGCCACCGTGTGCACGGTGCGCTCGGTGTGGCCTTGGGCGCGGGCCACTTTGCGAATCGCATCGGCGGCTTCTTGGATGAGCAAAGGCTCATCGCCGTGCAGGGTGTAGAGCGGCTTGAGCCCACGCTGCAAGTGGGCGGTCAACTGGGCCAAGCCGACTTGCATGGGCGGGTCTCAGAAGGATCGCACGGTCGACAAACGGCGCATGACCTGCGAGACCATGTCGTTTTGCATATCGTTGAACAGCTGCGCTTCTTCGGCGTCTTTGGCCAACACGGCGGTTTCGCTGAAGTTCAAACTGCGCGTCAGGGCCAAGGACGTGCTGGGGATGACCTCACGCCCCGTCGCATTGGTCAAATTGAATGCGAACAAGGCGCGCAATTCCAACTCTCGCACCTGCCCCGCCGACGTCTGCCCCACGACCACACGCTGGCGCTGGTCTTGGGATACGGTCAGCAACACTTGCGGAATTTCGTTGGCGGCCAAGACCGACTCATTCGGTGTATCGACGCGGACGCCTTGGTTAATCAGCGCCAAGCGCAGTTCGCGGGCGATGGGCGTGGTGGTGCTGCCCGCCATGCGCAGGGTTTCAAACGCCAAGGTCACACTGCCGCGCAGCCGAAATCCGCAACCCGCCAAGGCCAAACCCACGCCAGCGGCCAAACAGCCGCGGCGGCTGAGTCCAAATCGGTGCTCCAACGTTGGCGTCATGGCGAACTCCTGATCTGTCAGATGACGATGTTGACCAATCGGCCGGGAACAACGATGACTTTTTTCGGTGCCGCACCCTGGGCCTGCTTTTGGAAAGCCTCGCTGGCCAAAGCCGCGGCTTCGATGGCGGCCTTGTCCGCGGTGGCGCTGACCACCACGCTGCCGCGCAGCTTGCCATTGACCTGCAAGACGAGTTCGATCTCATCTTGCACCAAAGCACTGGCGTCCACCGCGGGCCAAGCGGCATCCAGCAAATCGCCCGAACGTGCGGCGTAACCCAACTCGAGCCAGAGCTGCGAAGTCAGGTGTGGGCAGGCGGGGTAAAGCATGCGCAAGAGGATGGACATGCCTTCACACACCACGGCTCGGTCGCCGTCGCTGCCATCGGCTTTGAAATCTTCCAAGGCATTGAGCAACTTCATGCAACCCGACACCACGGTGTTGTATTGCATGCGCTCGTAATCGTGGCTGACCTGCTTGAGCACCAAGTGCATCTCGCGGCGCAGCTCGGCGGTGGGTTTGTTCAAGGTCGCGGCGCTGAGGTCGCTGGCCGTGGCCGCTTGCAAGGTCGCGGCGTGTTTGGCGCCGAAGTTCCAGACACGGCGCAAGAAACGGTAACTGCCTTCCACCGCCGAGTCGTTCCACTCCAGCGTGGCCTCCGGCGGCGCGGTGAACATGGTGTACAGGCGCGCGGTGTCGGCGCCGTAGCGCTCGATCAGGTCTTGTGGGTCGACGCCGTTGTTCTTGGACTTGGACATGGTGCCCACGCCCTCGTAGTCGATGGGCGTGCCCACTGGCAGACGGCCATCGCCGCTGTCGGCTTCGTTTTTGAGCTTGGCACCGATGACCTTGCCAGAACCATCAAGGACATGCTCGACGTCGTGCGGCCAAAAATAGTCTTTACCGCCCTTGGCGGTGCGGCGCGAATAGATATGGTTGAGCACCATGCCCTGCGTGAGCAGTTTGCTGAACGGCTCATCCACCTTGACCAAACCGAGATCGCGCATGACCTTGGTCCAGAAACGCGCGTACAGCAAGTGCAAGATGGCGTGTTCGATACCGCCGATGTACTGGTCCATCGGCATCCAATAATCGGCGCCACCGGCCACCATCTTGTCGGTGTTGGTCGGGTCGCAGTAGCGCATGAAGTACCAGGACGAATCCACGAAGGTGTCCATGGTGTCGGTCTCGCGGCGGGCGGGCTTGCCGCACACCGGGCAGGTCACGCCCGCGTGGAACCCTTCGTGTTTGTGCAGCGGGTTGCCCGAACCGTCCGGGATGCAGTCTTGCGGCAACACCACGGGCAGGTCTTTTTCCAGCACCGGCACCGCACCGTGCTCGTCGCAATGGATGATCGGGATCGGTGTGCCCCAATAACGCTGACGCGAAATGCCCCAATCGCGCAAACGCCAAGTGGTTTTCTTCTCGCCGAGGCCTTTGGCGGCGAGCAGCTCAGCGACTTTGTTGACCGCTGCCTTGAAGCTCAGGCCATCGAGTTCGCCAGAGTTGACGCAGACCAAACCTTGTTTGTCGGCGTACCAGTCTTGCCATTGGGTGGCATCAAAGAGCTTGCCAGGTTTGGCATCGCCCACCAACGAGGCCACAGCGGGGGCGGTCCCCGGTGAGGAGTCGGAGCCTGCGACTGACGAACCGGGGGCTGCCACCGCTGTGGCCGAAGCTCCGCCAACGCCCACCACCTGCTTGATCGGCAAGTCGTATTTCAAAGCAAAGGCAAAGTCGCGCTCGTCGTGCGCCGGCACACCCATCACCGCGCCATCGCCGTAGCTCATGAGCACGTAGTTACCAACCCAAACCTCAACTTGCGCACCAGTCAGCGGGTGCGTCACGAACAGGCCCGTGGCCATGCCTTTTTTCTCTTGCGTAGCCAGCTCGGCTTCGGTGGTGCCACCGGTTTTGCACTCTTCCAAGAACGCCGCCAATGCGGGGTTCGAAGCGGCGGCGTGCAGCGCCAGCGGGTGCTCGGCGGCCACCGCGCAGAAGGTCACGCCCATGATGGTGTCGGCGCGGGTGGTGAAGACGTACATCTTGCCGTCACCAATCAAAGCACCGTCAGCGCCCGCAATGCTGTGTGGGAAGGCAAAGCGCACGCCCTCAGATTTGCCGATCCAGTTTTCCTGCATCAAGCGTACTTTGTCGGGCCAGCCGTCCAGTGTGGCTTTCTCGTTGCCGATCTGCACATGGTCCAGCAGCTCTTGCGCATACTGGGTGATGTTGAGGTAGTAGCCGGGGATTTCGCGCTTTTCCACGGGCGCACCGGTGCGCCAGCCTTTGCCGTCGATGACCTGTTCGTTGGCCAACACGGTCTGGTCCACTGGGTCCCAGTTGACGACTTGGGTCTTGCGGTAGGCGATGCCTTTTTCGAGCATCTTCAAGAACAGCCACTGGTTCCACTTGTAATAGGTCGGATCGCAGGTGGCGACTTCGCGCGACCAGTCGATGGCCAGGCCCATGGCCTGCATCTGCTTTTTCATGTACGCGATGTTCTCGTACGTCCACTTGGCCGGTGGCACGCCGTTCTTCAATGCGGCGTTTTCGGCGGGCAAACCAAACGCATCCCAGCCCATGGGCATCAAGACGTTGTAGCCCTTCATGCGCAGCTGGCGCGTGAGCATGTCGTTGATGGTGTAGTTGCGCACGTGGCCCATGTGCAGCTTGCCGCTGGGGTAGGGCAGCATGGAACAAGCGTAGTACT
>JACCDH010919979.1_pt1 | contig 35332 bp, 38 predicted proteins | sample 7442481 | NCBI WGS metagenome assembly JACCDH01 (sample SAMN15323433, study PRJNA562643) | freshwater metagenome | isolation source: river surface water | place: USA:Blue River Watershed | collected 2017-08-15
CTTGGGTGGGGGAATATTCTTCAACGCTCCAGCGCGGGGGCTCTTTCGGTAGCGAAATCGTGACAATCGTGCCGACCTCAAGTTCGCTCGTGATGCTGAACTCGCCGCCCATAGACTCGATAAATTTCTTCGACAACGGCAAGCCAAGCCCTGTGCCTTCATACTTGCGGGCAAGCACGGAATCCACCTGCCCAAACGGCGTCATCACCTTCGAGATGTCTTTGGGCGCGATACCAATACCCGTGTCCTGCACGCGAATGATGAGGTGATTTTTCGTCACATCCATCCATGCCTGACAGCGCACTTCGCCGCCAGCAGGCGTGAATTTCACCGCATTGCTGAGCAGGTTCAGCAGCACCTGCTTGAGTTTTTTCGCATCCGTCACCACCACCAAATGATGCGTGGGGATGTCTTCAATCAACGTTACTTGCGCGGTTTCGGCGCGGGGCATCACCATACGCAGCGAATTGCTGATCACCTTAGTGGCATCGGTCTCTGCCCATTCCATTTGCAGTTTGCCCGCTTCCGCCTTGGAGTAATCAAGGATGTCGTTAATCAGGCTCAGCAAATGGCGCCCCGACGCATAAATATCGTCGATATAGTCCTGATAAATTTTCTGCAGCGAGGCCTTCGCTTCATTGCGCAAAATCTCCGAGAAGCCGATAATCGCATTCAGTGGGGTGCGCAGTTCGTGGCTCACGCTGGCAAGGAACTGCGACTTATCGTGGCTTTGCGCCTCGGCTTGGCTGGCGGCGGCAATCAGCTCCAAATTCACTTCATGCTGTTTGGTGATGATGGATTCGGCGCGGCTGGCGGTGTAGAGCAGCAGGCAGATCATCATCGTGAACGTGCCAATCATCGTGCCGATAATCAGATATTGCAGGATTTGAAGCTGCTTCCACTGCTCGGTAACGTCGATATAAATTTCAGCCAATGCTTCAGGCATGGTGCTTCCTGTGCGAATCAGCGGCACCACCAGTTGCAGCATCACACGCTTATGGTTGGGCGAAGCGCTTTCTTTTAAGTAGGAATCCACCAGCAAGCGGCTGACCAGCTGTCCCGTTTGCGCCTTGTCCAGATCGAATAACGGTACGCGTACAATCGTGTCCGTTGCGGCATAGCTAGAGTTTGAGCTATAATAGAGCCGCTTCACATCGGTCGAGAAGATGGTGATTTTCGCCACCGGCTGGCGCTCAAAGAACTGCCGCGCTTCCAGCTTGAAGTTCGGAATTTGGGGGGAGAGTGGGTTAGGGGTAATCTCGCCCGCATAGCGCTGCCACACGGTAGAGGTGAAGCTACCCATGAGCGCATTGGCATTTTTGCTATGGTTCTGAAGCAGTTCTACCTGTTTGATTTCCGAGAAATAAAAGCCAAGCAGCAGCGCCCCCGTGACCACAAGCCCAAGGCAAATCAGAGCAAAATAGCGTAAATAACTGAACATCCGTGGATTCTAGCCGATAAACAGGCAAATACAATAGGCAAGGCAGGCTCAATTTGCAGTGCCAAACAGAGGCGCTTGACAGAGCGGGCAGGTCTGTGTAAAAGCGCCCCTCTTACAAAACCAATATTACCGCTACGGAGCGCCCACATGGCAATGAAACGTACCTACCAACCCAGCAAAATTGTTCGCGCACGCCGCCATGGCTTCCGCGCCCGTATGGCAACGGTGGGTGGCCGCAAAGTGCTTGCTGCACGCCGCGCAAAAGGCCGCAAGGTTCTCAGCGCTTAGTGCATTGCCTGCTGCGCGCTGACTCCTGCGAATCACGCGCTTGCGCTGCATTCGGCGTGCTCCGGCATGTGAGGCGCCTATGACAGCCACCATCACCACCCTTAAAAAACGTGCAGATTTCCTGCGGCTTAACCGCGGGCGCAAATTCATCACGGACTATTTCATCCTGCGCTACGGCCCAACCACTGTGCCTGCAAGCGGTGCCTCGCGCGTGGGTTATACCGTTACCACCAAATGCGGCAATGCCGTCACCCGCAACCGCATCAAGCGCCGCTTGCGTGCGCTGGTGCGTGAAGTGGCGGAGCAGATTCAACCCAATATGGACTACGTGCTCATCGCCCGTGCGGATGCGACCCCAAACGCGGCGGATGTGGATATCGCCGCCCTGCGCGCCGCCATCGCACAGGCCTTCGCACGGGCACAATGAACCTGCTGCAACACGCGCTTCTGCTGCCTATCCGCGCCTATCGGCTGCTGCTGTCGCCATGGGTGGGGCATAGCTGCCGATTCACGCCCACCTGTTCGGCCTACGCGATGGAAGCTATTACCCGACATGGCGCTTGCGCGGGGGGGTGGCTTGCCCTAAAACGCATCGCGCGGTGTCACCCATGGGGAACCTCGGGCGACGACCCTGTGCCGTAACGAACGTTTTTGTGAAAAGAAATCTAACCTATGCATCCGAATCCTACTTCTGGTCCCGATACACGTAACCTGCTGTTCGCCATCATCTCGGCAACCGCCATCATGCTGGCATGGCAGTATTTCTACGAGCGCCCACGCATCGCGCAGATCAAGGCAACCCAAGCCGTCGCACTGGAAGCAAAAAAAGAACAAGCCGCCAAGGAAGCCGAGCTAGCCGCAGTTGCAGCCGCTCAGCCCGAGGCCACTCTCACGAATGGCCCGCGCATCACCATCAACAGCCCCGAACTGCATGGCTCCATCGCCCTCACAGGGGCGCGCTTCGATGACCTCACCCTTGCCAACTACCGCGAAACCATCGATGCCAATTCGCCGGAAGTAAAACTTCTCGAGCGCAGCGGCACCACGGCCGCCTATTTCGCCGAGATTGGTCTGCTTGCAGGCGACGGCGTGCGCGTGCCGGATGCCAACACCGTATGGCAAACCAGCAGCACCGAGCTTTCGCCCGAGAAGCCTGTCACCCTGCGTTGGAACAACGGGGCAGGCCTCACGTTCGAAAAGAAAATCGCGATGGATGCGCAGAACATGTTCACCGTCACCACCACCGTTACCAACCACGGGGTAGGGCAGGCAACGCTTTATCCCTACGCCCTCGTGAGCCGCAACTACGACGATTCCGGCGAGCATTTCGCGATTATGCATGAAGGCCCCATCGGCGCGATGAACAACGTGCTGGAAGATGTCAGCTACAAAGCCCTGCGCGAAGATGGGCCAAAGAAATTTGAACAGTCTACCGGCTGGGTGGGCATGACCGATAAATATTGGCTGACCGCGCTGGTACCCGATAGCGCCAGCAAATTCGATGCGGAATTCAAGCACTATAAACGCGGCGAGGCCGACGCGTACCAAACCCATATGCGCGGCGAAGCGCTTGCGGTGGCGGCCAACGGTTCGGCCAGCTTCACCATGCACCTGTTCGCAGGTCCAAAAGTGGTCGACCGCCTCGATGCCTACAGCAAGCAATACAACATTCCGCTGTTCGACCGCGCGGTGGATTTCGGCGCGCTTTATTTCCTCACCCGCCCCATCTTCGGGCTGCTGACCTATTTCCACAGTATCGTGGGCAATTTCGGCGTAGCTATTTTACTGCTCACCGTGTTCATCAAAGCGTTGCTGTTCCCACTCGCCAGCAAATCCATGACCAGCATGGCGCGTACCAAACAGCTCATGCCAAAAATGCAAGAACTGCGCGAGCGCTACAGCGCCGACAAACTGAAAATGAATCAGGAAATCATGGCACTGTACAAGCGCGAGAAGGTGAATCCCGCCGCAGGCTGTTTGCCGATCCTGCTGCAAATCCCTGTATTCTTCGCGCTGTATAAGGTGTTGTTCGTGACGATTGAAATGCGCCACGCGCCCTTCTTTGGCTGGATTAAAGATCTGTCGGTGGTCGATCCTACCAACCTGTTCACCCTGTTTGGGCTCATCCCGTGGGAAACACCAAACTTCCTGCATCTGGGCGTTTGGCCGCTGGTGATGTGTGCCACGATGGTCATCCAGCAACGCCTCAGCCCCAAGCCGGCGGATGAAGTGCAAGCCATGGTCATGAACTGGATGCCATTCCTGTTTTTGTTCCTGTTCGCGTCCTTCCCTGCAGGGCTAGTGATTTACTGGGCATGGAACAACACCCTGACCATTTTGCAGATGCTCTACATCAACAAACGGCTTGCGAAGAAGGGGCTGAAATAAGTGACCGAAGGTATCGCAGAAGCACATGCATTGTTTGCCAAACCCATCCGGTTCGTGGCGGGCGTGGCGCATCTGGAGCAATTGCCGGATCTGAGCCTGCCAGAAGTGGCGTTCGTTGGGCGCTCGAATGTGGGCAAATCCAGCTTGCTGAATGCGCTGGTGGGGCAAAACCACTTGGCGCGCACCTCGGGCACCCCAGGGGCCACCCGCCAGCTCAATTTCTTCAACCTGCACGAAACCATGCATTTGGTTGACGTTCCGGGTTACGGCTATGCCAAAGCCAGCAAAAAGGAAGTGAAACAATGGCAAGGCGTGCTGTTCGATTATCTGCGTGGCCGCAGCCAACTCGTGCGCGCCTTCGTGCTGATCGACTCGCGCCACGGCGTAAAAACGGCGGATGAAGACATGCTCAAGCGCTTGGATGATGCCGCAGTCTCCTACCAATTCGTGCTCACCAAAGCCGATAAAGCCGACGATATCGACGCCATGCAGGAGAAGGTGCTGGCTGTCGCGCGCAAGCACCCCGCCGCGCACCCGAGCATCGTTATCACCAGTGCAAACGAGAAACTGGGCATTGACGCCCTACGCGATGCTGTTATTGAGGCAGTGATAGGACGCTAACATGGAAATAAAAACCCTCAAAACCAAAGAACTGCTGCTGCGCACCGCCAAAACGGTGTCGGAAGCGCTGCCCTATATCCAGCGTTTTGCGGGTCACACCTTTGTCATCAAATACGGCGGCAACGCCATGGGCAACGAGCGCACGGCGGAAACCTTCGCGCGCGATATCGTGATCCTCAAAGCCATTGGCATCAACCCAGTGGTGGTGCATGGCGGCGGCCCACAAATCGGGGCGATGCTGGATCGCTTAAAAATCCAATCCAGCTTTATCGACGGCCTGCGCGTGACCGACGCCCCCGCCGTGGAAGTGGTGGAGATGGTGCTCTCCGGCAGCATCAACAAACAAATCGTAACGGCGCTGAACCAAGCGGGCGGTACCGCCATCGGCATTTCCGGTAAGGACGGCAACCTGATCGAAGCGCAGCAACTGCGCCGTACCAAAAAAGACCCCGACAGCCACATCGAGCGTGTGCTGGATTTAGGCTTTGTGGGCGAACCAACCAAAATCAACCCGCAACCGATTCTGAACATCATGGCCTCGGGCATGATTCCCGTCATCGCACCCATCGGTATGGGCCCCAACGGCGAGACCTATAACATCAACGCCGACACTGCCGCAGGCGCCATTGCGTCCGCGCTGAAAGCCACCAAACTGATGATGCTGACGGATGTCGCGGGCATCCTGACCAAAGACAAACAACTCATCAGCTCCATCGACGCGAAGGAAATCGACGCATTGCTAGCGGATGGCACCATCACCGGTGGCATGATTCCGAAAGTAGAAACCTGCGTGAACGCCCTAAACGCAGGCGTCAGCGCCGCCCATATTCTGGATGGCCGCATCCCCCACGTCTTGCTGATCGAGACCTTCACCGAACACGGCGCCAGCACGATGATTCGCGCGTAAGCTAGACAGCTAAATGCCTGAATTCCTTCACCAGCGCGGCGTAGAGGTCGCGTTTGAAGGGGACGATGAGGTCGGGCAGGGAATCGATCGGCACCCATTTCCATTCGCAGAATTCAGGGTGTTCGGTTTCGATGTTGATGGAGGAATCCGCGCCATCAAAGCGCAGCGCGAACCATTTTTGTTCCTGCCCGCGATACTGCCCTTTCCAGATTTTTGGCACCAGATGATCGGGCAAATCATAGGCATACCACTCGGCGGATTCAGCCAGAATCGTCGCGTGGTCCGTGCCAATTTCTTCATGAAGCTCGCGCATGCAGGCGGTGCGTGGGTCTTCCCCAGCATCAATCCCGCCTTGCGGCATTTGCCACGCATCGCTGATAGTGTCGATGCGTTTGGCAACAAACACCTCGCCGCGCGCATTAAACAGCATCATGCCAACACCGCGGCGATACGGAAGATGTGCAAACGCGCTCATCTAGTGGTGCCCGCCTTTTTTCTCTTCCACCACGGGCGGTGGCGGTGCTTCTTTCGGCAGCCACTGCGCGCTCAACGGGGCAAGCACCACGGGTGCTTCCAGCGGGTGCTCCTTCAGCCAGCGCTGCAGCAGAAGCAAGGTTTGTGGGCGCGCGGTGGTCACCACCACCAGCGTGTCCTGCGTGCTGAGCGTTTTGCTAACCGTCGCCAGTTTCTGCGTAATCGCCGCCTCGTCCGGCACAGGGTCGAGGAAGATATCCGCCCGCCGCACGACGGAATGCAGCTCCGCCTTTCCTGCCACTTGCGTGGCCGTGTGGGTGGGGTGGGTGGTAAGCACATTCAGGCCGCGCGCATCCACTTCCGCCAAAATGGGCGAGAACGCATCGGGTTTCTCGGTAAGCGCTTCATCCGGCGCAAGCACAAGGCCAACACTGCCAAGCGTTTCATGCATCACCGCACGCAAGCGGCGCAGCAGCTCATCCGCAGGCAAACTGGCGACCAGCCCCAGCGGCCCCGGATCATCCTGCGGGTAGCGGTTGCTCATCGCGGGCAGCATGCCCCATACCTCGAATCCGCTGCGGCGTAAGCTGGCAATCGGCTGTGCCGTTTCCACCGCATACGGCGAGAATGCAACCGTAACCGTATTCGGCAGCGCCATAATGAGAGGGAGCGATTGCGCGCTAATGCCTGCATCCATCACCACAATAGAAAGCAGCCGTTGTTCTGGGGTGCGGGTGAAGCGCTTGGCGTATAACGTTGCAGGCGTGGTCTTTCCGTTGCGCTTCGGCAGGGTTAGGCCTTGTGCATTTTCCGTCACCTCTGGTGCGGGTGCGGTAATCAGGCTTTCCTTAGAATCGCTCACAGCAGGCAGCGCCGTGGGCAAAGGTTCGGTGCGAAGTGGGGCTAATCCGTCCGGCAATTTTTCGTCTGTCGGTGCGGCGGCAGGGGCTTCAGCGGGCGTTTCTGCTGCGGGCGTATCACTCACATCAAACGCGGCCACATCTTCTGCGGCAACCGCATGCAGCGCCACCGCGCCCGTTTGTGTGTCGATCACCGCGCGTTGGCCGGTATTGTTCGCACGCAGCGCTTCACGCGTGCCAAGCTGCATCCAATCCACGCCCGTCGAGATAACGCCAAGCAACAGCAGGCCGCTCAGTGACATCCAAATCATCGGCGTGGCGCTGGACTTCCCCTTTAGCAGTTTGAAGCCTGGCATGCGCGCCTCATTTTTTCTCAGGAGCTTTTTTCACTGCCGCTGCTGCAGGGGCAGGTGCGGCGTCGGTTTGGGTGCCTTGATAGATCGACAATGCACGAATCAGGTCAAGCGCGCGGCTTAATTGATAGTCATCCGCGCCTTCTTTCTTCGCATCCTTGCCGTCTTTCGCGTCGCCCTTCTTCACCGACTTGAGGAACGACAATCGATCGTCTTTCTTCTCGTCTTTCGGCGCTTCATTTTCTGCCGCTTGGTCGTTATCCAAATGGCCTTTAAGCGATGCCTCCGAGAAGGTGATGGAGGATTTCAGCGGCTCCAGTTTCGCTTGCTCCACCACGATATCGGGGGTGATGCCTTTCGCTTGAATCGAAATGCCCGACGGCGTGTAGTAGCGCGCCGTGGTCAGGCGGATTGCGCCGTGGCCTTCAATCGGAATCACTGTTTGCACCGAGCCTTTACCGAAGGATTTCACGCCCAGCACCACCGCGCGTTTATGGTCTTTCAGCGCGCCCGCCACAATTTCAGAAGCCGAAGCAGAGCCTTCGTTAATCAGCACCACAATCGGTAAATCCGCCGCGATGTCGCCCGCCGTTGCATTATAGCGGCGCGATTCTTCCGGCTTGCGTGAACGGGTGGAAACAATTTCGCCTTGGTTCAAGAACGCATCCGAAACCGACACGGCCTGATCGAGCAGCCCACCGGGGTTGTTGCGCAGGTCCAGCACCAGCCCTTTCAGTTTCGGGCCAATGGTTTTCTTTTCTTTCTCAAACGCCGCTTTCATGGCGTCCGAAGTGGTTTCCGCAAACGACGAAATGCGCACATAGGCCACGTCGCCTTCGCTGCGGCTTTTGATGGATTGGATTTTAATCAGGTCACGCTTAAGACTTAGGGTGAGGGGGGCTTTCGCACCTTCGCGCACCACCAGAATTTTAATCGAGGTGCCAACAGGCCCGCGCATTTTCTCTACCGCTTCCGCAAGCGTCAGGCCCATCACCGCCGTGCCGTCAATCTCGGCAATCAAATCATTGGGCTTCACGCCCGCACGCGCCGCAGGGGTGTCATCAATCGGCGAGACCACCTTCACCAGCCCGTTTTCCATGGTCACTTCAATGCCCAGCCCGCCAAATTCGCCCTTGGTCTGGATGCGCATATCCGCGAAGCTTTTCTCGTTCATATAGCTGCTATGCGGATCCAGCGAGGTCAGCATGCCGTTCAGCGCAGATTCAATCAGCTTATCGTCCGTCGTCGGCTCCACATAGTCGGTGCGCACGCGGTCGAACACTTCACCGAACAGGTTCAGCAGCTCATAGGTCGAGGGTTCCGATGCCTTTGCTTCCGCCGTTTTCGCAAACAGTGCCGATGGCTGAAGCAGCGCGGCAGCAGCAAGGGTGAACAGAAGGCGGGAGCGTAAGCGCATAAAGCATCCATAGGTAGGAATGACTAGGAGTCGCTAACGGCGCGACATCGTTGCAGTGACATTAGCGAACCAATTGGCGGGGTCAATAGGCTTGGCGGAGGAATCACGTAATTCCACATAGGCCTCGGGATTCTTTTGCTGCCCCATCACCGCAATCGGCTCGCCCTTGTTCACATGCTGGTTCAAGCTGGCGGTGAGCTTGCCCACGCCTGCAATCAGCGAGATATAGCCGCCGGAATGTTTGATCAGCAGCATATTGCCATAATCGCGGAAGGGGCCGGTGAACACCACTTGCCCGTCGTTCGGTGCCACAACCGTCGCGCCCGCCCGCCCACGAATCACCATGCCGCGATAGGTATCCGCCCCATTCTTTTCTTCGCCGAACCGGTGAATGATTTCCCCTGCAACCGGCATCGAAAGCCCGCCCTTGGTGGTCGCCGCTGGGGCTTTGGCGGGCGGTTTTTCGCGGGGTTGGGCATCCAGTTTCCCAATCAGCTGCTGCAGCGATTCCGACTCGCGCGAGAGTTTGGCCACCTCTGCCTCCGCGCGTGCGCGGTCAACTGCCAAACTGGCCTGCAGCGCTTGGCGTGTGCGCAGCGCGGCTTCAAGCTCGCTTTGCTCTTTTAACAGCGCCAGCGTTTCGGCGCTGGTGCGGGTGCGCCGCGTCGCGGTTTCCCCGCGCAGCGATTTCAGCTCGCCCATGTCCCGCCGCAGCGCGTTGGCCTTGGCGGCAATCGCCGCGTTGGTTTTTTCCAGCACACTGGCGGTCAGCATCAGTGCTTCAAAATCCTCTGGCGTCGAGGAAAACACCGCCGTCATCGGCAACCGTCTAAGGCGCAAAAGGCTAATCACCGTGTTCGCATAATCCGCTTTGCGCGCCTCGAATTCTTTTTGCCGCGTGGTAAGGCGGGTGCTGACTGCGCTCAAGGCCTGTTCTTCATTGGTCACGCGTCGCTCGCTTTGTTGCAGCTTCTCGGCAAGCGCGGTGGCGCGGCGCTGAAGCTTCTCCAGCTCGCGCACAATGTCGGCGTGTTTGCGGTCAAGCGCGGCTTGCGCCTCTTTGCTTTTTTGTAAGTTTGCCAGCGTGGCATTCAATTTTTGCTGCGGGGCATTTTCAGCAAGTGCGGCCACACTGGCCGTCAGCAGCACCAGCGTCGCAACCGCCTTACGCACGGCGCGACTCACGCGGCGGAGCCAGCAAATCGCGCCCCGTCATTTCCTTCGGCACGGGCAAGCCCAGTAGGCCGCACAGCGTGGGTGCAATGTCGGCAAGAATGCCGTGGCCGAGCTGTTTGGGCGCCTGTTCCATCGCCGCGCCCACAATCAAACAGGGCACAGGGTTCAGCGTGTGCGCGGTGTGGGCTTGGCCGGCATCCGCGTCGTGCAAACATTCCGCGTTGCCGTGGTCGGCCGTAATCATCATCGCCCCGCCGGCACTATCGATGGCCTGCGCAAGGCGGCCAAGGCAGCTATCCACCGTCTCCACCGCTTTGATGGCGGCAGCAATATCCCCCGAATGCCCCACCATGTCGGTATTGGCAAAATTCACCACGATGAAATCGAACGCGCCAGAGCCAATCGCTTCCACCAGCTTATCCGTCACAAGCGGTGCAGACATTTCCGGCTGCAAATCATAGGTCGCCACCTTAGGCGAGGGGATAAGAATCCGCTGTTCACCCGCAAATGGTTCCTCACGCCCACCATTGAAGAAGAACGTCACATGCGCGTATTTCTCCGTCTCAGCGATGCGCAGTTGCGTGAGCCCCGCGGCTGCTACCATTTCGCCCAAGCCCTGCCGCACCGATTGCGGCGGGAACATCGCGGGCACATATACATTCAGCGCCTCGCTATATTCTGCCATGCCCAGCGCATGCAGCGTAGTGATGATGTCGCCGCGGGCAAAATGGTTGAAGCGCGGCTCCAGCAGTGCGGTGAGTAATTGGCGTGCACGGTCGGCGCGGAAGTTGGTCATTAGCACGCCGTCATTTTCGGCCATGCCGTCATAATCGCCGATAACGGTGGGCACGATAAATTCATCCGTGATACCGGCGGCATAGGCAGCGTTCACCGCGTCCTGTACTGTTTCTGCCTGCGCACCATTGGCGGAGACAATCGCGCTATACGCCTTCTCAATGCGCTCCCAGCGGTTATCGCGGTCCATCGCATAATAGCGCCCGCTCACGCTGGTGATGCCAGCACCTTCCGGCAGTGCTTCTTCCAGCGCGGCGATGTATTCCAGCGCGCTTTTGGGCGAAACATCGCGCCCATCCGTAAACGCATGCACGGCAACGGGCACACCCGCTTCGCCAAGAATGGTTGCCAGCGCGGCCATGTGGCGGATATGCGAATGCACCCCACCGTCGGAGAGCAGACCCATCAGGTGGCAAGTGCCGCCGGTTTTGCGCAAGCTGCGGATAAATTTTATCAGCGCGTCGTTCTCTTCAATGGAGCCATCCGCAATCGCGGCGTCGATGCGCGGCAAATCCTGCATCACCACACGCCCCGCACCAATATTCATATGCCCCACTTCGGAGTTTCCCATCTGCTCGGCAGGTAGCCCCACATGATGCTCCGAGGCCTCGAGCAGCCCAAACGGATAACGCGCGCGCAGCGCGTCCCAATGCGGCGTGTGCGCTTGGGCAATCGCATTATGCTCGCGCACATCGCTCTCGCCCCAGCCATCAAGAATGCAAAGAAGTACGGGTTTTGGTCGTGTCATAACGGATGTTTAGCAGCGCCCGCCCGCCAATAAAAGAGCTATCACAAAATTATAAATACTTAAGTTTCGTGTCGGTGTTGATGATGATCGTGCGTAGCGTTTGGAGCCTGCCCCGTCGTAGGACGGGGGCGCGAGCCGAGTGCGGCTGAGGGTCAGCGACGAAGTCGCGAAGGGAACAAAGCGTTCCCTTCAAGTAACAACTAATGCCCTAGATGATAGGGATGACCAATAGTAATGGTGTAGGCGCGGTAGAGCTGTTCCGCCAGCATCGCGCGCAGCAGCTGGTGCGGCCATGTGGCAGCGCCAAACGCCACCACCGCATGGGCGCGCTTGAGTAGGCTGCCATCCAGCCCATCCTGCCCGCCAATCGCAAACACCATCTGCTTCACCGCGTGTTTTTGTGCGTCCTGAATCAGGCCTGCGAACTGTGGGCTGGTGAGGTTTTTGCCGGTGGAATCAAGCGCAATCAGCCGTGTGCCGGTGGTAAGCAATTTCTCGAACGCAGCCGCTTCACGCGCGCGCCGTGCATCCGCCGAGAGATTTTCCGGCGCGTCGGCAATCTCCTTCACGGTGACATCCCAGCGCGTTTGCTTCAGGTAATGCGCAACCAACTCCGCTTCCGCCTTGCGCTTGGCTTTTCCCACTGCGGCAATGGTAATCTGCATGCGTTAGCGCGCGCTGGTGTTCGGCAGCGCCCACATTTTCTCGAGGTTGTAGAACTGGCGAATCTCAGGGCGGAAAATATGAACGACAATATCGCCCGCATCGATCAGCACCCAGTCGCCGCTTTCCTTGCCCTCAACCGAGAGCGGCGGCATGCCGGTTTTTTTCAGCATCTCCGTCACATAATCCGCCAGTGCCGACACATGGCGCGGCGCGCGGCCAGAGGCCACAATCATATAGTCGGCAAAGCTGCACTGGCCAGCAAGCGCTAGCGTGGTGATTTGTTCTGCTTTGTTGGTGTCCAGCGTCGCTGCAATTTTTTCGCACAGCAAGGCAGCGGGCGATTTTTTGCTAGGCACCGCTTTTTTCGCTGCGGGTTTTTTCACTGCCGCGGTCACGGTTTTTTTTGTGATGCGTGGCGCAGCTGCGGCAGCTTTCTTCACCGCCGGTTTCTTGGCTACGGCTTTTGCGGCAGGTTTTGCAGCAGGTTTTTTGGTGGCAGATTTCGCCGCAGGTTTGGCGGCGGTTTTAGCAGCTGGCTTTTTTGCAGCAGGTTTGCGCGGTGCGATGGTGAGTACTCCTCTAACGTTATCTAGGGCTTAGTATGCGCCTTGTAGGCATTTTTTCCAAGTGTTTTCCGTAAATGCGTAGCGCTCATCGGGTGGCGCGGAATCGAGAGGTAGAGCCAATGAGCAGGCCAAATATCGGCCAATAACCGGCTGGCCGATGCCGGCAGACGTGTGGCAGAAAAGCTGCGGGCAAACGGCGCATGCAGCGCCCGCAGCGCATAGGGCGCGCGGTCGAGCACCGCAATTGGTAGTAAGCTCGCAATGCTGCGCCAGCTGCGCCAGCGATGAAACCCCGCCAGATTATCCGCCCCCATCAGCCATACAAAGCGGCAGCGCGGCATGTGTTTCTTCAGAAACAAAACCGTATCGATGGTGTAGTGCAGTTGGTGGCGTTGTTCGATATCCAGCACTTTGATGCGTGGATGCCGCGCGAGAGATTTCGCATAAGAAAACCGCAGTGCATAATCCGCCAAATCATCCGCCTTTTTGAGCGGGTTTTTGGGCGACACCAGCCACCACACTTCATCCAAATCCAGCCGCTTCAATGCTTCCAGCGAGATATGCAGATGCCCCGCATGGGCAGGGTTGAACGAGCCGCCGAGAAGTCCGATGCGTCGCGCTTCCTGCATCAGCCCGCCCGCACCGCGCCACCGCCGCCAAGCGGGGTCACCACATATTTATAGGTGGTCAATTCCGCTGCGCCCACAGGGCCGCGCGCATGCAGCCTGCCTGTGGCAATGCCCATTTCGCCACCAAAGCCAAACTCGCCCCCATCCGCAAATTGGGTGGAGGCGTTGACGAGCACAATCGCGCTATCCACCTGCTGGCAAAATTGCTGTGCAGCATGCGTATCGGTGGTGATAATCGCATCGGTGTGATGCGAGCCATAACGGTTGATATGGACGACAGCCTCTGCCACGCCACGTACCATTTTGGCGGAAAGAATCGGCGCCAAATATTCCGTTGCCCAATCGGCCTCTGTTGCGGCCACCACGCGTGCATCCAGCGCAGCAATTTTCGCGTCGCCGCGCACTTCACAGCCTGCATCCAGCAGCGTGGTGATAATGGTTTGAATCACGTGGGTCGGCGCGTCCGTGTCCAGCAGCAGCGACTCGCACGCCCCGCACACACCGGTGCGGCGCAGCTTGGCGTTCATCACCACGCTCTGCGCCACTTCCGCATCACACGCCGCATGCACATACACATGGCAGTTGCCATCAAGGTGCAGCAGCGTTGGCACCCGCGCTTCCGCACGCACCCGTTCGGTAAGGGATTTGCCGCCTCGCGGAATCAGCACATCAATATGCCCATGCGCTTGCAGCATCCACGCCACCGCTGCGCGGTCGGTCGTGGTAATCAGCTGCGCGCATTCCTGCGGCAGCCCATGTTGCATCAGCCCCGCATGCATCGCGGCCAGAATCGCTTGCGAGGAATGAAGGCTCTCCGCCCCCCCGCGCAGAATAATCGCATTGCCGGATTTCACCGCAAGCGCCGCCGCATCCGCCGTCACATTCGGGCGCGATTCATACACCATGCCAATCACCCCCAGCGGCACCGCAATTTTTTCAAAATGCAGCCCATTGGCAGGGTTGTCCCATGTCGCCAGCACGCGTCCCACAGGCTCGGCAAGTGCCGCCACCTGTTCCACACCGGCAGCCATTGCTTCCATCCGCGCCTTCGTCAGCAGCAAGCGGTCGCGCTGCGCCGCATCCAAATGGGTGGCGGCGTCCATATCCTTTGCATTCGCGGCTAAAATATCCGCGCTCTGCGCGCGCAACTGTGCCGCGCACGCCATCAGCGCCGCGGTTTTTTGTGCAGCATTCACCTGCAGCAAGTGGGTGGCGGCAGCCCGCGCGCGGGTAGCAATCGCCTCCATCTGTTGTGCGATATCCATGGTCACGCGCGCCCTGTGATCACACGCGTGCGGCAGAGTTTATCATGCACACCCATGCGCAAGGGGTCGGACAGAATCGGCCCGAACCAAAACAGCGTCAACCCCATGAAGAGAATGGAGGCAAGCTCTGCATCCAGCATGCTGGTATAAAGCGGCAAGGTGGGCAGCAGGAACGCCAGTGCACGCTCCGCCGCCTCGCGTTGGCCAAGCGCGCTGCCATCCGCACGAATCACGCGAATGCGCATTAGCCGCTTACCAGGGGTGGCCTGCCAGCCAGAGGCCGTGAACACGGTATAATACCCTACATAGCAAAAGAACGTCACAATCAGCACGCTGGGGTGATTGTTGAGAATCATGGTCTCGAGTGTCTCCATCGGCGCGGTGAGGCTGAGGGTGAGGATGATTGCAAACGTGACAATAAGGCGGTCAATCACATGTGCAAACAAGCGGTCGAGGCGTCCGGCATAGCTGATGGGTTTGGTCATAAAATGGCGAGATCGTCCCGATGGATTAAGGTGTCGCGGTGAGCGTAGCCTAGAATGGCTTCGATTGCATCGGTCTTTTTGCCTTTAATCGCCGCAATTTCCGCCGCGCTATAGGCCACGATTCCTTTCGCGAGCGCGCCGCCCACGCCGTTGATAAGAATAATGTCGCCGCGCTCGAAGCTGCCAGAAACCGCCGTCACGCCCGCGGGAAGCAGGCTTTTGCCTTGGGCAAGCGCGCGCGCCGCGCCGTCGTCAATCGTCACACTGCCTGCGATATCCATCGCCGCGGCAATCCATTGCTTGCGCGCGAGTTGTGGCTTAGTGGTGGCGGTGAACCATGTGGCGCGCGCGCCAGAACCCAGCGCAGCCAGTGCATGCAGCGCGCTGCCCTTGGCAATTACCATATGGCAGCCTGCGCCTGTGGCCATTTGCGCGGCTTCCAGCTTGGTTTTCATTCCGCCATTGCTGACATGGGAGGCAGCACCCCCCGCCATCGCCAGAATCTCAGGCGTTAGGGTCTCCACCAGCGGCACATGCGCCGCGTCCGCATGCTGCATTGGGTTTTTGGTGTAAAGCCCGTCCACATCCGAGAACAGCACCAGCACATCCGCGCCCATCATGCCCGCCACACGGGCAGCGAGGCGGTCATTATCGCCAAATTTCAGCTCCGCCGTCGCCACCGAGTCGTTCTCGTTCACAATCGGAATCAGCCGATGCTCCAGCAGCGTGGCAAAGGTGGTGCGCGCGTTCAGGTAACGGCGGCGGCGCTCGGAATCCTCCAGCGTCAGCAGCAGCTGCGCCACCTTAATGCCATATGCATCGAACGCGGTTTGCCATGCCTGAATCAGCAGCGGCTGGCCAGCCGCTGCCGCGGCCTGTTTTTCTTCCATGCTCAGCGCCTCAGCGCCCAAGCCCACATGCGGACGCCCCAGCGCCACCGCGCCAGAGGAGACCAAAATCACTTCCACGCCCTGCCCATGCAGCGCCGCAATATCCGCCGCCATGGCCGCCAGCCACGCATGGCGCTGCCTCGCGTCCCCCGCAATCAAGCTGGAGCCGATTTTAATCACCACGCGTTTGGCAGAAGTAAGGCTGGGCGTCATTTCGCCTTCATAACCCAATCCGCAGGCCAGCGAAAGCAAAGAAACTTCACAAAACTGTCACAAATAACCACCCCCAATTTTGCTATTCTGGGCGGATGAATCAACCAACAACGGATTGACGCTGAACCAGTACGCACAGTCTAAAGCCACCCCCAAACGCGGCATCATTGTCGTGGATACCAGCTCGTTGATAAATCTATCGGCGCTGGTTCCTTCGTACTCTTCTGCGGCTGGATCTGGGAAACAAAAGCCTTTATTTGAAATGCTCACGTTTCTTTCCAAGCATGGCTACGAAGTGGTCATTCCTGAAATGGTGGCGTATGAGAGTGGTTGGTTTATGCGGAATTATAAATCCGTGTGGGATTACATTGGCAGGACCTCACAATGGGTGCCCGAGGTTAGCGAGTTTATACGGGCCATTCCAAGCCTTATCAAAACGGGGCACAATATTCACATCGAACCGCCGCACCCAGAAGATGCCTCTGAGGGTGCCAAACTTATGCGCAAACTGGATGAGATTGCCACCGATGACACATTAAGTGACCGCACAAAATATTACAAAAGTGAAGAGGCTTATTACCGTTTCAAAGAGAAGAAACACCGCGGCGATGTGGCGGCAGAGCATTTGATTGCATCATTCAAAAAACCGTGTCCTCCTGTTTATTATCTGACGGATGATGAAGGAGCCTGGAATAATATAGCACCACTATCAGCGCGACTGCCTGTCTCCAGACTCAATACATTGGGGCTGTATGAAGCCTTTGAAACGAACTTACTTTTGCCAGAAGTGGATATTGCGGCAAAACGAACTGTTTTTCTAAAACACGGAGTTAAAACGGCACGGTATCCACAGGGATTAAAAGCTGGAGCAGCATATGCGGGAATGGATTTTTCGCCGAGAGATAATCTGAATATACGCCCGCTTGAAGGTGCCCTTACAGGTTTTTCAGTAATCGTAAAACAGGATAATGCGTGCGCGAAGCACCACAAAGAAGCGCTTCTAAAGAAATATAAAGAACGCGAAATGCTGAGCGAAGAAGCGCTTCGTCCAGAGCACCCAGAAGATGCGTATGAAGACTATGTGGCGAGCCACAAGCTCTATCTGTCGCACAAGCCAGCGAACAATGTTTCTGATTTAGAAGCCATCGGCAAGATAGACGCATCCTCGCAGCGTTATCACGACTAGGGCGACTTATTCTTCCTCAGCACCGCCGATATAGAAGGGCAGGGGCGGGGGTTCTTTTTCGCCGCGGTATTTCTCGATGGTTTGCAGCATATCCACCAGCAGCGGCTCAAGGTCGGTGCGCGCGGCGGCGGAGATGGTGTAGACAGGACCGCCGCTGGCTTTCTCCAGCGCTTTTTTCTTTTTCTTGATCTCGGCGTCGCTCAGCGAATCGCATTTGTTGAGGGCGACAAGCTCCGGCTTTTCTGCGAGCGCTTCATCGAACTGCTCAATCTCGCTACGCACGGTGTTGTAGGAATCCACCACATCCTCCGCCGTGCCATCCACGAGGTGAAGCAACACGCCGCAGCGCTCCACATGGCCAAGGAATTTAAGGCCAAGCCCACGGCCTTCCGCTGCGCCTTCAATCAGCCCCGGAATATCCGCCAGCACAAATTCCGTATCGCCCACGGACACCACGCCCAGCTGCGGCGAAAGGGTGGTGAACGGATAGTCGGCGATTTTCGGTTTCGCCGCCGTCACCGCCGCAAGGAAGGTCGATTTCCCCGCATTCGGCAAGCCGAGCAGTCCCGCATCCGACAGCAGTTTCAGCTTCAGCCACAGCGTGCGTTCCTCGCCCTTGCCCGCAGGCGCAGACTGCACCGGCGCTTGGTTGGTGGAGGATTTGAAATGCATGTTGCCAAGCCCGCCGCGCCCACCTTTGGCGAGCACAATTTCCTGCCCCGCATAGGTGAAATCGGCCAGCAGCGTTTCGCGGTCCTCGTCGTAAATCTGGGTGCCGACGGGCACGAGGAGAATCATGTCCTCCGCGCCTTTGCCGTAGCGCTGTTTGCCCATGCCGTGGCCGCCCTTGGCGCCTTTGAAATGTTGCTGGAAGCGGTAATCCACCAGCGTGTTAAGGCCCGTCACCGCTTTCATGATAATGCTGGCACCGCGCCCGCCATCGCCACCATCCGGCCCGCCCTCGGGGATGAATTTCTCACGACGAAACGACACGCAGCCTTCGCCGCCATCGCCAGATTTCACGTAGATTTTGGTTTCGTCGATAAATTTCATAAACGGCCTTCAAATTTTGTCCTGCCGTATCTACCACGGCACCCCGCCCAAATGCACGCGTTAAAGCACCCGCCACCGCCCGTCCGCGCCCAGCCACCCAGCGCAACTAAGTCATTTATTATTTTTCAACAGCTTAACTTAAAACATTTCACACAACCGTCACACTTCACTCCCCTGTTTTTTGGTAAAGTAAGCCAAGTAAAGCCCAACCCAAAAACAAGGCGGCGAGTATGGTTAAGAAAATAACCCATATTCCAGACGTGGAAATTCGTAGTATTTCAGACAAAAAAATTGCGGATGCACTGATGGTGAAAGTGCTATTGTCGTATGAAAATCCCAAAAAAATTCGCCTGTATAAAGAGGGTAAGGATTACTTCCGCTTGAGCCAATCAGATATCAAGTCAATATCACAGCTAACCTATCCAGAAATCAAGCATCTTTCGACCATATCGGACAGCGCAATAATGGATATTCTTTCGCTGAAAAGTGAAGATATCCAGCGATTGATAAAAGAGTATATGCCCTCAATTGAGGAGAAGGTCCTATACAGCGAAGGCCTAAAAGATATACGCTACCAATCGTTTTTAGATCTAAAAAAATTACAGCATAGTGCGCCTGAAGATTTAGCACTTCTATCCTATCCTGAAATCGAGATGGCGCTCCTGTCAAATGCACATGCAGAGCAAGAGTTATCTGATAAGGCTGGTCGTATTCTCAATGCATATCAAGGCAATCATGAGCCGCTACACAGCAGCATAGAGCTGGGTACGTTTAATTATCCGAATGGCAACGCATCACTTCAAATGTATATGCAGGGCATTTCTGCAGAGGAATGCTCAGAAAAAATTAAAAAAATGGCAGAACCATTGCTTTCATTGGTAAATAGCGATGGCTTTCCTAAATCCCGTTTGGGAAAGGCGGCGGATGGTACGAGTGCGACGCTGACTATTATTTTTGAATCAAGCAAGCAAATGACTGACGCATTGAACTCACTTACAACAGTTCCAGCGTTGAAAATTAAAGATCAACCGCATACCCAAATTACAGAGAAATCAGTGTTTCCGTCAGAGGAATACGCAACCCCTGTACGGGCTGCAAGCGGGTGGTATATTCGTATGGCATCCGCTAGTAAGATAAGCCAAACAATTGGTGTAAACGGGGTGAGGCGCTAAACAAAAAAAGGGGAGCAGATGCTCCCCTTTTTCATTTTGTATGCGCTTCGCTTACGCAGCGGTGACAACCGATACGACGTTCTTGTTGTCTTTTTTCTTACTGAACTTCACCACGCCGTCGATGACCGCGAAGATGGTGTAGTCACGGCCAAGGCCCACGCCCGTACCTGGGTGGTAGGTGGTGCCGCGCTGGCGGATGATAATGTTACCGGCAACGACTTCTTCGCCACCGAATTTTTTCACGCCAAGGCGCTGGCCTTGTGAGTCGCGACCGTTGCGGGATGAACCACCGGCTTTCTTGTGTGCCATGACTTAACTCCTTAATCCGTAATTACTTCGCAGCTTTTTTAGCAGCGGGTTTCTTTGCAGCGGCTGGCTTCTTTGCCGCTGGTTTCGCAGCAGCTTTTGCCTTTGGTGCAGCTGCTTTCTTGGCAGCGGGAGCAGCCTTTTTCGCAGCAGCAGCTGGCGCCGCTTTTTCTTTAATGGTGCGTGCTGGCGCAGTAACCACAGCGGTGCCATTCAGCGAGATGCTGGTGATGTGCAGTGCGGTGAAACGCTGGCGGTGGCCGTTCTTACGGCGGTAGTTATGGCGACGGAGCTTTTTGAAGATCAGCACCTTGTCGGCTTTGCTTTGGGCGATCACTTGGGCTTCCACCACAGCGCCTGCAACGAACGGCGAACCGATCATGTTTTTGTCGCCCGAAAGCGCCAGCACTTGATCGAGTTTCACGGTTTCGCCCGCTTCTACTTCGAGTTTCTCTACTTCAATAATCGACCCTGCGGTCACACGGTATTGCTTGCCACCGGTAAGTACGACTGCGTACATAACGTTACTCTTTCTAGTGCCGCTTGGCAGCATGCGCTGCGACACGACACAATTTTCTTGTTAGTGTTTAAGGAGGCGGGACTATACTCGCGCCCGCCGCGCTGTCAACCGGAAACATGCGAGGGGCTAACATGCCGTTTTCCTTGCCAAATGCAGCGGTTTCATGTCAGGTGCCGCCATGAAAAAAACCTACGTTTCGTTTAATGCGCTGCTAAAATCGGTGTTGGTCATCTCCAGCCCCGCCCTTGTGGTGCTGGCCATTTACGTGTTTTTCGACATCCTGACCCTGTCGCAGGCCATGTATGCCTATGGTTTGGTCTTTGTGGCTTCCGGCGCGCTGATTTACCCATTCTTGTCGAACGTCTCGAGCCTCACCCACTATGTAAACGAAATCGCGCAGGATAAACGCGTTGCCCCGCCAGAGCTGAGCTTTCTGGGGATGGCGGCGGAACTGAGCCAAGCGCTGAACCGCCTGCAAGCGGGCTGGGACGTGAAAAAGAAGCAGATGGAAACCATCATCACCGAGCGTGAGATTTTGGTGGATACACTACCCGACATCCTCATCATGGTGAACGACGACAAAAAAGTGGTGCGCACCAACCGCGCCGCCCGCGCCATCTTCGGCCAGAACCTCGCGGGGAAATTTCTGGGCGATGTGATTGGCAGTAAATATTTGGTGGATGCCGTCTCCTCCGTGATTCAGGATTTAAAAGGCCGCGAAATTGAATTCCGTATTGAAGACCCCGTGGTGCGCGACTTCCTCGCCATCATCGAGCGGTTTCCGGTGCCCACCACGGGCGGCATCTCCACCGTGATTACGATGAACGACATCACCGAGCTGAAATCGGTGGAGCAAATGCGCGCCGACTTCGTGGCCAACGCCAGCCACGAGCTGCGCACGCCGCTGGCCTCCATCAAAGGCTTCGTGGAAACCCTGCTCGGGCCCGCCCGCGACGACGAAGCCGCCCGCGAAGAGTTCCTAAAAATTATGCTGGAGCAGGCCGACCGCATGCAGCAGCTGATTGGCGATTTGCTCTCGCTATCGAAAATTGAAATGAACGTGCATGCCGTGCCCACCGAGCCGCTAGACCTCGCCGCTGTGGTGCGCAAGGAAACCGACAGCTTCAAACGCGCCGCCTCGGAGAAGAATCTGCGCCTTGTGCTCAACATCCAAGACAACCTCCCCGCCGTCAAAGGCGAGGCGAACGAGCTGGCCCAAGTGGTGCATAACCTCGTCAGCAACGCGATGAAATACGGCTTCGCCGACTCCGATGTAACGGTGACGATGAAAGTCACCAGCGAATTGCCGCAGGATTTGAATATGCGTAACCTCACCCGCGTGGTGGCGCTCAGCGTGCGCGACCGCGGCGAGGGCATTCCCAAACAGCATCTGCCGCGCCTGATGGAACGTTTCTACCGCGTCGATTCCGCCCGCACCCGCCAAGTGGGCGGCACGGGGCTGGGGCTAGCTATTGTAAAGGGAATCGTGCAGCGTCACCGCGGCGCCATCACCATCGATTCCGTGGTGGGCGAGGGCACGAATTTCACCATCTTCCTTCCGATTCACGAAGGCTAACCGCATGGCATTCGCACGGACACTCTATCAGTTCAAACGCCGCCCTGTTGAAAGCGCGATGATGGGGCTGATGTGGCTGGCGGCGGGCGTGGCCGTGGCGGTGACGGTGGCGATTATTTATTCCGTGGTCAGCGAGTCGCTGCGCTTCTTCCACCATGTGCCCGTAGGCGATTTCCTGTTCGGCACGAAATGGAGCCCGCAAACCGCCATGCGCGCGGATCAGGCAGGCGCATCTGGCGCGTTTGGCGCAATTCCATTGCTCGCGGGCACATTGATGATTACCGCCATTGCGCTGGTGGTGGCGGTGCCGGTGGGGCTGATGAGCGCGATTTACCTTTCCGAATATGCCGCACCTAAATTCCGCAAGCTGGCCAAGCCTGTGCTGGAGCTGCTCGCGGGCATTCCCACCGTGGTCTATGGATATTTTGCGGTCATCACCGTTGCGCCGTTCTTGCATGGGCTGGGCGCGCGCGTCGGGCTCGACATCGCTTCCGAAAGCGCACTGGTCGCGGGGCTAGTGCTGGGCATTATGATTATCCCGCTCGTTTCTTCCCTCTCGGACGATATGATTACTGCCGTGCCGCGCGGCTTGCGTGATGCATCCTATGGCCTCGGTGCCACCAAATCGGAAACCATTAAACGCGTGGTGCTGCGTTCCGCGCTTCCGGGGATTATGGGCGCAGTGCTGCTCGCCGTCAGCCGCGCGATTGGCGAAACCATGATTGTGGTAATGGCCGCAGGGCTTTCCGCCAACCTCACCGCCAACCCGCTGGAAGCGGTGACAACGGTGACCGTGCAAATGGTAACGCTGCTAACGGGCGACCAAGAATTCAACAGCCCCAAAACGCTGGCCGCCTTTGCGCTGGGCCTCACCTTATTCTGCTTCACCCTGCTGCTGAACATCCTCGCGCAGGCCATCGTTAAAAAATATCGGGAACAATATGAGTAAGGGTGTTGATAGTCGTGAGTCATTAGCCGCTAGCACGGATGAGCGCGCCGCGCCGCTCACCACGCACGACGCACGACTCACAGCAAGCCTCGCCCGCCGCCACCGTGCGGAGCGGCGGTTTCAGGCCTATGGTTTGGCCGCGCTGGGCTTTGCGGGGTTCATGCTCTGCGTGCTGTTATACACCGTTGCCAAACCGGGGCTGAACGGCTTCACCCGCCACGAGCTCCAGCTACAGGTGCCCACCCACGCCACCACGGATTATTACGCCCTCACCAACGAAGCCGTGGTGCGCGCAGCCGCAGGCACCGTGCCGCGCCATCAAGCCCTCACACTCGTCGGCACCTTCGCCGCGTTCGATGTGAAACACGCCCTTGCCACTCCTGCAGGCGATGCGCCCACGCGCGACATTTGGGTGCCGCTTTCCTCCAACGCGGATATGCTGCTCAAAGGCACCATCGCCCGCAGCGCCGAAGCAGGCACCCGCGCCCTGACCGACAGCCAAATCGCCGTGCTGGATGCATGGCGCAGCGACGGCAAAATCCGCCGCAGCATGAATTGGGAATTCTTCCGCCGTGGCGACAGCCGCGCGCCCGAAGCCGCAGGCTTTCTGGGTAGCATTGTCGGCTCGCTCTTCACCTTGCTGATTTGCCTGCTGCTCGCGGTGCCGATCGCCATCATGGCCGCCATCACGCTGGAGGAATTCGCCAAGAAAACCCGCATCGCGGAATGGCTGGAAATCACCATCAACAACCTCGCTGCCGTTCCCTCCATTATCTACGGCTTGCTGGGGCTGTCGGTGTTCTTGCAGGTGCTGCACGCGCCGCGCTCCTCGGCGCTGGCGGGGGGCTTAACCCTTGCCATTCTCATCCTGCCGGTAATGATTATTGCCGCGCGCTCGGCCATCCGCGCGGTGCCGCCCAGCATGCGCCAAGCCGCCACCGCGTTGGGCGCCACCCCGCTGCAAGTGGTGCGTCGCCATGTGCTGCCGTATGCCCTACCAGGGATTATGACAGGCACCATCCTCAGCATCTGCCGCGCGCTGGGCGAAACCGCGCCACTGCTGATGATCGGCATGGTCGCCTTCGTGGCGGATATCCCCCGCGGCGTGAGCGATCCCGCCACCTCCATGCCCGTAGAGATTTACCTCTGGGCATCCAGCCCTGAGTTGGGCTTCATCGAAAAAACATCGTCGGGCATCTTGGTGCTGCTCGTCATTTTGTTGCTTCTTAACGCGCTGGCGATTAGGCTGCGCAACCGTTCACAACTGACGTGGAATTAACGTGACTGACGCGACCATCACCGCCCGCGATATTAACGTGTTTTATGGCGAAAAACAGGCGCTTTTCGGCGTTTCGCTGGATATTGCGCCGCGCAGCGTGACCGCCTTCATCGGCCCTTCAGGCTGCGGTAAATCCACCTTCCTGCGCTGCATCAACCGCATGAACGACCTTATTCCCGCCTGTAAAATCACCGGCAGCCTGAAGCTGGACGGGCAGGACATCCACGACCCTGCGCTGGATGTGGTGCTGCTGCGCGCCCGCGTCGGCATGGTGTTCCAAAAACCCAACCCATTCCCCAAATCGATCTACGAGAACGTGGCCTACGGCCCGCGTATTCACGGCCTTGCCCCCACCAAAGCGGATCTGGACGTGATTGTGGAGCGCTGCCTGCGTGACGCCGCGCTGTGGGACGAAGTGAAAGACCGCTTAAACGCCGCAGGCACCGGCCTCTCTGGCGGCCAGCAGCAGCGCTTATGCATTGCCCGCACCATGGCGGTCAGCCCCGAAGTCATCCTGATGGACGAGCCATGCTCCGCGCTCGACCCCATCGCCACCAGTAAAATCGAAGAGCTGATCGACCAGCTGCAATCGCGCTACACCATCATTATCGTCACTCACTCGATGGCGCAGGCGCGCCGCGTGGCGCAAACAACGGCCTTTTTCCATTTGGGCAAACTCATCGAAGTGGGCGCCACCGACCAGATGTTCGAAGCCCCACGCCACACCCAAACCAAAGACTACATCACAGGCAGGTACGGATGAGTACGCCCGCGCAGCCCCAGCATCAGGCGCGGTTGACGGATCGCCTGCTGACCTATTGGGACGCATGCCGCGGCAGCCGCCCCATGCCAGAAGAAAACGACATCGACCCCGAAGCGCTGGGGTCGGATTGGGACTACTGCTTTTTGCTGCAATCGCGCGATGTCGCAAACATCAAGGATTATAACTTCACCTATTTGGGCGAGCGCATTGTGCGTGCGTATTTCGATACGTCGCTCGACCAGTTCAACCAATTCTTGGTGGGGCCGAATGCAAGCTGCCTCTCGCGCGTTTTCGCGCAGGTGATCGAGCAGGCGATACCGATGTATGACGAGGGCTCATTCAAAACATTGCAAGGCCGCACCGTATTGTTCCGCCAATGCGCCCTGCCGCTGGGCAACCCTGCCAAAGGTGTCGAAGCTATCTTCGGCGGCATGAACTACAAGATTGTGGAGTAGCCTTTGTAACCTCTCCCTTGGGAGAGGTTTTAGAGCTTATACTCGTTGGCCAGCTTCACGTAATGCTCGGCGCTCCACGGAATATACTTGATTTCGTCTTCCGTCATCGGCCTAAACAGCTTTGCGGGGTTACCCGCCCAGACTTCGCCTTTTTTCACGCGCTTGTTCGGCGTCAGCAACGCCCCCGCCGCCAGAAACCCGCCGGATTCCACCACCGCCGCGTCCAGCACCCGCGCACCCATGCCCACAAACGCCTCGTCCTCAATCGTCGCGGCATGGATAATTGCTTGGTGGCCAATGGTCACGCCGGAGCCAATGTTGGTTGGGCCGTTGCCGCGGGTCACATGCACAATGGTGCCATCCTGAATATTGGTGCGCGCGCCGATACGAATCGGCATCACATCCCCGCGAATCACGCAGCCGAACCACACATTCGTTTCCGCGCCAATATGCACGTCGCCAATAATCGCCGCCCCCGGTGCAATCCACGCATCAGGGTGAATCGTCGGCATCACACCGCGGTACGGAACAAGGATAGGGGAGTGGGTCATAGTATATCTCCGTCATTGCGAGCGATAGCGAAGCAATCCAGCGCCGCGCGTCTGCGCGGAAAGATTCTCTATGTCTGGATTGCCACGTCGCTGCGCTCCTCGCAATGACGAATTACGGAAACACCGCCGTCAGTTCGAGGTTGGTGGTTTCGGGCAGGCCGAACATCAGGTTTGCGTTCTGCAGCGCTTGGCCGCTGGCGCCTTTCACCAGATTATCGATTACGGAAATAATAATCAGTTCGCGCGGCTGGCGCCCTGCATGTACCGACATCACGCACTGATTGGTGCCGCGCACCTGATGCGTCGTCGGCGCGCCATCGGCCAGCACGGTGACAAACGGCTCGCCCGCATAACGCGTGGTGAGGGCGGCGCGCACGGCTTCCACGGTGCTGCCTTCCGCCAGCGTCGCGTGAATGGTAGAGAGCATCCCGCGCGTGATCGGCACGAGGTGGGGTGTGAAGGAAATAGCGATTTCTTGGTTCGCCGCCGCGGTAAGCTGCTGCTCCATCTCGGCCATGTGCCGGTGTTTGCCGATGCCATAGGCCGAAACGCCTCCATCCAGCTCGGTGAACAGCATTTCTTGCTTGGCGCTGCGCCCCGCACCCGAGATGCCCGACAGCGAATTCGCACTAATGCTGGTTGGCACAACCAGCCCCGCCTCAACCAGCGGCACCATCGGCAGCAAAATGGAGGTCGGGTAGCACCCCGGATTCGCCACCAACCTTGCAGGTTGGATGGCATGACGATTTAGTTCGGTGATGCCGTACACGGCGTTCTTCTGAAGCTCCACCGCCTGATGTGCGTGGCCGTACCACTCCGCATACGCCTTAGGGTCGAACAGGCGGAAATCCGCCGAGAGGTCGACGATTTTCACATGCGCGGGCAGGGCGGCGATAATCTGTTGCGTGGTGCCGTGCGGCAGGCAGCAGAACACCAGCTGCACGTTGCTGAAATCCACCTCGGTATGTTTCACCAGCGCAGGCAAGTTGCGGCCACGCAGATGCGGGTAAACTGCGTCTACAGGCTTTCCTGCCTGACTGTCACCCGTCAGCGCCACAATTTCGAATGCAGGGTGGTTTTGCAGCAAACGCAGCAACTCCGCCCCCGTATAACCTGAGGCACCCAGAATGACCGTGCTGATTTTCTTGCTCATAATGTTCCTTTACCGTCATCGCCTGAATCGCGCCAGCGATTATAGGGCGATCCATGCTTCAACAAATGATGGATTCCCCTATAATTTTGCCGAGGCAAAATTCGGGGAATGACGAAGTAAGAAAAAACCCCGAAACAGCGTTTGCCATTTCGGGGTTTGGGTTTTTTTCCGAAAAGGAAACGACTAGCGTTTCGAGAACTGGAAGCTACGGCGTGCTTTCGCGCGGCCGTATTTTTTACGTTCAACCACGCGGCTATCGCGGGTCATGAAGCCAGCCTTACGCAGGGCTGGGCGGAAGCTTGGATCATACGCATCCAGCGCGCGGCTGATGCCATGACGCACCGCGCCAGCTTGGCCAGAAAGGCCGCCGCCAACCACGGTGATCATCACATCGAATTTGTTCACCGAATCCAGCGTTACGAATGGCTGGTTGATGATCATGCGCAGCACAGGGCGGGCAAAATATTGCTCCAGCGATTTGCCGTTCACGGTGACTTTGCCGCTGCCACGTTTTACCCAAACGCGTGCGGTGGCGTCCTTACGACGACCGGTGCCGTATGCGCGACCGAATTTGTCCAGCTTTGGGGTGCGTGCTGCGTTGATTTCTTGTTCTGCTGCCGTTGCCATGATTCTACCTTATTAGCGTGCGTTTTTTTCGTTCATTGCGGCAAAATCAACCACTTTTGGCGTTTGGCCAGCATGTGGGTGTTCCGCACCTGCATATACATGCAGGTTTTTCATTTGTTGACGCGCCAGTGGGCTGTCTTTCGGCAACATGCGCTCAATCGCTTTGTGCATCACGCGCTCTGGGTGTTCGCCCGAGAGGATGAATTCCGCCGAACGCTCTTTGATCCCGCCAGGGAAGCCAGTGTGGTAGTAGTACACTTTCTTACCACGCTTACGGCCGGTCAGCTTAACTTTGCCAGCGTTGACGATGACGACGTTGTCGCCACAATCCATGTTTGGGGTGAAGCTTGGCTTGTGTTTACCACGCAGAACCTTAGCTACATAGCTTGCAAGACGGCCAAGAACCATGCCATCAGCATCGATCATAACCCATTCTTGTTTAATATCTTTCGGCGTTGCCGAGAACGTTTTCATTACGCGCTCTTCTTTTTATAGGTTTACTCAATAAGGGTGGGCTTTCTAATGGGCTTGCCCGCCCCTGTCAACCACGAAGTTTGAGGGGGGTGAATAGGCGGGGGCAGGGGGTGGCTAAAGGCCGCCCGCGCCTAGCCAAAAAAGAGCACACCCCAGACCAGCCCACAATAGAGCAGCGACAGCAGCACCGCGGCGCTGGCAATGTCTTTGCTGGCTTTTGAAAGGTCGTGATAATCGGTCGAAATACGGTCAATGGCGCATTCAATCGCCGTATTTAGCAATTCGGTAATTAGCACCGCAAACAACCCCGATAGCAGCAGCAGGATTTCAATGGCCGGCTTGCCGCTGAACAAGGCGATGGGCACCAGCAGCGCCACCAAAAGAAATTCCTGTCGCACCGCGGCATCGCGCTTAAACGCAAACCGCACGCCTGCGAGGGAATTGCCAAACGCGGCGAAAATACGTTTGATACCCGTGTGGCGTTGGGTGTGCATCGGCTAGTGGCTCCCACCCAGTACAGTGGTCGGAAGTTTCTTATACGCCTCTTTCCAATGCGACGCGGCTTCATAAGGCTTCACCACACCCTGAACTTCTGGGGATGTTTGGGCGAGCGCTTTGCTATCCAGCACCTTGCCATCTTCCGTTTCCGCGCCATAGAGCTTCACCGGCTCCACAAACGTCACCAGCCCATTCTTATAAACCCCCAGCTGTTGGTGGGTGCCAATAAAGGCGCGCTCGTCGAAGTTCTTATCCATAATATTTTGGCCGAAGAATTTACTTTGATACTTCATACCAAGCTGGCCAAGCACCGTGACAGGCAGATCAATCTGGCTCGCCAGTTTATTCACCTGCTGCGGCTTAATATTCGCGGGGCTGTAGATAATAGCGGGAATATGATAGCGCGCGGGCGGCAGCGATGTTTTGCCGGATGCGCCCGCCGTATGGTCGGCCACAATCACGAACACAGTATTGTTGAACCATGGCTGTTTTTTCGCCGCGGCAATGAATTTGCCAATGGCATAATCGGCGTAGCGCACCCCTGCCGCACGCCCACCACCTTCCACGGGAATATTCGCATCGTTCGCAGGGAACGTATAGGGGCGATGGTTCGAGGTGGTCATGACCATATACAGGAAGGGCTTGTGCGCGGCGTAGTCTTTCTGCGCTTCGCTCATCACCTTGGCGAACAAATCTTCGTCGCCCACGCCCCACACATTGGCGAAGTGAATCTCATCGCTCGCCATATTCGCGCGGTCGACCGTTTCAAAACCGTTATTGGCATAGAAATAGTTCATGTTATCGAAGTAGCCATACCCGCCATAGATGAACTTGGTGGCGTAGCCATGGTCTTTGAACACATAACCCAGCGAGAAAAGCCCTTCGTTGTTCGGACGCTTGAGAATGGAATCACCGGGAGCAGGGGGGATAGATAATGTCAGTGCTTCCAGCCCGCGCACAGTGCGGGTGCCAGTAGCATAGAGATTGGTGAAGTTTAGCGACTGCGCCGACAGCGCATCGAGGTTTGGCGTAAGGTTGTCTTTGTTACCATAGCGCGCCATATATTCCGCACCCATGGATTCCATAATGATGAAAACGACGTTGTGTTTCTTAGGTGCGCCTGCAGGGTTAATTTCCTTAATCGCCCGCGCTTGCGCTTCTTCCAGCCCCACATCCTTGCTGGTCAGGTAAAAATGCTCGTAGCTGAGCTCGTTATTATTGAATGCTGCAAACAAGCTGTAGATACCGTTCGCTGCAATCTCATTGGCGTAGCTATTGTCGGAAATTTTTGCATAGTGCAGGTTCATGCCAAAATAAGCCGCCACCGAAACCGCCACAAACGCGCCAAGGGTTCTGAATTTTACCCCCGCGCTGCGTGGTGCCTCAAGTGCCGGAATCAGCTGCGAACGGAAAAGATAATAAGCGCCCGCCACCCCTGCGGCCACACCCATCATAATCGGCAGCATGGGGTAGGATTCCAGAATATTGCCCACCACCTCGTCGATATAAATCAGGTAATCCACGGCAATGAAGTTGAAGCGCACCGCGAATTCTTCCCAGAATGCCCACTCCGCTGCAATGTCGAACACAAGCTCAAGCGCCAGCAGAATAAAGAGCGCAGAAGTAACGATACGATCAAGCCGCGAGTGATGTTTGCGTAGCGGCAGCAGCAACAGGTAAAAAACATACGGCAGTATTAGAAGGGTGTAGGTCACCACATCAAACACAGCGCCCATGGCCATCGCTTTTACAATGTCCACCAGCGCCAAGCTGCTGCGTTCCCACACCACGAACATCACCCGCACCAGCGTTTGGATGATCATGAAAAAAACAAACGTAGGCTTCAAGCGCTGCAGATAATAAGCGATGTTCATTATGACCCTCAATTGGTTTGGCACATCCCTACCAATAACGCATAGGCGTTACAACCAAATCCTGTGACGCGATGTTAGGCGCCTGCGGACTCAAGCTGCGAGAGCATCTGCAACACATCTTTGGAAGCAAGTTCCACTTTGCTGATCTCATCCAGCGCTTCATCCAGCTTGCCATCGTTGAAATAGCGCACGGCCTGAATGCCATGTTCGTGCACGCGTTTATGCGGATCAACGAGGTTCTTGAACACGGGGTTATTTTTATACACCGCATCCTCTACATTGTCATACCACTTGCCCAAGCGGCAGGTGTGGTGGTTGGAGAGTTCTTCTGCCTTCAGCCCTTCGCGGCCAATCACCATGTTAGCAAGGCGCTTCTTCCATAGCACATGGTCAGACTGCGCAAGCTTCACCACTTTGTTGGGCACGTTCAGTTCCGCCAGCTTGCCAATTTGTGCGCTGATAAGTTTCTCCACCGCATCCATCGCGCCAACAATTTTCTCAATGCCCGCCACGCTTTGGCCGCTGTTGCTCGCAATCATGGTGATGCCTTTCGCCACTTCCTGCGATGCTTGGCCTTGCTCGCTGAGCGTGTTCGAGATATTCGCCGTGTTGCGGGTCACTTCGTCAATGCGCTGCTGAATCTGCTGCATCTGCGCGCCCACATCATGAATGGCCGCATGGCCATCCTCCACCGCGCGCGAGCTGCCCTGCATCGAGCCAAGCACGGCCTGCACTTCTTCCTGCAGCTGGTGAATGATAGCGTTGATTTCATCGGTCGATTTTTTGGTTTGGGTCGCAAGGTTTTTTACTTCGCTGGCCACCACCGCGAAGCCTTTTCCGGCCTCGCCCGCACGCGCGGCTTCAATGGTTGCGTTCAGCGCGAGCAGGTTGGTTTGGTCGGCAATCTTTTTAATGTCGCCCGAAATTTTGCTAATACGCTGCGAGAATTCCGCCAGCGTATTCACCTTCTGCACCGTGTCGCGCACCGACGCGGTGATGTTATTCATTTTATCCATCGCACGCGACGACGCATTCGCCCCCGCCACCACCGCATGCTCCGCATCCTGCGCCTGTTGCGAAATATTCGAACCAAAGCTGCCGATGGATTTCACCGTGGCCACCATTTCTTCCGCGGCGGCGGCAATCGCCTGTGCTTCGTAATCCACTTTTTTGAGATTCGAGAGCATCTGTGCCGAGAAAATCGCCGTTTCATTTGCCTGAACCGAGACGTTCACCACGCGGCTCATTTCCTCCTGCGCGTCGCGCGAGAGTTTGGCAATCAAGCGGCGCAGCGCTTCCGACACATCATCCCGCCCGTGTGGCAGCGCCGTATAGTTCCCCTCCAATGCCGATTGAACGCATCGAAGCAGATCCGCATCGCGGTCAGCAGTGCTATCAAGTGGGGTGATGTGTGCGGAAGCCTGTTTCATGAAATGTCCTTATTTATTCGTAGAAATGTTGAGGGGTACATAGGCAGGGCACCAGCGCACCAGCCCCGTGAATAGCGGCACTAGGCCAATGAGGCCCCAGCTAGTTTGGGTAACAACGCCGAACCCGATGATACATAGCCCCGCAATAATGCGAAGCGCTCTATCCGTTTTTCCTACATTGCATTTCATCATGTCTCTCCTTAGGCGTGCGTGGCATGGGCAGCAGAAAACTGTTCGAACGCCATCATGGCGTCAGCAGCGTACATCAGCGAGGGGCCGCCGCCCATATAGACAGCCATGCCGAGTACTTCTTCAAATTCAGCGCGTGTCGCGCCAAGCTTCACTAGCGCTTCGGAATGAAAGCCGATGCAGCCATCGCAGCGGGTAGAAACCCCAATCGCTAGCGCAATAAATTCTTTGGTTTTTTTATCCAGCGCCCCGTCCTTCGTGGCCGCCTGTGCCATCGCCGAGAAGCCTTGCATCGTGTCCGCAATATCCTTGCGCAGCGCCTTCATATTGCCGCTGATGCGTTTGGTGATTTCTAGGTAGTTCTTTTCCATGGTTTCCTCCGTTGTAGTGTGATTAACAGACTTGACTATCTTAGCAACTGCTAATAAGATGTCAATATGCGTCACACCAAAAAAACATCCCCATCCACCCTCATGCAGCAAGGCGCTGCAGATGCGGAAGCATTGCTGAAGCAATTGGCCAACGCTAACCGCCTGATGATCCTATGCCAACTGGTGGAGGGGGAGAAAACCGTGGGAGAGCTAGCAGAATCGCTTGGTCTTTCGCACTCCGCGTTGTCGCAGCATCTCACAAAATTGCGCGCCGCAGGGCTGGTGGAATCCGACAAGCGCGGGCAAATGGTCTATTGCCGCATCTGCAGCATGGAAGCACAGTCACTGCTCTCGATGCTGTATTTTATGTTCTGCAAAAAATAGATTCTTTTAGATAATACTAAAATAAAGGGGAATGCGATGCCGCTGAAGATGGTCGATGCTCACACCTTAAAATCGTGGTTGGATAACGGCGAAGCTGTGGTGGTGGATGTGCGCGAACCTGCCGAAAATGCCGCAGAGCACATTGCCGGAACCACCCTGTTGCCGCTGGCGAGCATTTCCGCGCGCACGCTCCCCAGCTGTGTGGGTAAAAAACTGGTCATCCACTGCCTCAAAGGTGCCCGCGGCACCACGGCCTGCGAACGCCTACTGGCGGAAGACCCCTCGCTGGAAATTTATAACCTCGAAGGCGGCATCAGCGCATGGACAGAAGCGGGCTTCGCCGTTCAATCCTCTGGCAAAAAATGCCTGCCACTCGACCGTCAGGTGCAGCTCACCATCGGCAGCATGTTAGTGCTCTCCAGCCTGCTGGGATATTTCGTCAACAACGGTTTCTTTTTGCTCACGGGCGCAATCGGCATGGGACTCACCATCGCAGGCCTCACCGGCTTCTGCGGCCTCGCCCGCATCCTAGCCCGCATGCCATGGAACCAACGCACACACTAAGCTGCTACACAACCTAGAAGGTATCGCTGCAGTTTATCTCCAGCGTACAATCTTTGGCTTCAAATTTAACGAACAAGATAGAATTCGGCGCTTCTTTAACTGCACGCGCTTTTCCATTCGTCAAACAAGCGGATAACTGCGCGTGAGTAGGCAATGATTTCCTTGTCTAATTCGCTAATTCTTTGATCACGTGCTTTAAATTCGTCCTCAGCCATAATCGAAATGGTCTGGGATGTTGCGTGCTTAATAAAAGCCTCTTTCTCTACTTTAGAAGAAAAGACAATGATAGGCAGGCGCATGATGCATCGACCACCATATAACCCTCTGTCAAGGAGTTCGGGCGCACTCTTTTTTAAGAAGAACTGAAGGAATTTAAATTTCTGAGTATCTGCACAATAGCTATGGAACCACTCCATATCTAAATTGTTATGAACCCAGCTGACATCTGGTGCAGGCATCAGTGCCCGCATTTCGTCGTAGTAGATGCACGTTATATTGGCTAAAATGGTCTGATGGTATTTAGCTACAAATGGACGCACATACGCCATAGGATTCGGAGCAACTCTTACCCAGTTATCACCAGCTTCAACACGCCAAGTTTCTTGTTCTGTTGGTGCAATGGTGAATTCGGGGAATTGCTTATAATGCCAATTATTCTCGTTAATCTCTTCCCACCCATCAAAATCAAGCAGATAGTTTTCTAGCCTCTCAAGCGCCGTCGCATCCAGCCCGAATCGCTCTCTCCACATACGCTCGACGTCACTTTGTGCAGCAACTCGATCTGCCGGTGTATTGGTATCTTGAGTGCGAGAGTATATTGCCCCAGCACGTAGCGTCTTGCCATTAGAAGTATAATCTTTTTCTAGATAGTATGGCTTTTTCGAAACATCCGCGATTGCAAGGACATCAATCTCGGCTTCGCCAAGCGTAAAAGTTTCCAAGGTTATTTCAGGAAAGCTACCGGAACTGAAATTTGCATTACGTAGGATACCAATAATGTCCGCTTGTGTTCTTCTCGGTGTTGTTAATTTAAGATCGCGAATCTCATGCGAAGTGGGGCAAATACCATAGATAAGATATCGCTCTCCTTTATGGCGGGTAGTATTAGCAAGACAGATTATATCCCTGACCAATTCTATAGGGTTTTCATGGTGCTTGAGTTTGAAATCCCAGAACTGCCCTTCCTTTTTTAGAGCAAGCAGCTCGAGAACTGTTTCTAAGGTATTTGTCATGCAATCCGTTTTTATCAGTATGGCGGCAGTTTAAGCATATAGAATTAATTGAACAGCCTTACCGTTGTTTGACCAGCACATTCGCCCGCAGAGATATTTAGCCATTTCGCCCTAAAAGCGATAGGTTCCAGTAATTTTGGTAAATAAAACCCCGTCTAACGCGCGCCTCAGGCGGCGGTTAGCTAAAATGACAGGGGGCATGTGGGGAAATGGTGGAGATGACAGGAATCGAACCTGCGACATCCTGCTTGCAAAGCAGGCGCTCCACCAACTGAGCTACATCCCCACGTGCCTAAACGCGGCAGGTGGGTTTGCTAACCCAATCGTGGCGGCTCGTCAAGTGTCGAAATAGAGATGTTTTGTGGATTAAAAATCCACGCATTTCCCGTTCAGCTCCCAATCGCCATAGCGCGTGGGCTCTAACCGTGGCTTTTTGGGGGTTTCCTCGGCCTCGGCGGCGCGGGCGTCGCCTGTGGGCTCGGGGGTGGGGGCGGGCTGTTTTGGGTCGGTCATGCACCGTATATAGGGATTCTTTCCCCAACGC
>JACCDH011051264.1_pt1 | contig 35328 bp, 28 predicted proteins | sample 7442481 | NCBI WGS metagenome assembly JACCDH01 (sample SAMN15323433, study PRJNA562643) | freshwater metagenome | isolation source: river surface water | place: USA:Blue River Watershed | collected 2017-08-15
AAGTCTTTCTCTTCTGTGAATGCAACATCAGCAGCAGCCACAGCTACCGGCTCATTAACAATTCGGTATGATTTTCCTTTAGGATTGATCTCCCAAACTGCGTTTACAATAGTGGCGTGTCTGCTTCTGATGTAATCCTTAACAGTTAAGCCATCAGCCTCATCCATTCTCCAGTTGGCCATAATTCCTGCCTCTGTTCCTTTCAAACTCAAATTAATTGAACCGGTAATGTCTGCAGAGGTTCTGGTTCTACCCCATAACCTAAAGTCGCGCATATTACCTTTAAAGAATAGATTGTTGTCTTTAGCCAACTTACCAATTATAGTTTTGCCTCCACCTTCGTATTTATTAAAGATTAACGTATTACCGGTGTTAGCTATAATTCCATCAACGAATAACTCGCATTGATCTGTTTCAAAATTGTAAGAAACAGTGTAGTGATGGAAACTAAGCGTATCGGTTGAAGGAAGATTTGCTGTTACTAGACCATTGCCTATTCTGAAGTTAAACTTGTTTTGAGCATCGAATCCAATTGATAAGTACTGTGCAGCATCAACCCCTTGCGAGAACATTACTTGCTCACCCAATGATTGGCGCTTAGCCCAGAACTCCAACGAGAATGTTTTCTTGGCCAAGTTTAATCCCGTTGGTACTTCTACGTAGTCGTTGTCACCATCAAAATAAATACTTGCAGTGTTTTGCAAAGCACTACCGTTTAATACCCCTCTAATATCAAAGTTTTGGTAGGTTAGAGAAGCATTGTCAACCGGTTCATTAAACTGTATTTGAATTTCATCATTTGGTGATAAAATTCCATCTGCCGGACTTGGGTTACCAAACGGACTAGGATTTACACGATCGGCCAATCCGGAGAATACACTTGATTCTTTAGTTGCATCCAAATAACCAGGGGCAGTACATGTACTTACCGCTCTAATATCATATGGACCATCAACTAGTTGATTCATGTTCCAAGCATACTCTATGTATGGTTGAATAGTTGGAATTTCTCTTTCTGTTGAATCTGCAGGAACCTTTTTAAAGGTTTCCAAGATATTCCACTGTGAACTTGATGAAGGTTTGTATTGGAACGTAACGTTTTTGAACCCGCCAAAGTTGTAGTCGTATCCGGTAATAATCACGTTCATGGTATCACGGAAACTGTTGTTCAATGTCCATTTATCACCAGGTGAGTAAATAGATGGCTGAGTACAGGTTGGTATGAAGTGAACAGAGATGTAAGCCGAATCTACTATATCATCATCACAAGGCGATTTGAATAAAATCAAAATGTTATCATAATCATAGTATTCAACCCCCCTCTTAACACTCAATGTTTTCATTAAACTTGATGCGTAAGGAACCGTGAACTCTCTATTTGGATCTAAACCATCGATAGTTATTACCGCACCGTTAGGGTTAGTAACTTCTACAATTTGCAGTTTATAAGTTTGGTCATCGTCCGATTCACTTTCGTTTCCTAACTGTAAAGTAAATGTAGCTGCTTGGTCGGCAGGAACGTTAAATTTAATTGGTTGTGGAACTTGTATTTTTGGTACATGCCTTTGAGATGTTCCCTCGGTTAATCTAACACTTTGTTCTTTCTCGTAATAGGTAGATGCCATTACTGTATCTGTAGGTTTATAGTAATGTGCATACTCAGGCCCTTCAAACGGACAAGATGTTTGGCCACCAATTAACTTAAACATATGTCCATTACCCGATCCTGTATTAATGATGTTTACTGATATTAAATCACCATCATCACCATCATTTAAGGTATAACTAACGGTTACCGTAGTATCAGACGAACTTCCTTCATCGGTTGTTTTGGTCTCACCAATTGTGGCACTACCATCAAAATTCAAACCACTACCACCAGTTGTGGCGTGTAAGTTGTATGCTTGATCGTGCGCTAAATACAATTCTTCGTATGTAGTTTCCTCTTTGGTTCTAGTTGATGAAAACTCTCTTGTTAATGATGCTTTACCAATACTTACGTTTGATGCAGAACTAACACCAATATTAAACTCATTGGCTAAATACTTTTCTCTTTCGTTTTTGGCTAGTGCTTCTTTCCAAAGTCTTATTTGGTCGTTAAACATCCTTACCGAGTCAATATCAAATTCTTGGTCTGGTCTAAAGGTGTAACTTGGCCCTGTTCTATCAGCCGAATCTTTTACCAATGGGTTGTTTTTGTTTCTGTTATTGCCAAAAATCAAATCATCATTATTGGCGGCATATTTTCTCTCATAAAGAGGGTCAGAAGTGTTTGTGAGATTATTAATATAACGAGGTTGTCCGTTTGCTTTTTTAGATTGAGCGAAAATGATATTTCTCGTTCTAACTAGGTTAGGGATAACAATGTCTTCAATTTCCCCGGTTGTATATGCAAAAATGGTTTGCACACCACGTGGGTTAATTGATAAGCTTTGTTTTAAACCAATTCTGTAACCATTATAATTTACTGAGCCGCAAATTGCACCAGGCCTATTACAAAGAGCTTGCTCTACAAGTACCAAGTTATCTGCCAAGCCAATGGTATAATTGGTAGAGTATCCATAAAACACATCCGCTTTAGAACCAACTTGGTCTGGGCCTCCTCCTGTTGATATACTTAATGCTGAGGTTATGTTTTCTATAATTTCACCATTTGTACCTGATGTTGATGATTTAGTAAATCCTTGTCCGGTTCCACCAGCAATCTCCGATTCAATACCGAAGAAACCACCAAAAGCGACACCCGATTCCCATTTGGCACCAACTTGCACGGTTCCCATAAAACCACCTTCACTGTTGTTTAATGTTGAATATCGTTTTATTGAGTTGTATGAAGTGTTTTTAGCCCAAGTTGCGCTACTTGCAGAACCCGGAGGATCGCGAAGCACTAACTCAACTTTTTCAGGACCTTTTGTAATAAAGTTTGACCCTCTGGTTTTTCCACCAAATACAATCGCTTTATAGTTTGTTCCACCAGCACCAGGAAGCCAGTTTACATTTCTTGTTCCGATGTTGGCAGTGGTAAAGAATGTTGCCTGCATTGTTTTAGTAAACTCTGTCGAGGCATCAAGGCTTGGCAGTGCTACCCTAAAGGCATACTCACCAAAACCATCGGTTATATCAATAGATGTGTTTTTTAATTCGCTTGATGTTAAATCGTTAACAATTAATAAAACACCGTCAAGGGGTACTTTACGCACAATGGAAGGGAAAACATCTCTGTTCTCATACTCATCGTATGCAAAGATTTTAGCATAATATTCTTTGTATTGTTTAAATACAGGATAAACAAATGGATTAACCGGGGTAATTGGAATTGAATTTACAGAATCAATTGCTAATGCAATTTCACCTATAAAGGCACTATCAGTTGGGGTTCTATTAAACTTACGCGAAATACTAATTTGCGGAGTTGTATAATAGATGAAATCTCTTCTAGTGTGAAACGAAACCGAATCAATTCTAGACACCATACCCGAACTTGGAACATACGTTGTATCATATACCGATTGGCGATTTACCATTCTAGTTAAATCCAATACCGACTGAATACCAAACTTTAGTACAGGATTGGTTAGCACATAGGCCGTATCAATAGTATAAATTAACGGGGGCAGATATGCAACATACTCACCTGTTGTATCGTTGGTAGTAACAGAAACTGTGCTACATCCATTTCCTAACTGTGATTTGAAAGTAACTCTAGTTTTACCAATGTTATTAATAGATAAACCTAAGCCAGGTTTTTTAGCCGCTTCAATAGCACCACCAACAGCCCTACCAATTACTTTTATAAAGGTGCTATCCCTAAACTGAATGTTAGGTACAACCCCTTGGAAATTGTATGTACCACTTGAAGGGAATCTGCCTGCACTAAAAATGTGGCCTTCTTTTTCAAGCGTAATTACGTGATTACCTACAGGAACTTGAATATCAAACTGACCAGTATTATTAGTTGTTACCGGGTCGCCATTGTAAACTACTAAATCGCCATCAACTTTAATTCTTATTCCTTCAGCCGGACAAGAAGTTCCAGCGTAGTATACATTACCTGTTACTTGGAATGATGATTGATCAACAAAATCTTGTTGGTTGTGCACAATTGAACCCTCACCTATAAATACAGTTCTATTTACTGGGCTAAACGCATGTGTTTCAAATGATGGAGTTACAGTAAACACCTGTCCACTTTGAGAATAGCCAATATTACTAACAATGTAGCTGCCAGTCTCGTCTGTATAGCTAGCAAAGGCTAATTGAGAAGTACTTGGGGTAGAGGTATTAAATGCAGCACTGGTAGTATTATTAACCGTTCCATGATTTTCATTGTATACACTTCCAACCTTCGAATAATCAAAAAATCCGTTGTAACCAACTACGTTCTCATCAAACATAAAGTAAGCACAAAGTCCTTCTTCATCCGGGCTAACTTTACGTCCGTAGTCATTCTTAACCGTTGCCGAAGTTTTATACCCATTAAATAATCTTATCTCATCCAAGTTACCACTAAATAAAGACCCCATTGCAACAGACGAATTACTTAACGGCAAGAAGCTGAAACCCGACAACGAGACTCCTCCTACGTTAATACCATTTAGGTAGATATACATAGAGTCACTCTTCAATGCTGCCGTAACCTGGTTGAAGTTATTCGCCAAGAAAGATGTTGTTCCTTGAACTGTTTTGGTTGAAGAGCCATTGTAAGCTACCGCCTCCACTTTATCGCCCGACAAGCGCACCGTGAATGTTTTACCACCGGATGAGATAACCAATATGTTTTGTATTCCAATTGCTGCAGGTGTTTTGAACCAGGCCTCAGCAACTATACCGGTACTGAAAGAAAGTTTTGACGAGCTTGGAACAGATAGCAATCCGGAGCCATTTAACAACATAGACGCGCCAAGGAAGCTAGTTGATGCTGGTGTTACTGTAACACGAGCGTTGTTCAGCGCAAATCCACCTTGGTAAGTAATACGGCCACTAACCGTTCCAGATGCACTTCTAAATCCTACGTCTTCCGTAATATTTGAATAGCGCGTAAATCCGGCACAATTCAACACACCAACCAATGTATATTTGTATAAAACACCTGATGCTGCCGTATTATCAAAATAAGTTCCTTCTCCAATATTCGCAGTTCCTACAATTACAGAATCCGAGGTACTACCGTATACTTTTCTATAAACACGGTATTGACTAATTACATCCACATTTGGTGTTGACCACTCTAACTGAACCATATTAGGAAAATATCCCTTAGAGCATTTTAATTTATTAGTTGTACCATTAAATGTTGCACTTAGATCGGGGAACATTCTGTTTGTCGATGAGGACGTTGAAGCAACACCACCAGGCTGACAGTTATTCTTTGCTCTTACTACATAAACGTAGTTCACACACTTCGATGCATCCAAATCAGTATATGTGGTAACATTTGGCCCAACATTAAAGTTGGTTGTTCCTCCACCACCTTGCACCGTTCTTTCGATAATAAACCCGGTTTCGTCAGAAGAGTTATCTGTCCAAGTAACTACTATACCGCTGTTTGTTCCATTTATTGAGGTAGAAACATTGGTTGGAGCACTTGGTGTAGTTGGAGACATACCAACATAGCCGTTTGTTGACATGGTTTCACCACAAACACCTACTGTACTAATTTTATAGTAGTAATTTGTGTTTCTGGCAGTGGCTGCTCGTGTATATGATCGCTCTCCTCCATCAACCGTGGCAACAAGTGTGTAAGTTCCAGTAAGTGAGGTTGATTCATAAACCTTGAAACTAGTTGGATTGGCCATGTAATAACTCCATGAGATATTAATATTTCCGGAACAATCATTATTACTAACAGTTATTGCAGCTGGTGCACTCAATCCCGGTTTTTTGGAGCCCGTGGTCGGGTTTGAATTAATACTTACAATTGATCCTCCGGAAGTAGGGTTATGAAACGCCTTTATGTAATATGAATTGGTTTCATTTCCAACATTAGTATCATCGTAGGATGTTATGTTAGAACCAAGTGTTGCAAGTAGAGTGTTATTTTTATATAGTTGTTGCGAGTATGAACCAGGAAAACTTGATGGTAAACTCCACGAAAGTGCAACTTTGTCGCAATGAACCTGATCCGTACCCATTAAAGCAGAGGGAGGAGTTAGTATGGGATATTGAACAATTGATAAATTTGTTCCGCCTTTTGTCCAAGTTGCATTACCTGCATGTCCATCACTTGATATCGTGATAATATTGTTTGCGTATGCATCTGCTGGAACATTCCACATGAAATCAAAATAATGAAGATCGCCTTCGTTTGTTTTGAAACCGTTAGCTATCGTGATTCCAGATGCCGCATAAATAGCATAAATTGAAGAAGATCCGCTATAACCATCAGACCAAACTGTTGGATGTGGAGATGGAAAAACATCACCAACATTATTAACACTCAGGGTCATGAGGTCTTTGAATGAACCATCTGTTGACTTATAGTAAAGTTTGAGACTACTAATGAGCCAATCTCCATGATCCATATACAACACCTTTACTTTAACCCTACCAGTACCATCGTGCTGGTATGTTCCAGAAATATGGGTGGCAGGAACATAGTAAGTTCCTTGAGCTTTAGTTTCAACGCTCACTAACAGAGAGTTGATTAGCAATAAAAAAAGAACCATCAACTGACGGGGTGTCAGAAGGTGATTAGGGTAAGCAAATCTTTTCATGATGTGAAAATTTGTTGAAAAGTACTGTTTAATGACAGTTTAAACAAATTAAATAAATGTTGACAATTAAATTTACGCTGTTTATCAGTGTTTTATATTTGAAATTAGTGGATGACGCCTATTTAACACGTTCTTAGTTTAACACCATGCTAATGTTTAATAATAGCACATGATGACAGCATACATACTAATTAGTTATTATTGCATACTACAGTTATGCCCCAGAAAAAATTAGACTTCAGTTTCTTCGATTTCCTCGCAACTTGTGCTTCGGAGTTAATGATAACAACAGAAACATTAGACTCGAACACTCTATTCAGAGAAATCCCAACTTGGACATCGCTGAATGCACTCTTGCTCATTTCAAAGCTAAATGAGCTAACCGGAGTATTTATTTCCTCGTCAGACTTAGCTGATATGAGGACACTTGGCGAACTGTATACGTTAGTAGTAAATAAGCACAATGGCGCTCAGTAGTATCTCTGGATTAAGCATCAAAGGAATTGTAACTCTTACTCCATCAAGTAAGGAAGACAATTTAAATTTGCCTTTCTTATCGGATGATGAAAAAAAAGCGCTCATTAATCACACCGGAATTCGTTACAGGAGAAAAGCAAATCCGGATGAGTGTATTAACGACTATTTTGAACGTGGAATAACGGCCCTTTCAAAGCTTGTAGATTGGAACATAAAAGACATAGATGTTTTAATCTGCGTATCGCAACCCAAAGAAACCCAAATACCGTCTATTAGTAATCAATTGCATGGCAACCTTAACCTTAAAAGCGAGGCCATGTGCTTCGATATTAATTCGGGTTGCAGTGGTTATCCTTATGGGCTTCACGCAGTTGGGGCAATGCTCAAAACCATAAACAAACCCAATGTGAAAGCATTTTTGTGTATTGGTGATTTTTCTTCTCAACTTATTGAGGCGAATGATAAAAGTACCATTCCAATTTTTTCAGACGCGGTATCAGTCTCGGCAATTGAATTGGATGAATCAAACAAAAACGTTTCCTATTTCCATCTGGAAACTTTGGGCAAGGGACAACATGCGATAACCATGAACAACGGTTACATGCGCTTAAATGGAATAGATGTATTTAATTATGCTGTTCAGTATGTACCCCAACACATCAAGGAGCTATTGGAATATTCAGACAGTAAATCACCTTCTCCCGAAGCCTACATTTTACATCAAGCAAATAAGTTAATAAACGATTCCATCGTGAAGCGTATTGGAATATCAGCAGAGCTTGCTCCATCAACTCTTTATGATTATGGAAACACTGCATCAGCCAGTATACCAATTACTCTTGGTAAGTTTTATGAAAGCAAACAGATAAGAACAGCGCTCTTGTGTGGTTTTGGGGTTGGTTTTTCAATAGGCTCAGCTCTTATACATTTGCCTCAAAATTTTGCTTACCTTCACATTAACACATGAAGCCCTCACTTGACATAGTAATACCACTTTACAATTCATCGCAAACGGTTGAAAAGCTGATTGACGAATTGAAAGACTATGCTGAGAAAAGCGTGTTAGATGTACGCTGCATTTTTGTTGATGATGGAAGCGTTGATGGTACCTACCTGAAGACCAAAAGTTATACAAATCAAGTTAGGCTCAACGCCCAACTAATTAGGCTCAATAAAAACTACGGACAACATACGGCCACAGCCATCGGGCTATCGGTGTCTACATCTGATTTTGCAGCCACCATCGATGATGATTTGCAACATCATCCGGGTGATTTAGATTTAATCTATGCACACATGCAACAGTCGTGCTCTGATTTGGTTTATGGTAATTTTCAAAACAAAAAGCACTATCCATTAAGAAACGTAGGAACAAAAATTCTTCAAAAAATTTTACTGGCCGGTGGGAAGGATTACAGCTTAGTCACATCTTACCGTCTAATGACTAAAAGTGTGGCGAGCGTATTTGTATCTCGACAAATCAAAACACATTTTATTGACGACTTTTTGATGGAAGCATCGAATAATGTGACAGCGTGTAATGTACAACACACCTCAAGAGAATATGGGAAATCAGGCTATACTTTCTGGAGTTTACTTGTGTTTGCTGTAAAAATACTCGTGCTACACTCCTCTGTTCCGCTTAAGTTAATTAGCAGAATGGGGTTGATGATGTCGATTGTTTTTTTTCTCTTTGGTTGTTATTACATTTATATGAAATTAGTGTTTGACGCAGCAATTGGGTTCACATCTCTAATTGTAGCCATATTCTTTTCAACCGGACTTATTTTATTTTCGTTAGGTATCATTGGCGAATACATTCGCAGAATATGGATATCCAAACAAGAGTTGGATGTAGTTATTATTGCAGATAAAAGTAAATCTTGAATACCCAATCAACATTAGTTCCGCTTGAGCGGAAACACATTGAGTTAGTAAGAAACTGGAGAAACGCAGATTGGGTTCTTCAACATATGGAATATCGAAAAGTTATTTCTGAAGAAGAACAAGTACAATGGTTTAATCGCATCAGTCAAAGAACTGATCAATTATACTACTTAATCGAAACCAATAATAAACTTATTGGATTAGCACACTTAAGCGATATCAATACGATAAATAAAACAGCACAAGTAGGGTTGTTTATTGGTGAAAAAGATTTTATAGGTACAGGTTCAACATTCTCTGCATCTATTCAATTATTGACCATTGCGTTTGAGCAACTTCAGCTAAAAACTCTTTATGCTAAAGTAAAATCTACCAACAAAATAGCGTTACAGTACAATGCATTTTTAGGGTTTACTTTTGACCAAAAGTTGAATGATGAATTCAACCAATATTCGCTTACCAATGCAACTTACGCTCTGCAAAAAGAAAAAATTTCTGCGTTATTGAAATAACGCTTAGCGTTGCAAAATTCTCCACCTAACCTCATTCAACCTATTCCAAAAACCTTTTATTTCCAATTTAAAAAATTGCCTTGTAAATAAGGATGGGTTGAGGATCCATTTTATCATTTTTTTGTACCACGGCAAGTAGGCGTATGGAAAATTACGAGTTGATAATAATGGTTTAAGCTGAGGGGCTATTTTCTTGAAATAGGTATTTCTGTTGTGCCAATAATATTTTTTATCTCGCTTCGGCATTACATCTAATCCAATATGAAACGTTAAATGTGCGTCTGGTATATATAAGGGTTGCTTAGCGTATGCAGCAATATTGTGCAAAAGAGTTACTTCAAGGAAAGGAATACCAACACAAATTTCATCCAATATAAACTTATCAAGGAGCTCTCGTTTTAAAACAAAACAATCAAAACCCGGGTGCGATCTGCCAATATCAGCATACATAAGTGAGAGATTAGTCTCGTGTTCATACTTTTTACTCAGTCTCCTTCTATTTATCACTACAGCATCGTGTCCACCATTTATGTGCACCATTACTGCATCATAAAAAAAGGGCATTAGGGCAATATCTGTATTGGTATATATCAAATAGTCAAAATCATGATCTTTTAACGTATGAAAAATATCTGCAATAAGAGGCAACCGCTTACCGTTTAAGCTTGGGTTCACATCGCTAACAGAACGTCTTAAATATGGCAGTGAGATAAACTCTTTATCTAATAAAACATGGTCGGTTTCATACTGAGTTGCACATAGCTTAATATCCTCTTTTATTGAACTTAGGGCTTTTGCTGCACACATACTCTTATAGGTGATTTCTTGAATTCGAAAATCAGGTGTAGAGTAAGGGTTAACTATATGTGCAATTTTAACGTTCATGTATCTGATGGTTCAATAATAAAAATCATTTGGCGAATTATTGCCAAATAAATGTTAGAGGACTTATCTTGCGAAGAGGTGATGAATAACACAAAAAAAATAACGCCAAACCCAGATAGTTTTATGGAGTACCTGAAGAAAGTTTGGGATTACAAGTCGTTGATTTGGGTTTTTGCCGTTCGAGATTTAAAAGTGAAGTATGCCCAAACATTTCTGGGATTAGGTTGGAGCATTTTTCAACCCATCACATCATTACTTATTTACACGTTTTTCTTTGGATATGTTTTGAAATGGGAAACAGATGGATTGCCTTTTCCGTTATATGTTTTAAGTGGATTACTGGGTTGGAATTTTTTCTCATACATTATCTATCAAGGATCAACAAGTGTGCAAGATGCTGGTAACACCATAAAAAAAATTTATTTCCCCAAAAGCATACTTCCGTTTTCCAAGGTTATTGTGGCATCTGCAGAGTTGTTGATAAGCACCTTACTGCTCATTCCTTTATTAATTTACTACAACATTAGTCTGTCATGGAACATCGTGTTATTTCCTTTGGTACTTTTTTTTAATGCTATTTGTGGCCTATTACCTGTATTTTGGATTGCCGCTTGGGCTTATAAGAAAAGAGATTTGTTTCACTTACTTCCTTACTTTGTAACCTTTGGTATTTGGTTAACTCCCGTTTTTTTTGCTAAGCACATTTTCCCGTCCCGTATAATGCCCTTCATTGAGTTAAATCCAATGGCTAATGTGGTTGATATGTGGCGTTGGTTACTCTTTAACTATGGGTCGTTTAGTTGGATGTGGCTCATTAGTTTTGTATTTGTTTTTTTAGGATGTGTTGCCGGAATGTTTGTATACAATAAAAAAGAAAGCGAGTTTACCGATTACGTATGATAGAATCTGTTGCCATTAGAATAAGTAATGTTTCAAAAAAGTACATCTTACAGCATCCGAAGGTGGATACTAATGGTATAGAAACGCATGAGCACTTGGCACTAAATAATGTATCCTTTGATGTAAAAAAGGGACAATCAATTGGAATTATTGGACCAAACGGAAGCGGGAAAAGCACCTTGCTACGAATACTTTCTGGTATAACCAAACCAACTTTGGGAGAGATAGAAATTGATGGCCGCGTGGCAAGTATACTAGATATTGGTGCGGGATTTCATCCAGAGTTAACGGGTAAGGAGAACATATACTTAAACGGAAGCCTATTAGGATTTAGTAGAAAAGAGATTAAGTTAAAGTATGATGAGATTGTTGCCTTCAGTGGAATCAACAACTTTATTGATGAGCCTGTAAAAAACTATTCTAACGGTATGTACTTACGTTTGGCTTTTAGCATACTTGCTCATCTTGATTTTGATGTTTATTTATTTGATGAGGTGATGGGGGTTGGAGACATTGCTTTTGCGCATAAATGCAAGGAAAAGATAGAAGAGCTGAAAAAAGAGAAAAAAACCACTTTGCTTGTAACCCACAGTTTAAACGAGCTCTTAACGGCAGACCATGTTATAGAATTTGAAAGAGGAAAAATAGTTAAAACAGACACTCCCGAAAACCTTTTGATGGATTACGCAAAACGTTCTTTGATGGGAAGTGGTGGCGAAATTCATGAACATGGTGTTAAGAAGGTTGATTTTAATACGACACAAAATAATGTTAAACTATTATCTGTTACCATTTATCAAGATGGCGATACTGATAAGTTACTTACATCTAACAGCACGTTTATAGAAATTTGTTACACCAAAAACACACCGCAAAACACCGTAGATCCCCTTTTAATTGTAACGGATATAAACGGTGTAGTTGTGTTTAGTTCTTCTCCCATAATTTCTGGTACTCCTAATAGTAACACAGAAATAAACACCCTGCAATCTACATGCACAGTACCACCTAATTTATTAAGCAATCACATCTATACCTTAAGTATTGTGTTTTTGAAGAATGGATTTTACGAAATTCAAAAAATGAAGCACTTCAAGCCCAATAATACGACTGAAAATGATGAGTATGGTGTTGAAAGTGTATATAATGATGTGTTAAAACTTAAGTTCGATTTATTGATAACAAACCTAACTAATGATGTGCTACCCAAAACACCATCTGGCGTTGTTATGCCACTTTTGAAATGGGAAACAATAAATATGGTTGATTATTAAACGATAATTCTATTTAGCGAACTTATGGTGTATGGGTTTATTCATAAAAAAATTTACCTCACAAGGCTCAGAAGTAAAGTAAATAGACTTAACAGGAGAATTTAAATAGAATCCTGGGAAAGCGGGATAAATACTGTATTGTTTTGCGAAAAAGTCGATTATGTCTGACATCTTAGGGTCAATATGGTACACCATTTTTAGCAGCTTCTCGTTAGATATAGGAAGAACATATAATTTTTTTTTGCTCTTGAAATGAGCGTACTCCAAACTAACTAAATCATTTACATTAATTTCAGAAAATCCAAAAAAATTAAGCAAATACAACTGATTAATCTTGTCTAAATAGAGTAAATATTGTTTTTCAAATGCCTTTTCAGTTGTGCCCTCTATCACATAATAATTATCTCTAATTTGTTTATCCATTTTCGGAATAGCCAAATCAGCATCAACTAAGTTTTTGTATCCAGGTATTTGTTGAAAGTATGAATACGTTACCTGATTGTCATTATTTATTTTCACCCCAAACGTGTTGCCAACATTAGCAATACTAAATTCTTTGTTTTCGATATAACTCTCATACCGATCTCTAATATCAGGCATCAAAAAAAAATCTATTCCAAGTGTGTTGAGTTCAATTTTTTGAGTAGTAACAAAAAACATTTTAGCAGACAACACCTCATGCTCATTGTAGTTTATCCCTATATAAGAAACAAGTGGATATTTAGAAATTTCAAACGCAGACTGAATTTTATTAACCTCATTAAGCCAGTGGCTATTTTGAAGTATTTTATTTAGTTGAACATGTAACTCATCCATTGACATCTGGAACAATTTTAAAAATCAAACTTACAACATGTAAAGTATAATTAAGCTTCTTTGTATGTTTGTTATCAACTTAATTCAATGCAAATTCTTCCTTGTTAAAAAACTTGGTTACTAAAGCACTGTTGTAATATGCAAATTGTCTCTCATTTCTCTGAACCGATAAGAAAATATATAGAAAAGGAAATTTTTGAAGAGCAGATTTATGCCCTCACAAGAACAACCAAGCATAATCCCATAATAATTGACTGCGGTTCTAATGTTGGCTTTAGTATCGCCTATTTTAAACACGCTTATCCTGATGCTGAAATCTATGGGTTTGAGCCAGATGAATTAACCTTTAAACTACTAAAAAGCAATATAGAAATAAACAACTTTGTAAATGTGCACATCCAACAACTTGCAGTTACCGATGCAAATGATTTTACACCCTTCTTCACAGTAGATAATCATTCTAATACCCCCCCGGTAATGTCTGTTTATCAAAACACCATAGCATCTCATGAAGTTAATGTTCGTTCTATTTCTTTAGGAGATTTTGCAAGTAAGTTTAGCTGCATTGATTTCTGTAAAATTGATGTTGAAGGGGCTGAGAGTTTGATTTTAAACAGTTTGTTACAAACTGGATCTATTCAAAAAATTAAAGAATTTGTTATTGAGTATCATCATTGGGCTACTCAAGAATATTCAATGGAACGATTCATAAGTCTATTCGAAAAAAATGGATTTATTTGTACCATTATAAAAGAGGAGAAGCCCGTTGAGGGATGGCCAACATCTGGCAATGCAATACTTAGAATGATAAATTCCCAAAACACAGTATGTTAACACTTGCAATTTTATGCGGTGGAAACGCCCATCGTTTAAAGGGTTACTTCGAAGGCACACCAAAGCCGCTTATTAAAATTAATGCGCTGCATCTAATTGACTATATCATCAATCCATATATTAAAATTGGGGTGAAGAGGATTTTATTATTAGTTGGAGAACAAGAAAATAAGTTTATTGAATATGCCATATCGCGTAAGCACCTTTCTTTAGAATTTGTAGTTCTTCAAACTGGTTATAATACACCAACTGGGGGCCGTATTAAACAGGCTGAAAACCTTTTAATTGGGGAGCCGTACTTTTATTTAACTTATGGGGATGGTATTGCCAATATTGACATAGAAACGCAAACTAAATTACACACCATACAAAATAAACTAGTAACCTTAGCCGCTGTTAAACCAACTTTACCCTATGGGGTTTTAGCGATAAACGAAGCCAACATGGTTCAGGAATTTAGAGAAAAACCCATTTCTGAGAGTTGGATAAATGGCGGATTTTATGTGTTAAATCCAAAAGTTTTGTCCCATTTAGCTTTAGACACAGATTTAGAACAACAGGCCTTACCACTCCTATCTTCAAAAAATGAAGTTTTTGCGTATAAGCATTTGGGTAATTGGCAAAGCCTAGATACCTACAAAGATTATTTAAACATGTGTGAAACCTTAAACCCAGAAAAATGAAAAAAGTTCTAATTACAGGCTCATCGGGTCTTGTGGGTTCGCACCTTGTCAAGCATCTTCTAGAAAACAAGTATACTGTAATTGGTCTATCCAAAACATATCCAACCACGTCCAGCTTTTTATCAGAAAACAGCAATAACTACATTCCAATAACAGCTGATATTTTGAATTATGAAGAAACTAAGAAGCAGATTTTAAGGTATGAGCCCGACTATATCATTCATCTGGCTGCACAAGCTATTGTAGCCGATGCTTACTTTTCTACTCAACACACTTTTGATACTAATATTAAGGGCACTTGGAATGTGCTTGAAGCAGCCAAATGCCTGATATCGTTAAAAAAAATAATTATTGCCTCATCAGACAAAGCTTATGGCACACATGATACGTTGCCATATCGCGAAGATTTTGCGTTAAATGCTGTATATCCGTATGATTTAAGTAAGAAGATAAGCGAGGAGCTGGCTTTAAGTTATTACGTTGTTCATAAACTACCTGTAATCATTACCAGATCGTGCAATGTGTTTGGCCCTTATGATAGAAACTTTTCACGATTAATTCCAGAAACTATTGATACTTTTTTAAAAGGCGGTGTGCTTAAACTTAGGGGTAACGGGTTGCAAACGAGAAGCTATATTTATGGAGAAGATGTTGCTGATGCATACTTGAAATTACTAGAGCGAAATAGCTTAATTGGGCAAGCATATAACATCGGCACAACAAACGCTTATTCTGTTATAGATATAATTAAAAAAATTGCCCACATTATGAATGTTTCCATAAAAGAGCGTTTGATAATAGGAGATATGGAGCGTTATGAAATTATTCACCAATCATTAGACTGTTCAAAAATTAAGCGCGACACTGGATGGGAGGCAATGTTTGAATTAGATTTTGCCCTAGAAAAAACAGTTAGTTGGTACACAAACCTTCACAATAAAGGAATACGTTAACATGAAAGCACCAGTACTTTTGCTTACATATGTTAAGCACTCCACTTTGGTAGAAATATTAAATGCAATCATTAAATATAATCCTCCCAAGTTATACGTTTCGCGCAACTTGGCAAGTAGCCAAGAATTGACGTTAGAATCTAAACGAGTGGAAGAAGTATTGAATTCTTTTAAACCGAAATTTGAAATCGAGATTATCAATAACATTTCACACCTTAACATTAACGACTCGTTTCATAACGCATTAAATAACGTATTTGAAAAAGAAGATAGCATTATTGTGCTTGAAGATGACACCATCCCTTCTGATGCTTTTTTTGCGTATTGCAATTCGTGTTTAACAAAGTACTACAGCAACAACCAGGTTCATTCTATAATTGGTTATAATTTTGGCATAAACGATTCGGTATATAGCTACGCATTTGTTGATGCAGGATTGCCATTTTGGGGCTGGGCCACATGGAAAAACAGGTGGAAAAAAATGCAACACTTAAACAGCCATCATAACAAGTTAGCTAAATTAACTTCAACAGAACCAAACATACTAAGCAACAAACCTTACCTTAGTAAGGCATTTAATAGGCATTTGCACAACTATATTACTTGGGACATTGATTGGTCGATTTACGGGTTAGTTAATGGATTAAAATGCATAATTCCTGGAGTAAACTTAATATCAAATTTGGGTTATGTGAAAATAGCAACCACAACTACAAACACGGTATCTAAATTCAACAATAACCAACGATTCAGACAACCCTATAGGAACGTATATTTTACACAAAAAAGCACCGCATTAGAACATAAATACTACACTAAACAAGAACTTTTTATTAAGGAATTTGAACAAAGATAATGAGTACTAAAAAGGTTTTACTATACGGCATTACTGGGAATCTTGGTAAACAAATTGCCCTTGAGCTTATCTACCAAGGATATGGTGTTATTGGAGTATCAAGAAACAGAGAAAAAGCCCTTGAGGCACTAAATGGTATTGATATTGATTTGCACGAGGTGAATATTGAAGATGAAAGTGAAATAGTGAGCTTTATTCAAAAAATTACACCACAACACAAACACCTTGTAGGTTTTATTCATGCTGCAGGAAATGTGTTAACTGGGCCATTAGAAAGTTACAGTCCTGCGCAAATTAACAAACAAATGCAGGTTAACTTTTTTAGTGTTGTTCATAGCATAAAGCACCTTATTCCTGTTTTTAAGGCAAATAAAAGTGGCCATTTTATTGCTGTTTCCTCTATTTGCGGTTTAACAACATTTCCCCTTTTTAGTTTGTACCATGCTAGTAAATTTGCCTTAGAGGGTTTTATTGAATCATTGCATTATGAGTTGAAACAGTTTGGCATAAAAGCGACTATTGTTGCTCCTGGTGGAATGAAAAGTGATAACGGCAAATCTACAGGTGTAACATTTGGTGAAATTAATACCACTGAATATGACGCCTTATTTAACAACGTGCATAAAGGCAATTGGTATCCATCATTTATTACCCAACAAATGGTAGCCCAACACATTGTTAATGAATTGAAACAACCAAGCAACAAGCTAAGAATTATTTTGGGCGAAGAGTCTACTATATTTCTAAGGGAACGGTTAAGTTCTTTTGAACAAGAAGAGTATTTATTGCTAATGCAGAATAGAATTTTGAAAAAAACATCCGGTATTTAATCCAAAAGTATTGGCTTACACAAAAAATGAACAACAACAATATCGATATTACATCTTCCGACTTTACTGAAAACCCATACCCATGGCACGAACAGTTGAGAGCAACAGGGAACGTACACTATATAGAAAAAAACCAATCGTGGATAGTTATTGGATTTGCAGAGTGTATTGAAATCCTTAGCAACCCTCAAGTATTTTCATCAGTAGGTAAATACCAATTCGACCCTATTTTACTTAACTGCGATCCTCCGACACATACTTATCATAAAAGAATTTTAAGTGGAGAAAACGCTCCTTTTTCAAATAGTAGAATTGACCTACTTGCCGAAAAAAATTTGAAAATTTGTGAGAACCAACTAAACCTTCTTAATGGAAAAACAGCATTTGATTTTTTGCATGAATTCGCTTTACCTTATTCATCACTCGTAATTTTAGCGCTGTTAGGTATTGAAACCGATAATAATGTGGATTTGCTAAAATGGTCGAACGAGGCGGTATCAACTCAATCAATAAGCGATAGAGATTATGCGCAATCAAACTGGATGACACTACTGCCAATAGTAACAAAATGGGTTGAAGAGGCCTATAATAAACCAGAAGGAAAAGGGCTTTCTGAGATAATTTTTCATCCAAACGCTCAAAACTATTTCAGTAAAGAACAACTAATTAGCTTGGTTAAAATTTTGATTTTAGGGGGCAACGAAACAACTCCAACGCTCGCCTCATCAGCACTATACCATTTAATTTGCAACCCAAGTTTAATGGCTGAAATTAGATTAAACAACCACTTGCTCGACCCATTTATTAATGAAGTACTTCGGTTTTACTCACCAACTCAAATTATTGCCAGAACCACAAAAACTGATGTTACTATTGGTGATGTTACTATTCCTTCTAATTCTTTGGTAAATGTTTGTATTGGCGCTGCTAATCGCGACCCACAAGTTTTTGAAAACCCTAACGAATTTGTTGTTAATAGACCTAAAGGACGCATACTTTCTTTTGGCCATGGAGCACATCATTGTATTGGAGCCTCTTTAGCTAAACAAGAAACAAAAATAATTTTTGAAGCATTATTCAGTAGATATAAAACCATTTCTACCGCTTCTTCTTTTATTCCCGAATACAGAAAATCAACCCACGTGAGAGGATTAGATAAATTACCCCTAATTGTTGAATAAAAATGCACTTTAACACCAAATATTATCTCTTGCTGTTTCTCTTTGCTTCCGTTATCGGTTGCACAAATAGGAAAGCAGAAAAATTGGTGTGTAAAAACATGGTTAGTGTTGCAAATCCTACCATCATAAAAAACATAGGAAGAACAGAAACTAGCTTTTATTTGAATTGGAATGGCTCGTTCGAAAACTTTGATAGCATTTTAGCCGAAATTAATTGTTTGCCTGACGATTATCCTAATGAACCACTTGAAAGAAAATCGTGGCGTTTTGTATTTACACACATGGATTTTTATAGAAATCCTTTGCAATCATCAAACATTCATCATCCTTTAGTTTTGCTAAATTCATTAGGTTATGGCCAATGCGATGATCTAGCTACATTGCTATATTTTATATGGAAAAAACAGGGTTTTAACGCCAGAATTTGGGGTCTTGGAAAACATGTTGTGCCCGAAGTTTTTAGCGATGGAAAATGGAAAATGTACGATCCTGCTTTTCAGGTTTATTATACCAACAAGTTAGGGCAGCCAGCAAGTGTGCAAGAGTTAGTTGCTGACAATAGCCTGATTCTATCTCCGCTGAATAAAATAAGCATTAAAGAGCACAACAATTTAAGTGCTGGCATTATGGACTCTTTGCGATACAGCATGGGTGTATGTAAGCACTATTTATCGGACAGCTCGCATTTTGAAAACACATCGTATTATCAAACCAACCAAGTATCGGAGTTTAAAATTCAGCTGCCAAAAGGATGTAGAATTGTTTTACCCGTTTACAAACCAACCATTTTAACTCAACCAGATTGGTTAGATAAAAACAGAGACAACCATTATTACTTAAAACTAGAGGTGCCTGCAAATACAAATGGAACTATAAAGCTGCCCTTAATTCTTACCTGCGTTGAAGGTGATATTCAACTAAAATCTTCAGCAGATAATAATCGCTCTTACAACTTTTCGCGCGGCACATTTAATCAACTAGAAATTATTGATACAGCACTTACTATTACTTCTACCACACAAAATAGTTGCTTGTACTACAAATTACCCGAACGGTTTAAAAACCAAATTCCAATAACGGTTACAACACCCCTAAACAATTGGTTTAATATATATGTAACTAGCCAAAAAAATAAGCCACAGCACCAGTAGCATGATTAAAAAAGTATCGTTTTCTGTTTTTGTTTTTCTAATAATGTTAGAACTCATGTTGCGTGTTTTAGGCACCTATAAAACCGAAGCCGAGAAACAAGGAATGGACTATGAAAAAAAATATGGCGTTAAAACCGCTAGTTGGTTTCATGCATGGGCACCAAACAGCTCTAGCACTTATAGTGGTACGGATATTTTGTATAACAACAAATATAACAACTGGGGAAATAGAGAAATAAACAGCGATAGTTTTGCTTCTTCGCCAAAAACAAAAATTGTGTGTATTGGCGATTCGTTTACCGAAGGTGATGGCGCTCCTTATGATAGTACTTGGGTTAAGAGCTTTGAAAAACGAATTGGTGTAAAACACGCGAACATCAAAACATACAATGCTGGTGTGTGCGGAAGCGACCCATTTTTTGATTATAAGATGCTAAAGCTAACCCTTTTAAAACTTCGCCCTAAGATGGTTATTTCGGTAGTTAACTACTCAGATGTTTATGATGTAATAATTAGAGGTGGTGATGAACGATTTAATCCAGACTCAACAACCAGCTATAAAAATGGTCCATTTTGGTTGCCAGCTTATCAATATTCGCATGTGTTTAGGCTTATTATGGTTCAACTATTAAAGTATAATAGCCATTTACTTATCAACGAATCAAACCAAGCTGTAGAAGAAGATAAAGCAGTAGCCTTATTAAAGAAAAAGGCAGAAGAAACGAAACAATTATGTGATGCAAACGGAATAGCCTTTTACATTGTTATTCATCCGCATCCATTAGAAATTACCAACAAAAACAATAAGCTATCTTTAGCATTCGCAGATTTCCCATTCGCAATTAACCTATTTAATACCCTCTATCCTTTTTACAACACACATGATATTAAAGAATATTCATGGGCTAAAAACCACCACTTTAATAGCAAGGGATACTGGTTAATGGGCGATGCCATTGCAACTCAATTATTAAATCAACAGTCGTTTTGCAACGCACTATCAATTCAATTTTAGTATCCTTTTGAAGCCTTACCCGCTTCTAATAGGGCTTCAAACTCTTGAAGTGTAATGTTTTTATTGGGATTAGGTTTAGTGCCAAGAAAGGGTAGATTCTCCGGTTTTTGTTTTACGCTAACCAAGTTATTATGCAAGAAAAATTCATCGTTGGCCTCATAAATTTCTAGCACATCGGGGTTTAGCTCGTTGTAATGATAAATTACTGCAGGTTCTTCCATTGGCAATGTTTCTATTTGAAAGGCCATTCTCACACCATCAGATAAATTAGTTGGGGACCCGTGCAAAAGTGTATCACAAAAAATCAAACAATCGCCCGCTTTAACTGGCACTTCTTTAACATGTTTATCCCACAATCCTTTTTCAAAGTTTCGGTAAAATGGTGTTTGATTGGGTAGAGAAATATCATCGGTTATTTTATTGCTTGCAGGAACTACATGTAACGTTCCATTTTCCTTTGTGGTGTCTTGCAAGGGGCACCAAACAGTAACAGAAATGGCCTCATCATTTAAGGTGTGTCGCCAATTTTGATGCAACGCAAAAAAGCCTTTTTGGGCTGGCTTTACATAAAAGTTGCCATTTATAATCCTGTAATCAATAAGCACCTCATTAAGTTTAGGTGCAAACTTTTCTTTAATCAGTTTATTCATGGCCTTTTTATACTCCAAGTCGTGATCAAGAAAAGTACAATGAAAATCAGAAGCGTGATAAATGTCTACATCAGGAGCAAATTTATCAGCAGGTTTTAGTTGATTAACAAGTGCAATCAACTCGCTTACTTCGGTGGCATTTAACAAATTTGTATACGCGTATCCTTGCCTATCGAATACTTTTTGTAGCTCCTCGTTTTTAAACATTTTTCTCATACTACTCCCTTTCCATCCATTTTCAAGTACAACGAAATTGCATTAACAACGGCAGAAGCAGTATACGCTTCGCTTCCTCCAAGCATGTTTCTATCCTTGGTACAAAAGTATCCGTAATTGCTAAAAATTTCTGTTGTGTTAGTGTTTAACAACTCTGCTGCTAGCTCATCAACCAATTTTAGTTTGCTCGCATAGTTACAAAGTGTAGCCAATGCAATTGCTTTATGAAGAGTCGACTCGTTAACAACCTCTTTGTTTTTAGTGAGGTAATTTTCTACCAACAGTTTTGTGTTTTCGATATCGGATATACCTTGTTTATATAAACGTGATACGTGATAGTACACAAACAAGTATCCCGGATAAAAGTAAATATTGTGCTTGTTACCAAACAATAAATCCTCTACCAAATGATTGATAGCCTGCTGACTTCTTTCGTTCTTTCCTAAGTACAAAATTGCATTTGCATTTACGGCATGTTCAGCATCTGAAAAGGTAATTAGCGGTGCGCTAGTTCTACCTTTAAGTGCAAAAAAAATAGGCCACGAGTATTTTAAATCAACCAATAACCTAAGCCAATATGCTGGTTTTGTTATGAATTTAAACCTTGGTAAAAACCAAATATTAAAGTTTCTGTTTTTTACCAGCTGTCCATAAATCAACTCTTTATTATCAGCAAAAGGTATTTGCTCTTTACTTAACAAATAAGAGGCTAAACAAGTATCATCAATATCCTGTGGTGTATTAAATTTAAACAATCCGTTGTGTGGGTAAAACCGCCAAAGTCCCCCCTCTTCCATTTGGCTTTTAACATAAGTAGCTGCCTTTTTTCTAATCTCTATTGTTTCTTGCTCATCACTAAGCAGCAGGTTAATGGCAATACTTGATGTTATAAATACCGATGGACCAGCATAAATCCAACCATTATCTGCCTTTCCAGGAAAAAACAAATGCGTTTTAAATTCCCCATTATCGCATTGCTCTTTGGCTATAAAATCAATACAAGCCCGTTTTAAGTTTAATAATGCCTCTTTCATTAATAGTTAAAAAATAGGAATCTACGCTGCTTGTTCTCTTTTTGAATGGCCTTAAAAAACGCGTCTTCGCTTAATGTAGGCTTACTAGCCATTGGCGTGCTTTTAATTTTTTTATATTGATTTGGTATGATGCCAGAAAGTACTTCATGAATGTGTTTGATATAAAACGCATGATCAACTTTAATGGATTGAATTTGATTGGCATCAGAATCCCAGTGTTGATAGATGAAATCTGCTTCGGAAGGAAGTATTCCGCAAGCAATAGCAATCCTATCGGTATTGCCAGTATTGTTTTCTGAGCCATGAAACATGCTGTGTCTGTACAAGATCGCATCGCCTGCATTTAATTCAAACTTAAGCATGTGTGGTTCATACCTTTTCTGAAATTTAATTTCGAGAGGAGGTAAAGAGGAGCTTCGAAATGGAAGACCAATTTTGTGGCTATTTTTAAGTAAAATCAGCGCCCCTGTGTTGCGAACCGTATCAGTAAGTGGGCACCACAAATTGTATGATATCGCTTCTTGCTCATCAACCAAACTCCAGTCTTGGTGAAAATCAACTTCTTTATTTGTGCCTGGAGGTTTTACCATAAATACACCACCCAATAATTTTGCTTGATTAAATGCCATTTGCATAGAGCTGTTGAGCTGCTCAGAAATGGTTTGGGTTATGGCTTGGCTAAGTTCTGGATTTGCGTATAAATAGTTTGGTTGCGCCTTTGTGGCATTTAGCCCAGTTTCGGTGTAGTAATTTTTTAATGTACTAACCTGTTCTGGGTTTAAAAAAGATTTCAGAATTATATATCCATCTCGCTCTAAAGCCGCCTGATCAATTTCCCTATTTAGTTTAACATCTTTCATGTTTACAAAATGTATGTGATGCCAAATTTAGCTCCATCTCTCCATATTTGATAGTAAATCTAATGATATTTGTTTGTTAAAAATTGTCCCTAAATGTTGTACACTCAGATCCACTTATAATTAGTTACTTACACCACTTAATACGCCCGCTTCTTATATTAACGTGCATCTTATGTTCAAGTAAAGTTTTTACTTAAGCATTCCTTATCACTCCACGTTTAAAAATTTAATTTACCTTTACCCAAAAGACAATGTATGGTCTTCAAATCTCTAAAGCATAAATTAGCATATCAACTAAATGGGTATTTCGTAATTGAGGGTTTTTTAGACAATAAACAACTAGAACAACTCCACACATTTTACGAAAGTTTACACCTTTTTGCACACACAAGAGTGAGCTCTTATGGTGTTTACACTAACAATAAAGAAGATTTAACTGCGGCACAAAACAAAGAAATTGATGCATACATTACCTCTGTTTGTATGCCATCTGTGCAACGCTATTTTAAAGATTATAAAGTTGGTGGAAGTATTTTTTTGCTAAAGGGAAAAGGAGATGAAAGCGTTCCCATGCATCAAGATTGGAATATGGTTGATGAACAAGAAAGCGTTTCTTTTGCCATTTGGAGCCCGCTGGTTGATGTAGATGAAAATAACGGTTGTTTGCACGTTATTCCAGGTAGTCATCGTTGGTTTAATAACCTAAGGTCTTCAACTATACAGTCTGTTTTTTTACCCTTAAACGCACTTTCAAAAAGCTTAAAATCAATTCCTATTAAAAAAGGAGACGCTGTGATATATGCACATAGTTTGTTTCATGGATCTTTACCAAACAAAAGCACAACCACCCGACCAACGGTATGCTTAAGCGCCTTACCAATTAATGCTAAACATATAAATTACGTTAAAGATGGAGACCAAGTAAAAGTAGTAGATGCAAGTACAGATTATTATGTAGCCCGCGATAATACTCCAGAAGCGGCTCAAACGCTGAAAACAATTCCGTTTAAATCCGAATACAAACTATCGGAAGAACAGTTCTGGAAAAAAAACAACCAACTTGGCATTAGAATGCGTATTGCCAGTTGGATGCACCTTTTATCAAAGTAACCAGTAGCCGGTATTTTGAAAGTAATTTTATATAGCACACGATCAACGGATTGGAGATACAGCTTTATTCCCCAAATATTCGGATTGTTGTATTTGTGGATATTCCTTTTCCATGTTTCGTTTTCAATTGCTGCGCTCTTTTTGCTCGTTCTTTCGTTTTTAACCGCAGCTGGTTTTGCCGCTATGGGTTATTTTATTAACGAATACTTTGACATTGCCGATGATCAAAAAGCTGGAAAAGAAAATAAACTTTTATGGCTATCAAACTGCCAAAAAGGTTTTCTATTTTTGGGCACGCTCGTTATAACAATCACTCCATGGTTTTGGCTTCCGTACAATGTAATTTCTTGTGTGTTGTTTGCCCTGCAACTTGTGTTATATTTTTTATACGCAGCTCCTCCGTTTAGGTTAAAAAATAACATTGTTTGGGCGGGTGTTATAGATGCGCTGTATGCTTACGTGGTTCCTCTAACACTCTCCTTTGTTACATTTTTCTTATCAGGAAAATCTCCAATTTACTACCCCGCATTGTTGTTTTGTTTTTGTGTGTTGTTTCTTATTGCAGGGTACAGAAACCTCATTATTCATCATATTAACGATGCTGAAAGCGATAAAAAACTAAATAAGAAAACCCTGTTAACCCTTTATGGAATAGAGCGTACACAATCGTTATTGCTAATTGCAGTAAAGGTTGAATTTGTATCGATAGCACTCATTTGTTTTCTCTTTTATACGTTAGTACCAAATAGTGTTGTACTTTTTTCATTAACTCTAATTGCCCTTGTTCTGCTTATTATTTCAAAACTAAACACAACGCCTAAGTTAGATTTTATAGTATTACCAAACACGCTTTATCAATTTTATTTACCATTAATTACTTTAATAAACTTGGTTATTTGCGTGCATTGGTATTGGATTGTTTGGCTGCCAATTCACTTAACATTATTAATTCCTTTGTTTAGGTATCACCCCATAATAAGTTGGTGGCAACGACAAAAAATTGTTTTTCATCGATTTAAAATTAATATAAGACAAATAGCGAGTTGGGTCATCAATTATTCGCTCTATTTTTTATTCTTGCTAATTGGTGTCAATCTTAAAAAAAGAAAGCTATCAGCAAAAGGTTACATCAAAACAAAACTTAAATGGATTAGTTAATTATGTGCGGAATAGTTGGATATATTGATACCCAAAACCAAGTTGATAAAACCATGTTTGCCCAAATGGTGAACACACTACAACATCGTGGACCAGACGACTCGGGTGTGTTTTTTAGTGATGATAACCATATTGCACTTGGCCATCGTAGGCTTTCTTTTCTTGACTTAAGCACTGCTGGCAAACAGCCGTTAAGCAACTCAACCCAAACCATTTGGATTACATTTAATGGAGAAATTTATAACTATTTAGAGCTTAAAGAGCAACTTTCGTCTCACTATACATTTACTACAGAAACGGATACGGAAGTGTTGCTTGCTGCTTATCAAACCTGGGGAATTTCATTTATTAACACCCTTAAAGGCATGTTTGCTTTTGGTATTTATGATGAGTCTAAAAGTAAATTATATATAGTACGAGATCGTTTTGGGATAAAACCCTTGTACTACACCAAAACAAAAAATCAGCTCATTTTCGCATCGGAGTTAAAGGCAATTCTGGCTTCTGATTTGGTTAAAAAACAAGTAGATTATTCTTCCCTTACCGATTATTTCGTGTACCGCTATATTCCATCACCAAAAACAATATGGAAAAACGTGTACAAGTTACCACCTGCTACTTATATCGAAATCGACACCCAAACATTAACAGAAAACACGGTTGAATACTGGAACATTGATGCAGCAAACACATCGCAACCCAATGAACAATTAATTGAAGAAATTGATGCCCTGTTACAACAAGCTGTTAAAGAGCACACGCGAGCCGATGTGCCTATTGGCTCTTTTTTGAGTGGCGGTTTCGATAGCAGTGCATTGGTGCATTACATGAAAACGCTTCAACAAAATCCCGAAACGTTTTCTATTGGATTTTCGAAATGGGAAAAAAGTGAAGATCAATTTGCTGCCATTGTAGCCAAACATTTGCAAGTTAATAACACCGCAGTTGTGGCCGATGAGGAGAGTTTATCACTAATTGATAAAATGGCCGATGTGTATGATGAACCTATTGCTGATATTTCTATTGTGCCAACATATATGGTAAGCAATTTAGCACGAACCAAGGTAAAGGCGGTGTTAAGTGGCGAGGGAGCTGATGAGATTTTTGGTGGTTATACTTGGCAACACGATTTTATGCAAAAGCCACAACAAGGCTGGCTTTCCAAACTGTTTGGCAAAAAAGAAAACACCGTTAATTTCTATGCTCAAGCTATGGCAATGGGTTGGTTTGATGCGGAGGAATTGAGGTTGATGTTGCATCCTCGTTTGCACAACTATATTAATAATGATGTGCATTGGTTCTATCGCCAACATTTTAAACCAACGCTAAGTCCACTTAAGTCTATTCAGTATTTAGATATGAAGTGTTTTATGGGCGAGTTGGTGCTAACTAAAATAGATAGAGCAAGTATGGCCAACTCACTAGAAGTGCGAGTTCCTTTTTTAGACCACACTTTATTTGAAAAGGTATTCTCGTGCAATGAATCATTCTACTTTAAATCTTATCAAACCAAATACTTATTGTTTGAAAACATTAAAAACCATCTTCCTAAATCCATTTTATCCAGAAAAAAACAAGGGTTTGTAGGGCCTGATAGTTATTACATGAATCTGGATTTTTATCGAAAAGAGCTTTCTAATAGTTCGCTAGTTAAGCTCCAAATTGTTAATCAAACCTATATTGATGAGCTACTAAAAGAAACCTACAATTGGAAACTTTGGAAGATTTTGGTAATGGAAAAATGGTTTAAACGGTGGATTGACATTGGATAACACTTATATTGCCGCTTGAATTCGCAAACAACAATGTTATCTATTCTTATTACCGGTGGTGCCGGATTTATTGGCTATCATTTGCAAAAACAATTGCAAAACAAACACCATGTTACCGGTATTGATTTGCTTGAGCATCCAACGGCTGCGGTGGCTACCAGGGTAACACAACTCAATCATATTAAACACGCCTCTATACACACTAATTTTATCAATGAGTTAAGCGAAAAGCCTGATATTGTGGTTCATTTAGCAGCAGAAACGGGCATATCAGGTTCATTGCATCAACCACAACGTTATTTCGAAACGAATGTAACAGGAACATTTAATGTGCTTGAACAATGTAGAAAAAATGGAGTGAAGTTTTTGATTTATGCTAGCAGCTCGAGTGTATACGCTCCAAACCAATCCGTGATGAGCGAGGATGCTAATACCAGTCACCAACTTTCGTTTTATGGCACCACTAAAAAAATGAGTGAGTTGATGATTGAAAACTATTGCGCACAATTTGGCATTACAGCTATTGGCTTACGATTTTTTACCGTGTATGGCTCATTTACAAGGCCAGATATGGCAGCTTATAAATTTATGCAAGCCATTACATCAAACAACCCAATAACGCTTTATAACAACGGAAATGTGCTACGCGATTTTACACACATTAGCGATGTAGTTCGTAGCTTAGAGTTGTTAATTGAAAAGATTGTAAATGAAAAAACGGGAAAGCACCAGCTTTTTAATATCGGATATGGTAATCCTATTTCAGTAAAAACTTATGCACAAAGCATTGCCAATGCTTTGAAAAAAGAGGTTGTCTTTAATTTCAAGCCACTACCAACAAACGAGTTAGAAAGCACACACAGCAATGCTGATAAGCTGTTTAATTATATTGGCTACAAACCAATTATTTCTGTCAATGAGGGCGTACAAGAAATGACCGAATGGTTTAAAACTACGCGGTATGAGTAAGGCGGTTTTTGTGTTTGTAGTATGCGGTTCACGAGAACATACAGACACGTTACATTTCTCGTTGCAATACCTTAAAAAGTATTCTAAAAAGGAAATTTGGGTGCTTACCGATTCGAGCCGAAACGAAGAAACAATTCATCATACAACTGTTATTGATGTAAAAACGCCAGCACACCTAAACCATCATCAGGCTAGTGTTTATTTAAAAACGGGTATTCATAAATTTTTACCTAAAGGAAATACATACTGTTATTTAGATACAGATGTTGTGGCTGTCTCGCCAAGCTGCGATGCCATATTTGATGAGTTTGTTGCTCCTATACGTTTCGCTCCAGACCATTGCCAAGTGCGTAAATTCAGTTCGTACGCAGTTAACTGTGGTTGTTTAAAAAGTAGAAAAGAAGACCGTAAAAAGTTTGCCGATTTTGTAGCCAATGTGCAGGGAAACACCATTACCGATGAACATTTAAAGGCAAAAAACAAAGCGTTACAACACGAGTTTGATTTGCTTAAAAAGTCATTTTTTAAAAAGGCGTTTACCGCTTTTCGATTTTTTACAAGCTATCCTGTTTTTAGGTTTAATAATAACTTCTATTTCAACAAAAAAACACGCACGTGGCATGATAGTGATGGAGCTGTAATTATGTATGAAATGGATATTGCTCGCATGCAAAAGGCAACGGGCTTAACATACAACAAATGGACCCAACGTTGGCTAAATGCGCAAGGCGATGATATTTGGTTTGATGAATGCAATCACTTAGTAGAGTATATTAACCAAACTTTTGGTATTGAGGTAAAAGATAAAAATTGGCAACATTGGAACGGTGGTGTATTTCTTTTTACCGATGAAAGCCATGATTTTTTAGAGGCTTGGCACACTAAAACCATGCACATTTTTACCTTGCCAAATTGGAAAACCCGCGACCAAGGCACGTTGATTGCAACCGCTTGGGAGTTTGGCTTAGCCAATCATCCAACACTATCAAAGCAGTTTAATTTTATTGCCGATTACAACAACAACGGTGTGCAGATAAATACAGAAACCAACCAACTAACCGATGATGGTTTTGCCACCTCATACCAAGCTTCGTTGGTTCATGTTTATCACCACTGGATGGATAAAACATGGCCTATTTGGCAATGGATTGAAACGAAATAAACAACCATGCAAACGCCATTAGTACATATAAAAAAATTTGCGCTGTTGTATGGTGTTTTTATATCCTATTTAGTAGGAGGCTTAACTATTGGAGAGTTTCATCCGTTTTCTCGCTATCCTATGTATAACAATCTTCCAAATTGGTCGTATGTGTTTTACTTTGTAGATGAACAGAATAAGCTAGTTCCAGCAAAAAGGTTTGGCGTTAACGGAGGAACTCTTGGTCATTTATTTTCTACAATAGCCGAACACCACAAAATTGGGTACGGAAACGGTTCGGAAAGCAAGCTTGAGTTAACCTTTATTGGGGAAAAAATGATGAATCAAATCATACCAAACAACCATCAAATTAAGGACTTAAAAAAAATAAAGCTTATTCGTATATACTACCGCATTGATGAAAATAAATCGATAAAAAACATAACATGTATGTATGAAAAAAATGTGGAGTAACTTAGCTTTTAAGCAATATACCATTGTGGAATGGAGAATAGCGAAAACACTCTTCATTCTTTTTTGGGCAAAAATTACATTTGGTATTTTACATACGTATAGCTCAATTCCTGTTCCTAGTGGAATATTTACCCTATTTCATCCATCAAACGAAACCCTAACTTGGCTTAATCCAATAATAGTTGTTGTCTCTGCACTTCATGGCATTTGTTATTTATTTGAGTACAAAATGCGTTACACAACGCTAATGCTTTTTATATTAAGTGTGTATACCTTTAGTTTACAAGAATCAAATGGTATTCTTACCCGATCTGGACTGGTTAGTTTTATTTTCTTTGCTCAGTTTTTGGCCTATGCGCTTAATCAAATAAACAAACCTGTTAACGACTATCTCAAACAGTTTAATTTTAGTGTTCAGGCTATTGTTGCTACTTACGCATTATCGGCAATTTCTAAGTTAACTGAAAGTGGAATAGCGTGGATAAATGGAGGGAAATACATGGCCTTACAAATTATAAAATCCTACGAGTATAAATATGTAACTACCGGTAATTATAATTTCGTTACAACGGGCAACAACATGGCCTTATTTGTTCAAACCTACCCTAAACTAATTAGTGCTATGCTTGCTGCAACTTTAGCGCTTGAGTTATGTGCAGTTTTATTCATTCAAAACAAGCGAAATGTATTTATTTACGGCATCTTGTTATTAACCATGCATATTGCTATGGGAATAATAATGAGAATTAATCTAACATCAATTTCTGCTCCAATGGTTATTTTTATGGTTGTTCCAGGGCTTATTACATTGTTCTATAAAAAACTAGCGAACCTCGATGTTTGGCATTAGTTCAACTTGTTTGTTTATGTCGGCTAACAATCCTTTTAAATTTTTGCCATTAGGAAAAACAACCAATCCGTTTTCTGCGTATTGTTTTGCAAGCAAATAATCTCCTTGCTTAAATAAGGTATACGCAACAATTTCATACATATTCTCATTCTGAGTATACTGTTTCAGGTATTTTTCACCGTAATAAACCGTTTCTTGTGCTAGGTTTAAATCAAAGTACGTTTTACTCAGCTCTTCCAACACAAATAAGTTTGTTGTATCAAGTTTGTAGGCATTCTCCAAGTATGTTTTTGCATCAGCATATCGCTGTTGTAGCAGGTATATTCTGGCTAAATCAAACTGCGCATTAAAATAAAAAGGGTAAATCTTATTTGCTGATATTAATGCTTTCTCCGCTTTTCCAACCAGAATTACCTTCGATTGATTATCGAGTTTAGCATTGTTAGTGGCTTCATTCATGCACGCTTGTGCATACATATGGTTGGCGTATACACTTTCCGATAAATGTTGAATGTCGTTTTCCAATAATGTAAGGTAACTTTTCCAGTCAGCGTTTCTGGCAATAGTGCGAATGGAAAACAACAAGCCTACTGTGGCCAAAACTAAAAATATGTTTTTTTGTGTAAGGTAGTTTTTGTCCTGAGCTAACTTTAATATAGATACAAACAATAGAATAAACCCAGCAGATGCAGTAAATGCCAAGCGCTCTCCAACCATACCTGCCACCAACTCAATCCAATTGCTAAAGAGTAGAATACTAAAGCCAAACCAAAATAATCCTATCAATATGGTTTTATTCTGTTTAATCAAAACCATACTTATTCCAATGCTCAATATGGCAATCAGGCTAATCCAAAACCAAATTTCTGCGAAGCTGCTCGTTTTAACTTTGGCAAATCCATAATAAGAATTTAACTCGTAAGGAAACGCCATCAACCTAATATACTCTCCTATTACGGTAACTCCTGTAGTGAATTTTGCCTCAGCTGTTTGCGAACCAATAAGTGTATTCTCTACATAGCTTAAACTCCTTCCTTCTGATGAGGCGGTTTGATTTAATAATGATTGATTTTGGTGCGTATTGCTTTCTATTAATTGTTGGCCATCAACAAAGTTTGCCCAGCTATTTTTAACCACGTTAATATGGGTTTTAGGCAAAAACCAGATTGGAACGGTTAGTATTAGCACTAAAAAAGTAGGACTAATTTTAATTGTATTGCCATTAAACAGCCAAGTTGCACAAGCAAAATAGCAGGCCAACATTAACATTATAAGGTAGTAATATTTAAAGCCAAAGAAAACAAGTGCCACAATTGAAACGACCAGAAACAACAATGTAGTAATCCATTTACGAGTTTGCCAAAACCACATGGCGGTAATGTAAATCAACCCAAGAATTAATACCCCAACATTAGGTTTATGAATTAAAATGCCTGCCACAGAAATTACAAGTGCAAGCAAATCTGCTAGGCTATATTTTTTAGCTCTTAGTTGCGGAACAACAATAATAATGCTTATTAAAAAAGCCACATGGTTAAGTTCTTGTATAACTAAAAAGTGTGCCGCGCAAACGCAAGCTAAAACAACAACCAAGTGCACCAAACTAGGGTTGAATTTTTTGTATACAAGAAACAGAAAAAGGAGGGCGGCAATAACGAAAAAAGTATAATCGAACTGATAGCAAGAAAACACCACACACAGCGTAGCCAAAACTAGCAGCGTATAATAGCCTATTTTAGGATTGATGCTTTTTGATTTTTGTTTGCCCACGATAAATCCACTGATAGAAATTGCCCATAAAATTGGTGCTCCAATAAGTGCTACGCTTCTTTCCATGCTGAGTTCAGCCGTTGCTAAACCAACAAAAACACTGGCTATTATGGTGATAATTATTGTTTTTAGTGATGATTGATTTTTAACAAAAAGATGCACCAATGGCACCAAAAACACCAACGGATAAATAGATTTTTTTGCTAATAACCCGATTACAAAAAACAAAACAACTAGCCCTATTCGCCACCACTGCTGCTTATCAGCGTATTTGTTAAGCTGCACAAAGGCTAACATAGCAAACAAAAATGCCAGCAATTCATCGCGGTTTTTTATACTGGCTACTGCTTCACTATGTATTGGATGAACCGCGAAAACTACGGCTGCAGCAAAGGCAAAAAACAATCCCTGTTGCCCAAACCAACTGCTTATCAGCTTAAAAAATGTTAATACACAACCCAGGTAAATCAATAAATTAAAGAAATGGCTCACCCCTGGTTTCTCTCCAAAAAACTGATGCTCTATGGCAAATGACAAATGAACAATTGGTCGATAACCAAAGCTGATATCCGCACCATTAGAATAGTATGGTGAAGTAAAAATTTTGCCTATTGATTTAATCCCTTTCGATGTTAAGGGATGATGCATGGTTACTAAATTATCATCGTAATTGTACCCATTAAATAAGGTGTTGCCAAAAACAACAATCACCGCTACAACCAATATCCAATAATACTGTTTGTAGCTTAGTTCACTTAAGTTAATTGCTTTTGACTTTGATATACTCATGTGTGGTGTGATACTACTCAAAAATGCGAACCAATTTCCAACGCAAATAATAAAAATATGCCGATATACGATAGGCTAATTGCCCTTTGCTTGGTTGGTATTCTGAATTGTGTTTGTTAAGCGCCTTTTTGTATGTTTCAAATAACTCAAATGCTTGATGTGTTGGTACCAACCATTTCTCCAATGTTAATGCCGCAAAATGAACAAAAACCAATTGTTGTCCATTCACTCTCCATCCATCTGCGGTATGCATTATTTCCGTGTTCATATCATTCCATCCGGCTAAATTAAATCCACGATGCTTGAGCACATGAACACCATCAAAACTTATCGGAAGTAAATCCAAGTACTTTTGATCATCAAATAAGCCTCTCCAATAGGCCTTTTTCAAACTATATAAACAACAATGCATCCACCAGGTTAATGCTTGTTGCGCTTGTTTGTTTACAACTATAAATCCTGCATTGTACAAGCCAACACGAAAATTTGCCTCAAGCCAGTTTTGTTCTTTCTTAGGATTTGATGGATAAGCGTGTGGCGTTAACAATACCTGATGTTCATTTAATAATTGATCAATAACGATTGGCGAACCAAAGAAAAAACAATCATTGTCAACATAAACTATGCGATCAAACAGCTGAAGTAAATCTAAAAGGAAAACGGGTTTAAGTGCCCAGCGTAGTTTATCTTTATGTGATTTATATTTCTGAACAACTGCCGAGTAATTATCTAAGCCTTGCTTATCAGAAAGGTGACAGAACGCAACATTTGAAGGAGCAGCCTTTTCACTAAATTCATCAACAACTAAAATATGTAATGTAAATCCATACGGTGCTAAACTATCAGCAAGTGCGTAAGATTTAAAGAGGTGAGAAGCTGTTGATATGGTGCAGAATTGAAGCACTGATTTTTTTAAATGCGAATATAAATTATTTTTGGTCATCGATGAAGATACTTGGTATTTCGGCTTTCTACCACGATTCTGCTGCTGCACTAGTTGATGATGGAAACATTATTGCGGCAGCACAAGAAGAACGATTTACCAGAAAAAAGAATGATGCTTCATTTCCAGAGCAAGCCATTGCCTACTGTTTAAAAGAAGCCAATGTTCCTCTTCATCAACTGGATGCAATTGTTTTTTACGATAAACCATTCTTAAAATTCGAACGACTTTTAGATACTTATGTAAGTAACGCACCGCGTGGATGGAAATCTTTTGTTACAGCTATGCCAGTGTGGTTAAAGGAAAAATTGTTTCTTAAAACTACGCTCAAAAAACAGTTTAAACGTATTGACGAAAACATACATTGGGGTAACACCAAACTGTTGTTTTCTAATCACCATTTGTCGCATGCTGCAAGTGCCTTTTTTGCTTCTGGTTTTGATGATGCCGCCATTTTAACCATTGATGGAGTTGGCGAATGGGCAACAGCCTCCATTAGCCATGGAGAAGGCAATAAAATCAACACGTTAAAAGAATTACACTTCCCACATTCACTTGGTTTGTTTTATTCGGCTATTACCTACTATTTAGGTTTTGAAGTAAATGCGGGCGAATATAAAGTAAT
>JACCDH010286812.1_pt1 | contig 35323 bp, 36 predicted proteins | sample 7442481 | NCBI WGS metagenome assembly JACCDH01 (sample SAMN15323433, study PRJNA562643) | freshwater metagenome | isolation source: river surface water | place: USA:Blue River Watershed | collected 2017-08-15
AAACTTAAATACGATAAGGAAACAGATATTTTATATATTAGGCTAAATGATTTAAAAATTAGTGAGTCTGATGAAAAAAACGGGGTAATAATTGATTATTCAATTGATGGAGAGGTTGTAGCTATAGAAGTGCTAGCTGCTTCTAAAAACGAACACTCTCCTTTAAAATTAGAATACGAAGTTGCTTAATTATCAATTGATTTAGGATTAGTGTGGTCCACACTAATTTGAAGTATTCACGGATAATCATAAATCATTAATAACATGATAATCAAGCACTTTACATGTTTGATTTTTTGTTTATGGGTTACTAGAAAAGATTGAATAATAGGTTAAATGTGCGCAGTTTTGTGCGTTATTTTAGAGAATAATATAGAAATGAATATGGAAAATAAATATTACTCAAATTATTTTAAATCAATAAGTCTGGGATTGGAAGAGTCGAAATATTACACAAGTCAGCAAATCGCGGAACCTGAAATATTTTTTCGAACAATAAAAGATAATTTAAAAAAACTTAGAGAAACCAAAAGTAAAATTTATTTTTTTGGGAACGGCGCAAGTGCTGCTTTTGCTAACCACATGGCATTAGATTTCTCAAAAAACGGTAAAATCTTATCCAGATCACTAAGTGATAGTGCTTTATTAACTGCATTGTCAAATGATTACTCTTTTGAGAATGCAATGTTAGAGTTCTTAAAAATCGAAGGAGTCACGAAAGAGGACCTAGTAATTACAATAAGTTCAAGTGGAAATAGTCCAAATATTGTTAGTGTATTAAACTATTGCAAAGAGAATAATATAAAATCATTAGCATTGTCTGGTTTAAAAAAAGACAATAAATCAATATCACTTGCTGATTATTCAATTTATGTTCCTATGAAAACATATGGAATGGTTGAATGTATTCATCAAATATTTTTACATTTGATTTTAGACGAATCCATGGAAATATTTGAGTGGGATAGAGTTGAATACCAAGACATGAATATATCATCTTTTAAATTATAGTAAACAATTAATATTAAATATAAATTATGCTAAAAAATTCAAACATATTTATTACGGGTGGAACAGGATCATTTGGAAATACATTTGTGCCAATGACCTTGGAAAAATATAATCCTCAAAGAATTATAATATATTCACGAGATGAAATGAAACAATGGGAGATGGCTCAAAAATTCTCAAATGATCCAAGAGTTAAGTTTGTAATTGGAGATGTACGAGATAAAGATAGATTATCTCGTTGTTTAGACGGTGTAGATTATGTTGTTCACGCAGCAGCAACAAAAATAGTCCCTACAGCAGAATACAATCCATTTGAGTGTATAAAAACTAACATTAATGGGGCTATGAATTTAGTTGACGCTTGTATTGCAAGCGGGATAAAAAAGGTTGTTGCTTTATCAACTGATAAAGCAAGTAATCCCATTAATTTGTATGGTGCCACAAAGCTGGCTTCAGATAAATTGTTTGTTGCAGCTAATTCAAATGTAAATGAGAATCAAACTACTTTTTCCGTTGTTCGATATGGTAATGTAATGGGTTCAAGGGGTTCAGTGATTCCATTTTTTAGTAAATTAGCGGGTAAAGGAGAATTGCCGATTACAGATCCACGTATGACTCGTTTTATGATTACTTTAGAGGAGGGGGTTAAGCTTGTATGGAAGGCATTTGATGATATGTTAGGGGGTGAAATTTATGTGAAAAAAATTCCATCAATGACAATTGGAGATATTGCAAAAGCTGTTGATTCCGATGCGAAACAGAAAATTATAGGAATTCGCCCTGGTGAAAAAATACATGAGCAAATGATTGGTATTGAGGACGCCCCTCATACTTTTGAATATGATAGTCATTATAAAATTCTACCTGCTATCCATGATTGGTCATCTGATCCATTGCGAATCAAAGATGGCAAATCTGTACCAAGTGATTTCACTTATTCTTCGGATAACAATTCTGAATGGATGTCGGTAGAAGAGTTAAAAAACTGGATCGAAAATAATAAACTTAAGATAGGTCAAATCTAATGAGTCTCAAGCCTTCCATTTTGCTTACTGGAGGTTCGGGCCTGTTAGCTGTCAATTGGTTTTATTCTAAGAATAATGAGTATAGTGTTTATCTTGGATTAAACGAAAGAAAAATCCATCCGGATGATTGTCATGTCATTTGTCTCAATTTTTTTTCAGAGGAAAGTTTGATGAAACAAATTGAGACTGTCGGTCCATCAGTAGTCATTCATACTGCTGGTTTAACTAGTGTTGAGAAATGTGAAAACAATCCAGAATTAGCTTTTCATATCAATGTTGAACTATCGTGTATGGTAGCTAATGTCACAAAACGTTTAGGTGTTCGATTGGTTCATATTTCTACTGATCACCTTTTTGAAGGAAATGCTTCTATGCTATCTGAAGATGAGCCAAGACAAGCTATCAATATTTATGGTATTACAAAGGCTTTGGCTGAAAGTAAGATAGAAGAAATTAATCCAGAGGCTTTAATTATTCGTACAAATTTTTATGCATGGGGAACGTCTTATAGAAAATCGTTTAGTGATTACATAATCGAATCTCTTAGGAATGAAGAGTTGTTGAGCTTATTTGATGATGTTTATTATACTCCAATTCTAGCAGAAAATTTGATAAACACTGTACATGAATTATTGGAAAGAAATGAAAAAGGAATATTTAATATTGTAAGTGATGACAGGATTTCCAAGTATGATTTTGGTATATTGATCGCAGAAGAATTTGGGTTAGATAAAACCAAAATAGAAAGATGTTCTATATATAATAAATTAAATTTAGTTAGAAGACCACATGACATGAGTTTATCAAATCAAAAAGTAAAGAAATTATTAGGTAAAAATTTAGGTACAGTAAAACAACATATTGCTCAATTGCACCAGCAAGAGTTTGAAACTAAAACCCAGAAAATACAGTTATTATGATACCATATGGTCGCCAAGATATTTCACAAGAAGATATAAATGCTGTTATAAATGTTCTTAAATCAGACTTTCTAACTCAAGGCCCAGTAGTTCCAGCTTTTGAAAAAGCTGTTTCAGATTATTGTGAAGCTAAATATGCTTTTGCTGTAAATAGTGCTACAAGTGCACTTCATATTGCGTGTTTAGCTTTGGGTGTGCAAAAGGGTGATTTAGTATGGACAAGTCCGATTACTTTTGTTGCTTCTGCTAATTGTGTATTGTATTGCGGTGCTGAAGTAGATTTTGTTGATATTGATCCAGCAACTTATAATATCTCTGTTAGTGTTTTGGAAGAGAAATTAATTACTGCAGAAAAAGCAGGCCGTTTACCTAAAGTGCTAATTCCTGTACATTTGTCAGGGCAATCTTGTGAGATGAACAAAATACATAATTTAAGTAAAAAGTATGGATTTCGTATTATTGAAGATGCCTCACACGCAATAGGGGGCAAATACAAAAATAAAGCAATTGGCGGCTGTCAATATTCTGATATTACTGTATTTAGTTTTCATCCTGTAAAAATAATAACTACCGGTGAAGGTGGGATGTGTCTTACAAATGACCCTAATCTAGCCATTTCATTAAATCGTTATAGAAGTCATGGTATTGTGAGACAAGCTAGTGAAATGACGCATATGCCAGATGGACCTTGGTATTATCAACAAATTGAATTAGGGTATAATTATCGTATGACTGACATTCAAGCGGCATTGGGTTTAAGTCAAATGAATCGTTTGGATGAATTTGTAGCAACCAGACATTCCATTGCAAAACGTTACAATGAATTGTTAAAAGAAGATTGGTTAGAGTTACCTTGGCAGCATCCCGACACATACTCTGGTCTACATTTATATATTATTAGAGTTAAGAAAAATAAACAAGGTATTACCCATCGTCAATTGTTTGAAAAACTCAGAAATGCAGGTATTTTAGTAAACCTACATTATATTCCAGTATATAAACACCCATATTACGAAGCTATAGGTTATGATAAGCAAGAGTTTCCAGAATCAGAATCCTATTATTCAGAGGCAATTAGTATACCTATGTTTGCAACTTTGACGGAAAGTGATCAGCAATTTATAGCAGATGCGATTAAAAAACCTGCTGGACATCAAAATTTATTTTAATCAATAATGTTAAAATTAGTTCTAGGAACAGTTCAGTTTGGATTACCATATGGTATCAATAATCAGTCTGGTGTACCTACAGATGATGAATTAGGGGAAATATTTAGTACTGCTAAAGAAGCCGGTATTAAAATATTAGATTCGGCACAGGGTTATGGAAATGCAGAAGAAAGACTAGGCAAATTATCTAAAAATGAATTCCAAATTATAACTAAGTTTAAAAATCTTAAATCTCCATATCCATTTCATACAGAGTTAACCGAAAGTCTTTTAAAGCTAAAGTCTGATTCTGTTTATGCATATATGGCTCACGATGGAAATTTGTTGATTGAAAATCCTTCATGGTGGGAAGGGTTACAAATAGCAAAAGAGAGAGGATTAATAAGGAAAATTGGATATTCTTTGTATTCTGTTGATCAGTTAGAAACTTTATTAGCTAATAACATAATTCCCGATATAATTCAATTTCCATATAATATTTTGGATCGTAGGTTTGAATCTTTTCTACCTAAACTTGCCACCCTTGGGGTGGAAATTCATATTAGGTCTGTATATCTACAAGGTTTATTGCAAATGGATCCAAATCGTATTTCAAATCAACTTAGTCCCTTACAACCACATTTAACTTTGATAAGGGAGATTGCAACGAAGAATGAATTATCAATTGGACAAATATGTTTAGGTTTTGTTATTAATAATAAATTTATTAATCACGTTGTAATTGGCATTGACAATCTTTTTCAGCTTAAAGAAAATATAAGCATTTGTCAAACAACGAATTTGTCAGTCCAATTAATGAACGAGCTTAATTCTATCGAAGTAAAAGACAAGAGTCTACTGAATCCAACTAATTGGAAATAATTCAATCAACATTATTAAATATGGTAAAAAGAAAAACTCAAATCATAGCCGAAATAGCCCAAGGTTTTGAAGGCAATCCAGAGTATTCTAAATTATTTGTGAAAGCAGCAGCAAAAGCTGGTGCAGACGCTGTTAAATTTCAATTAGTATATGCAGATGAATTAGCAACACCCGACTATAAATATTATGATTTATTTAAATCTCTAGAAATGTCTGATGATGTGTGGAAAAACATTTCAATTTTGACTAAAGAAAACAATATTGAATTACACTTAGATATTTTCGGAGAAAAAAGTTTGAATTTGGCTGACCATATAGGAGCTAGATCTATAAAAATTCATGGTACAGATATTGCCAATAAGCGTTTGTTAAACTTGGTTCGTCGATCTAGTATTAAGCAAGTAATTTTAGGTGCGGGAGGTGCCTTACAAAGTGAAATAAAAATAGCACTTGATTTATTAAAAAATAAACAAATAATCTTGTTATTTGGTTTTCAATCATATCCAACTGCAAATTCAGATAATCAAATAAATCGTATAAAATGGGCATCTGAAGTATTTTCAAAGAATTATCCGTCTATTAAAATTGGATTTGCAGACCACGCAAATCCTGAAACAAAAATCCACCTTGGTTTAGGAGCTATGGCTATTGGATTTGGTGCTGAAGTATTAGAAAAACATCTAACATTAGCCAAGTCCATGAAAATGGAAGATCATGAATCTGCTTTGAACCCAGACGAATTTTTAGAATATGTTAATTTCATACATGAGTGTACAACTGCAATTGGACAAGTTAAAAACAATGACGACTTTGGCATGTCAGAAAGCGAGTTGGGCTATAGAAAGATGATTCGCAGACATGTAGTTACAATTGATGCTATTTCAAAAGGAGAACTTATTCTGGCCGATAATTTAGCATTGAAACGAACATCTTCTGCCCTAGCATCAACCGATTTGGGTGAAGTAGAAGGCAAAATTGCTACATGTGTAATCGCCCCAAATTGCCCAATAGAATTATAATTATTTAATAATGACAACAAAAAAATTAGTAGCTGCCATTGCTTGCAGAAATAATGGTTCAAGGTTGTATGGGAAGCCGTTACAAAATCTTGATATAGTAAATCAAGTTACCATTTTAGACAATATTATTGCATGTCTAAAAAGTTTAAAAATAATTGATGAAATAGTTTTAGGAATTTCGACTGGAATGGAAAATTGTATATTTGAAGAGTATGCAAAAAAAAATAATATTAAATATATTTTTGGCGATGAAAAAGATGTCCTTTCAAGATTAATAGCTTGTGGAGAAATAGCTTCAGCTACAGATATTTTTCGAATTACAAGTGAGTCACCTTTTTTGTATTTTGAAAAAGTTGAAGAATATTGGAATAGATATATCGAAAAGAAATTGGAAGCCTTATTTATGGATGAAATTATAGATGGATGTGGTTTTGAAATAATTTCCTTATCAGCATTAAAAAAGTCCCATATACTAGGAGAAAAAAAGCATAGATCAGAGCTTTGTAGCCTTTACATACGTGAAAATATAAAAGATTTTAATATAGAAAAAGTTTTTCCACCTCAGGCATTGATTAGAAAAGACTTACGCTTGACTGTAGATAATCCAGAGGATTTAGTTGTATGTAGAGCAGTATACTTGCATTTTAACAAATATGTCCCTAGGGTCCCATTATTAGAAGTTGTTCAATTTTTGGATTTACATCCTAATTTAAAAGAATTAATTTCTCCATATGCTGAGTCAGGATATGCCACAATGAATAAGTAAGCTTTATATGAAAGAGACTAATACATTTATAACACCAACTTTAGAAACGGAAAGATTAAAATTAGAGCCTATTAGTATCAAATTTTGCTCAAATAAATATGTGAATTGGTTGAATGATCCAGAAATATATCAATATTTAGATAATGGGGGTAATTATACATATAATTCACTTTTTGACTATTTATCTAAGTATACTGAAGATCCTGTTTTTTTCTGGGCTATTATTATCAAAAAAGGCAATAAACATATCGGTAATATAAAGGTTGATCCAATTAATAAAAAAAACCAATCAGGGGAATATGGAATATTAATGGGTGACAAAAATTCATGGGGGCAGGGTTATGCCAAGGAAGCAACAAAAGCAGTAATTGATTATTGTTTTAAAGTATTAGAGTTAAGAAAAATCACTTTAGGAGTAATAAAAGATAATATTGCAGCAGTTAAATTATATCAAAAATTAGGTTTTGAAACTGAAGGGACATATAAAATGCATGGAATTTATAATGGAAAATTCTGTGATGCTTTGAGGATGGCAAAATTCAATTTAGAGGACCCTAGGGTTAATAATTATTTTCATCAAAATTAAAAATATGGAAAAACAACTTTTAAGAAATGTAAATGATTTTACAAAATCAAATCAATATAGAAACGAAATTCATAATTTAATTCCCGGAGGAGCTCATACCTACTCAAAAGGAGATGATCAATTTCCATCTCTTTCTCCTGCCGCTATAAGTTATGGGAAAGGTGCTTACGTTTGGGATGTTGATGGAAATATGTATTTAGACTGTTCAATGGGTTTGACAAGTGTAAGTTTAGGCCATGCGTATGAACCAGTTTTAAATGCCGTAAAGTTAGAATTAGAAAAAGGAGTTAATTTTCAGAGACCCTCTGAATTGGAAAAAATAACTGCAGAAAAATTTTTATCGCTTGTGCCTCAACATGATATGATTAAGTTTGCCAAAAATGGATCTATAGTAACCACGGCAGCAGTGAAGTTAGCTCGTGCATTTACAGGTAGGAAACTTGTAGCCTTTCCCGGAGATCACCCATTCTATTCCTATGATGATTGGTTTATTGGAACTACGGCTTCTAACAAAGGAGTTCCGAACGAATTCTCTGATCTCTCTGTTACGTTTAAATCATGTGATATAGATTCCTTAAAGCAATTATTTGAAAAATATCCAGGACAAATTGCTTGTGTAATAACAGAACCGGAAAAAAGTACTTGTGGGAATGGCTGTCAATGTGAAAAGACACCAGCATTATTTCTAAATGAAGCTATTGAGTTGACTCATCAATATGGAGCACTTTTTATAATTGATGAAATGGTGAGCGGTTTTAAAACTGCTTTTCCAGGTGCTATTACCAAATATGACTTGAAACCAGATATGGCAACCTGGGGTAAAGGTATTGCAAATGGATTTTCATTTTGTGCACTCACTGGTACTAAGAAAGTTATGGAGCTTGGGGGTATTAACAAAATCGGAGATGAAAAAGTATTTCTTATTTCTACTACACATGGAGGTGAAACTCATACTATGGCGGCAGCAAATACAACGATAGATGTATTCGAAAAAGAAAATGTAATAAGCCATAATCATAAAATTGGATATGCTTTGATACATGGGTGTAAAGAAGCTATTTTGAAAGCGGGTGTTAGTCATTTAGTTGATATTGTTCCTTGTAATTGGCTAGTAGTTTTTAATTTTAAGGATAAAGATTGTCTTTTGAGTCCCGCTATGAGAACATTAGCAATGCAAGAAATGATAAAAAGAGGAATTTTATTTCAAGGTGCATTCGTTCCTTGCTTTAGTCATTCTTTTGAAGATGTAAATTATTTTATTGACGCCTTTTCTGAAACCATAAATATTTTAAAACGTGCATCAATTGAGGGTGTAGAGACTTTGTTGGTAGGTGTTGAAGTAAAGCCTGTTTTCAGGAAGATATTATAAAATGAAGAATCTAGAAGTAATTTTTCGAATAGATTTAGATGAATATTCGGGGTTAGGTCATTTTTTTCGTTGTTTTGCACTTGCTGAAATTATAAACTCACTTGCGAGAATAAAATTCTCCATACCAAATTCTTCAGAAAGTGTAATTAGTATTTTGGAGAGTTCTAATTTTTCATATGAAGTCCTGGGAAACATGAAATTATTTATTGATAAAATACCAAATAAATCACTGGTTGTCTTGGATGGTTATAAAATAGGCATTGGTATGCAAAAAAAAATAGTAGAAAAAGGTCATTCACTGATTTTAATTAATGATTTTCCTAAAGGAAATTATAAAGCAAATGCCGTTATTAATAGTGACCCTTATGTAAAAATTAAAGATTATGAAAATTCTAGTTTTGATAATTATTTTTTAGGACTCGATTATATGATTGCTCGCCCTGCTTTTTTTGAGAACAGGGATAATTATAAAAATAAAATTGATAAATATTGGTTAATAAGTTTTGGAGGTACCTCAAATTTACCTCTCTACTTTAAATATATTACCTTCTTAGATGAATTCAATAAATCAAATTTTATAATTTGCGAAAAAATTTCAATAATACTAAATAATTCCACCAATGATTACGATCAACTAAAACTGTTTCTTTCATCAAAAAAATTAAGTTTTACATTTGAAATATTTCAAGCACTTAATACTCAAGAAATAATTTTTTTAATGGATAAAGTAAAATTTGCAATTCTACCAGGAAGTGGAATCTTAAGAGAAGCGATTCTTCGAAATATATTTTGTATAACAGGTTACTTTGTAGATAATCAAAAGCCAATTGCCAAATATTTTAATGAAACTAAAATAGCCATTAACATTTTAGATTTCAATAAATGTAATTTTGAAAATTTTATTAAATCTGCGAATGATTTGTTTAAATTCAACAATGATGAGTATAAAAAAATAAATGATATCTTAAACCTAGGTCAATTAGAAAAATTAAAATCTATTTTTAAGATTTTTTAATTATGAAAATACTCATATTAGGTGGTACAAAATTTGCCGGATTAGAATTGACTAATAGATTGATTCAAAATCCAGAAATTGATCTAACAGTTGCATCACGAAGAAATCTAACAAATTTAAAAATAAAACATATTGACAGAAAATCTTTGTATGATTTAAGTACACTTTTTACTGAATCCTTTGATCTAGTAATTGATTTCATTTGTTTTAATAAAATTGATGCTGAAAAATTAATCTCCGCCCTTGTTATTAATAATCAATTCCCAAAAATTTTGTCTATTTCTACAACTTATGTTTATCAAAATATACAAAGTTGTTTAAATCAATATTTTGAGAATGATTTTATTGCTGATGATTTTCAAGAAATAAATTTAGACTGGCCAAATATAAATTATATAGATGGTAAAAAAAGTGCCGAAGCTTATTTACAAAAAAATTATCCAAAAGAGTTACTTTGCATTTTTAGATTTCCTATGATTTTAGGTAAAGATGATCCTACAAATAGAACACAATATTTTTTAGAATTAATTGAAAAATATCCTCGAATAAATTTATCTTCCAACTTTTCAGGAAGGTCGCATTATATCTCAAAATTGGATGTAGTTAATGCAATAGTTGCTGCTATAAATAATTTTATTAATGGAACATATAACGTAGCGGTTAATTCTCCTTTAAATCAATATGAATTAGCTCAAATGATTACTAATGTGAATACTAAAGAATTGCCAATAATTTCAAATAGAGCACTTCCATTTTCCCAATCTCCTTTCTATTATACAGAGGATTTTTTAATAAATACAGATAAATTCACAGATAAATATCGTATGACATTTAACCATTCTGGGCTCAAACAGGATTTAACTATTATTTCTGATGCGAATAGCAATACTCTCTGATATTCACGGTAATTTTTTTGCATTAGAAGCTGTGATAAAACAGATTCATAACATGCAAGTTGATCGTATTTATTTTTTAGGAGATTTATTAGGTTATTACTATGAACCCAAAAAAGTTTATCAAAAATTGCGCGAAATAAACGCAACAATGATACTGGGAAATCATGAACAAATGCTCTTTGACTGTATTGATGGAAAAATTAACATAGAACTTTTAACATCTAAATATGGAAGTGGGCACAAAATAGCTTTAGAACAGCTTTCATCTTCAGAAATCGAATCCCTTAGAAATTTGCCAACAATGCATGTAGAAACTATAGATGGACTTACAATTGCATGTTACCATGGTTCACCTTTTGACAATAATTATTATCTATATCCAGATACTAATAATGCGATTTTATCGGCCTGTGTTACTGGTGCTGATTTTACCTTTGTAGGTCATTCACACTACTCCTACATTGCAAAACTTAAAAATGGATTATTAATCAATGTTGGTTCTGTAGGTCAATCTAGAGTGGAAGGGGGTATAGCCAATTGGTGCATTTTAAACTTAGGGAATAGTGTAATTGAAATGCAGACAACACTTTACGATATAAAACCATTGCTAGACTTAGTTGAGAAAAATGATCCTGCTATTTCTTATTTAAGTAGTATTCTAAAAAGAAGAAAGAATGAAAAATAAATTAAACGTTCTTGTTACTGGATGCGGTGGTGACATTGGACAAAGTATAGGAAAAATATTGAAGTCTACACCAGAAAATTTTTCTTTGGTAATCGGGACAGATTTGCATAACGAGCATGCAGGAAAATTTATTTTTGATGAGTGTTATATACTACCTAAATGCAATCAAAAAGGTTATCAGGAAGCAACAATAAAAATTATTCAAGATAACAAAATCGACCTTGTAATCCCAGTTTCTGAGCCAGAGTTAAGAAATATTGAAAAGCATTGTTATCAAGATGATTTCTATCAAAAGCCTACTATTTTATCGAATTTCGAATCAATGAAAATTGGTTTTGATAAAAAAGAAACTGCAGATTTTTTGGCAAAAAATGGTCTTCCATATCCTCAAACATGTTTAATTGAAGAATATAATTTAGATAATTATCCAGTATTAATTAAAAGCAGGGACGGATCTGGTAGTAAATCGATTCATATTGTCAAAAATAAAATTGAAATGGGTTTGTATAAAAAAGTTTATCCAAATTTTATAGTACAAGAGTTGTTAACAGATGAAGATGGTGAATATACTTGCGGGCTGTTTCGTTCAACTTCAGGTGAGATTAGAAGTATTATTTATAAAAGAAAGTTGATGGGAGGGTTTTCTGGATTTGGCTCAAGAGAAGAACATCCTGAAATTACCAAATTATTAAATAAAATTGCTGTTCTTCTTGACTTGAGAGGCTCAATTAATGTTCAACTTAGATTAGTCAATGGGATACCGGTAATATTTGAAATTAATCCACGTTTTTCTAGTACTGTTTTATTTCGACACTTGATGGGATATCAGGATGTTATTTGGAGTATACAAGATAAACTTGGAATTCCCATCAGTTCTTTTAATCTAAATAAAAATGTTTCAAAATTTTACAAAGGATTTATGGAGTACATTTCATAGTATTAAAAAAAACCAAATGAAAATAGATAATTTCGAAATTAATTTAAAGTCAAAAGTATTTATCATAGCAGAATTGTCGGCGAATCATAACGGAAGTATTGAAATTGCTATTGAAACTATTAAAGCTGCGAAACGAGCGGGTGCAGATTGTATAAAGCTTCAAACATATACAGCTAATACAATTACCCTAGATTCTGATAGTGAAGATTTTTTAATAAAAGGCACACTATGGGACGGCAAGCGTCTATATAACTTATACAACGAGGCGTATACACCATGGGAATGGCACGAAACTTTATTCAAAGTTGCAAAGCAAGAGGGTTTGGTGTGCTTTAGTAGTCCATTTGATAAAACAGCCGTAGATTTTCTTGAAAATTTAAATGTTCCTGCATATAAAATTGCCTCTTTTGAAATTACTGACATTCCATTAATAGAATATGTAGCTTCAAAGGGGAAGCCAATAATAATTTCAACAGGAATTGCTAAAATAGAAGACATTGAGTTGGCATTAGCAACTTGCAAAAAAGTTGGCAATAATAGTATTGCATTGTTAAAATGTACTTCTAGTTATCCCGCTCCAATAAACGAAGCTAATATAAGTATGATTAAAGATTTACAACAGAAGTATGGAGTAATTGTTGGCCTTTCTGATCATACAATTGGAGCTACTGTTCCAATTGTTGCAACTTGTTTTGGCGCTAAAATAATAGAGAAACATTTCATAATTGACAGATCAATTGGAGGACCAGATGCCGATTTTTCAATGAATGAAGTTGAATTTACTCAAATGGTCAAAAGTATAAGAGAGGCGGAAAGTTCAATTGGTGTTATTGATTATAATTTAACAGAAAAGCAAACTAAAGGTAGAGATTTCTCTAGATCATTATATGTTGTTAATGATGCTAAGGCAGGGGATTTAGCAACAGACTTTAATGTAAAATCAATACGCCCTGGTTTTGGCATGCATCCGAAGCATTATGATGATATAGTTAATAAAAAACATTTTTCAAAAGATGTCTTCAAAGGAGAAAGGTTAACAAACGACATGTTTTAATTTTCTTATTTTAATAAATATATTGTGTTTTTCAAAAAAATATGATAAAAAACATAAGAAATTCTATAAGAGGCTATTATATTCTTAAGAATAGTGACCGTCTAAATTATATAACCTTAATCAGAGAGCAACTTTGTGAAACTAATATAGTAAGTAATAAAGTTAATAATAAGGTATTGCCAGTAGGAAGTCACATTCCAGATTATAATATTATTTTAAAACAATTTTTATTAATTAATTGTATAACAATAGAGTTCAATCGAAAAGTACTAGTTGCAATAGGTAGTGGCAATTTAATCATAAAGCATCCTTTGCCTTATGAATGGAGACTAGTACTTGAGAAAAATGGATTTATAGCTAATACAGTTTTAAATAAATTATATTGGCTTTTCTTTGTGATTAAACAATTTGTTGCTGGAATAATATCTATTATTCACAGCTTTTTATTAAATACAGGGCATGCCTTAACTAAGAAAAAAAATGAATTAAATAATTATGTGTATTTTGATGGACTAATCGAATTGAATTTGCCACATGAAAATGACTTAACCATAAGATATAATTTAATAAACTGGTTTTTAAGCAAGAATGAATATTCTACGAATGTTAAAAGGATATTACATAGCGTAAAAAATGTAAAAAAAGTTACATTAAAGAATGTAGAAATTTATTATTTAGCTTCTCCAGTATTGCCAATTCATTCATTTATTAAAATATTAAAACATGCAAATTGGGCAATTACATCTATTTTTTATACATTTTTTGATTTAATAAGATTTAATTATACTTCAGCCTTGTTACTTAAACAAGCTAATTTTTCAAAGCTGATTAACCTAAGCGAAAAAAATAAATTAGCAACTAGCTATTATTTTCATAATTCAAATCATTTATTTCGTCCTTTGTGGACTTATGAGGCAGAAAAAAAAGGATCGAAGGTGTACTTCTTTTTTTATTCTACAAATTGTGAGACGTTTAAGAAAAATAATGGATATCCCATCCAAGAAAATAATTGGCAATTAATTACGTGGCATAGAATAATTGTGTGGGATACATATCAAAGAGATTTTATTAAAAGATGTTTAATCAAAAAACAAACAAAAGCTGAAATCGAAATTGTAGGTTCAATTTGGTTTGCTGATTCCTATATAGAAGTTGAAGATTTTCCCTGTAATTTTATTGCAGTTTTTGATGTACAACCAATGAGGATGGCTAGATATCATCTACTTGGCTTGTCATTCGATTATTATAATACCCAAAATTCAATTGCATTTATTGATCAAATTTACAAGTTTGCAGTAAAAAATAATTTAACTATAATTTATAAAAAAAAGCGAAATGTTGGGACATTGGCTGACAAGACATACCAAAATTTCATTTTAAAATTAGCCAAATCAAATAATTTCAAAATCGTCAATCCTGATATTTCTGCTCATAGTTTAATTGAAAAAGCAACAGCCGTTATTTCAATGCCATTTACTTCTACAGCCATAATTGCAAATGAACTAAATAAGCCAAGTGTTTTTTTTGATCCTAATAATTTGTTACAAAAAGATGATAGGGCTGCTCATGGGATTGAAATTTTATATAATAGTGAGGAGCTAGAAAATTGGTTTTTGCGTCAGAATACAAATAATCTTAAAAATAATTTAGTTGTCTAAGAACATTAAAAATAGTTTATTATACCTCATTCCGAGTTTATCCGGTGTTCTTCTTCCATTAATAACTATGCCTTTTTTTACACGTATCCTTAAGGTTGAGGATTATGGTGTACTAGCCCTATGTCAAGCTTATGCGGTTTTTATAAACAGCATCTCCAATTTCGGTATGAATATTAGTTATGAAAGAAATTTTTTCGAAGTTAAAGAAAACGAAAAAACAGAATTGTTATATACAAATTTAATTTTTGTTTTTGGGACCTATTTGACTTTTGGTATTTTTACATATATATACCAAGAACACCTGTTAAAATTTTTAAAAATTCCTGCTTCATATAGTTCTACTTTATTATTGGCTTATTTCGCAACTGGAATGACTAGTTTGAAGTCCTTTTATTTAATTTACTTTAAGAATATGGAAGATGCTAAGAAATTTGTTTGGTATACACTTGATGAAAGTTTAATAGGATTCTTGTTTTCAATATACTTTATAATATATCTTAAAACAGGAATTGTCGGGATGGTTTCTTCACAATTCATTGCAAGTGGCATTATATTTCTGCTTCTAACTAGAACATTTATAATAAAATATAAATTCTCCTTCAATATTAAATTACTAAAAAAGTCGTTCAGAATATCTTTGCCATTAACACCTAGATTATTTTTTGGAATTATTGGGAGTCAATTTGATAAATATATATTAGGCTTAATGACCAATTTAGGAGGTGTTGGAATATATAGCATTGCGCAAAAAATATCAACTGTTGTTTTTACTTTTATGACAGCAATACAAAATGTCTGGTCACCAGTTGTATATAAATACATGTTTTCTAGGAATGAAAATGAGAACGACAAAGTTGGTCCATATTTAACCCCATTCTATTTTATTTCAATATTATTTGCCCTTTTTATATCATTATTTTCGGAAGAAATATTATTTTTTCTAGCTCCAAAAGAATACCACGGAGCCTCTCAAATTGTCATATTATTATCTATTCTTTATAGTAGTTATTTTTTTGGGAAACAAAATCAATTAATTTTTGCAAAGAAGACATATTTAATATCTATTATAACAATATTTGGAATATCAGTAAATTTAATTTTTAATTATATTTTTGTTAAACACTTTGGGGTTATTGGTGTTGGATGGGGAACATTATTAAGCGGATTATTTACTGGACTATTAGGCTATATCATATCTCAAAGATTTTATAAAATTGCATGGAATAAACCAGCAATTTTAACAATATCTCTTTTGTTTTTGTCTTCTACTCTATTATTATTCATTTTCAATTATCTAGAGATTAACTATTACTTGAAATTAACCTATAAAATTATAATTATTTTATTTTTTATATTTTGGGGATTTAAAATAAAAATTATTTCAATCAATCATTTGCAAATATTTAAATTTTCTACAAATAATAATATATAAATATATCATGAAAAAAATTCTTCATTATTTCGTTTCTATTATCAATAAAACAAGATTTGGAAAAAAAATTATCTCTTATCTAAGTGTTTATAACATGAATCAATATGATGTAGTAAGTTATAATGGCTTAAAGTTATACTTCATGACCCCCAATTGGATTAATTCATACAGGTTAAATACTTTCGCTACTAAGGAGCCTGAAACTTTAGAGTGGATTGAAAATATTGTTCCAGGTTCAGTAATTTGGGATATTGGAGCTAATGTTGGTTTGTATAGTATTTATGCTTCTAAATTAAATAAAGGCAAAGTTTTTGCTTTTGAGCCATCTGTTTTTAATTTAGAAATTTTAGCAAGAAATATTTATATAAATAATTTGCAAAATTCTATTACAATTATTCCAATACCAATGTCAAACATGATAGATGAAAATTTATTCCAAATGACATCAACACAATGGGGTGGTGCTTTGTCCACTTTTGGAGCAAGTATTGATCAAAATGGCAATCCTATAAAAGAAATATTTGAATATAAAATACTTGGTACATCTATAGATGAAATGTTGAATACATTTCATCTAAAAAATCCTGATTACATAAAAATTGATGTTGATGGCATTGAGCATTTAATTTTAGCAGGAGCTAGTGAAGTATTATTAAAAGTTAGGTCCGTTTTAATAGAGATAGATGACAATTTTATAGAACAAACAGAAAAGTCGAAAATTTTATTAGAAAAAGCTGGTTTAGAATTATTTAAAAAATGTAAAATTGATTCAACTAATCAATATAACCAATGGTGGATAAGAAAATAGAAAATCATAATATGAATATTGATATGAAAACTTCAATTGGATCGTGGATAACCATCGGCCATCCATCAATAGCCGAAATAATGGCTGATGCTGGTTTTGATTGGTTGTGTATTGATTTAGAACACACAGTTACAGATTATTTTGAAGCTCAACAATTAATCATGGCTATACAAGGCAAAGGATTAAAAGCATTTGTAAGAGTTGGAGAAAATAATGCAAGAATTATTAAACGCGTTCTAGATGCAGGGGCGGATGGGATAATTGTACCGTTTGTAAATTCAGCTATTGAAGCTATTAAAGCTGTCAATTCAATTAAATATCCGCCAGTTGGAACAAGAGGGGTTGGGTTATCAAGAGCACAAAGTTATGGCTTTGATTTTGAAAATTATAGAGATGTTAAATCTAAAAACATAAAACTCATTGTTCAGATTGAGCATATAGATGCAATTAATGCTTTAGATTCAATTTTACAAATTGACGGAGTTGATGGAACATTTATCGGCCCGTATGATTTGTCAGGATCACTTGGAAAGCCTGGTGAATGGAATGATCCAAAAGTAATAGATGCAATAAATAAATACGAACATATCGCAAAAAAATACAATAAATTAATTGGTTATCATGTTGTACAGCCTGATCATGATTTAGTTAATTTAAAAATACAAAACGGATATAATTTTATTGCATTTGGTTTTGATGCATACTTTTTAGGTCACAAAATTAGAGAATCTTTAAAACTAGTAAATAAATAAGAATGAGTATACTTGGAATAATTCCCGCTAGGCTTGCAGCTACAAGATTCCCTAATAAGCCAATGGAATCAATATTAGGAATACCTATGATTGGACATTGTTATTTTAGAAGTAAATATTGTACAGAAATAGATGATTTATATGTTGCTACTTGTGACAATGAGATTGTTGACTATGTCACGTTAATTAATGGGAATGCAATTATGACCTCTAATTTGCATGAAAGAGCTACCGAAAGAACAGCTGAAGCCATGATCGAGCTAGAAAAAAAATTGAAAAAAGAATATGATATAATAGTAATGATTCAAGGAGATGAACCATTGGTTTATCCAGAAATGATTTCACAAGTAATCCAACCAATTTTAAGTGGTGATTGTCAAATATCAAATCTAATGATTAAATTGAACAGTATAGAAGATATTGACAATGCAAATAACGTAAAAGTTGTTATTAATAAAAACGGTGATGCATTATATATGTCTCGTGAACCAATTCCGTCTGCGCATAAATATAATAAAAAAATTGATTATTATAGACAATTAGGACTTATTGCATTTCAAAGAGACGCGTTATTAAATTTTATATCACTTGAGCCAACTAAGTTAGAAATTATAGAATCAGTAGATATGAATCGATTGTTAGAAAATGGATTTAAGATTCGTATGGTAGAAACAGAGTATGAAGTAGATGCGGTTGATAATCCAATTGATTTAATTAGAGTTGAAGAAAAAATGAAGACAGATTTTTTATTTAAAAAATATAAATAATATATAAATGAAAGTTTGCGTTGCAAATGCTGCTTTTTCAAAAAATACAATTTTATTAGAGAAATTAAATAAAGAATTTCCCAATTCCAAAATTAATAAAGATGGAAAAAGGTTATTTGGAATTGAATTAATTGAATTTCTAAAAGATTTTGATGCAGCTATTATTGGTCTTGAAGATGTTAATTCAGAGTTACTTGAGAAATTGCCAAAATTAAAATTTATTTCAAAATTTGGAGTAGGCCTTGATAATATTGACCAAGTTGCCTGCGAATCTCATAAAATTAAAATTGGTTGGACTGGTGGTGTAAATAAAAGATCAGTTGCTGAAATGTCAATAGGATTTATGTTAATGTTACAACGAAATCTTTATATAACATCAAATCAACTCAAAAATCTGACCTGGAATAAAAATGGCGGCTTTCAGCTTTCTGAAAAAACAGTAGGAATTATCGGATTTGGTAATATAGGCAAAGAAGTAAGAGAGTTATTAAAGCCTTTTAGTTGTAAAATTTTAGTAAATGATATAATTGATTATACAAATTTGGAAAGTGAACTAAATATACATTGTGTTACAAAAGAATATATTTATAAACATGCTGATGTAATTACATTACACATGCCATTAACAAATAAGACTAATAATTTAATTAACCAACAAGTGTTTGATTTAATGAAACCTAATTCAATTATAATTAATACCGCTAGAGGCGGAATAATAAATGAAAATGATTTAGAAAATGCATTAATTGAAAAAAAAATTTCCGGTGCAGCCTTAGACGTATTTACAAATGAACCTTGCACAAATATTAAATTGCTCGAAATTCCAAATCTTATATCTACACCTCACATTGGAGGTAATGCGTTTGAAGCTGTAATTGCAATGGGAATGTCTGCCATTAAACACTTAACTGATTATAGAGAAAATAACAAGTAAAATATGAATAAACTTAAAGTTGGTATAGCTGGATTTGGAATTGTAGGCAAAAGGCGTTTTCATTTTATTAACGAAAACTCTAATTTAGTAGTGACTGCAATTTGTGAACAAAATTTCATAAACGCAAAACCCAATATTGATAACGTTAATTGTTATAGTAATTACAAAGATTTATTAGCAAATGAAAAATTAGATATATTATTTGTATGCTTAACAAATAATATTGCAGCTGAAGTTACAATAGCTGGTCTTAATTCAGGATTACATGTTTTTTGTGAAAAACCTCCTGGCATGAGTGTTGATGATATTGAAAATGTGATCAAGATTGAATCTAAGAATCCAAATCTAAAATTAAAATATGGGTTTAATCATAGATATCATGATTCAATTAAAGAGGCTCTGAGGATAATAAATTCTAAAGAGTTGGGAGAAGTAATCAATCTTAGAGGTGTTTATGGTAAAAGTAAAATAATTCCATTCTCTGGTGGGTGGAGATCAAAAAGGGAACTAGCAGGAGGAGGTATATTACTTGATCAGGGAATACATATGGTAGATTTAATAAGGTTGTTTTGCGGCGAATTTGTAGAAGTAAAAAGCTTTATTTCTAATACTTATTGGAAACATGATGTTGAAGACAATGCATATGCAATAATGAAAGATGTTAATGGACGAATTGCAATGTTAAATTCATCTGCAACTCAATGGCAGCATAAATTTAGTCTTGATATAACTTTAACGGAAGGCTATATTGAATTAAGAGGTATTCTATCGGGATCGAAAAGTTATGGAGAGGAAAAAATAACAATTGGTAAAAGAGATGATGAAAATGATAATGGTCAAATGGAATCAAAAACAATACAATTTTTGGAGGATAATTCTTGGCGTGACGAAGTAAATGAATTTGCAGATGCTATAATTCAATCAAAATCAATTGAATCTGGCACAAGTAAAGATGCATTAGAAACGATGAGTCTTGTATTTAGTATTTATCATAGTGACGATATATGGAGTAAAAATTATAATATAAAAAAACCTAATAAATAAAACAGTGAAAGATTTATTAGAAATTGCAACTGCAACTATTATAGAAGCAAAAAAATATTCAATATCATTTTTAGAAAAACCTGAAATACTCAGTTCGAATTATAAAGATATAAAAACTGAACTTGATTGCAAATTGAATGAATTTATAATCGATAATTTATCAAAATATGGTATAAAAATAATTTCTGAAGAGATAAATAATGATCCACATATTTTTGAAAATAATGTTTGGATTATTGATCCTTTGGACGGAACACTTAATTTAAGTATTAAATATCCTTGTTCAAGTATCTCAATTGCCCTATTTAAAGATATGCAACCAATAATTGGAGTAGTTCAAGATCTTTTTTATAATACAATTTACACTAGTTCTTTAAATGGCGGATCAAAAAAAAACAATATACAAATACAAGTATCTAATACAGAAAATATCAAAGATGCTGTATTGGCAACCGGTTTTCCCTCCGGTGGGAATTATGACACAAATTATTTAACCAAATTTGTACAATCTGTACAAAATTTTAAAAAAGTTAGAGCAATTGGATCCGCTAGTCTTATGTTGAGTTATGTTGCTGAAGGTGTTTTTGACGTTTATTATGAAAAGGATATTTATTTATGGGATGTGGCCGCAGGAATTGCTTTAGTTAAAGAAGCGGGTGGAGAATATTATTTGAATATGTCAAATGATGGATTCAAATGTGAGGTTCTTGCATCAAATAAAAAAATTTTTTTACAAGCCAAAAAAGCATTAATCAATGATTAAAACAAATTCAATAATATTTCTATCACATTTCATTAATATTAACACACCTATTTATGGAGGGATAAAAGATAAAATTATTATAGATCAAGTAAATATGATATCAAATGGAGATTCTTCTAATAATACATATTTAAGTTTTCCGGCACACGTTGGCACTCATATTGATTTTCCATATCATTTTAATTCTGAAGCTAAAACTAGTTCACAGTATGACGCTGCATTTTGGATTTTTAATGAAGTTGGGTTTTTGGAATGTCAAATATCAGACATAGAGACACACATAAATAAATTATCAATTAATATTGAATTATTAATATTAAAAACTGGTTTCGGAAATTATCGTGAAAAGTCTATTTATTACACCGATCAACCCGTAATTAATTCTAATCTAGCAAAAAAAATGAAAAAACGTTTTCCAAAATTACGAGTCTTTGGTTTTGATTTAATTTCTTTAACGAGTAAATTAGATAGACTAGAGGGAAAATTAGCACATCAATCTTTTCTTTTGGATGAAGACATATTAATTTTAGAAGATATGAAATTGGATTGTTTAAACACAACCCCTAAAACTATTATTGTTTCACCTTTATTAATTGATAATATAGACGGTGCCCCATGTACTGTTATTGCAATAAAATAATAATTTTTGATAACAGAACAACAATATAAAATTCTTTGTAATAAATTACACAAAATTCTCCAAAAAGATGAATTTGGACAAGAGATTTTTTGTGTACCATGGATGCATTTAATAAGGGCACATCCTATAGTATTGAAAAGATATAATGAAATATTTTTCTCTAAAAAGTCATTTAGTTATTTATTATACTTTATTAAAAAAAATATTCAAATTTATATAAATAATGTACAAATTTTATGGAAATCAAATTTTTGTAAATCTAGATTTTACATTGGTGAAATCAATAATAGGCAATATGATTACCTCTTTATTTCTCATTTATTAAATGATTCACAATTTAATGATTTAAATGATTTTTATTTTAATGACATTCCAGACCATTTAAGTTCAAATGGATTAAATTCTATCTTTGCTTATATCCCACAATTTAATTACGATGAAAAACTAGTTAAACAAAGTATTAGATTTAAAGAGAATTTACTTTTAACAAAATCACTTTCTTTTTTTGATGAATTTAAAATACGAATTTCATTATTTAAAACAACTAGAAAACTATTACAAATAAGAAAAGTTGATGATTTTGATAACAGAATATTACAAAGATTAAAGTGGGAATTTATGTCAATTGGCTCACAGACTAATATGAGATTTATAAAACAAATTGAAAATATTATATTATTAGTCCAACCCAAGTATATAGTTGTACCATTCGAAGGTCATGGTTATGAAAGGTTAGTTTTTTCAGTAGTAAACAAAATCAACCCAAAGATAATCTGTATCGCATATCAACACACAGGATTATTTAAACATACAAATGCTATTTTCAACTTCTATTCAAAAAAATATAACCCAAATATCATTTTAACATCTGGAAAACATGGATACGATGAAATACAAAAAATCAATACTAAAATACCATTAGACATCTTAGGCTCATATAGGGGTTTGCCTGATAATATTAATCAATTGAAATCTAAGAATAAAAAAAAATGCATTGTTGTTCCTGAAGGTTTTATTAATGAATGTATTTATTTGTTCGAATTTTCTATAAAATGTGCAAATGAATTTCCTGATATTGAATTTATTTGGAGACTACATCCGAGTATTAGTTTTGAACAACTTTTCAAAGAATCACCTAGTTTAAAAAATACACCAAATAATATCATTTTGTCAAATAATAACATGGATATTGACATTATTGACTGTTGCTGGGCATTATATAGGGGTAGTACTGCAATATTTAAAATTATAGCAAATGGTGCAAGGCCTATTTATTTAAGCAAATCTGAGGAAATTTCGATAGACCCTTTACATGATATCGATGATGATATAAGAAAAAATATTAGTACTTTAAATGAATTTATTAATCTGATAAAGATTGATATTTCTGACAATCTAGATTTTACAAATAAATACAACAGTAGCATTAAAAATTATTGTGAAAATAGATTTGCAAAAATAAATTATGAAATATTGTTACCTCAATACATAAAAAAAATTAATGAACGAAACAGAAAAACAAATATTTGAGGTTAAAGAAATATATTTAAATGAAATTGATACTTTGTCGATATTTCTCGCAAAGGAAAGCGAAATTGGTTTAAATGTTTTACAATGGAAAAATAAAATATTATGGATATGGAAAAACAACCCATTCCATAATTTAAATGAATTAATTGGCTGGAAAATTGTTTCTAGAGATAATAAGATATATGGATTTTTAGGATCTATACCCGTTAATAAAAAAATTAATAAAGAATCTATTATATTTTATTTTGCAACTTCTTGGTATGTTAATATTAATGCAAGAGCCTATAGTATTAAATTATTTGAAAAATTTTCTTCCCAAAACGGGATATTATTCAATAATACTCCAATATTGAAAGTAGAACCAATTTTAAAAAAAATATTTCATTTTACTAAAGCAGATAATTATTGGTTCAAATCCTCAATTTTATATTTCATTAACCCATATAAAAATGGTTTTAAAAGTTTTAAAACAAGTCAATATTTTATCGTAAGTGTTATATATTATATTTTTATAATGTCTTATATATTTCTACGTAATTTTTTATTTTCTTTTATTTCAATTTTTATGCCTACTAAAATTATAATAAAACGGAGAGATGATTTTCTATTTTATGATTTTGAAGAATGTCAAAATTATAGCTGGCTAATTAAATATTGTGATAACCCCAGCAATATATTTTTATATGAGATTTACTCTGACAATAAATTAGTCGGCTCATTTTTATTGAAAAATAGATTAACAAATAGATTTACTTATTTGGAATGTATTGAAAGTAAAATATTAACAAAAAATTCTTTAATAAAAACATTTTATTATTATTTTACTTTTGTAAAATTTTTGAATAAGAACCATTCTGATACTAGTTTTTTAATCTTAAAATCACACTCAAGTTTAAAATTTTTGGCTTACATTATTGGCTTAAAAAATAAAATTAATCAGACTACGTTTTATAAAAATAATACAATTTACAAAGATTTAAACTATTTGCCCACATCAATAGAGGGCGACAGTGTTTTTTTTTAATTCATACATTTAAATGGCAAAGGGTAAATTACATAATTTAATGTTTCATGGTGTTGTAGATAAAATGCCTGAGTATTCTATATTCGAAGAATCAAGAAATTGTTTCGTTACAACTAAAGACTTTGAAAATATAATAAAATATTGTTCCAGTAATTTTAGAATTTTAAATCAATCTGAAATTGATGATTTTGTTAATAGCAATCCCGAAACTGATGCAATTTTTATTACTTTTGATGATGGTCTTGAAAGCGTTTTCACAAAAGCATTACCTATATTGCAAAAATATAATACACCTGCTACAGTTTTCGTTACTACTGAATGGGTTGACTCTAAAAATTCTCCTTCAATATTTAATATAGAGAAAATTGTATTTGAGAATATCCCCATTAGATTAAATGTAAAAAAATTTAATTTTTCAAAGACGTATTTATTTTCAAAAAAAAAAGACATCAATAAAAACTTTAAATTAATTTGGAAAGAATTATTTCAAAATAATATCTCTCCATTATCCTTGGATGATTCTAATTTTGAGTTCGATACAATAAGACTAAATAAAAACCCAAGAATAACAAATGATTTATGGAAACCAGCAACTTGGACTCAAATAAAATCTGCTGTTAATTCTAATTTAATAGAGTTAGGAACACATGGTGTTACACATATACCATGGTCTTGGTTAAACAATATCGAATTAGAAACCGAGTTAAAAATATCTTTAAATACAATTCATAAAAACACTGGTTATAATTGTAAAACCGCTTCTTTTCCACATGGAATGTACAAACTAGATAATTTAGATGTACTAAATAATAAACTTTCACATTACTTTGCAAATAATATGAAATTAATTTCAAAGGATGATAAATTGTTAGGAAGATTATTAATTCCTTATGATTCACCAAATTCTATAAAGGCATTGGTAGATTTCAAATATTTTACTATAATTATACATTTGATAAAAAACAAAATAAAATCCATTTTATGACTAAACAAGAATTCATAGACAATATTAATAGTGAAGTTTTTAACTATGAAAATAACTTGACCTTTAAAACAAATTTTAAAGAAATATCTGGCTGGGACTCAATGACTACAATTTTATTAATTGATTTTTTTCTTAATAATTTCAATATCCAAATTAATAATAATGATTTAGATAATTTATTTACAATTGAAGATCTGTATAAACTATTAAATAATGATTTATGATCAATGTTTTTATTAATTATATTGCATCGTATTTACCTGAAAAGGTTGTTACTAATATAGAATTAGCCGAAAGTGGAGTATATACTGCAGAACAAATTACAAATAAGATTGGCATTTCTAAAAGATTTGTAGCAAGTGATAATGAATTTGTTTCAGATTTAGCAATTAAGGTATCAACTAAATTATTTACAGATTATAATGTTGATAAAGATTCAATTGATATGATCATATTTTGTACTCAAAGCCCTGATTATTTAATACCAGGGCCAGAGTATATATTACATAAAGAATTAAAACTCCCTTCAAATTGTAAGGCAATTAGTTACAATTCAGGTTGCTCTGGATATTTGTATGGATTAAATCTAGCCTTTTCATATATTTATTCTTGTCAGGCAAATAATATTTTATTAATTACGTCTGAAACATATTCAAAACATATTTCAAGTAATGATATTGGTAATCGAAGTATTTTTGGTGATGGTGCAACAGCTTCAATTATAAGTAACCAGAAGTTAGGACTATCTTATAAATTCAATAATTTTCTATTTTATAGCGACGGAAACGGTTTTGATAAAATAATAAACAGAGGAAGTGCGCTTGGATCTAACAGCTCATTTCAAAGATTTGAAATGATTGGATCAGATGTATATCTTTTTGCAAGCACAATAGTTGTAGATTTAATTAAAGAATATTTTGATAAAAACAGAATTGAAAAAGATAGCATTGATTTATTTGTTTTTCATCAGGCCTCTAAATTAGTCCTTGATTCATTACAAAAAAAATTAATGATTCCAGATCATAAATTTTTGCGTGATATTGAAAATGTAGGTAATACAGTTTCCAATACTATACCTATTTCGCTTTCTAACTATTTTTCAACAAATACCTCATCAAAACCAAATAGAATATTAATTTGTGGTTTTGGAGTCGGATTGTCAATTGGTATAACAATATTAGAAATTTAGATTATGATCCTTTCCAATAAAATTAGTGTTGTTATTGCAACACTTGGTGGAGTTCAATTGCAAGATACCATCAATTCAATAAATACTAATACAATAATTCCATTTGAAATATTAATTTGTATCCCAATCCAAGAATCTTATAATATTACATTTCAGTTACCAGATAATGTAAAGATTTGTATTTCAGAGACCAGAGGGCAAGTTGTACAAAGACTGTTTGGCTTTAGTTTGGCCAGAGGAGAATTTATTATGCAAATGGATGACGATTTAGTTCTTGAAAGTAATACAATTGAGTTACTATTAAATTCATTAATCTCGTTACCCAAAAATTCAGCGATCGCTCCTTCTATATACGTATTACAAACTAACGAATCTTTTTACAAAAGACCACCATCAACAAAGCTCTTAAATTTTTATTATTTCCTAATTAATGGCATGAATGGATACAAACCTGGCACATTGACCAAAGCCATGTCAAATATTGGAGTAGACCCTGATGAATCAAAAGAATTACTAACTAGAAGTGAATGGCTGCCAGGGGGATGTGTATTACACTATAGAGAAAATATTATAAATATAAATTACTTTCCATTTAATGGAAAAGCTTATTGCGAAGATATTTATCATAGTATGTATCTGCTTGAAAAAGGTATAAATTTATATTTTCATAATACTGCAAGAATATGGCTTAGTGAGACTAAAATTGACTATTCCATTAATGAGAAAATACATAATATTTTAAATGATTTAAAAGCTAGAAATCACTTAATAAAAAGGTTTCCTAGTGGAAGGTCTATTTCATCAATGTATTTGTATTATGTAATTAATTTTTACAGATCCATATTTTAACAATTTATGAAATGAACGATAGTAAAATTCCCTTAATTTCCATTATAATACCAACATATAATAGGGCTAATGTAATTTGCAATGCTATTGCTTCTGCATTAAGCCAAACTTATAAAAATATTGAAATAATTGTTGTTGACGATTGTTCTACAGATAATACTTTGGAAAAAATAAAATATTTTGGAGAGAAAATAAAAGTAATAAAACATAGTGTTAACATGCATGTTTCGGCAGCTAGAAACACTGGAATGAACAATGCTCAAGGGAGTTATTTGGCATTTCTTGATAGTGATGATGAATGGCGTGAAAATAAAATTGAATTACAAATTGCATTTATGCAAAAATTTGATTATGATATCAGTTGTACAGATTTTGAATCTAATTATTTAGAAGGAAGAGGTGTTGAAGTAAAAAAGAGACCATACAATGAAATAAAATTAAAAGATTGTTTATGGGGGATTTATTTTGCACCAGGATCTACATTAGTTATTAAAAAAAACATTTTAAAGATAATCGGTGGTTATAATTTAAGATATAAAAGAATTGAAGATTGGGAATTATTTATAAGACTATTGTCTAGTGATTTCAAAGTTGGATATATGCAAGTTTGTACGACAAAAATATATTCTAGTAATTCTTTCACAATAAATAATCTTGAATTTCATTGTAAAATGCTTTTAAATGAATCAAAGGAAAGGTTAAATTTTATTAATGATAAATATTATAATTATTTAAAAGCTGGAATATATTTTGAATTATCTGCTTCATGTTGGAAAACTAGAAACAGATTAAAATGTTTTATTTATTTAATAAAATCGATATATACTGAGCCATATAATAATATTTCAATTAAAATTATTTTATTACCCTGGTTGAAAAATAAATTGAAATTTAATTGAAAAATAACAACATGAAATATTTCTTCATATTTCCATTAATATGGTTAAATATGCTTTTAGGGAATCAATTAAGTTATCCTATTATTTCTTCACTTGGTCAATTAATTAATTGGCTATTGATAGCAAATATTTTATATATAGCGTTATTGAATAATTTCTCAAAGAATATATTTTTATTAATGTCAATATTTTTGGCTATAATTTTTAAATTTTTTTATTTATTCGGATTTAAAGAATTTAATATTATTTATTTATTATTTTATTCTTTAATATTTATTTTTTTTTCTAAACTATATTTTGATAATGCTTTTGAATTATTTAAAAAACAGCTATTCTTTTTTTTGTATTTATCTATTCCAGTAATGTTTTTACAAATATTAGGATTCCCAAAATTCTTGCATTATTTCAACACATTATATGTAGTAGAAATAGCCCCTAATGTTTATGAATTTCCTGAATTCAAAACTATTCCATTATTGTTTAAGAAAATTAATATTGAAGATTGGGGATTTGAAACAGATATCTCCCAATTTTTATCCATGCAAGTAAGACCACCAGGCTTATTGCATTCTAGTGCAATGCAAGGGCCAGTATTATTAATCGCTTCAATTTTCTCTATTTCATCTTTATTAACCAATAAGTTTAATTATAGGCACAGTTTAATTTCTCTATCAATAGTATTATGTGGATCAAAAATTGCTTTATATGGGTATATATTCATTTTATTTTTTTCAATGCTTAATGAAAAAAATAAATCATTTATAAAAGCTACTAAATTTTTGTTTTCTAGTTTATTTTTTTATTTACTGATTTATTATTTGGTATTTCCACTTGCCTTTTACCAAAATTTTTCTCTTAACAGTTTAAATGGTTCTTTTTTTTATAGGTTAATTGATTTTTTAAATGTATATGGAGGCTCATTTTTACTAACTTTAACGAATAATTTTTCAAATTTATCAGAATTAAGTGACAATTATGATTTAATTACCAAAAATAACAACAATGAAGTCGGTGCACTTTCTGGAATCGTTTACATATTCTATTCACTGCCTTTAATAATAATACTTTTTTTTATTTTAAAAAGTAAATACAAGAATTATTTTAATTATGCAAAACATTCTTTCTTGGAAAAATCATTAGTCATAAAATTATCATTAGTTTGGATTTTCATAGTACTTTTGGCAACACCATTATTGGGATCAGCATTTTTTTCACTAATTGTAGGAATTTCTTTATACCCTGTTTTTTTTAAAATGAATAAATTAATTGAAAAAAATTAAACTCATAAGATTTACTACAGTTCCGTTAACCATGAATTTATTACTTAAAAATCAATTAAGATATTTTAACAGTAAATATGAGGTAATTGCTATTTCTAGTCCCGGTGAAGATTTAAGTCAAGTAAAAGATAGAGAAGGTGTTAGAGTTATACCACTATATATAGCCCGTGAAATTCATTTATTAAAAGATCTATATACTTTATTAAAAATAATATTTATCCTATCTGTTGAAAAACCAGTTATTATTCATTCTAATACTCCGAAATCAAGTTTGCTTTCTATGTTAGCAGGATATATACTTCGAATTCCATTAAGAATATATACAATTACAGGTTTGCGTTATGAAGGTTGTAGTGGGTTTAAAAGAAAAATTCTAATTTATTTAGAAAAAGCCACTTGTTTTTTTTCTACTCATATTCTTTCGGAAAGTATCGGTGTGCAAAAAAAAGTAATAAAAGACAAAATAGCTGAACATAAATTGTATCTATTATCACCTAGTAATCTAAATGGAGTTGATGTTAATTATTTTAATCCTGAAAATTCTTATACTGACTTAAGACCGATTTATAATATAGTTTCTAAAGATTTTATTTTTTTATTTATTGGAAGAGTGTCTAGAGATAAAGGCATTTTTGATTTACTGAATGCATTCAATAAATTGCTTGAAACAAATATCGACTTAAAACTTTTTATTTTAGGACCTATTGAATTGAATAAAATTGATTTAGAATTACTTTCACAATTTATATCTAAATCATCCAAAATATTGATAGAAGATTTTCAAAAAGATATTAGACCATTTATATCTTTTTCAAATTGTTTAGTATTGCCAAGTTATCGAGAGGGGTTTCCCAATGTTATTTTAGAATCTGGAAGTATGGGTAAGCCTGTAATTATGTCTAATGTTTATGGTAGTGAGGAATATATAAATAATGATAATGGCCTTGTTTATAAAATTGGAGACGTAAATGATTTATTTGACAAAATGCATTATTTATATCATAACCATGATAGATATAATCCAACTTTAATTAGAAATAATACAATTAAATATTATTCAGACGTTAATGTTCGACAAGAGTTAGACAGATTTTATACTAAAACTTTACAATCAATTTAAATATAATGTCAAATAGTAGTATTATACTGTATGGAGCATCTGGACACGCAAAAGTTATATCTAGCATTATAGAATCTATGAACTTAACTATTGATATAATTTTTGATGATAATGAAAAAATTACTAACTTAAATCAATATTCAGTTTTAATTGGTTATGACAAACATTATAATCCTAATAAGCCTATAATTATATCAATAGGCGACAATAAGACACGTAAGATTATTTCAAAAAAAATATCACATCCTTTCACTACTCTTATCCATCCATCTTCTTTAGTCGATAAAAATGTTATGATTGATAATGGCTCAGTTGTTTTTCATAATGCAATCATACAAAGAGATACAATTGTCGGCAAACATTGTATAATAAATACAAATGCTTCGGTTGATCATGATTGTTTAATAAATAATTTTGTTCATATTTCACCTTCTGCTACTATCTGTGGTAATGTTTCGATTGGAGAAGGGACTCATATAGGAGCAGGGTCAACAGTTATCCCTAACATTAAAATTGGAAAATGGTGTGTTATAGGAGCTGGTGCGGTTATTACAAAAGACATACCAGATTACTCATTAGTTGTTGGTGTGCCAGGGAAAATAATTAAAACTTTGAAGAATGAATAAGTCTAAAATCTGGCTTTCATCTCCCCACATAGGACCCAATGAATTAAAGTATGTAAATGAAGCATTTGCTACTAACTGGATTGCACCATTAGGTCCTCATGTAAATGCTTTTGAACAAGGTCTTCAAGAAGAAACAAAAACAAAACATGCTGCTGCTTTATCTTCTGGAACTTCTGCAATTCACTTGGCATTAATCCTTTTAGGTGTGAAAGAAGATGATATTGTTTTTTGTCAGTCAATCACTTTTTCTGCATCAGCAAACCCTATTGCATATCAAGGCGCTCTCCCTGTATTTATAGATTCCGAGATTGACACTTGGAATATGGATCCTATTTTATTAAAGAAGGCGCTCGAAGAAGCACAACAGGTTGGTAAGTTACCTAAAGCCATTATTCCAGTTCATTTATATGGTATGCCTGCTAAAATGGATGAAATACTTTCAATTGCAAAAGAATATGGGGTTCCGGTAATTGAAGATGCTGCTGAAGCATTGGGGTCAAATATTAACAATAAGCCTTGTGGTAGTTTTGGTGAATTTGGTGTTTTAAGTTTCAATGGAAATAAAATCATTACAACTTCAGGTGGTGGAGCAATATTATCTGAGAATGCAGAAATGATAGAGAAAGCACGTTTTCTTGCCACTCAAGCTAGAGATGCCGCACCTCATTACCAACATTCTAATATAGGATATAACTATAGAATGTCGAATGTTTTAGCGGGCATCGGTAGAGGGCAATTGGAAGTTTTAAATGACCGTGTTGCTGCGAGAAGAAATAATTTCGAAAGATATAAACAGTATTTTTCTAAACATAATAATACTGGATATAATGTCCAATTTCAAGAAGAGCCTCAGGGCTACTATTCTAATCGATGGCTTACTTGCATAGTAGTCGATCCAAATTCTAATAAAGGATTAACTCGAGAAGAAATTAGATTAGCAATGGAAGTGGAAAATATTGAAACACGCCCGCTTTGGAAACCAATGCATCAACAACCGGTGTTTGCGTCTTCAAAAAATTATTTAAATGGAGTGTCGGACAATTTATTTGAAAATGGCCTTTGTTTACCAAGTGGATCAAATTTATCTGAAGATGAATTTGATAGAATCTTTAATTGTTTAGACACTATTTTTTATAAGAATAACTAAATCATGTTCAGATACTTTATAAAGCCCTTCGGTGATTTTTTTATTTCGCTCATTCTTTTAATTATTCTTTCCCCAATTATACTGCTTACTGCTATCTTGTTATTCTTTGCCAATAATGGCAATGTTTTCTTTTTTCAGCAAAGACCTGGTCTTAATAGCAAGCCTTTTAAGATTGTAAAGTTTAAAACAATGAGGGATGCTTATAATCAAGATGGTGTTCCTTTACCTGATGAACAGAGACTTACTAGAGCTGGAAGTATAGTTAGATCTGCATCTTTAGACGAGCTGTTACAACTTATAAATGTATTAAAGGGAGACATGAGTTTAGTAGGCCCAAGACCACTATTAATGAAATATCTTACGCGCTATTCAACAGAACAGGCACGCCGCCATGAAGTTAAACCGGGTATTTCAGGTTGGGCTCAAGTGAACGGTCGGAATGCTATTAGTTGGGAGCAAAAATTTAAGTATGATGTTGATTACGTCAATAAACAATCTTTTTCTTTGGATATGAAAATATTATGGATGACTTTTTTGAATGTAATACAACGTAAAGGAATTAGTGCCGATGGGCATGTAACTATGGAAGAGTTTAAGGGGTAGACGCTACTTAAATAACTCAATATCTAAACCCGCTTTGCGGGTTTTTCTATTTAATAAAATGCTTAAATTTGTACTCTAGAATCACACTAATGAAAAAAGCCCTAATTACAGGTATTACAGGTCAGGATGGCGCCTATTTAGCAGAGTTTTTACTAAATAAAGGATATGAAGTCCATGGCATTAAGCGTAGATCCTCTTTGTTTAATACCCAAAGAATTGATCATATTTATGAGGATCCGCATATTCCAGATAGACACCTTCATTTACATTATGGTGACTTATCAGATAGTACCAACCTAATTAGAATCATACAGGAAGTACAACCCGATGAAATTTATAACCTAGGTGCAATGAGCCATGTGCAAGTAAGTTTTGAAGAACCTGAATATACAGCCAACGTCGATGGCATTGGGACGTTAAGGATTTTGGAAGCTATTAGATTATTAGGTTTAACGCAAAAAACAAAATTTTACCAAGCATCCACTTCTGAATTATACGGTTTAGTGCAAGCAGTTCCTCAATCAGAAACAACACCATTTTATCCTCGTTCTCCATATGGTGTTGCAAAATTGTATGCTTACTGGATTACAGTAAATTATCGCGAGGCGTATAATATGTATGCTTGTAATGGTATTTTATTCAATCACGAATCGCCGCAACGTGGTGAAACATTTTTAACACGTAAGGTAACCCGCGCTGCTGCTCGTATTGCATTGGGTTTAGATACTTGTTTGTACTTAGGTAATTTAAACGCACAACGTGACTGGGGTCATGCTAAGGATTATATTGAAGGCATGTACTTAATGCTACAGCAAGAAAAGCCAGAAGACTTTGTTTTGGCTACCGGTATTACTACTACCATTCGTGAATTTGTAAAAATGGTATTTGCTGAATTAGGAATTGAGCTTAGTTTTAAAGGTAGTGATGATGCGGAAGAAGGTTATGTAGTTAAGAATACTGGAAACTATCATTTAAAGGAAGGTCAAGTTGTTATTAAAGTAGATCCTAAATACTACAGGCCGACAGAAGTGGATTTATTAATTGGTGATCCAACTAAAGCTATGACTAAATTGGGATGGAAGCCCAAATATGATTTAGCTACACTAGTGAAAGAAATGGTAGCTAGTGATCTTGAAATATTTAAGAAAGAGTTATTGCTTAAAGAGAATGGCTATACAGTAACCAAAGAAAGCGAATAGCTTAAAATTTTACAATGGAGAAATCTGCTAAAATATATATAGCCGGACACAAAGGAATGGTAGGTTCCGCAATAGAGCGTAAGCTAAAAACCGAAGGCTATAACAATATTATTCATAGAACTTCCAATGAACTTGATTTGCGCAATCAGGACTTGGTGAATAGCTTTTTTAGAGTCGACAAGCCTGACTATGTAATTTTAGCAGCTGCTAAAGTTGGAGGAATTCATGCCAATAATACTTATCGTGCCGAATTCATCTATGACAACCTAATGATGGAAGCCAATATTATTCATGCATCTTATCTGAATAAAGTAAAGAAGCTATTGTTTCTTGGTTCATCATGCATTTATCCCAAAATGGCACCACAACCTTTAAAAGAGGAATATTTACTAAGTGGCTATTTAGAATCCACCAATCAGCCTTATGCTATAGCTAAAATTGCAGGGATTGAAATGTGCGATAGCTACCGTGCTCAATACGGATGTAATTTTATATCTGCTATGCCTACGAACTTGTACGGCACCAACGACAATTACCATCCAGAAAACTCACATGTACTTCCTGCATTAATTCGTCGTATTATCCTAGCTAAAAAGAACAACGATCCTAGTGTAGTCATTTGGGGCACAGGCATTCCAAGACGTGAATTCATGCATGTAGATGATTTAGCAGATGCTTGTTATTTTTTAATGCAAAACTACAATGAAGCCGGACTAGTAAATATAGGATGGGGGGAAGATGTCTCCATTAAGGAATTGGCT
>JACCDH010881992.1_pt1 | contig 35263 bp, 41 predicted proteins | sample 7442481 | NCBI WGS metagenome assembly JACCDH01 (sample SAMN15323433, study PRJNA562643) | freshwater metagenome | isolation source: river surface water | place: USA:Blue River Watershed | collected 2017-08-15
CATCGAGATCGTGATGGTGGCTGACCTCGACACCGAGCGCGCCAAGTCCATTACCGGCGGCAAGGCCGAGGTGGTCAATGACGCCAATCTGGTCGTCAATCATCCCGAGATCGATATCGTCGTCGAACTGATCGGCGGCTATGGCATCGCGCGCGACATGGTGATGAAGGCCATCGCCAACGGCATGCATGTCGTCACCGCGAACAAGGCGCTGCTGGCACTGCACGGCACCGAGAGTTTCAAGGCCGCGCAAGAGAAGGGCGTGATGGTGGCGTTCGAAGCGGCGGTGGCCGGCGGCATCCCGATCATCAAGGCGCTGCGCGAGGGCCTGACGGCCAATCACATCGAGTGGATCGCCGGCATCATCAACGGCACCACCAATTTCATCCTGTCCGAAATGCGCGATAAAGGACTGGATTTTGATGTGGTGTTGAAGGAAGCACAGCGTTTGGGCTATGCCGAGGCCGACCCGACCTTTGATATCGAGGGCATCGATGCCGCGCACAAGGCCACCATCATGTCGGCCATTGCTTTCGGCGTGCCGGTGCAGTTCGACAAGGCTTATGTAGAAGGCATAACCAAACTATCGGCTGTCGACATCCGCTATGCAGAACAACTTGGTTACCGGATCAAGCTGCTTGGAATTGCACGCCGTACGGATGAAGGTATCGAGCTGCGCGTGCATCCGACGCTGATCCCGGCCGGTCGCCTGATCGCCAATGTCGAAGGCGCAATGAATGCGGTACTGGTTCAGGGCGATGCAGTTGGCGCGACTCTCTACTATGGCAAGGGAGCGGGTTCCGAGCCGACCGCTTCGGCCGTGATCGCCGATCTGGTCGATATCACTCGTCTGGCGACGGCGAATGCCGAGCACCGTGTACCTTATCTTGCATTCCAGCCAAATGAAATGTCAGACACGCCGATCCTGCCGATGGCCGAGGTCACGTCCAGCTACTACCTGCGCATCCGCGTGGCGGACACAGTCGGCGTGCTGGCGAATGTGACGCGTATCCTCGCTGACTCGTCAATCTCGGTCGATGCAATGCTGCAGAAAGGGGCCGGCGAAGGCGAGACTGCGACCGACCTGATCATCCTGACGCACCAGACCAAAGAGAAGCAGGTTGATGCAGCCATTGCTGCGATCGAGGCTCTGACGACCGTCGAGGGCAAGGTCACGCGCATACGGTTGGAGCATCTCGGCTGAGCGAGACATGTGCGGCCGTGGTGCCGCCGCTACCATGCATGGACCGATGGCCGGTACACCTCAGGGGCGCCGGCCGTTTTCTTTGGAGGCTACGATTCGGCTGAAATATCAGCCTATCTTGCTCGCCATTTGCTTCAGCGAATCGCCCATTTCCTTGATGATGTTGGAGAAAACCGAGGCCGTTACCGTGTATCGAGAGATCTCGTATTGAAGCTTTAGTAATTGGCTTGTCGTCACTTCGCCGCCATCGTTGATTGCCCCAAGTGTCTGGCGGAGAGCATCATCCGCAATCGTCATCTTGGGACTGACACTTTCATAGATCTTGTTAAGACCACTGTTTGCGAGATCTGCCATTTTGTGCTCCTTTTGTTCAATTTGCAGGTCTATGCCGAGCATTCCCGGCTTCATAAAGTGCCATTGTCAGCAGCCCAGCCTGCACTGCTTGCCGTGCTGCGTCGATTGCCTTGAAAGTCGAGCGCAGATGCATCTTTTGTCCTTCGCTCTCCAGTCGTTGTTGAAGACGTTCGAGCGCAGCGGTAACTTCGGCAGCCAGTTCGCCTTTGTCATCAGCCCGCAGGAAGTCTTCCAGTGATGCCACCATGTCATCAGAAATCATTATCCACTCCTCGACTCTTGTCATTCATGGTTGCCTGGTCAGGTTTAACGCGGTATGCGAAAGCGCTCATTACCATCGAAGACCACTTCGTTGTCTCGCACCACGCTCAACGTATGGCCATTCGCATCGCCGCCACGGCCAATATGCTGGCCGTTGTCGGTGACGACGAAAGGCATCGCACCGCCCACAATCATCTGCACATTGACCGGTGGCTTGCGCTGCACGACTGCGACAGTCGCCCTTATTGGCAGCAATGAGCCAAATTCATCAGTAAAGCCGAGCAGCAGCTTCTCCCAGCGCGCCATGTCGGCTTCATTCAAGCGCCCGCGCAGCACGAATTCCGGCTGCTTGTCGACCACCTGCAGTTTGCCCGCCAGGCCGGCAAACGCCAATCTGTCCAACAGCACGCCGCTCAGGTCCTCCGCGGTATACAGGTTGCCCCCGACGTCGCGCACGCCCGGCACCTCGGCACGTATCGCATCGAAGATCGCGTCCCGCACGCCGGTCGTGGTGACGGCGCCCGACAGCAACACATTGCCGTTCCGGACCTCGCTGACCGTCAGCATCGCGCGCGCCGGCGCATTCTGCCTGTCGACCACCTTGCGGGAGGCGTCGAAGATCTCGCTGTCCACCTGCAGCAAGATGCCCGCCGTCGAGGACAATTTGCGGATTGTGCGCTGCACGCGCTCGGCCATGGCCCGGTCCGGTACATAGCCCTCGACTGTCGGAGTGCCGTCGACACGCGTGGTGACGGTCATCTTCTGCCCCGGCGCGACCTCGGCCAACACGCGGCGCAGCTCGCGCGTCGCCGCTGGCTCCGGCCCGGGGCCGAACTTGACGGCCGTCGGCTTTGATGGTGACGCATGGTTGACCAGCCACACCGAAATCGTGATCGTGGCGATCGCGACGCTGATGATCACCGACAGCGCACCCATCAGCACAAAGCGAGCACGGCGCTTCTGCGGCACCTCCGTTTTCGTGTCCATCACCTGCGCGGCCGCTTCAGCGGCAGGTGTGGCAGGTACTGCCGGCGGTGCGAGCCCGGCCATCGCGACGAGAGCCTCCGGATCCGGCCACGCCGCTTCCGGATCGTCGACCGCGATCCAGATGCCACCGAGCTCGAACGGCATGCCCGGCGTCAGTGGTATCGTATCGGTCACCTCGTTGCCCTGAGAGTCGAATACCTCACCATCGACCGGCGTGATGGTCGGCTGCTCGCCATCAAAGGTAAGCTTGGCATGGCATTCACGTATACGCGGACCGGCAAGCATGATCGCGCAGTCGTCGCCGGTCCCGAGCAGGAAGTCGCCCGGTGCAAGAACCAGTCGACTACCTGACTGCGGTCCGTACAGTACGCGCAACTCGATCTGCGGCAAAACGGATTGGAGGTGGGGTTCGATCTTCATGGCTTACCTGCGTGAACGGAGCGATGAACTTTTGGGAGGCCGTGGATACAATCCATGCACATCTTGTGGAAATTGCCCAACATGAGCCTTCAAATCGAAACTCGCGCCCAGACCGCGATCGTGCGCCCGACCGGTAATGTCAGCAAGCCGGTTGCAGGCGAACTGGCGGAATTGCTGGCAGCGGCAATTGATGATGGTGCGCGTAATATGGTTTTCGATTTCGCGGCGCTCACGCATATCAGCAGCGATGGATTGAAAGTGATTCTCGGCGCAGTCCGTCGGTTGCGCGAGTGCCGCGGCCAGGTGGTCTTCGCCGCGGTCGGCGATCCGGTGCGGACGCTGCTCGATATTGGCGGGTTTCTTTTGCTTTTTGATGAGTACCCCACGGTCGATGAAGCGGTGGCCGCTGTTGAAAATTGCCGCATCACGGCTGCTGAAGGCGGGTCTGCTCGTATTTACGGTGCGCGCTGATCTGTTTAATGGCATGCCTGCCATCGTATGCAATGCGGATTCCCTCGTCACTGGCTCGCCCGGTGAAAATGACATGTTGCTTGACGCGCTCACAGCTCCACCCTCGCCAGGGGCTGGATATTGATCTCCGGCGTCAGCTCCTGGTAGGACAACACCGGCAATTCATATAAATCTTGCTCGATCATCTTACGCAGGTAGCGACGTATGTCCATTGAAGTCAGCAGCACTGGCTTATGCATCGATCGTGTCAGGTCGCCGACCGTGGACTTGATGTTATCCAGCAGCTGCCGGGAGGTCGCCGGGTCCAGCGCCAGGTAGGACCCACCGGAGGTCTGACGCACCGCGCCGCGCACGGTATCCTCGACCGCAGGTGCCAGCAAGTAGGCGGGCAGGATGTTCTGGCCGGCCGAGTGCCGGTGGCTGATATGACGTTTCAGTGCGACGCGCACATACTCGGTCAGCATGACTGAATCCTTCTCTTTTTGCCCCCATTCGATCAGTGCCTCCATTACCGCGCGCAGGTTGCGAATAGATACGCCTTCGCCGATCAGCCGCTGCAGAATCTCGGCAATCTTGTGGATGGGCATCACGCGCTGCACTTCCTTGGCCAGCTCGGGAAAGCGTGTTTCCATATCAGTCAGCAGCGCACGCGTTTCCTGTATGCCGATGAACTCGGCGGCATACTTTTTCAGGACTAGTGCGATGTGATACGACAGCATCTGCGTCGGGTCAAGGAAAGGTATGCCCGCATTGGCCAGCGCACCTTTCAGCTCGGCAGGCGCCCATAACGTCGGTATGCCGGGGAGGTAAGCCTTGTCGGTCTCGAACGGTATCGACAGTGCGGTAAGATTTTCCGGTGCCTCGCGTACCAGCAGGTATTTCGGCCGCATTCGCCCTTGGGAGACCGGGATCTCGGACACCATGATCGCGTAGTCTTCATCTTTCAGCTGCTCGCTGAAGCGCAGGTTAATACCGGGGAAGATGATCCCGAGGTCTTCAAACAGCGCACGCCTGACCTTCACCAGTTCATCATTCAGCAGCTTTGCCGAGAAGGCTCTCTCTAGCGACGAACTGACATCGACCATCAGTGGCACGGTCGGTGCAAAGCTGTCTGCATCAGCGGCTGCCGACTTGTCGGCCCGGCCATCGGACCCTGCTGCCGGAACGCTGGTGACTTTACCGGTCTTCGGGTCGACGACCTTGTGTTCGCCGCGGAAGAAGGTATACCCCACGGTACCGACGATGGCCGACAACAGCAGGAAAGTCGCGGTCGGCATGCCGGGAATTGCGGCAAAACCAAGCATCACCGCCGAGCCGATCAGGAATGCCTTGGGCTGCGCGAGCAGCTGCGCGCCGATATCGCTACCGACATTCGACGGCCCGCCATCGCTGCTGGTCACCCGGGTCACGATCATGCCAGCGCAAATGGACACGAAGAGTGCAGGAATCTGGGAAATCAGACCATCGCCGATGGTCAAGATGGAATAGATCTTCACTGACTCACCGGCGGTCATACCGCGCTGCAAGGTCCCGATCAGGACGCCACCCAGAAGGTTGACCGCGACGATGATCAATCCCGCGATCGCGTCTCCCTTCACGAATTTCATCGCCCCATCCATCGCTCCGTACAGCTGGCTTTCCTTCTCAACCACACCGCGCCGACGGCGTGCCTCATCCATGTCGATGGTGCCAGCCCTGAGGTCGCCGTCAATCGACATTTGCTTGCCGGGCATCGCATCCAGCGAAAAGCGTGCTGCCACCTCGGCCACCCGCTCCGAACCTTTGGTAATGACGACGAACTGCACGATAGTCAAGATCAGAAATACGACCAGGCCGACCACCAAATTGCCGCCAACGACGAAATTGCCGAAGGTGTAGATGATGTGACCGGCATCGCCATTCAGTAGTATCAGTCGCGTGGTCGCGATACCGATCGCCAGCCTGAACAGCGTCGTGACCAGCAGCACCGATGGGAAGGATGAAAATGCGAGTGGGTTCGGCAGGTACATCGCGACCATCAGCAGGATCGCTGACAAGCACATGTTGGTGGCGATCAGCGCATCAATCAACCATGTCGGCAATGGCAGGATCATCATGAAAATGATGCAGACGATCAGGGTTGCCAGTACCAGGTCATTACGGCGCACGACCTTCTGCAGGAAGGCCTGGAGCTGGAGCGACAATGCGTCCATCGTGCTCAGTTCCTTACCTCGTCGGCATGCCGCTGCCGGATGAACATACGCATCGCTCGGGCAGCCTCGGCGACACGGCCCAGCCGGGACAGTGCCTGTCCTCGCAACAGCCATGCCAGTGTCAGGTGTTTGCCGGAAAAACTCAGGCCTTCGAGCGCTCGCAGCGCTGCTAACGGTTGTCCCGAGCGTAGCAGTCCCCACGCATACGACAAGGCCAACAGCGGGTCAGATGGCGATATCTCGTACAAGACATCGAAAATCGTCGCAGCTTTGTGCGCGTCCCCATGTTGCAACTGCAAGTAACCCAGCATGTGTAACAGGTCGCGCTGCGTAGGGCTGAATACCGGGTTCTCGCTGAAGGTGTCCATCGCTCAGCCTTGCAATAACGCGGCACAGTAAAGCTGGGCCAGTCGTACCAGTTCGTCTTGCTCATCCAGCAAAGCCGCCAGCTTACCAAGCTTGTGTGCCAGATTGCGCTGTTGCGCCGCCTGCTTCAAAACGGTCTTTCGGGTCGAATCCAGCGTCACGCGAAAGCGTGCTGGGCTCAGCAAGGCGAGATCATGCAGATCCGGAATGAGTTGCCGATGAATGAAATCATCGAGTGTGCTGAGTGCGAAAAGGCGATCAAGCTGCACTTGTTCGGTCAATCCCGACGGTTGCAGATCGGAGCTCGAGGGCAGTCTGACTGACTGAACAGCCTGCCGGGAAATGCGGGTGATCCCGCTGTCTGCATGGAAGGCAGTCAGTGGTGCAGCTTGTGCCATCGGCACAGTTGGCGACATTCTCGTCGACATCCTTGATGACATCTGCTTTTCCTTGCTCACGTGAAATTTTGCTTGCAGCGGATGGAAATCAGGTACATCCGACGCAACAGCGGATCACAACCAGTTCGCTCATTCTTGATTCAGGAGCAACAACTGAGTCCCCCCGAGCAAGACTTTGTTCCGGTCACGCGACACTTTCAAGCGGAACAAGCCAATTGACCGAGTTACTCAGCTTCAAAGATCGATTTTCATTGAAGAAATTCGAATTTGTGCGTTCGATGATCGGATTTCAGGGGAGCTAAAGAATGACGGCCGTTATCAGCATTGAGACATGGATGCGCGAGAGCAACACAGCCAATCCGCTTTCTAATCTCGCGCGTGTCAATGCGTTGATGGCCAGCGTGATGGGGGAACTGGTCAACAAGCAGAAGTTGGTCGTCGAGGAGATTGCTGCAAAAATCAAGAAGGTCAGTGAGCTTAATACCAGGATCAAATCATTTTCAGATCCCAAGAACACCCAGCCGGATGCTGTAGCTCCTTTGGGTACATCGGCGCTAGATAGTCTCGCCATACTGAAGGAAATGGAGGCCTTGGGTGTACCGAACATGAAATTCTGGTTCGACAAACTCAACAGTCAAACTAACGCACCAACAGTCCCGCTTATCGTAAACAACAGCATCCTCTCCACTTTTTCTCTACAGCTCCAGAACATCAGTGAATCCCTGCAGAACGTGTCTCAGCAGGAGTCCCTGCGCCTGCAGACGCTGACTAATCGCTACACACAGGCCACGGATCAGGCGTCGTCCGTGCTGCAGAAAGACGGTCAGAACAAGGGCACGGTCACGAATAACTTACGTGGATCCGGTGGGTGAGGGGCAGGCCATGGATCAGCGGATTTCCCAGGCCGACACGATCGACATCGACAGTCTCGGCGTTTTCAACAATCTGGCGCACGGCGCCAGGCTGGGAAATGCATTTGGTCTCGAGGAGAAGCACCTCGAAGCGGTCTACACGCTGGCCTCCGGCCAGTACCAGCAGGGTCGATATACCGATGCGTTGAAGCTGTTCGCCTTTATCACCTTCCATGACCAGACCTTCATGAAAGCCTTCAAGGGTATTGGCTGCTGCCTGCAGATGCTCGGGCGTTACCAGGAGGCGCTGATCTATCTGGGGCTGGCCATTATTGACGACGACACCGATATGCAGATCGCAGTTCAGATTGCTGAATGCCTGCTTCATTCCGGTCAGCGCGATGATGCAAAGTCCCTGCTGATGCGCGTGTCACGAGAGCTTGAGCATAGCGAAAGCAATGAGTACACGCGGCGCAAAGCGCAAGGCCTGCTCGAATTACTGTCCGAAAGTCTGTCTGCGCAGCCATCAGAAGCAGAGCACGAAATATCGGTTTAAAAGGAAGGTGCGATGGGACTTAACACGCAAGCGCCGGTCCGACCCGCTGTTCCGCCATCGGCGAATCCGATAGGTGGTGGGCCGCAAGTTGGTTTGCCGCCGACACCGCAGCCATCTGGGGGTGTCAATACGCCTGCATTGAACATGGTAGCAGGGCCTCCAGCGCTGGTGAGCGGACTAACAGCGGGTAGCGCACCACCCTTGGCCTCTACGTCGATCGATCCCGATACCGCCAATCTGCTTGTGGCCAATATTCTTGACAAGATCACGACCGACGATATGAAGACCCTGATGGCGCAATTAAAGGATTCCGCCAAACGACTGGATTCGCTGAATACGGGAAAACTCATCAAGTATGCGGAAAAAGCCGCCAAGGCCGTCGAGGAAGCAAAGAAGCAGCGCGAGCAGAAAGTCAGTGGCGATGTCGGCTTTGGCTTGTCGATGGCAGGTGCCGTGCTGGGCATGATCGGGGCAGTCCTGCTGACAGTCTTCACATTCGGTGGGGGTGCCTTTGCGATCGCTGGAGCGGCGATTGGCCTCGCGACGGCAATCATGGATGGCGCAGATCGTATCGGCAAAGAAAATAATCTGATGGATAGCGGTATCAACGCGGGCAAGAAGATGGATCTGACGCTAGGAGGCCTGGTATCGCGTCTCGCCCAGGAAATCACTGCGAATTTGCCCGGTTTCGATCAGTTGCCACGGGACCAAAAAGAAAAAATCCTGAACACTCTCAAGTTGGTATGCGAGATCATCGTGATGGTTGGCGTAGCGGCTGGCACCATCGCTTGCGGGGCTGTATCCATGCACCAACTAGGCGGCACCGCGACAAAAGCAGGCACCGAAGCTGCGAAAGTTGCTGCCGAAACCGCGAAGTTCGCAACGCAACAGGGAGCTCGACTTGCTTCTCAAGGCGCCGAGACCATCACGATCATTACCGAAATCACTAGCAGCATCAATTCGATTACCAGCGGAGCGTATGGCGTACAGATCGCAAACATCACGTTCGAAAAAAATCAGATAGATAACCAGCGGCAAAAGCTCGAATCATTTGCAGAAATGATCAAGAGCGAGCTTGACGCCATCCAGGACGCGCTGACACAGCGCGCTGAAAGCCTGTCGAACATTTATGAAAGCCTCGCAGCGACTAACAGGAATGTCTACGAAAGTTCGTCGCGCCTGACGAACTTTAGCTGATCCTTTGCGTTTGAATTTGGAGAACTGTGATGCCTCAATTTGGTAACCAGACAATTACTCAGGGATTGGCTAATCAGCTGGCCAATTTATCGCAATTGACCGCTGATTCCAATGCGGATTCCAGCAAGAAAGCTGATCGAGATCGTGTTGCGGCCACAACGCTGGCTGCGCTCAATGCGCAGATGGGTGACTTGAATGTATCCAGTTCACATTTTGCAAAGGCGATCAAGGATTTGATCATGAGCGGCGATTGGGCCAAGTTGCCACCGCCGCGACAGATGAGCGAACGAACTGGTCTGCTGATGTCGGTGAATGATGCGGTACGCGATGTTCAGAAGACCATCATCGCGGATATCTCATCGATCATGGCTATTCTTTTGGAAATACAGCGAAAGGCTGCAATGGCCAAGGGACAGGAGCGCGTGTTGGAGCGCAGTGCAATGATGTCCAGTGCTCAGGCAGAATTTGCCTCGAAAGAAGCAGCCGCACAGACGCAGCGTGTCAGCGATATGGTGCAGGCTGGGATGCAAATCGCAACAGGTGTTGTCAGCGTGGTGATGTCATCTAAATCGATCAAGGATATAAGTGGAGCAAATGCCAAGACGCTAGAGGGATGGAAAGGTACAGAAAAAATGATGTCCGGAGACGTCGATTTGCTTGAGATAAAAAAGAATCTCGGGGATGTCGGAAAAAGAGTTCCGCAGGCCGAAGCCATTTTGGCGAACCCAAAATCCATTGACGAAGCCAAGAAGAGTGCAAATGCGACTATCGACCAATTCAATGAGCAATCGCATAAAGCTCGTGTTCTCGAAGAAGTGCAGAAATATAAACGTCTTAATGTTGACAGGTTGAATAGCGAAGCTCATGAGATCACGCAAATGACTCGGGCCCGGCAAGACTTGCAACAAGCTGTAGGTGGCGTTCTGAACAAGACGGTCGAAATGGGTGCTGCACAGTTGAAGTTCATCGCATCAATGCAGCAAGTGGAGGCAGACAAACATGCGCTCGCGAAATCTCTTGCACAGTCCGGCGAACAAGCTGCGTTGGATGCATATCAGCAGTTACGTGATTCACTAAAAAGTGCGTTGCAAATGATACAGGCGATCGAGCAGGCCATGTCCAGTTCATTGGCTGCTTTGTCGAAGTCCATATGAATCAGCTTGTCTCTCCCCCCGAACCCCTGCTGCCGCTGGCGCCGAATTTGTACGGTGATGTCGATGGCCTGCAGGAATTGCGTGAAAAGCTGTACGCGCTGCCCAGCATATCTCGCTTTAGCGATGAGCAGATCGAGATCGTGTACGGGATAGGTTACGCGCTTTACCAGCAGGGTAAATTCGACAGCGCGATTGGCTTGTTCCAGGTCTTGATGATGTATCGCCCGCTCGATGCAAGGCTGATGATGGCTTTCGCGCTTTGCTGCAAACGCCTCTGCCGTTTCGAGGCAGCCATTCCCGCCTTCGCAGCAGCGCTGGCCTTGGGGTCCGATGAGCCGGAGGCCGCGGAGGCGGCCATCCATCTGTCCGAATGTCTGGCAGCGATGGGCAAGACTGAGGAATGTCATTCCGTGCTCGAACCTTTGCTGAGACTGACTGGATTGGATGAACGCTTCGACGTTGTCCGGCGCCGTGCCGAGACCTTGCGCGCGATGTTGAATGAGTCACAGGTGAACTGATGGCAGCGGCTGACATGCATTTGCAGGTAGATGTACGCGGTACTGGTGCGGGAGTATCGATGCCTCAGGGTTCCGAGTCAGAGGCACTCGCGCGCCTGCTTTCGATTGATGATATCCGGCTGCTTTCGTCGCTTGGCTTCATGGCCGCGCGCTCCGGTCACGTGGTGCCGTCCATACGCATCTTTGAAGGTCTGGCTGTGCTGCGCACGGACAAGGCATTCCCTTATGTCGGTCTTGCTTTGGCGATGATCTGTGTCGGCGCGTATGGCGATGCGATCAATACATTGCGCGAGCGGGGCATGGTGGCCTGCCCTGACGATCCCGAGATCCTCGCCTATCTTGGCTTGGCCCTGCAACTGGCTGGCCGCACGTCGGAAGCAGCCTTGCTGACTCGGGACCTGCAGGCGCGCGCTGAGCTTCCAATCGCGCTGCAGGAGCTGGTAAAGAGGGTCTCTGGCCTTGCCGGCGGCACGGATTCCGATCGCCCAAGGCCAGCCTCTGTCAGCGCCAGCGCAAGCGTAGCGGGGGATTGAACACGGATGGGATCTCGGCAGCTGCCGAGATTATCTCGATTGAAGGAGGAGGATCATGCAAGAAGCCATTGCAGCGCTCGCACAGTGGGAGCTTGTCCAGGCCGGACCGGCGGCTGCGAACGACCCCCTTCCTGTGGTAACAACTGAGGTCGAGGAGGGCGGGGCGCGTCTGTCTGAATTGCTCGCTGCGCCGACGGAAGGAGCCGGGTACGCGCAGGAGCCGGCGCCGGCTGCACAGGACGCCGGCCCGAGTACGAAAGTCATGGGCGAGGTCATCATGGCAAAGCTCGACGCGATCGGCGCCGAGTACAAGACCAATATGGCCCAGGCCTACAAAGCACTCGAAAAATCACCTCAGCAAATCAGTCTACAGGAGATGCTGAAGCTTCAGCTGGACATGGCTGTTGTCGGACTCGAGATCGAGGTCGTCGGCAAAGGTGTCCAGAAAGCCGTGCAGCATGTCGACACTTTGGCCAAACTCCAATGAAGTATGCCGCCTGCCCCTTGCTGCGGTATCTGGCTGCCAGTCTGGCCGCGCTGCTACTGGTCGCCTGCGGCAGCCGTGTCGAGTTACTTAAAGATGTATCCGAGGCCGAGGCCAACGAGGCACTGGCCGTGTTGCTGCAGGCCGGCATTTCAGCCAGCAAGTTGCCGGGCAAGGAGGGGGTGGTCAGCCTCGATGTCGAGCAATCACAGGTGGCGCGTGCGATCACGATCCTGAATGCCGAGGGCTTGCCGCATGAGCGCTACGCGAAGATGGGCGATGTGTTCCGCAAGGAGGGGCTGATCTCGTCGCCGCTGGAAGAGCGGGCACGCTACTTGTGGGCCTTGTCACAGGAGTTGTCGGCGACCGTGTCGCAGATCGACGGCGTGATCAAGGCCCGCGTGCATGTTGTGCTGCCAGAGCGCAGCAGTGGCGGCGATCCGGCCCTGCCGTCATCGGCTGCAGTCTTCATCAAGCACAAGGCAGGCTACAACCTTGATGACGCCATCCCTCAGGTGAAGCGGCTGGTATCCAACAGTATTCCGGGCCTGTCAGCTGACAAGGTGACGGTCGTGATGCTGGCAGCGAGCCAGAAAACCCCAGAGACAACCGGCAGCCCTGTGCAGTCCGTATTCGGAACTGCGGGTGGCGACGGAAAAGCGTCTTATCCCTACCTCGTCTGGGGTGCTTGCGCCTTCGTATTGCTGGTGCTGTCTGGGCTTGGCTACCTTGCATGGAAACGCTGGGGCAAGCTGCCTGCAAGCGGCAAGACAACTGCACCGTCTGCACCTGCCGGGAGCAATGGATGAACGCAATGATCGACGGCTTCAAGGCGGTACTGAGCCGTTGGCCACGGTTGGCGCCAGCACTATTTGATTTCAATTATCGCGCTGCCAGCTATCTGCATCCGAGCCGTCGGGAGGCACTGCTGCCAGAACTGCCGAAACGGCTGTGGCAAACGGCTCGCGTTCAGGATCGTCTGTCAGCAGAGGTCATGCGACGTTCCGGTATCAACAGCGCACCGTGCTTCGATGCGCCGCATCGTGGGTGGGTAGTGGCCTTGCTGCCAACAGACCGCTTATCCAGGCTGGCTACGCATATCGGCGCATTAGTGGTTGGCGCCAGCGTGCGAACCAGCTTGTCGCGCGAGCAGGTGCTGGAATGGAAGGACAAGCTGGGCGCAGATGCGTACCGCTTCGCGATGACCAGCGCATCCTTGCTCGCGATCGGCAAGCTGCCGGCGCAGATCGATCAGCACCCGACAGACCTCGGCTACGCACTGATGGCTGTCGAGGCATCCAGTATGCCAGCCGGTATGCGCGAGCGCTTCCTGCTGAAGCTGCCACAAGATCTGACCAGCACGGAAGTCGACGAAGACACTGCGCGGCGCCTGATACAGACTGCAGTCAATGTCATCGAGGGGGAATGGTGTTCATCCATCGCGCCGATCAGGAATTGAGCCGACCCGAGGCCCAAGGCAAGGTGATCAAGGCTCAGGACTTCTGGACTTATCGCAAGGCTCGTCAGGCCATGGCCGAGGGTGTCGCACGTCGTGACAAGATCATTGGTGCTGCGTTGTCAGCTTTCGAGGCAGAGCAGCAGCGCGGCTATCGCGAGGGCCGTGAAGCAGCAAGACTGGAGCAGACGGCGAACATGATCGAAATCATTGGGCAAACCGTCGATTATTTTGCGAAGGTTGAGGCGCAGATGGTCGATCTGGTGATGGATGCTGTGCGGAGAATCGCAAATGATTTCGATGACCGAGAGAAGGTGATCAAGGTCGTACGAAATTCGTTGGCGCTTGTCCGCAACCAGAAGCACATCACGGTCAAGGTAAATCCGTCACGCCTGGATGAACTGAGGGCGAATACGCGAAGCCTTGAGGATGCCTATCCAGGCATCGAGAACATTGAAGTCATGGCTGATCCCGGCATTGCTGAGGATGCCTGTGTAATTGAATCGGACATTGGTCAAGTTGAAGCGAGTATGTCCGGACAGATAGAAGCACTGCGAACGACCTTCGAGCGTGTGTTCGGATCCGGACGCAGCACGATCAGGAATGCTGCCGACAGCCTCGACAACAGAGATACGCTTTCTCTGACTATCGGTCAGGTGCCTGATGGTGGAACCCAGCAACGCATCACGATACCTACGTCCCAACTCTCTGGAGCGTGAACATGATGCAACCATCCTGGCGTGGAAAATTCATCGAGCTGTGCGAGGGCGTGTTTCGCGAATTAGGATTTCCCCCGCCACCGATGCTGCATGAGGAAAGCCTGCCGCTGGCCATGGAGCTTGAGGTCGAACAGACAGCCTTTGAGTTGCTGCACTCACCGAATGCAATGGATTCGCGGATATTGATCGCTTGCCGGCTTGGCGAAGTGCCTCCTTTGATGGGCGCTGCCGGACTGCAGGCGATGCTGAAAGCAAACCTTACGCTGGTGCGCGCGCATGAAGCGGCGTTCGGCGTCACGCCAGATGGTAATGAGATTCTCTGCCTGTATTACGAAGATCTCGATCAGGCGCGGCCAGCCAATTTGCTGGAAAAGATGCGCCGGGTGGCGCCCGACGCACGACATTGGGTGGAACGCTTCGTTGATGAGGCCAAGGTCGTAGACACAACAATTGAATCTATACCCTCGTTGGCGTTGCCTTGAAATCTAGCGCCAAGCCCGAGCCAAATCGAATCCGGAAAGAATCAAAAAGCCATGGTCGACGCCTATCAATGCCGGCAGCAATTCCTGAAGTTAGTGGACGATCTGAGGTCGGCACTCGGCTATGCATTGCGCGACGACCAACCTGAGCCGGGCGAAGAGCTGGCGATGGAAATGATGTACGGAAATTTCGATTTCGCGGTCGTGCACTCGATGAAAAACCAGCCGGGAAGGGTGCTGATCGAATGCCAGTTTGGTGAGATTCCCGACGGCCGCTTTGATGCGATTGTCGAGCGGCTCTTGCAGATGAACGCTGCACTTGCAGAAATCGATGGCTCGGTGTTCTGCCTTGATGCCGACAACAAAAGCCTGATTTACACGTTGTCGCAAGCGCTGGAAGAATTGGACGGAACCCGCTTGTTGTCAAAGATGACAGAGATTGTCTGGCACGGACGCCGCTGGCTGGAGACTCGGTTTCTTCCGCAAGAATCACAAGAGCAGGCAGAGCGCCTCGATCCCCTTCAACTAGCCTGATTATTCGCACTTCATCTTCAAAGGGTTATCTTATGTCCTTGCCTCCAATTTCTCCGACCGGTTCCACGGCGGATGTCGCTAATTTATCGCCATTAAACCCGATAACGAATAACCCCGGTAAGCCTGGCTCACCTCCACCTGCGTTAGGCCAAAAACAAGTAAAGCAGAAGTCTGGGGAAATACAATACGACTGGGCCATGTCTGTCGACAAGCTAAACGAGGAATTGCGCGCATTGCGTGATGCAACAGCCAAGTTGCTCGCTGACATCACGAAACTGATCGACGAGGATCAAACCAGGACACAATTAAAACCACTGGCGGAAGCATTGTCACTTGCCTGCACTAGCGGTAGCCGAGCATTTACAGATATGACGCATGTTAATCACGTTATCAGCCAGTTAAAAGGCGCCCCGCTACCCAAAGATATTTCCGAAAAATTACACAATTATATCGACGAATTTTATAGTTCAATTCGCAAAGACCAGCCAGCGCCCGACAATAGGTTAGGGAAGTTACTCAAAGTCCCGAAATCAAACTCAAAAAATAATAAAGATAAATCTACCAAATCGACCAATAACAGCGACCGTGAATCATCTCTCGTGAGTTCCTCGTCGGACAGTAAGCGGGAAAAGATTTCTGAGCAATCCGGAAAAAAAAGTTCTCGCTCCGCAGAGGGATCTGATCGCGAATTGGATGATGCAGGCGAGGGCGAGAGCGAAGACCTCAACTCGCGTAATGACAACAGAGAAAGCTCAAATATCGTGAGTTACGCGTCAGAGAGCAAAAAGTCAGAATATTCTAATAATGAAACCATTGATAAATCAATTATCGTGAGTGACGAGTCGGAAGGCGAAAAGTCAAAAAATTCTAAAACGGTGTCTGGCGCGAGTTCTAGCTCCATAGTGGAATTTAGTCGTACAAATGCAGATAGTACATCTGAGGTGGGGAGCGGAAGCGCCGAATCGATTGATAACAGCGGAACTAAATCAGATCCCCTTGTTGAATCGTCGGAAAGCAAATCTGAATGAGATTCCTTTGTTTAACCGTTGAAAAGCGAAAAGAAAGAAAATCCTAAATCGGCGTCTGGCGAAAGTTCTCGCTGCGAAGAGGAAGCTAGTCGAACAGAGGCAAATGATGCAGCCGAGGCGTAGAGCGTAATCAACATTGATGCGGACGATAGTAATGATGATGTTTTATAAAGGCAGAGGAAAAGCGAAGATAGCGTGATGATTCCCGATGAATTTTCGGCTTATCGAAAGCGTTCCAAAAGCGCTTTCAGTCCGCCTAGTGCTTCCTCTAATGAACTCCCGGAAAACGCCCGCTCCGGGATCCGCATGGCCAGCAAGAGTTCCCGCTGGTTGATTCCAGCCTGCACTTGCCAGAGATTTGGTTGCCGAAAGTCTGCGAGGCGCAAGGCCCTCTGGAAGGCTTGCGCATTCAGATAGGCGAGTGGACAAGACCGGTAAACCACGATCTCGCTGCTGCCCTCTGCATTCACCTGCAGCAAGCCGAATCCGGTGCCGTCTTGCAGCGCCATGCGCAGCCGGCCGTTATCGTCCAGGGCCAGTCCCGGCAGGCCAATCCGCCTGCCGAAGTCATCGATGATCTGTGCCATCCAGTCCACGAGCTTTCCTCAGGGTTGATCGTTGGGCGGTATTAAGTCGAGCGCCGCTTCTTCGCGCCTGATCGTCGCGTCGATGGCTGTCTGCAGCGCATCCAGCAATGCGCTGCGTGCAGCTTCCTCCTCAAACACCTTGAAAGGCAATTCTCTGACCACCTGCATCAGACCGGTCAGGAAAAAAATCATGGGTCCGCCATCCGGGATGTTGAAATCTTTAGCCATCCGCTCAAAATGCGTCGGCGAGATCCATCCGCCGGAAATGGTTTTCAGCAGCGCCAGCAGCAGCGCCTGTTCATCAAGTTGGCGCTCAGGCAGGGACACCGAAGAGTCTCTTCATCGATGTGACGAGATTGCCCATTTTTTCGAGCAAGGTCGCTGAGATGTGGATATGCGCCAGTTCGGTCAACAAGGCTTCGAGCTTGACCTTATCGATCGAGCGTTGGTCGGCTCCCAGCCCGAGCTCATTGGCCAGCGTTTTCTTCATCAACGGGATGACCTGTTGGCTCAGCTCCCGAGGAGGATGGCGGGTCACCAGCTTCTCGAGGGTGCGTGCGAAGCTGGCGCGATCGTCATGCACCAGCTCCGCGTAGCTCTCGGCGAGGTTGGCCGTGGCCTGGTCGCCGGCATTGCGCAGCGCATGATCGATCGCGCGTAAATGGCTGCCATGCTGCCGCAGCAGCTCTTGCAGCTCATCGTTGACAGCTTCGAGCAGCTCTTCGCGTGTACGGGCGTCCGGGTCTGGCAGCTTTTGCGCATCTCTGAGCTTGCGCTTGAGCTGCTCCGGCTGGAAGCGCAGTGTCTTCATCATGCCGCCAAGTTGTTCTTGTTCCTCCGGCATGCCATCGACATCGGCCAGCAGTGCTTGCATCGCCTTGTCGTCGTCGCCGGACTCGCGCAGTCGCTCTGCCAGCTCTGATAGCTTGCCCACGCCTTCAGGCAGTGGTGTCAGCTTCGCGACAAAATCATCATCGCCGCCGCGCAGCGCATCGGCCAGCTTTTGCAACGCGACGAAATGATTGGCCAATTCAGAGGGGTTTGCCTCACGCTTCGGCTTTGCCTCCTTGCCGAGCATGCCTTGCAGGTAGGATTGTGCGAGCCGGGCACTGGTCTTGTTGCTGCCGAACGCCTGCACGAAGCGTGCGGCTGCATGGATGTCCAGGCCGCTGCTGCGTGAGCCGAGCGCCAGCTTGCGTTCGCTTAGAGTCTTACGATCGATTGAGCCATCAATGCCCGTCTCGCGCTTGAAGCGATCGATCAGTATCTGGTCATCGACATCAACTGCAGCTGATAGAACTTGTACTGCCATGCCATTGATGCGTCCCATGCGGCCAGTTTCGGCTACCGATCCGGTGGTGTGGATCGTACCAAATCCCTGCTGGATATGAATGTTCTGAACCATGGCTGCGGCGGAGGCGAGTTGCTTGGGCTTAATTCTTCCAATAAAAGAGCAACAAATCGGTTGCCGTTTGCATTGGGTCACCCTGCTAACTGTCTTGTTCCCAATACACATTTCATCAGGGAACCTTGAAATGATTGAGGTTACCGATGGGGGAAGACCAAAACTCCCACCTTTGAAAAGAACCGCCTATGGAAGACGATGAGTTCCTGAAGAAATCGGAGAAAGCCATCCGCGAATCGCTGAAGGTGGTTGCTCAGGCCGAGAAGGCCCTGCTAAGAACCGAGGCGTTTTTTCGCGAAAAAAGCATCAGCCCGGAGCAGATGAAGGACTACTTGCGGCGCAAGGGCAATCCTGGGATACAGCGGGAAATCGACATGATGGTGGAGCAGACGATGAAGCAGGTGATGGAAGAGGCGGATCAGGCAGTGCGTGCTGCGCAGCAGGCGCCAGTGGCTCCCCCGTCGAAGCGGCGCATCCGCAATCTGATCTGACTGGCAGGAGAGTGACCATGACTGATGCAGTGTCCAACTCGGTACAAGCAACGATCCCGTCGTTTCTTGTGGGTAGCCCCGAGGATGCGATCCATGTGATGGACGCGGTACAGGTAACGGTCACCGATACCATTCGCAGCGCAATTCAGCAGAAGGTCTCGGCCATTTCCCGTCTGCTGACAACATTGGATAAAACCAGCAAGACCTGTGCCGCTCTGTACAGCGGCCTGACATCGACCAACACGGCGGTGACTGTCGCCAGCCTCGAGAGTACGCCGAGGACGGCCACCGATTTGCAGGCACTGTTTCACGCTGATGGACCCATGATGGGGGCAAACCTTCAGGAGGCGGATGATAACTATGATTTTCTGACCAGCCTCGGGCTCACGGTCGATGCGCCGGTGATCACGCCTGTTCTGGTCAGGGTCGACAATATGGACGGCACTACGCCGACCAAGTCCTTCGCTTGGTACGGGCAAGCGCAATTGGCCGAGGTCAAGAAGCTGACCGATACGGTCGTATCGCCTTATCCTGGCAGCACGACGTATGTGAAGACGGTTACCAATGGCAGCGGCACCATCACGCAGACCATCAGCTATACCAGCTTTGACAGCTATGCGAATCGAAGGGTGACAGCGGCTGCATCGTTCATTTACTTTTTTGCGATGATCAACCTCGCCGTGGCGATACAGCTGCAGCTCGTCGAAGAACTTGCCAAGGCCGCCAAGCAGGCTGACAAGCTGGAGGACATGGTCAAAGACAATCGCAATACGATCAAAGATGAAGATACGGCCTTGAGTCAGCGTCGCACCGCACGTGATGAGCAGCTGGCCGAGACCTTGCGCCAGCTGCGTGTGCTGAAGGCCGAGCGCGAGGAATTACGCGCCCGTGCGCGCAGCAAGGCTGCCGATATAGGTATGGCAGGTGGTGAGCCGGGCATGAACGAAGTCTATGGGTTGGGCAATGGCTTGCATATCGGGCGTTCCATGGCCGAAGTAGTAGATGCTATCCGTTCAGGCAGGCCTTTCCGGATTGGCGCAGAGCTGCGCAATGGCAGGGAGAGCGAGGGCGATGCCCGAGGCGTCTATTTCCAGCTTCGGAATGCTGAAGTTCGCTGGCAGCTGAAGCCATAGGTATGGACCCCTTGGTGTTCGAACTTATCCCAGAAAATTGCAAATACGAACCAGCCTGAAGAGGACAGTATGGCCGAGTATCAGATCATGACGAATTACGCGGAGAATAATCTGGATCCGCCTTGGATTCTCAAAGATACAAACCTGATCGATATGGCGGTTGGCAAGCTCGCGTCGCTCGGATCTGATCAGGGCCTTCAGTTGCGCGCTCAAACTTCAGTGCTGCAGCAGCAAGCGAGGGATATCGAGACCCTGCGCGATTTGATGACGAAATTTACCGACGCCAACTTCGTACGCTTCAGCATCGACACAAAGACCCGGACCTACAAGGTTGAGGCACCATGGGAGATTTCGGCTCTTGCAGATTCGTTTCCACTTCGTTCAATCGCAAACGCTCCGAGTGAAACGATTCAGAAACTGATCGATTTTTACAAGGGGATTAATGAAGAACTTGCCGATGTCGGTTCCGCAAGCCGCCTTGCCGAGACTCACTATCGGATCGCTTTCAGCCACGTAGGTTCTGCTGCAATACAGACTGACTTGGTCACCAAAGACAATCTAAAGATTCTTAACCCGACAACAGGCGAGGCCATGTACAGGGATTCGTATGGTTCTTGGGTTGATATCAAGCTGATTTCGAAGGAACCGTTTGCTGTACCTATCAATTCTGCTGAATATCAGAGCTGGTTGCAGATGGCGGCCGAGAAGCGCGCAGAAGCGATCAATCAGCTATTAGGTCAGTATCAATTGTCTCCAGTCAGCGGCGATACTATTTTATGGAAATATGCTCCGGGCACAGGAATTGACTCTACTTTTCTCGGGAATATCCCGGTTGTCAGCAGTAACCGCGAAGCCGAAACCGAGGTGGGGCGAGTGGTGCAGTACACGGATCCTACTGACACTACCGCCACACCCAAGTATTACGTGATTAGCACTCCATTTTCATTGGTCCCGTTTAAAGTGGCGACTTACTATGAGGTTGTGCCTGTGACACCGCTTGCGAAGCCATTGATTGTCTCGCCAACGTCCGACACGCTGCGCGACCTTCGAAGTCGATTCAGCGAGGCCAGTCTGCAGATCTCGCAGCGCAACGCATCACAGCAACTGCTCGTCAACAGTCTGCTGATCAGCTACAACTATCACTTCGATGCGGCGGCGAACGTGCTAAAGGCTTTCAATGATTTGCGAAGTCGCCTTGCCGGCAATATCTAGCGCCATCGTTCAATCAATGTTTCACCACACCGTCATTCAGGAAGATCCAAACTGAAAAGACACCATAGCGCCGCAAGTCTATCCATGACGCTTCATCACTTCAATTACATCACTGACATGCTGCAGACTGCGCTGGCACAGGCGCAAGTCGCGCGCATCCGCGGCAGGGTAGTTGAAGTGACGGGTACCATCATCCGTGCAGTCATCCCTTCGGTAAAGATAGGCGAAATCTGTGTATTGCACAGTCCCGGCGATGAATTCGACATGAAGGCCGAGGTGGTTGGCTTTGCGCAGGGCTCGGCCTTGCTGATGCCGATGGGTGATATGCAAGGCATCTCGGGCGATACCGAAGTGATTCCGACCGGACATGTGCACATGGTTCCGGTCGGAAATTGCTTGCTAGGCCGTGTGCTTGACGGCATGGGCGATCCTATCGATGTGGCGACACATGGCCCTTTGCATGTGAACCGATATTACCCGGTGCTGACCGGGGCGCCCGATCCGCTGCGGCGACGCATCATCAAGCACCCGTTGTCGCTGGGCATACGCGCACTCGATGGCTTGCTGACCTGCGGCGAAGGGCAGCGCATGGGCGTGTTTGCAGCCGCAGGCGGCGGCAAGTCAACGCTGATGGCTATGCTGGTCAAGGGGGCGGATGTCGATGTGACGGTAGTTGCACTGATCGGCGAACGGGGCCGTGAAGTTCGCGAATTTCTCGAGCATGAACTTGGCGAAGAGGGACGGCGCAAGGCGGTGATCGTTTGCGCGACTTCCGACAAGTCGTCGATGGAGCGCTCCAAGGCAGCCTATGTGGCGACAGCGATTGCCGAGTATTTTCGTGATCAGGGCAAGCGGGTGCTGTTTCTAATGGATTCGGTCACGCGCTTTGCTCGAGCGCAGCGCGAGATCGGTCTGGCCGCCGGCGAGCCGCCGACCCGGCGCGGCTTTCCGCCCAGTGTGTTCGCGACCTTGCCGCGTCTGATGGAGCGGGTGGGCATGGGTCACAAGGGCTCGATCACGGCGCTATACACGGTGCTGGTCGAAGGCGATGACATGACCGAGCCGATCGCCGACGAGACGCGCTCCATCCTCGACGGCCACATCATCCTGTCACGCAAACTGGCATCGGCTAACCACTATCCGGCGATCGATGTGCTGGCCTCGGTGTCGCGTGTGATGAACATGGTCGTCACGCCCGAGCACAAGAAATCGGCAGGCCGGCTACGTGAGCTGATGGCCAAGTACCAGGAAGTCGAGTTGCTGGTGAAGATAGGCGAGTACAAGCGCGGTGCGGATGCGGTCGCTGATCAGGCGATCGGCCGTATCGATAGTATTCGGAGCTTCCTGCGCCAGGGTACCGATGAACATGTGGGCTTCGACGATACGCTGGCGCAAATGAACGCTGCGATTTCCTGATCCACCAGAGACTCCTGATCCTCCCCGGCTTCCCGCCCTCTCGGCCTGCAATCACGGTCTGCGCCAGCCTGATCAATCAACCGCATCTGCTCGTTCTGCATTGGCGATCGGTTCTTGCCGACCGTCCGGTTCGGCACTCCGTCAATCCGTATTCCGTCCGTACCGCCACCCATATCGCTGCTCGTATTGCCGCCTGTTTTGAAGCGAAATCAGCGTTACTTTTCCCTCTGAGAAACAAGGAACCGCGCCGGATATGCCGTTACAAAACGACAAGATGTATCGGTTTGGCAACTAAATGGTGCATCAAAACTTTGATTTGCCAAGTGACTAAGTGTTCGATGAGAGCGCGAAATGGATGTTTTAAGCGACTTGCTGAAGATCAAGATTTTTAGGGAAGAGCAAGCCGAGCGCGCATTGGCAAAGGCGCGTGCCCTGCTGCGCGCCGCAGAAGAAGCAGTGGAGCACGCGAAAAAGGTCTTACGCGAGTTTCGCGAAGAAAGCCGGCAGCGCGAGAAGGCGTTATTTGCCGATCTGTGCGCTCGCATCGTGCTGCTGAAAGACATACAGCAGGTGCAGATCGACATACAGCTGATGAAAGAGCGGATTGACGAACTGGATCAGGAACTGGTGCAGGCCAAGGAAAAGCTGGAGGCGGCCGTCGCACATGAGCGGGGCGCGCGCGAAGCGCACCAGTTCGCCGCACGCATGCGTGAAAAATTCAGCGAGATGCTGCGCACCGTGAACGAAGAGCGCGACTTCGAACTGTCACGGCGCGAAGAACTGGAAGTGGAGGAGGCTGCCGAGATCCGTTATGTCTTGTCGCGCGCGGGACGCGAGCCCGCCGTCGATCCGAGGGAACCGGCATGAGCGGTCGGCGCATCCCGGTCGATCTCGGGCCGCTGACATTGCACGTGATGGACGACGGCAAATCTTGCGCATCAGCCAACGAGGCTAGCACCGATGACGTGCTGAGGCTGAGGGCGGTGATGCGCGGTAGCGCGGGCTCATCGCAGGATTTTGGTCACGACCATGGGGTCGCAGGCGATGACGGCGAGCAAGCAGTCAGCGCAGCGACAGGTCGTGCATCGTGCATTGCCGTTCCGGACATCTGCGGTATGGCTACGCTGGATGACGCCAATGTCAAGCTGCTGGCTTCTGAGCTGACGGCCGCACTGCGGTCACGGTCGGCGCTGCCGGCCGGTGCTTCCTCAGCCGTCAGGCTTGCGTTGCGGCCGCTGGTCTTGCGCGACGCGGAGCTGGGCGTCGAGGACTGCGATGGAGAGTTGGCGTTCGCGCTGTGGGTTGGCAATGCCGATGACGTTCACTGGCTAGTGTTGCAGCTGCCGCGGCTCGCAGCGACCCTCGGTGAACGCCTGTGTCGACGGCTGCGGGTGCGCGTGTTCGACGCACCGCACACGTCTCGGCTACTGGCCGAGCAGGTATGGCCAATGGAGAGAGACGCGTGAGCGTACCGCTGAATTTTCGGCGCATGAGCCGTACCACGGCAGCCAGCCTGCGCCAGGTCGCGCGGCACCGGGTTTCTTTGCCTTTTGTATGGCTGGATGGCGAGTGGCAGGTGCATTTTCGGCCGCTTGAGACCGAACGATCAGATCTCGTGAACCTTGATATCGACTGGGGCGGCACTGACGTACTGGCACGGGTCGATGCCGAATGGCTGACGCAGGTAGGCCGCCAGGTACTGGGCGTGGACGAACTACGCGAATTGCCTGCCGAACTGCAGCCCATGGTCATCGAAGCGGCCTTCGAAGGATTGGCCGGGCTGGTCGAGCACGCGACCCGCAAACGTTTCAGCCTGCGTGACGGTCCTGCGATATCTGCTGCGAGCGCGGCTGGCCGGCACGGCGTCGGATTCACTTTGGACGATGGTGAGGCTTCGGCCAGCGGCGAGCTCTGGTTCGATGATGCGGGGCTCGGTTATCTCGCGAGCGCCGTACGCCAGTTGCAATCGTCGGATGCCGGGCAGGACTGGGGTGCGCTGCCGGTACCGGTGCACTTTTGCGCGGGCTGGACGGACTTGCCGTTGTCGAGCTTGCGCGCACTGAAGCGTCGCGACGTCGTGCTGCTCGATGAGTGCTGGGTCGGCGGAGAGCTCGATCGCATCGTTGTCAAGCTCGGCAGCTTGGGCGCATCTGCCTCGATCAATGGACGTCACATCACGTTATTGGAGGAGCCGGGAGAGATCATGGATGAACTCGATGAGCAGGACGGGGACGAAGGCGCGGGCTTCGGTGATCTGCCGGTACGTCTGCACTTCGATCTGGGCGAGCGCAAGCTGACGCTGGCCGAGCTGATGGTGATCGGTCCCGGTCACGTGTTCGACCTTGGCCGTGAGCTGAGGCGAGCGGTCATCATCCGCGCCAACGGCAAGGCCATCGGGGAGGGCGAGCTGGTGGATGTCGATGGCCAGATCGGAGTATCTGTGCTGAACCTGGCGCCGCCGGGACGCGAGTAGGCCGTCGCTGCACGCTGCCAGACGATCAAACGAACGACTTGACGATCAGGGGAACGGGACATGCGCAGCATCGATCCGGTAGCACTGGCCTTTGCACTCGGCCTGTTCGCGCTGCTGCCGCTCATTCTCGTGACGACCACGTCGTTCCTGAAGATCGCCGTCGTGCTGTCGCTGGTGCGCAATGCGCTGGGCGTGCAGCAGGCGCCGCCGAACATGGCGATCTATGCGCTGGCCATCCTGCTGGCTGCCTATGTCATGGCACCGATAGGCTACCGCATCGCCGAAGTCGTGGCCGATGAAAAGGACCCGACCATGTCGGTGAAATCGATGCTGAGTGTGGCGCGCAAGAGTGCCGAGCCCCTGCGTGAATTCCTTGTCGTCAACAGCAAGCCCGAGCAGCGACAGTTCTTTCTAGGCACCGCAAAGAAGCTTTGGCCACCCGATATTGTTGAAGATGCGCGCGAGTCAGACATCCTGATCGTGGCGCCGGCCTTCGTCGTTTCCGAGCTGACCGCAGCTTTCGAGATCGGCTTCCTGTTGTTCCTGCCTTTCGTCGTCATCGACCTGGTGATATCCAACATCCTGATGGCGATGGGGATGATGATGGTGTCGCCGATCACGATCTCGTTGCCGCTGAAGCTGTTTCTGTTCGTGATGGTGGACGGCTGGTCCAAGCTGATCCACGGTCTGGTTCAGACCTATATACGGTGAACTGATGGAACTCTCCGATCTCGTCACTTATGTGGTCCAGGCATTGCTGCTGGTACTGATACTGTCGCTACCGCCCATTGTCGTTGCGTCGGTTGTCGGCATCCTGTTCAGCCTGATACAGGCGCTGACGCAGATACAGGAACAGACGCTGTCCTTCGGCGTCAAGCTAATCGCCGTCGGCCTGACGCTATATCTGACCGCACGCTGGATAGGCGGTGAAATCTTCAATTACACCGTCCTGATTTTCGAGAAATTCCCGGAGCTGGTGCGCTGACATGGAAACCATGCTGCTCACCTATCCGTCGCAATGGATGGCCGCTGTGTTCTATGCGATGCCGCGTATGTTGGCGATGTTCTCCGTGCTGCCGATGTTCAATCGTCAGGCCTTACCAAGTCTGCTGCGCATTGGCACCGCGTTCGCGTTCTCGATCTTCATTGTTCCTTCACTGGTCGATCCTGCGCAGACGACGACTATGCATGGAACGCGCTTGCTTGCACTGATGTTGAAGGAGGCGGCGATCGGGTTTTTCCTGGGTTTCCTGATCGCGCTGCCGCTGTGGGCGATGGACATCATGGGTGCCTATATCGACAACCAGCGCGGCGCGAGCATTGCAGCCACCATCAATCCCCTGACCGGGCATGACACCTCCCCGCTGGGTGAATTATTCAGCCAGGCGGCCCTTGTCTATTTGCTGATGACGGGAGGTCTGATGCTGGTGCTGCAGCTGGTCTATGCCAGTTACGAGGCATGGCCGGTATATCAGATGCTGCCGCGCTTCTCCGACCAGATGGCGACAGTGCTGCTGGGACTGATGGATAGGCTGATGTGGCTGGCGGTGCTATTGAGCGCGCCGGTGATCTTCTCGATGTTCCTCGCCGAGGTCGGGCTGGGCATCGTCAGCCGTTTTGTGCCACAGCTGCAGGTGTTCTTTCTTGCGATGCCGGTCAAGAGCGCGATCGCGATCTTTGTGTTTACCGTCTATGCCGGCACCTTGTTTGGCTATCTGGGCGAGGAATACATTGATTTTGTGCGGCACTCTATCGAAACGATGCGATCGCTTTTTGCTCGGGAGGCGCAATGAGCAGCGAGAAGACCGAGCAGCCTACCGAGCACAAGATTCGCAAGGCTCGCGAAGAGGGCCAGGTTGCCAAAAGCAAGGACTTCACCCAGGCGCTATTGGTCGGTGCCTTGTTCACCTACATGCTCGGCAATGCCGGGGGCTTGTTACGTGACATGGTCGAGATCATGCAGTTCCCCGCGCAGCTTTACGGACTGGAGTTCCGCGATGCGGTGCGGATCGAGATCGACCAGATGCTGCTGATGACCGTTAAGCTGCTCGCCCCTTTCATCATCCTCGTGATCCTGATCGGTATTTTTGGCGAAGTCATGCAGACTGGCGCGCTGCTGGCGTTCAAGGCGCTGATTCCGAAGGGTGAGCGGCTGGACCCGGCAAGCAACCTGAAGCAGATATTCTCGATGAAAAACTTCGTCGAATTCATTAAGTCCATCCTGAAGGTGATTTTTCTGAGCATCCTGATCGCGATGGTGATCAAGGATTCGCTGCAGTCATTGATCCTGATCCCGTCCAAGGGGCTGGTCAGTGCTGGTGTGGCCGTCGCCGACATGCTGCGCACGCTGGTGATTTATTCGTTCATCGCTTTCGGTGCGATCTCTCTGGCAGACCTCGTCTTCCAGCGTTACCAGCACCGCAAGCAGCTGATGATGTCGATGGACGAGATCAAGCAGGAGTACAAGCAGCTCGAGGGCGATCCGCACATGAAGAGCCATCGCAAGGGCTTGCAGAAAGAAATCGCGATGGGCGAGATGGTACTGAAGACCCGCAAATCATCAGTGGTCGTCACCAACCCCACCCATCTTGCTGTTGCGCTGTACTACGAAGAGGAAGTCACGCCGCTGCCCGTCGTGCTTGCCAAGGGCAAGGACCAGGTCGCCTGGCAGATGGTACGCATTGCACGCGAATGCGGGATACCGGTGCTGCAGAACATCCAGCTCGCGCGGGAGCTGACCGCATCCGCAAAGATCGACCAGTACATACCGTCGGACCTGATCGAGCCCATCGCCGAGCTGCTGATTGCACTGCGCAAGCTCGCCGGCGAATCGCCAAGGGGAGTCAGCTGATGCTGGACCGTCTGCACACCGGCCTGTCCGGATTTCTTGAGCGGCAGCAGCAGACGCCGCCAAAGGAGCGCATTGATGGCGCCGTCGTGGTCACGCTGGATGATCGCTATCGGGTCTATTGCCGGCCCGCACCGCATGGCGACCTGGTGCTGGAGAGCCGGTTGCTCGGACTGCCGACGCGACCGGGCGAGGCGGACGAGCTGATACAGCGCTGCCTGTTCGCGTCATGGGCCAGGATGTCCGAGCATTCGGATGTGCCGGTGCTTTCGGAGGATGAGTCACAGATCCTGTTGCAGCGTCGAATACCTGCTGATGCATCGACCGATGAATTCGAGTCCGCTCTTGAAGGGTTCACACATGCGCTTGCCGACTGGCGACGGATCTTCCGTGTGCTGTGACGATCACTGGGTGCGCCTTATAAGTCGCGGATCCGGCGCAGTAGTGCAGGGGAGGAGGAAAACAATGCGAACGACAAGCATCCTCACACAGTGTCGGCCATGGCTGTTCGTCTGGCTGTGCTGGATCTGTGCCGAGCTGCCGGCTGCGGCAGCGCCCGTGCCGTGGCCGGACGCCAGCTTTACCTACATCGCCGACAAACAGGAGTTGCCGGAAGTGCTGGCCTCGTTTTGCCGTAACTTCGGCATCGAGTTGCAGGCTTCCCAGGCGGTGATGACGCGCTCTGACAGGGTGAATGGCAAGTACACCAGCGCCAGTCCGACCGAATTCCTGAATCAGTTATCGTCAGCCTACGGGCTGCAATGGTTTTACTATGGCGGCACGTTGTACGTCAGCCGCAACTTCGAAACCGCGACGCGTTCAATCGCACCTGCTGGCATCAGCTTGCCCGAATTCCGCAAGGCCCTGACCGACCTTGGCATCGTCGAACCGAAATTTGGCTGGGGCGAATTACCGGAGCGCGGGGTTGCGATGGTGTCGGGACCGCCGTCGTATGTGGATCTCGTGGCCTGGGCGGTCGCCACGCTGCCCTTGCCTCAGCCGCAGCAGCAGATGCGCGTGTTCCGGCTCAAGCATGCGGCCGTCAATGATCGCGTGATTTCCTACCGCGATCAGCAGATCACCACGGCCGGGGTGGCAACCATCCTGCGCAATCTCGTCACCGGCTTGGGTGGCACCGGTGGTACCAGCCTCGCCAACTTGCCCCAGCTGACGAATCTGGTGACGCCGTTGCGCAATGCACAGGTGCTGTCCGAGTCCGTCGATGACAAAGGCACAGGGCCGGGACAGGCCCAACTTTCACCGCCGGTCAGCAAGGAGAGCCCGGAACAGGCGCGCACACGTAATGCCAATGTCCTCGTGCGTCCAGTGATCCAGGCCGATTCCCGGCTCAATGCCATTGTCGTCAAGGACCTGCCGCAGCATATGCCCGCCTATGAGGAGCTGATCAAGCTGCTGGACGTGCCGACCAAGCTGATCGAGATCGAAGCGGTGATTGTCGACGTCAATTCCAGCAGCATCGCCGAGCTGGGGATCGACTGGGGCGCCCGGGCCGGTAATGTGGCCGGCGGCTTCGGCACGCCCGCAGTTACGCCTGACCGGATGACGGGTACGGTCGTGATCGGCGAGAACGTGAGCCCGACCACCGTGATACCGAATGCGGGCAATTTTCTGATGTCGCGCGTGCGCATCCTCGAAGGCAAGGGCAATGCGCGCATCGTGTCGCGGCCGTCGGTACTTACCGTCGATAATCTGGGTGCGCTGATTGACCTGTCGGACACCTTCTATATCCAGTCCATCGGCGAGAGGGTGGCCAATGTGGTGCCGATCACTGTCGGCACCACGCTGAGGGTGACGCCCCATATCGTCGAAACGGACAAGGGAGAATCGGTGCACCTGATCGTCGACATCGAGGATGGCTCGATACAGGAAACCGACAACCAGCAGTCACTGCCGCGTATCCGCAAGAGCACGATCGGCACGCAGGCAGTGATGGGGGAGAAGGAAAGCTTGCTGATCGGGGGCTTCAATGCCGAATCCGACATCAAGCAAATCGAGCAGGTACCCTGGCTGGGCAATATCCCGGTGATCGGGATCTTTTTCAAGAAGAAGTCATCGCGCCTGGAGAAGCGTGAGCGCCTGTTCATGATCACGCCCAAGATCATCTCTGCGAGCGTGCTGCCAGCGAGGGCCGCACCGTAGCCACTGCCATGTCTGCACAACACGCATATCTGCAGCCCGGTGCGTCGGGCACCATGAAGTCCAGCACCGCTGCTGACGAAACCCCGCCAGTAGGTTGCGGTCTAGCCGCATGGCCGCTAGCAGGGTTCGGACCAGCTGTTGCAGCGGCGATCGCCGAGCTCTGCATGCGCTACCGGCAGGATGGGCTCGCACATGCCGATGTCAATGCGTCCCGTGCGATCGATGTGATTGACCTCGCCCCCGGCAATGGCTTTAGTGGCCACTTACTGATCCGCGCGCTGCAAGCGGCGACTCGCGGTGCTGGGATGATGAACATGACGGGGGCAACGAGCAGCTTCGGTTTTCGTTATCTGCCCGTGGTGGCTGATCCGGCATGGGTGCAGCATGCCTGCATGGCAGCGGAAATGTCGGTGTATCGACAAAGCGGCCTGCTGTTACCGCTCGTCGGCGATCCGGCCCAGCCGGATTACTTGCTGGCCAACGACCGACCCTACGAATGCCATAACCCGGTCGTGATCCTTGTGCACGATACCTGGGCTCGCCTGCCGCAGCGCTTGCTGGCGGTTCATTACGGCAAGCTGCTGGAAGCCGACCTTGAGATGATCCGGAAGAATGAGCCCGCGACCAGCGAGCGGCCGGATTGGCGCCCGGTGGAAGCAGCGCTGCACCAAGGCGCTTTCGAACCCGTGTTCGCGCGCTATCTCGACGAATTCAACAGCACGCCGATCTGTTACCCGGAAGGTGCAATTGACGCGTGGCAGCGCTGGCGACGCATCGCGCGCCATGGCTATCTGATGCTGGCCAACAGCAAAGGCAGGACCAGCGAACTGAGCATGCGGCTCCATACTTTTCCGGCGCTGATCTCGGCTTATCGCGAGGATGGGCGGCTGCCGGTCCACTATGGGATGCTTGCGCATAGTGCGCGGGCGCTAGGTGCAGCGACGGTCGAGCAAGACCTGCCTGACGGACAGGCGATGCAGATGATGATGGAGGCCATTGAGCAGGGCAGCGAGCGATTGGTTGCGCTGGCGGCCGGATTCGATCCCGGCATCTTCCAACGGCAGGCGCTGATCTCCGAAGCGCTGCGCTCGGTCGGGGGCCCGAAAAAGCTCGATCATTGGTTGCAGCTGCTCAGCTTGTCTGGCCATGATTCCTTACTGCTCGCCGAGATCGGGCGCGAGCTTGCACTGGGCTTTTCGAAGACAGCAGACTTCGACCGAACCGGGTGGCACAAGGCGCTGGACGACATCTGGTCGAACTTCCTGCCGGAGCTCGCAGGCCATCGGCTGCATGAGAAGCTCGCCAATGCGGCCATGCATTGCGGCCACTGGCGGCTTGCTCGGCAGTCCCTGCAGCGGGGGATGCGATTCCATGGCGAGAGCGCCGCGGACCTTGCCAATCTCGGCTGGTGCGAGATGCGTACCGGCCAGATGGTCGAGGGTCTGGCGCTGGTTCAGCGCGCACTCGCGCTGGATCCCGATCATCCGATCGCGCAGCAGGCGATGGTGCGGATACAGGAGCGGCTTGCGCAACGCGACGATGGTTGGCTACGCGAGCTGCGCGACGCGCATTTGTCGCTGGTCCTGGAGCCTTTGGATCTGAGCCATGCCGATGCATACTTCCTGCAGTACCGAGATCCTCAGATCGCGATCATGACCGGCTTGCCGCAGCTGAACTCGATCGATGAGACCCGGCGATGGATCCAGTCCGGGCCCGACGAGCGCGGTCGCGTCAGCTTCGCGGTGATGCACCGCGATCACGGCTTTGTCGCCTATGTGAACCTGGCCGTGTCCGAGCATGCGGCTTTCTTCTGCTTTTGGACCGGCGTCGATTTCCAGGGCCATGGCTACGCGACGGCAGCCGCGAGGCTGGTGTTCCGTCATGCAGCGGCGATGGGCGTGCCGCTGATGCTGACCTCGGCCTACAAGGACAATCGCCGCTCAATACGGGCACTCGAGCGCTTAGGCTTCCGGCGCATTCCATCGCGGGCCGTGCCGCCGGACCAGGATCGGATTTTCTTCGTTCTGTCCGATCCGCCGCTGGACGATGCCGCTGCACACTGCGAACTGGTCGACTACTACCGGCGCGAAGATCTTCCACTGAAATTTGCAGATGAAGACAAGCTGGTCCACAAAACTGAGCAGACACAGGGCGGAACAGAGAAATGAAATCGATCATCACCGCGACACCTGGCATCTTTCCTGCCAGCGGGTTTGTCTCTGATAGCCGGCATACGGCAGAAGATGATGCAAGACTGAGGCGCGAGGCCGAACGGGTCAGGCAGCAGCAGATGCAGCGAGAGCGGAGGAAGCATGCCGAAGCAGAGGGCCGCCTCGCTCATGCGATGGCGCGAGCAGCGGCACGGAGCGCACCATTGTCTGAAGCGGCGCGGAGCGCACAATTGTCTAAAGCGGCACGGAGCGCACCATTGTCTGAAGCGGCACGGAGCGCACAATTGTCGAGCGCGGCGCAGCAACCGACAGCGATGACGACAGCGCTGGGGATGTTACAGCGCACGGAAACGACTAAGGTCGTCGATGCAGCACTGGCAGAGAACGCACAGACCAGCGTTGAGGCAAACACCGAAGAAGCGCAGGCTACTCTTGAGGCCAGAGGACAGCGCGAGCAGCCTGCCGAATCATCAGACCCGTTCCGGTCGTTGCTGCAGCGGCTGGCACGCGGGCAATCACGCGGATTGCTGCAGGACTGTGCGCCGTTGCTGGAAGCGATCAGGGCACGGCTCGGGGACCGCACGCTGGCTGGACTTGGCGACGGAAGTGAGCGAGAGTCGCTGGCATCCGCCTTCGACTTCCTGCAGGGCTATGCAGACGCTGCGACAGCGCGCGTGCAGGGCGCGGAGAAGATCGCCAGCCTTCTGATCGAGTTGCGTCAGCAATTCGAAGCGCTGTATCCGGACGCGGCTCCAGCGAGCACAGTCGGTGCGGCCCTCGTCAGCCAGCAACTCGATCTCCCGAGCCCGGGAAGTGTGCAGGCGAAAGCACAAGCCCGGCGAACATCGACGCAGCGAACCCCTGTCGATTCGGCGCGCAAGACACGGTCAGGGCTTGGAGAAGATGCTGAGGAGGAGGATGGCAATCCGCTGGCGGCGTCGGCGCTGGCCGTCGCGGCAGGATTGGGTACGGGACACGGGAAGGTGGCGGCCGTAGCTGAGTCCAGCCTCGACAAGGATCAGCGCAAGCGGCGCGAAGATACCTTGGCGCTCGCGACCATACGCTCGATCTGAATCCGGAGTACGCCAGACTTCAGCAGTCTGGCACTGCGGCGGGGCATCAGAACTGCAACCGTATGCCCGCCTGCTCGAAATTCGCGCGTAGCACCGCACGGGCGCGTGACACGCGGCTGCGGACAGTGCCAAGAGGTATATCGAGGATGTCGGCGGCGTCCTGGTAGGAAATCTCATCGACCGCGACCAGCCCCAGTACCTCGCTCATCTCTTCAGGTAAGTCGGAAAACGCTTTTTCTGCCAAAAAGAGTAATTCTTTTTGCACCAGACAATCGCTGGGATCCGGCTCGCAGGATGCAAGGGAAGTCAGGACCTCGTCCGTCTCGAACTTGTGCACGCGATGCGGTGCTCGGCTAAGATAATTGCGAACCATGTTCATTGCAATCCCGAACAGCCAGGTCGATAATTTCGAGTCGCCGCGGAACCGCTCTATCGTGCGTGCCGCCTCTGCGAAGGCTTGCTGGGTGATGTCGGCAGCGTCATCTGGGTGGTCGATGTACTTGATGACGAAGCGATAGAGTCTGCGCTGGTGTTGATCGATCAGGGAGCGGAACAGCTTTTCCTGATCGAGCTGGAAAGGAGGCAGGTCGTCCGGGTTATCGATGACGGAGAGAGTACGTATGGTTGTCCGCGCCTCTTCGTCGGCTACGTGATCGGAAGGCAGAATGGCTTCACCCTGTCGGGCAATCAAATGTGAGCGATCAGCGTCATCGTCGTGGTCGGCTGCTTCAAGCAATGGGTCGGGTTCACCACTGAGATCGATGGCCTCGATGTCATCGTCAATGCCGGTGATTGCATCAGTGCCGTAATCTTCCGTACCGAAGGTTTCATCGTCGATGTTTGTGTCGAAAGTTATATCGCGGGACTCGACGAGTTCGGAATGGGCTGCGATCATGGGCGGGCTCCTTCGCTGCAACGTCACGATGGGTTGATCTGGGAGTCATCCGACGTTGCTCCGATACCGCTGATTGAAGCTTCGGAGTCCGCTTAGCTGTTCACGCCAATCTCGTTGCTTCGAGGAATGTTCCCTCCAAGACGGCATCGAAAAGTTGGCAAACTACCTAATTCGTGGGATTGACAAGCGAAGCGTAGAAGCCATGAATTCGTGCGCAAATGCACATGCGAAAACAATCACATTTAATGCAAAAATGGCATCATGTCTATATTGCAATAAATGGACGATTTGCAGCTATCTTCAGCCTCAGGAAAAGGGCCAAACAGACCAAATGACCGTTGGCTGATGGCAAACCGCTGAACGTGCATCCGCTGTCGCGCTCAAAGTCGTTTGTCTTTGAGAAACTTGCCCGGCCGTATAATGACGGGCGCTGACCTTCTACTTTTTCCCTTATGCACTATTTGTCCACGCGCGGGCATGCGTCCAAGTCCTCGTTTTCCGAAATCCTGCTGGGTGGCTTGGCCCCGGATGGCGGTTTGTATCTTCCGCAGACCTATCCGACCGTCAGTACCGATGAGCTCAATCGCTGGCGACAGCTGAGTTATGCGGCATTGGCTGCCGAGGTACTCAAGAAATTTGCGACCGACATACCCGAGGCAGACATCGCTGCGCTGACGGCCCGCACTTACACCGCCAAGGTCTACCGCAATGCGCGTGCCGGCGACGATACGAGCGTGATCACGCCGCTGCGCACGATTGAAGAAAGTGGCGGCCGCAAGCTGGTGATGCAGGCGCTGTCCAATGGCCCGACGCTGGCCTTCAAGGACATGGCCATGCAGTTGCTTGGCAATCTGTTCGAGTACACGCTGCAAAAGCAGGGCGCTGAACTCAACATCCTCGGTGCGACCTCGGGCGACACCGGCAGCGCGGCCGAGTATGCAATGCGCGGCAAGCGCGGCATACGCGTGTTCATGCTCTCGCCACACCAGAAAATGAGCGCCTTCCAGAGCGCGCAAATGTTCAGCCTGCAGGACCCGAACATTTTCAACATCGCCGTGCGAGGTGTGTTCGACGATTGCCAGGACATGGTCAAGGGCGTCTCCGGCGACCTCGACTTCAAGGCTAGACAAAAAATCGGTACGGTCAACTCGATCAACTGGGCGCGCGTTGTCGCCCAGGTGGTCTACTACTTCCGCGGCTATCTGGCTGCCACCACACACAGCGGGCAAAAAGTCTC
>JACCDH011331065.1_pt1 | contig 35259 bp, 34 predicted proteins | sample 7442481 | NCBI WGS metagenome assembly JACCDH01 (sample SAMN15323433, study PRJNA562643) | freshwater metagenome | isolation source: river surface water | place: USA:Blue River Watershed | collected 2017-08-15
ACTTTTCTATCATAGCTGCTGCGTCGGGTCTCGGTCTCATCCTCGGCCCACTTCTTGGGGGTATACTTTCTGATAATTCCATCTCTTCTTTTTTCAATGTGCTTATACCACTGTATGCCTTGGTCATCCTGGCTCTAGGAAACTTAGTTGTTGTTTTTATTAATTTCTCAGAAACGCTTGAGCGACCCGATAAAAATCGCATGATTAAGTGGAGCAAGCCGCTAACCTACGTCAAAGGGGCCTATCATTCTGTACAAATGAGAAGCATTTTCCTCGTATCGTTCATATTCTCAGTCTCCTTGGCGCTCTTCGTTTCATTTGGACCGGTACTAATTTACGATCGATTTAGTTTGTCGGAATCATCTCTGAGTTATTTCTTAGCTTATTTTGGTTTCTGGATTATCATTACACAAATTCTGTTCGTAGCTCGCTTATCACGTTCTTTGGGTAAGGTAAAAACTCTTCAACTTGGTCTGACCTGCATATTTACTGGTCTCTTGGTCTTATACCTAGCCCCAATTTGGATATGGATGCTTTTAGCTGCACCACTTATTGCGTTTGGAGTTGCTTTGTCATACACCACTATTACTAGTCTGCTAAGCATAGAAACTAGCAAAGAAAAACAAGGGGAGGTTCTTGGCATAAATGCCAGCGTTCAATCATTAGCATTTGCACTCCCTGGTACAATTTCTGGACTAATTGCTACTCAGTTAACAATATCTGCTCCAATAATTCTAGCTGGAATTATAGTCTTGTGTGGCATTTACGTCACAGTTAAATCAAAGCCATTTAGATACTTAAATTAAGTGTTCCAAATATAGATGTATCATTACTGGACTTAGAAAAGGTGTCTTAATTTTGGGGTACTTTCCATCAACAGATGTTGTATCCTGAAAGAAATGAATATCACTGGGCTGTACCTCGTAGATGGGACTTTCGTAACTTACAAAATCTGGTAAAGGTTTCTTATTATGAAAAAAACCAACTATCAAAATTAATCCCAAAAACAAAAGTAGCGTTTTCTTTAACATGTTTACATTATAACTTGTCTGATAGTGAAACTTCCTTGCTTTTTAATAAGAACATACTCTTCAGACTTTCAAGTAGATTTCGCTTCTCACTAATATTATCGTCTTTCAAAATAAATTTTATGTATTCTTTAATGTCTTTATCAGATACCTTGTCTTCTGTGCTCTTACCCGACAGTGGTAATTGAAATCTTTTAAACCTAGTTACCTCACAAAATATCCAATATGGTGTCCCATTTGTTTCATTCGCCCATAATATCCTCTTTTTAGGAGTGTTGTATTTGTTGGATTTACATTGCTTAAGGGGTGTCAACTTTATAAAGTAGTCCCCCGACCCACAAACCTCAAAGTCACAGTGATTAAGGGTTAAGTCCCTAAGAAACCCTACAATGTCTTATGTTGTGGGTACCATACTCGAATACACCGCAAAAAAACAAAGAGTGTCTCTGACGCTCTTTGTTTTTTGTTAGTCAATTTTTACACCATACTCTTCTAATGTCGAAAGAAATTGTGGGAAGTTTTTGTATACAAAAACATTAATCCCTAATTGCTTGGCTCCTGATAATCGATCTTCATTATCATCTGCGTATAGCAATGCATTGGGTTCAATGGCGAGCTTCTCAAGTAAGGCAAGGAATATTTCGGGACTAGGTTTTGTATACCCTACTTCATGCGATGAGACCAACACATCAAAATCTTGATAGAAATGAAATTTGTTTTCAAGAGCAGATAAACGCACAATATTATTATTCGTGCACACACAGGTTAAAAATCCCTGTTCCCGTACTGCTGCTACCACTCGACGAACATCAGCATCAATCTCATAATCACGTACCCATCTAGTGACCAACTCTATATCAGTAGCGGTAATTCCAGTCTCTGTGCGAACAGAATGCCAAAAGTCGGTAGGAGTAATCTGACCTGTCACTAAATCACGCATTACCTGACTACGATACATAATCTCATCCACTACCAAAGGATCAGCACCAAATTCTGCACTCAACGCACGATGAAATGACTGCTTTCCATATGGCGTAAAATAGACTCCATCGAGGTCAAAACAAATTGCTTTAATCATGTTGTATGGTTACCAAACGGTACCGTAAAAGTTTTCTGCTCCCAATCAAACACCGCTACATCCGGCATTTTAATCGAATTATGAATCTCCAGCGCAGATCGATCTTCATATTGGGCTGCAAAAAGCGATAACACATTCCCGTGTGCCACTATTCCAATCACATTCTTATCATTTTCTAGAGCGACAATTTCAGTCACCGCTTTGGTAAATCTGGCAGTTGCCTCTACAAGGGACTCACCATCATCATGACGTTCAATTACTCCAGTATACATATCATGAATAAATCCATTATAATCAGCTTTCCAATCATTTGTGAGTGAAGTGAGTTCAGTCAAGTCTTCTCTTATCTTCATAAAGACACCGAGTTTTGATGCCAATATAACACCAGTGTGAATGGCTTTTAATTGATTGCTGGTATACAACACATCTATCTCTTGTACCAATGGATGGTTCGCCAATTGCATAGCGTTACTTATTCCCTGTTCACTTAATACCCACAGAGGATTGTACTTCTGTGGTTCAAGGACAGTATTTGAATGCCTGATAAGAATAATTTTCATTATGAGTTATGAACATTAGTTATTGATCAATGCACATTAGGAGGAAAATTACCGTGTAAATCGGAGTGAGAGTGAACCAGATTCAAGAACGAGCTCGGTGTCGCTGATAGTCTGCATAGTCAGTGTTTGGCGACTAAGAAGATTGGTAAATGTTTGTTCGGTCGAACCCTCGCAATACATTAAGGTACTCATAAAATCAGTCATAGTCAGTGTACCGTCGGCTTGGGTATACGATCCACCAAACCCATTACAGTCGGTAGCGCCAGATACTGTACCCTCGGTCGTAAATGTGAGCGTGTACTTTTCGGGATTGGTAAGAGTGATATCAGCACCATCATTAGTACCTGATTGCCAGCGCCATACACCTATCAAGGTACTGGTTGCGGTAGTAGATGCTGCCGGGGTTGGTGGTGGCACAGGAAGCTCCTCCGTGACTACTGGCGATGCTTCTTCTACCGTGGTTACTTCTCGTCCTGTAAAGAGACGAGCTTGTGGCGTTTCGAGAAGTACCTCATCACCTTTGGAATGAAATACCAGACCATCTGTACCTTCGTACTTTACCCCCGAAGCAGCGGGTACCTGGCGCAAGGTTGCTTCATTGTAACCAAAACCAGTCACTCGTACCAAATCACCTGCATAGGCAACGATCAAATCTGTTCCCTCATCATTTCTATATAATAATGTGGTCGCTTTGGTGAATTTTTCAGCTTCAGCGGGCGTGATCGTGACCGAAGGCTCGGCAGTATCAAGGGCTAATACATACACAATACAAGCTAATAATACTAAGATGGCAGCGACGAAGGCATATGGTTTGTAGTTCATAGACACCTAGTATAACAAAAAGGCTCCCGATGGGGAGCCTTTTTGTTATTTTACGTCGACTTTCTTGATTGAAGCAGATAGACGTGACTTCTTGCGAGCAGCAGTATTGTCTTTGATAACACCGCGCTTGGCCGCCTTATCAATTGCCTTGTACGCTTCTGGGAGCATTGCCTTTGCAGCTGCTACATCACCAGCAAGTACTGATTTGCGGATGGTTTTTACCACATCACGCATTACAGTAGTGCGACGAATGTTAAACACTCGCTTGCGCTCACTGACACGAATAGCCTTCTTTGCATTTTTAGTAATTGCCATATATTTATCTAAGTGGGGACACTATACGGTATTTGCACAAAAAAATCAATGGCATGACGAATAGTCCAAAACACGCTACACTGTTCCCTATATGATTCGGCTCCTCACGGGAACAATTGCCAGCAGTGACACCAACCATGTGGTAATAGCTACAGCGGGCGGCGTTGGTTATCTCGTAGGAGTAAATAGCCGATTTTTGGGTATCTCAGGAGACAGCGTCACCCTCCATACCTATTTGGCAGTTCGTGAAACAGCCCTTGATTTATATGGTTTTATTGATCCACGCGATCGAGAATTTTTTGAATTACTGCTGACCTTGCCAGGTGTTGGACCAAAATCCGCCATGCAAATCCTCGACCAGGCAGATCGTAGTCTGATCATCGAGGCACTACGTCTTGAAGACGCCGCCCACCTCGCCAAACTGTCTCCCATTTCGAAAAAGACGGCTGAAAAAATCGTGCTCGGACTCAAAGATAAAGTGGACACCACATTCCTACCAGACACCCACGAAACGACTACCTCAAGCCAATATCAAGATGCTTTTGATACCCTTATGACACTGGGCTATAACCCGGTCTCTATCCGACAGGTACTCGATAGTGCAGACCAGACATCTACAACTAGTCAAATGGTCAAAGATGCATTGCGACAGCTCTCGTAGCGATTTCGCCAACTGGCTGATTCTGCCGTATAATACATGTATATGGACTCAATTCTCTACCAAGTAAAAAAGTATCTCCCCAATCAGCTCATACGCGCCGTGCGTCCTTTGTATCACTATGCACTGGCTTATGCTGGTAGCATTCGATACGGACAACCAAGTAAACAGATTACCGTTTTGGCTGTGACTGGCACCAAAGGCAAATCAACCGTCACCGAAATTATTGCACACATACTCCGGACACACGGTGAAAAGGTAGCGTCACTTTCAACCATTCAGTTTTGTATTGGTGATACTGCCGAAAAAAACTTATTCAAGATGACGACGCCAGGACGATTTTTTGTACACAAATTTTTGCGCCAAGCGGTTGATGCGGGGTGTACGTACGCAGTACTGGAAATGACATCAGAAGGAGCCAAGCAATTCCGTCACCGCTTTATTGAATTTGATGCACTTGTCTTCACCAACCTCACGCCAGAACATATCGAATCACATGGTTCATTTGCCAATTACAAAAACGCTAAATTAAGTATTGCTGAAGCGGTGGCTAATTCACCAAAGCGTCCACGCTACCTCGTGGCCAACACCGATAATGAACATGGTCAGGACTTTTTGAATTTCCCAGTTGAACACCCACTTCCCTATAGTCTTAATCAGCTCTCACTGTACTCATTGCACAAGGACAGTGTCACCATGGTGATTGACGAAACTACGATTCGTGTTCCTTTGGTTGGACTCTTTAACATCTATAATGCACTCGCTGCCATCACGCTCACACGAGCGCTTGGCGTATCACTAACTACCATCGAACGAGCACTCCAGAGTCTCCCTCCCGTCCATGGACGAGTAGAACATTTTTATAGCCCGAAAGACGGTAAGAAAAAAGTTACTGCAGTGGTTGATTACGCACATACGCCTGATTCATTGCAACAATTTTACGAAGCTTTTCCTGAGGTACACAAAGTCTGCATTCTCGGTAATACTGGTGGAGGGCGAGACACATGGAAACGTCCAGAGATGGGTGCTATTGCTGCGACCTACTGTGATCAAGTGATCCTGACCAATGAGGATCCTTATGATGAAGACCCGCGCGCGATTCTCGACGCTATGGCCAAAGGTATTGATGACACCAGTAAATTACAAATCATTATGGATCGTCGCGAAGCGATTCGTACCGCCCTCGCCAATGCACCGGATGGTGGATATGTACTGATCTCTGGTAAGGGTACTGATCCGTATATCATGGGACCGAATAATACTCGCGAACCGTGGAGCGACGCAGTGGTAGTCCAAGAAGAGCTCGCGAAGCTTGTCTAGACTACTCGACAATACTTACTGTCCCCAACTCCATACGAAATACCGTGCGTGGTGTTTGTATATCTCCTTTTGGTGTATAGACCTTGCCTGTCATCATATTGCCAACACTCACAATTGGTACACCAGCTGCCACTGCCTGAAACCGCAGCATCGTTTCTAGTTGTGACCAAAGACCATATGGACTATGAAACCAACTGTGTGATATTGGGTGTACGACAAATGAAGCTGGTCGGTTTTGTTGTAACGTACGTGCCGCCAACGGATTGATACTTTCAAAACAAAATAGAATATTTGGTATCGTGTTGGGTGTAGTGGTCGCAAATGCGACTGAGCCTGGTGTGTAGTTAATCGTTTCGGTTAGATAGTTTGCTATCGTACCAAAGCCGAATAGCCGAATAAAAAACAAATAGAGACTTGGTATGTATTCTCCTTGCGGTACGAGGTATGATTTATCAGATATAGCTAGCAGTGTATCTGCTTGCCAGACATACCCTCGCTGCACGATCAGCCCTGAATTACTATCACGAGTACGACCGCTATCAATTAAGATCGTAGAAGTAGCGATTGTGTGCAACAAACCCCACGCTGCTACTGCGTCTTTTGCACCTGCAATGTCTAGATTGTAACCTTCGGTTAGGTATCGACTATCTTCTGGTAAAACAATATAGGCAGGATTGGTTTTTAGTGCCTCGACCACTAAGTTTTCCAAAATTAACTGCCGATCGGCTGCTGATATGACAGTAGTAAATTGTGTTTCTACTATAGCGACCCGCTCTGGTACAGTCACCTCGGGCAACTGTATGAGTGTACTAGTATAGAACACTGTCATTACACCAATTACACAATACCCGATGTATTGGCGTGGGCGCATCGAGAGATCAAAGAGTGTGTAGAGAATAATCAAACCCACCAGCCCAACCACATACACTCCCCCATACGTAGCCATCGGAAATAACCAAGGGAAAAGATATCCGACATGACCAAACGAAAAAGCAGCGGTGACACCAGTACCTGATCCCGCTGTCATGATAGAAAAAAATCCAGCCGCGATTACTTCAGCCACTACGACACTAACCGCAAAGGCAATTAGTCGTACAAGATTCGGTAATCGTGCTGCATACCGATACGTCCATGCTAGTACAAGACCAGCGCTCGCGAGCCATAGTGCACCAGTGAGCCAGTACAATACTATAATGACCAACTGGGTTGACTCATGAAGCATAGGCAACCAATCAAGGGGAAAAATAGTCCAAATAAAACTAAGTGTCCATAGAGATTTCACTCCCCAGACCGTACACAAAAATCCCACAGAGTGTTGTTTTGGTAATTTTGTGAGTACATAAAACACACCAAGCAATGCCCCGTACGCCAGTGGTAGTACCACACTCCACAAAAATGCAGCACCGATACAACTACCGAGTACTCCCGCTGTATAGTAGGGGTGTTTTGTCAGCACTTCTACAATTTCATTACGATGCCACATACGGATGATGTAATAGTACCACCCCAACAGTGACCGAAACATTCAATGACTCTTTCATGCCCGCCATTGGTATTTCAAGACAAGTGTCTGCCTGGTCGAGTGCTTCGGTACTGACTCCAGTCACTTCATTGCCAAATATATATGCCACCTTTTCGGGCGGGGTAAAATCATACAGAGAGACGCTTGATGGTACTTGCTCGACCGCAACCACCGTACAGCCAAGTAACTGCACCGCCTGAATCGCATCGACGACATGTGGCACCAGCTCCCAAGCCACGGTCTGACTAGCACCGAGTGAGGTCTTTTTTATTTCCGCTACTTCCCGACCAAAACGATCGATCGGTGCCGGAGTGTACCCGCATAAATAAATTCGATCGATACCAGCCGCATCCGCAGTCCTAAATATCGCCCCCACATTGTAATGACTCCGAATCGAATCTAGAATAACGCACCGCATCCCTATAGCCTATCAGAGTCATTCGCTGATATCTAGGAAAACCAATCATTTGATTTATATGACTCGTATGGTATATTTCTTCGACTGGTTATTTCCAAAATAAGTAACTGGTACAAGAGCACAACACCATCCGCCTATAGCTCACCTCGGTTCGCGTGAACAGTGTCCCACACTCTTCACCCTTATTAAGGAGAGACATACGCAAAAAACACACCATCCGCCTATAGCTCAGCCGGTAGAGCAGCTCCCTTTTAAGGAGAAGGTCCCAGGTTCGATCCCTGGTGGGCGGACAGATATGAACGAAGTGAATAGCTGGTAGTCCAGTCATTAATCTGGGAGATTAATGACAAGGGATTGAAGCTGTTTTGTGTCTTGATTGTGAGCGACGAGCGAACAAATCAAGCCAAAACGGGTACTGAACAGGTACTGTTCGATCCCTGGTGGGCGGACAGATATGAACGAAGTGAGTAGCTGGTAGCAGAGTTACACCGCCAAAATCCACTCCTCGAGGCCAATTGAAATATCTTTTACTCCGCCGTGTCCTTCGTGGTATACCCGTAGCAAGTTACGAGATAAGGTGACTATTTCAAGCGCTGAATAATTTTTTAACGATTGTTTGGTTTTATCATATGAATACGACTTCATGCCAGCTGATTCAGCGTTTTTTGATTCGGCGACTAATCGCATTGATTTTAGCTGCCACCATAAAATTCCAATAATTTCCTCAGGTGAAACATCAGACAACCGTAATTTTGTATACAGAAGCCAGAGCGATTTTTTGTCTCGGGCTAGTAAAGCACTCGCGATCGCAAACACATCAACCGGTGCTTCTTTGGGTGCTGTATATTCTTCAATACAGTTTGCATGCTTTGTCCATAACTTTTTGGCAGGAGCCAGTAGGGCTCCCTCAGTGACAATAATCACGTTGGTGCTCGCTGCCAATTCGGGCAAAGCCTTCATAAAAGCTTCATAGACTTCGAGTGTAGCACTACTCGGCACATCAACACTGTATACCGTAGCTTCACCAAACAGTGATAACGAACCGGCCATTTCAGCAATTTTACCCAGAGTGATATTTTCCAATTCTAGACGCTCAACACGTAAGCCGAGTGACTCTTGTACTTCAAGTGCACTAATAGCCTTGGTACGCACAGCTACAGAATCAGAACCATAGTACAAATAAATCATACAGGCATTGTATCAAATCACTACCAACTATGCCTGCCAACGATTCATTTCACCCCAATTAGATCCAATGGCCACCTCAACTGTAATTGGTACACCACCAGTATCGTGTCCTGTCAGCACCGACTCGAGTAATTGCACCAGTGTAGGGATACTCGTCTCCAAATGATCTTCAGCAATCTCAAACACCAATTCATCGTGTACCTGCAAAAGCATGCGTACCGTATCGAGCTGTTTGGTAGCAGATAAATGAGCGTAAATATTATTCATAGCAATGCGCATCATGTCGGCCGCAGTACCTTGGACTGGAGCATTAATCGCCATCCGCTCGGCCATCGCACGAATAAAGGGAGCACCTGATAGTATGCCCGGAAAATGTCGACGTCGTCCAAACAAGGTCGTTGTAAATCCATGCGTCCGCGCAAACTCTTTTGTCTCTTCTAAGTATTCAGCGAGTCTCGTAAATGTAGCAAAATATGCATTATAAAAATGTTGTGCCTCTTCCCTACTAGTATCTGCACCTAGATTTCCTCGTAGTGCCGTAACGCCCATACCGTACAAAATACCAAAGTTAATCACTTTGGCCTTGCGACGCATATCTTTGGTCACCTCATCTGCCGACACACCAAACACACGCATCGCCACCCCGGTATGAACATCTTCGCCTTTTATAAAAATGTCGCACATCTTTTGGTCTCTTGAGAGTATGGCAGCGACGCGTAATTCAATTTGTGAATAATCAATAGACACCAATCGATACCCAGGCGACGCAATAAATGCCTGTCTAATAGCGCGACTCTCTTCGGTACGTACCGGGATATTCTGGAGGCCAGGATTTTTGGTTGCCATACGACCAGTGGCAGCACCGGTTTGAATAAACGTAGTATGAACTCGACCATCATTGGCCACAAACGTAGGTAATGAATCAATGTATGTGGATACTAGTTTCTGTAGTTCGCGGTAGCGCATGATATGAGGCACTATCGGATGTTCATCCCGTAACTTTTCTAGCTCTGACTCTTTGGTTGATCGTTGTCCACCGGCAGTTTTCTTTTGCTGTTTTGGTTTTAGTCCTAAGGTATCAAACAAAATATCACCGAGTTGTTTTGGTGAATTAACATTAAAGGTGACGCCCGCTGCTGTATAAATATTAGTCTCAAGTTCTGCCAACTCGCGATGCATGACTTCGGATAGTTGTTTGAGATATGCTACGTCGAGCAAAATACCATTTTCATGCATGTGTGTGAGTACTGCCCGCAGTGGCGACTCGATTGATTCATACACTGACCATGTCCCCTCGTCGCGTAAACGCGATTCTAATGTGGTAGTAATTTCATCAATGTTAGAAGTTAAAAAATATGCCCGACCGTAATCAATTATATCCGCCAAACTCGCATTGGTTCGTTCACTCTCAAGTAGCCACAGATATATCTGCGCCCGAGTAAGGGTGTCTGGATTGACTTCTGTAGTTGATGTAGCTAGTGCTGCATGTGCCTCTTCACCAAATAAGGTAGAAATTCTTGCGCCCAAAGTACGAAAACCAAACTCACTAAATAAAGCATGGATTTTTTCGGTATCTGCATGTGTGCGCCAAACAGTAGTCGCACGATCAAATACAATCGGTGCATCGGTACGAATGGTGGCCAGCATTTTTGAAAACACAGCTTCCTCTTCTCCGGTCTCGAGCATAGCTACAATTCTCGGCTTGATACCAGCGTCGATGAGTTTGGTAGGATTTTTGCGAACAGTCGCAAAAATATTCTCAAGACTACCAAACTCTGTAATCAGATCAGTAGCGGTTTTCTCTCCGATACCTTTTATACCAGGAATATTATCTGACGTATCTCCGCGCAAACCTTTGTAATCTGGTACCAAATTAGGACCAAAACCAAATCGCTCTTTTACCGCTTTCTCGTCGTATAAAATTGTATCTTTGATTCCCTTTTTGAGGGTATAGACCTGCACCCGCTTTTTGTCGACACACTGTAATGTGTCCATATCTCCTGATGCAATAATAACGGTGATATCTGACTGCTCTTTCATTTGATGCGCAATCGTACCGAGCATATCATCAGCTTCAAATCCCGGCACCTCAAATACCGGAATACCAAATGCAGCAAAAATATCATACGATCGTTTGATTTGGAGTATGAGTGCATCATCAGTTTTTGAACGAGTACCCTTATACGCTGCATAAGCATCGTGTCGGTAGGTTGGTTCGGGCAAATCAAAACAAGCAGCAATATAGGTTGGTTTGAATTCTTCAATAATGCGTAACAACATTGTTACTACTCCGTAGAGCGCCCCCGTTGGTTCACCGCTTGGTGAAGCAAAATCAGGTAAGGCGTGGTACGCACGATGTAAAATAGCGTGCGCATCAAGCAGGACAAGGGTCTCGGTCTCGGGTGCTTTAGCCATAACGATAGATAATATGTCGCACATCTGCTGCATCGACAGTGATGGCTACTTGGTGATGTGGCACGGTGATCGCAGACGCAATCCGCTCAGGCCATTCAATACAAATGAGTGTCGATGGTTGTATAAGACTCTGTGCAAAATGTAACGGTTGTAATTCGTTTGGTGATTCTATGCGATACGCATCCATATGGATCATTGTTGAAAAAGTATCATGGGTAGTCTCGTACTGCTTTTGTACGACAAACGTCGGACTTACTATTGTCTCAGTAACACCGAGTGTCTTTCCGAGTAATTGCACCAGTGCTGTTTTGCCGGCGCCTAAATCACCCGAGAGAGTAAGTACTACAGCCTGATTCGACGACTGACTAGTACTGAGTGTCCCCACTAAATTCTCTACAAAACGTTGCAAATCAGACAAATCAGTCACGATGGTAGTTGGTTCCATGTTGGCATTGTATCACTGTCAGCCAAAAGTGCGAGGACAAGCAAAAACTGTGCGCACGATTAGTTTTTTGATTTGATATGAGTGATATACTTTGATCATGCCACAGTTTAATGATAGCGATTCACTCGCAAAAATTGCCGACCTACGCAAACGCGGTGAAGAACATCTAATGCAGGCGTTGGCGCCACAGTATGGTATCCCCTACGTCGACCTCCATGGCGTTACACTCAATCCCGAAGCGCTCACGAAAATTCCCGAAACCAAAGCACGGGCTGGTCGGATCGTGGCTTTTGGGCTACTACGTAAAGAAATACTCGTTGCTACCCCATCACCACAAGAGGCTGGCACTGTGGCAATTTTACATGAACTACAGAGACTTGGTTACACTCCCAAATTACACCTCTGTTCGACAGCCAGCCTTGATCACGGCTTCAAACGATACGCTGATCAAAAAATGACCACAGCGAGCAAGAAAGGTATTCTGGATATCAATCCAGAAGATATTATGCGCCACACAAAAAACATCACCACTGTGGCAGATGTCCACGACGCCATGAGCCAAGTCTCTACCATCAACAGTCCACGCCGTATTTCTGAAACGCTCGAATTAATGTTTGCCGGGGCGTTAGCACTCAAGGCTTCGGACATTCATATTGAACCTGCTGTACTCGGTATTCGCTTACGCTATCGCTTGGATGGTGTACTGCTCGATATCACCGATATTGATCCCCACCTGTACGGGCGACTCATGTCCCGTCTGAAGTTACTCGCCGGAATGACACTCAACGAAAAGAAAGAAGCACAGGATGGACGATTCCAATTTGTTTTTGGGGAGCGCGAGATTGAGGTGCGTGCATCTATTATTCCTGGTGCCGGTGGTGAATCAATGGTAATGCGTCTCTTGGACCCAGGTGTCGCGAGTTTTAGTATTGAAAAATTAAATCTAAACCCCTATCTCCAAGAAGTAATGGAACGCGAACTAAAGCGACCAAACGGATTAATAATTACGACCGGACCAACCGGCTCTGGTAAAACCACGGCTTTGTACGCTTTTTTGCGAGCGGTACACGACAGTGAAAAGAAAATCATTACAATCGAAAATCCAGTTGAGTATAAACTTACCGGTATTGTACAAACTCAGATTGGTCCCGATTATAGTTTTGCGTCTGGTTTGCGAGCAATTTTGCGACAAGACCCGGATATCATCATGGTAGGGGAAATTCGTGATCGCGAAGTAGCAGAAACAGCCATTCACGCGGCCCAAACCGGTCACTTGGTATTTAGTACACTACATACCAATAGTGCAGCTGGTGCTTTTCCACGCCTGATTGATCTCGGGGTTGATTCACGAATTATTGGTAGTGCGGTCAATGTCATGCTTGGACAACGTCTTGTGCGAGTACTTTGTGAGTATTGTAAAGAATCATTTGAAGCAAGTGAAGATATTTGCGCTCAAATCGAGAATACCCTGCGTGGGTATCCTGAAGTAATCAAAGTAAAAGCAGGCACCATACTCTACAAGAGTGTTGGTTGTGAAAAATGTGGTGGCACTGGCTTCCATGGGCGCGTTGGTGTTTTTGAAGCGATTGTCATTGATGAAGCAGTCGAAGAAGTGGTAATTCGTGATCCCCGCGAGCATATGATTCTTGAAGCGGCAGCTCCACAAAAAATTCCCAACATGGCACAAGACGGAATGATCAAAGTTCTCGCCGGTATCACAACTATTGATGAACTCGAGCGTGTGGTCGATCTCACACACGCCAAACGCCGCAATAGCACCACCTCTCTCTCAACTCCAACCGAGACATCAGACACAGAAGTGGATTTTTCTAAATACATTATTAAATAACACGCGTGAATGATCTTGACTTTATCCCAACTACAAATAGATAGAGGGTCAATATAGGCAGAATGACCGCAGTGCGATATAGTCACCTCAAGCAGTTCCCTGACAACGGTTGTATGACACAACCATAAGACTTCCAGAATATAACTCTCTAAGCAAGCTTCCGCATTGAAAGTGAATACCGCGCTAAGGGAGTACCCAGTATTCCTCTTCTAGGAGAGGGACCACGTAATCCTCGCAACGTATTCAGGTTGCTTAGAGAGTTATCTTCTTGAATTCAACAAAAAATCACGCCCATAGTGAGCGGTTGTTTGCATAAATACTGTGAGGGACGAACTAACTATTTGTTAGCGGGAGAACGTTACGTGTGTATACTAGCATGGTCTTGACTTTTTGTCAAGCGCCTGGCTACTCCTGCTAATATATCACTATTTTGTTATACTATTGCCATCATGACAGCTGCCCCTACTACCAAAAATATTACCCGTGACGATGCTGGTAATCTTGATCAAACACTTCGCCCGAACACCTGGGAAGAATATGTGGGGCAAGCCAAAATCAAAGAGAATTTGCGCATATTACTGACCGCTGCTCGCGAACGCGGTCACGCGGCCGAGCACATATTACTGTATGGACCACCAGGTCTTGGAAAGACCACTTTGGCACACCTGATCGCCAAAACACTCGGCACCAATATGCGCACGACTTCAGGTCCTGCTATTGAACGTGTCGCTGATCTCGCAGCGATTTTGACCAATCTCTCACCAGGAGATGTGTTGTTTATTGATGAGATCCATCGCTTGTCAAAAAGCATTGAAGAAGTACTCTACCCAGCCATGGAATCTGGAGTACTTGATATCATCATCGGTAAAGGTCCGTCAGCGAGAACAGTCCAACTAGAATTGCCCCCGTTTACATTAGTTGCTGCCACCACACGTATCTCCCTATTATCAGCACCACTACGATCACGTTTCTCGGGTGGAACATTTCGACTGGAATTTTATTCAGACAGTGAAATTGCCGATATTTTGGAACGCTCTGCACGCGTATTAGCGATGCAAAGTAGTCGATCTATTTTTGAACGTATCTCAATGCGATGTCGCGCCACCCCTCGTACTGCCAATTACTTACTGAAACGCTGTCGTGACATGGCACAACTGGAGAAAGGTGACATTACTGACGATGTAGTTGATCGGACTTTTGCCTTGCTTGGTATTGATAGTTTGGGACTTGGCAACCCCGACCGCGCGGTACTCGAAGCGATTATTCATAAATTTGGTGGCGGACCGGTTGGACTCAATACGATTGCAGCTGCCACTGGTGAAGAACAATCAACCATAGAAGACGTGATTGAACCTTACCTAATTCGCCAAGGTCTCATCGAACGCACACCACGCGGTCGTATCGCCAGCCCTAGTGCCTATAGTCACATCGAAAAAATATGAGTGGACACAATAAATGGTCAAAGATAAAACATAAAAAGGCAGCCACGGACGCCCAAAAAAGTAAAATCTTTAGTAAACACGCACTGGTTATTACTATGGAATCAAGACGAGCTGGTGGCAACCTCTCATCTCCTAGTCTCCTTGCGGCAATCGAGCGTGCCAAAAAAGATTCAATGCCGAAAGAAAACATCGAACGGGCAACAGCCAAAGGAGCGGGAGTAGGCGGATCAGCGTACGAAGAAGTATTATTTGAAGCATTTGGGCCTGGTGGGACAGCCTTGATTATCACTGCGGTCACCGACAATAATAACCGTACCGCTCCCGAACTGCGTACTATTTTTACCAAAGCTGGCTATACACTCGGAGCACCCGGTACCGCACTGTGGGCATTTACTAAAACCGCGACGGGATACACCCCAAACAACCCAATCGATCTTTCCGATACGGACGGGGAACTTTTGGCGGCACTAGTCGATACTATTAGCGATCATGCAGATGTACAAGCGGTATATACCACCGCTGATACACTCGATGAATAATTCTAACTTTCAATAAGTATGCGCGTTCTTGGTATTGATCCTGGCTTCGACCGTTGTGGTGTCGCCATTCTCGAATATGTACACGGTGTTGAGCATGTGGTTTTTTCACAATGTATTATGACCGACAAAGCCGCTGATTTGGCTGACCGAATCACGCACATTGGTTTTGAGATTGAGGCCATCATCCGTACCCACCAACCAACTGCTATGGGTATAGAAACATTGTTTTTTAATAAAAATATCACGACAGGTATCGGCGTAGCGCAAGCCCGCGGGGTTATTCTCTACATCGCCAAACAACATCAACTACCTATCTACGAGCACGGCCCACAAGAAGTAAAAGTAGCAGTCACCGGATACGGTAGTAGTGATAAAACTGCAGTCTACGATATGATAGAACGTTTGGTGAAGAATGTTCCCACCAAAGCCAAAGATGATGAATACGACGCAATCGCAGTAGCGGTCACCACATTGGCACAATATGGCCGCTCTACCCGTTAGTGCCTATTGCAAAATGTGGCGACTTTTGTTACAACCATTGGTACATAAAAGTATTGAATATCATGAACACCTTTGCAACAAACAACGAAGACGAAATTGAAGATGAACCTGAGATCGGTGATGACGATGATACGACATTAGCAGACGATTTACTTGATGAAGTTGGTGGTGACGAAGTAGAAACAGAAGACGACCTAATGGAGGGCTTTGGTATTTTGCCAGAAGTTGAAGAGGAGGATGAAGACGAAGAAAAAGAAGAGGACTTGGAGGCAGATGCGGAACTAGAAGAAGACGCTGAAGATGTAGATTTTGATCGATTTGATGATGTAGACGAGATGTAATACAAAAGCCGCCCAGTAGGGCGGCTTTTGTATTACTTAAGATACTAGCAACACAAAGTGTTTTTTGCCACGACGGAGTGTAGCTAATTCGCCTGGTGTTAGTTGTATTACATCGGACTCATTCGGTACTTTTGTACCATTAAAAGAAACAGCGCCATTAGCCACAAACTCCCGCGCTTCGCGATTACTACTTGCTAGTCCACTTGCAACCAAAACTTCGATAATGGTTGGTTCACCAACGACAGTGAATGTTGGAGCGTTTTCTAGCAACACTGTTTTGGTTGTATTATCCAAGTCAGTCACCGAAGCACCATTAAACAATATTTCACTTACCGTGGTTGCTGTACTCGCCAAATGAGCACCATGTACAAATGTGGTGATTTCCTTTGCGAGGGTACGTTGTGCTGTACGGGCACCTGGATCCGCTTCGTGAGCAGTTATTATTTCAGTAATGGTCGTCAGCGGTAAAAAGGTAAACAGTCGCAGATAATCAGCCACGTTGATGTCACTAACATTCAACCAAAATTGGTAAAACGCGTATGGTGAGGTTTTTTTGGCATCCAACCACACTGCATTACCTTCACTTTTACCGAATTTTTTTCCGGTGGTTTTATCGATAATTAGAGGAACCGTTAGGGCGTAGGTGGTTTTTTGTTCTTTGCGACGAATCAGATCTACCCCTGCAATAATATTGCCCCACTGATCAGATCCTCCAACCTGTACCGTACAGCCATGTTCGCGATAAAGGACTAAATAGTCATACCCCTGTAGCAACGGGTATGCAAATTCCGTATACGAAATTCCTGTCTCCCCCGCTACCCGAGTGGCAATAGCGTCTTTTTTGAGTAATTCGTTAACAGTAAAATGCTTACCAATATCTCGTAAGAACGGTAAAAGACCAATGGTACCAAGCCAATCTTTATTATTTACAAATACAATATCGGTACCCTGACCAATAAGACGTTCGGCTTGGGCTTTAATTTTGGCTACATTTTCATCTACCAACGACTCGGTTTTCAATTCACGTTCGGCGTCTGGTTTTGGATCACCAATCATGCCTGTTCCACCCCCCACCAAAAACACCACCTTGTGGCCAGCCGCTACCAAATGACGCAACAACAACCAAACCACAAAATTACCAGCATGGGCAGAATCAGCCGAGGGATCAATACCGTGATAAATCGTTCGGGGTGCACCATCAAGAATTTCGGCCAACGTATCGGCAGAGTGTTGATAAATAAAGCCGCGAGCGGTCAAATCTTCAGAAAGAGACATACCATACTCTACCACAAGGAACATCCGAAGTAACTAGACAATTTGTGGTACTATTGGCAGTATATAGCCTTAAAAAATATGCGTATCTTTACTCGGATGTGGTGGAAGAAACATTATAAGGATGTCATCATTGACTCATTAATTGTGCTGTTTGTTGGTACAATTTTATTAGTCAGTGTGCTTTTAATCTGGGTTTCTACTTTAGAAATCCCTGACCTGTCTTCGTTTGAAGACCGACGCATTCTCCAGTCCACCAAAATCTATGACCGCACAGGCGAAATTCTTTTGTATGACCTACACCAAGACGTCAAACGTACCATCGTACCGTTTGAGGAAATCTCTCGTCACCTCAAGAACGCTACTGTAGCCATAGAAGATGAACGATTCTATAGTCATTTTGGTATCGATCTCAAAGCCATCGCGCGAGCCGCTTTTGTGAACACCACTCAAGGTGACTTACTTGGTGGACAAGGCGGATCAACCCTCACTCAACAAGTAATCAAGAACTCGGTACTCGAACGAGATAAGAAGCTCTCTCGCAAAGTAAAAGAAGCAATCTTATCTGTAAAACTAGAACGAACACTCAGTAAAGATGAGATTCTGGCAGTATACCTAAATGAAGTACCGTACGGCGGAACCATTTACGGTGTCGAGGAAGCTGCGCAAACATTCTTTGGTAAAAAAGCAGCTGATGTAACACTCGCTGAAGCTGCCTACTTATCTTCATTACCACAAGCACCAACCTACCTAAGCCCATACGGCAACAATCGAGCTGATCTTGATTCACGCAAAAACACTACACTGCGTAAAATGTTTGAAAATGGCATGATTACGGAAGAAGAATATAATGAAGCAAAGGCAGCTACACCGGAGTTTTTACCACAAGCAGTGACTGGTATTCGAGCCCCACACTTTGTGATGTTTATTCGAGAACAGCTCGTTAAGGAGTATGGAGAAGAGGCGCTTGCTGAACGAGGTTTTCGCGTCGTCACTACCCTAGACTACGATCTACAACAAAAGGCTGAAGAAATCGTAGCCGAAAAAGCTGCTATCAACCTCGAACGCTTCAAGGCAGATAACGCCGGACTAGTAGCCACAGATCCTAAAAACGGCGATGTACTGGTTATGGTTGGTTCAAAGGATTACTTTAGTGAGGATATTGACGGAAACTTCAATATTGCACTAGCAGAGAGACAGCCGGGTTCGGCCATCAAACCTTTTGTCTATGCAGCGGCGTTTGCAAAAGGATACCTACCAAACACCATTATATTTGACGTAAAAACACAATTCTCACCACAATGCCCGCCTGACAGTTGGAGCTCTGAATCACCATGTTACTCACCAAACAACTATAATGGTAAGTTCCTTGGCCCAGTCAGTATGCGTAATGCATTGGCACAATCACTTAATATTCCAGCCGTAAAAACGCTGTACTTGGCAGGAGTACGAGATAGTCTCAAATTAGCAGCAGATATGGGTATCACCTCATTAACCGACCCAGACCGCTACGGTCTTACACTCGTACTTGGTGGTGGTGAAGTTAAACTACTCGACATGACTCATGCTTACGGTGTGTTTGGTAACGAAGGTATACGTGCTACACCACGAAGTATTCTCAAAATCGAAGACGCGCGTGGTAACTTAGTATTTGAGAGTAAAGTGGAAACAAAACAAGTACTCGATCGCAATGCAGCACTCTTGATTAGTGATGTACTCACAGACAACGTAGCACGAACCCCGCTCTGGGGATCAAACTCTCTTGTTAATTTCAAAGAACGTGACGTAGCTTCAAAAACCGGTAGTACCAACAACCTCCGTGACGCCTGGCTCATGGGCTACTCAACCAATCTTGCTGTTGGTGCTTGGGTCGGTAACAATGACAACTCCCCGATGGGTGGAGGTCTATCTGGACTCATTGTTACCCCTATGTGGCGAGAGTTCTTTGATTATGCATTGGCCAAGCTTCCTGACGAAAAATTCCCACAACCGCAACTAAACTTGGCGGGTGTAAAACCAATCATTCGCGGAGACTATATTGATAGCAATATGATCGCTTCACAACTTGCAGCAGCAAGTAGTAGCGAAGTAAATATTGATAATATTTTAGGTAACATTCACACCATTCTTCATTTTGTTGAACGTAGTAACCCACAAGGACCATACCCTAACAATCCAGCTAGTGACCAACAATACTACAACTGGGAATGGGCGGTACAAGCATGGAAAAACAATACTTACGGTAGTCTGCTAGCACCACAAACCAGCACCACAACCGAAACGGTCACTGATATAGAAGCAGAAGTTGAGGTCGATGATGAAGAAACTCCAGTGGAAGATCGTGGCACAACTAGATAATTCGGGTAGGAGCACTCTTTTCTCCAATTCTTCCCTTCACATGCATCATGATCTCCTCATGATGCATTTTGATTTCTTGCTGAATCATTGACGGAGCATTGGTAGCCAACGTCTTCGTACTGACCGTATACGAACACCTAGCAGCATCAAGTTTGATTCCGGTCACATCGTGCACAACTTCAACTACCGCATCTACTACAGTCTTTTGTGGCGCTTTGAGACGATCTTTATATATATCGAATAAGCTCCCAATTTTTTGTAATTCCCCAGTTCGTTTCTTCATGCAAGTAAGAATAGTGTTCCTTACTACTTATTCATTGGCATTACCAGATATCGCAATGAATTATCAGTTAATCCTTGCATAACCAACGGTCTACCAATACCAGCAAAATGTAGCACAATGCTTTCATCAGTAATATGAGACAGTGGGTCAAGTACATACTGCTGATTGAAATTTAGAGCAATATCAGAACCTTCAGTCTGAGCCCGTACCGTATCGGTTGTTGTACCAATCTCACCGTTTTGTGACGACACTGTTAAAGAATCAACCGTTACCGCCACATTAACCTGCAAAAACTTATTCAAAAATATTTGTGTTTTCTTGAAAAGCTGTACCACATCCTGCTTTAGCACCGTAGTGTGGGTAATATATTCTTTAGGAATAATTTGCTCATAGTCAGGGAACGAACCAGCCACCAAACGTGAAGTGATGTAGACCCCTTCCGCAAAAGCCAGTGCACATTGATTTTCATTAATAATCAATACTGGATCAGAATCAAGCACCTCGCACGCTCTCGCTAATTCATGTGCGTTCTTTTGAGGGATTAACAAATTTTGTGGTAGCACCACCCCTTGTTGTGGAACAGTCTTTTCCATAAGCCGAAACGAGTCAGTAGCAACAAATGTCAAAGAGTGTTCCTTTTTTTGTTGTATAAAAACACTACCAAGCTCAGGCTTAATAGAAGAAACAGACGCAGCAAACGCTACGGTTTTTATCCCCATTGCAAAAAACTGACGTTTGATTGAAATCCCCTCACCAGCCAACCGAGTTAACTTGGGGAATTCTTCATGTGGCATCGTATTAATTTTGGTTGTACCACTACCGCTCTCTACCACCATTACACCAGCCTCAACAAACAACTTCACCTCTTTCTTAGTAATATATTGAACAGATGACAAAAGGGTACTAGCAGACACTGCCACTACTCCACCCTCCTCAACCACAGCCTCAACAGTCGACTCTATACTAATCTCTAAATTAGTAGCACTAAAAGTAACTTGGCCATTTTCAGCTGTTATCAAAACGCACTGCAGAACCGGTAGTGTTACATGTTTTGTACTTACTCGTGAGATTAATTCGAGACTGTGTATAAGGGCTTGTTGGTTGATTGTTATTTTCATTTTAAAAACTATTTTACTCTGTCTTATTAGGGGTGTGGAAGTGTGAATATCTCAATTCTGTGTTGTATTATATGGTTATTTATTCCACAGGCAGAGGACTTTTGTTGGGGATTGGGATTATTTTGTTGGGGATGTACAGAGGATAACGTACCCACCGCGCAACTCTCTGTGGATAAAGGGTAATTTTATCCCCTAAAAACAACCCCTCTCTACCCTATCATACCACTAATTTGCACACCTAGTACCGATCTATAAAACCATTTATTAGTAGCCTATCTACAGCTTATACCCAGATATTATACTACTACATAAAATCACCCATATGTGGGTGATTTTATTATTTTAGTAGGAGTCGTACTTGGGTAATCTCTTCCTCAAGATCACTGTCAGTTTTTAGATCATTTTTTATCTTTTCGCACGAGTGGATGACTGTTGTGTGGTCGCGACCACCAAGTTTCTTACCAATCGCTGGATATGACACCTGAAAATCTTCGCGCAGGATGTACATGATTATTTGACGCGGTTTTACAACCTCTTTACGACGAGTCTTTTCATAGATACTAGCTGATTCGATATCAAAGAAACGAGCGACTTTATCTACTACATCATTCACTGCAAGGGTTTTGCGTGGACGCGAACTGTTCTTTATGATTGCTTTTACTTCCTCGATAGTGAGTGTACGACCAAGTAGCTGTGACTGACACATGATAGTGTTCAAGGCTCCTTCAAGTTCTCGAATATTACCTTCGATTGTTTGGGCTAGGTGGTCAACCACATCATCACTCAAGGTAATACTATTTTGGGCTGCCTTAGCACGCAAAATAGCGGCGCGTGATTCACTGTCTGGTGCAGGAATATCAACAATCATACCTTGTCCAAATCGTGAACGAAGACGGTCTTCGAGTCCGTGGAGTAAAGCAGGGTGCATGTCACTCGAGAAGACGATTTGTTTGTTGGTATCATGGAGCGCATTAAAGAGATGAAACAACTCTTCTTGGGTCTTTTCTTTGGTGGCCAAGAATTGCACGTCATCCATGATTAATACATCGTATTGACGGTATTTATCCTTAAAGGTATTAGCACTACCACTCTGAAGTGAATTAAAGTAATCAACCGCAAAGCGTTCACTGGTGACATAAAAGACTTTTTTACCAGTCTTTTTTATTTGATTCCCTACCGCTTGAATGAGATGGGTTTTACCATGCCCGGTTTTGCCGTAGATAAAGAGTGGGTTGTAGGCAATTCCAGGCTTTTCTGCAACTGTTTTGGCCGCTGCGTGAGCCAAGGCATTGTATGGTCCAACCACAAATGTTTCAAAAGAATATTTTGGGTTTAGATTATCACTCTTGTTGATGTAGTAATCTTCGAGCGGTAGGGCAGCATTGATTGTTTGGGTTTTGGTATTTTCGTGGCGTCGATCACTGCGTTGTACTACTGCGTATTCAATACTGCGTACATATGGGGTGAGTTCACGGAGTGTTTTTAGGATCATCGACTGAAACTTGTCTTGCAACCAGTCTCTCACAAACACACTCGGCACTCCAATAGTGAGGGTACCGTCTTCGAGTGACACAATATGCGTATCACGGAACCAGGTTTTGAAATTAGCGGGAGTAATTGCTAATTCAATCTTTACCAACGAATCATCCCATAATTGTTTAACATCAATCTGTTCAGTGCGAACAATACTGTTTTGTGATGTGGGATGAATGGTTTGTTGCATAGTCATCGCTCTAACGTAACTGCAATTATACTCACCCTGCGCGTCATGTAAATGTATTTGAAAAAAACAAATGAAAAATACCCCTCACTTTCCGTACAAAAACCGCAACTGGGGATAATGTGTGCATAAGTAAAAAGTCGGTTGTTTGATGAGTTGCTATTTCCTTATATTCATGTATAGTTGTCCCATTAAAGATATCGTATATGAGTAAACGAACATACCAACCAAGTAAGCGAAAGCGAGCCACCACTCATGGATTTCTCGTGCGAAGTGAGAGTACAGCCGGTAGTAAAGTACTCCTCGCCCGACGCCGTAAAGGTCGCGCTCAGCTCACTGTCAAAAAAGCTCGTTAAGAGCTTTTTTGTTTGGTGCGGTATACTTTCTGTACTATGATTGCTCGTCATGCTCGAATCCCCCGCCAAGACTTCCTGCTGTATAGTCAAAGCCGTCTACAAGCACGAGGTGTCTACTACACGGTGGTGTACACCCCTGGTGTAGAGAATCGTGGCGCAGTAGTAGTTAGTAAAAAGGTGGCAAAAAAGGCAGTTGACCGTAACCGCCTCCGTCGCTGTGCGTATGCTACATTGGCCAGTTTTTGGGGGACAGAACCGACGCTCGGTGCCTATGTGATCTATTACAAGCCTGGTGCTCTCAAGGCGAGTCGGTTCGTCTTAAAAAGTGAGTTGTCTGAACTCCTCGCACGAATCATAAAACCGCGTTAGAATAGCGCCATCATGTTTAGTTATATTTGGCACACGTTTTTCTTTGACCCAGTTTACAATGTATTGGTATTTTTCCTTGATACCGTACCAAATGGTGATCTCGGGCTCGCGATTATTGCGACTGTTATTGTCATTAAAGCGATTCTCTTCCCAGTCTCACAAAAAGCCGTCAAAACGCAAAAAATAATGCGTGAGATAGAGCCGAAGCTCCGGGCTATCAAAGCCGAATTTAAGGACGACAGACAAGCTCAGGCGCGAGCCATGATGGCAGTCTACCAAGAAGCTGGAATGAGCCCGTTTGCGAGTCTTGTAGTGCTTTTTATTCAGCTTCCAGTCCTTATTGCACTCGGTATTGTGGCTATCTATGGTAGTGCAGGTATCAAGTTGCCGGCCGTTAACCCGGATATTTTATATTCGTTTATTCCAATGCCAGATGCGGTTTCGATGATGTTTTTGGGTCAGTTTGATGTTACACAATCAAGCCTGTTGCTGGCGCTGGTTGTGGGGGTTACACAATTCATTAGTACTTCCCTCTCGCTCCCAACACTACCACCAAAAGAAGTGGGTGCCGAACCAAACTTCAAAGATGACTTTATGCGCAATATGCAGGTACAAATGAAGTACGTTATGCCCGTGATTATGGTATTTGTGGCGTACGCCTTTTCGGCCGCGATCGCCCTCTACTTCTTAGTGAGTAACATCACCACAATCATGCAGGAGCTCCTCGTGCGCAAACATCGTTAGTTTTCTACTATACAAACCGGTAGTTGATTTGGTGGGTTGTATGAACCTCTTTTGTAAACATATACATTAGCGTTATCTGAGAATGCAACACCACAGTAAGAATCAAACTCTGCATCAGTAGTTGTCTCATCGAATTCCACCACTGTTTCATTTGGATCTAATATCCTTGTTATTGTAGGATCAACTACACCCCTACATACATTATTGATATGATCCCATTGTAAACCACCTCCACTACCAGATTCACAATTCACTCTATTTTGATCCAAGCTTCCAGTATCTGTTTGCTCTACAATTTCTCCTACATTACAGGTATTGTCGGTATTTAGTGATCCTCCACTAGCCTTGCAACAACCTTCAGTATTTGGGTTATCTTTACAGTATTGATACATTTTAGTTATCTCAGTATTACGAAAAGCGAGTTCTTCGTTTGCGATTGCGCATTGTCCAGAGTATTGACCGGTTGGTAAATATCTACCACCAGATAAATTACAAGCAAGTGTGCAGGTTTCAGGTGTGGTTGCTAGATCAATCATTGGTGTTACTACACCACCCACAACACAACCTCCAGCAGCTCCGATAGCTCCAGTAATAGCTGAAAAGATGCCACTTCCAGCAACCACTCCACCAATAGCACCAGTAGTACCACCCAAAGCACAACCAAGAATTGCTGTATTAGTGACACTTTCCAAAGTATCCTTGCAGGGTGTAAAAGTACAACCTACTGTGTCACAGGTTTCCACTATTGTACGTATATCATCAAGCGATTCCGATTTACCGGGTGGAATTTCAGGTATACCATTATCTAATTTAGCCACCGTTGTGCTGATTTGAAAGTTGGTAAGGTCTTCATTTAAAGTACTAAGAACTAATACAGCACTAATGATGATAAGTAGTCCAATTACTGCATTACGAATCCGTTCCTTGGCAGCACTTTTACTACTGATCAAATCATCAGTCATGTACTGTGCACCCCCAATCACAATTTGTACCACTGCAATCAAAGCCGCCACACTAATAGACAGTGCATAAAGCGCATTGATGTATGCATTGATATCACCTGTATTCTCTAAACCGGGAATCCCTACCAATGGTTGGAATCCTGGTGCCCCGCCTGCTAATGCAGTGAATGGAAGTATAAAAACGGCAATGGCACTATAGAGAAGTAATTTAGAGTTCATACACCCAGAGCGATTTATCGGTTTTGTTCAAAAAGTATAGCATGGTTTGTGATTGGTTGACGGCTAGGTTGGTGATGTCGAGGGAACGTCCCGCCACTTGAAGAGGGTAGGTTAATTGGGTGGCGCTTCCACTTAGATCAATCTGCCAAATCCGATCGTCAAATTGCATCCCCCCCTTATACCATTCATCGGGGTAGGTACGTAAATCGGGACTTAGTGAACTAGCACAGTACCAGAGACCTTCTCGCCCACCATAGATGCACTTATCAGGAAGCATGACGACAGGATTGGTCGTTAAAGCGTTGGTTGCACGATTGAATGATCCGGTTTCGTAGCTCTGACCGCTCGTGCGACCAAACAGTACGGTAGTACCGTGGTGTGTGACAGTGAGTCCATCACCCGATATAGCTAGGCGTTTGAGTCCGGTTGGCAGTACTTCATACAGGTAACCACGCAAATCTCGTGCCGGCTTGGCTGCAATAATATGTGGTGTGTTACTACCAGTACTCCAGCTCATGGTATGGGCAGTGAAGGGGGCGATAAACAAACGTCGTGTTACACCAGTACTTGGTAAATAACTTTTCCCTTCGGTCTGTCCCCCTACAAATTCGGTAAAGAGCAGTTCGTTATTAAATGCAAAAGTGAAAGTTTCTACCTGATTTGGTAGCGTGCCACTTTTTGGATTGGCGAGATCAGTGAGGTCGATGACACTGGTTTCGTTTTGATTGTTGTATCCGGAACGAATCGCAATGTAGTCTCCGGATGAGCTGATAACTGCTTCACTAGCGACCGGAATAGAGATACCTGATACGCGGTTTTCTGATCCGGTAGTCATATCGATGTCGTAGATATGTCCTGTCCCTGCTTCGACATACCGGGCGATTGTACTGCTACCAGTGGTAAAAATCCGTGCCCCGACGACTGGTCGAGTGGTTAGTTGGCGTAATTGTTCGGTGGTGACATCAACCATAGGTTGCTCTTCGTCGGTAGTTGGTGGTAAAACTGGCACACTATCATCTTGTCCGAATACACCCAAATTACTAAAAAAACCATTTGTGTTGGTTGGGTTACCATACAAGAAACTGTAGACCCAAAATCCAACTAATAAAGTAAGTATAGTACCAATACTGCCGATGATAATAGTTTTTTTCATACGTTAAAATTGTAGTTGTACTGCTACTTCGTCTTTCTGCAACAAAGCCTCACGGTGATGGAGCTTAAATTGTACTGTCGCCAAACCAAGCCCATTGCGCTCGAGGGTGATTTCGTAGGGATCGGTGGCATTTTGATTGCTGAGTTGGTTATTGATACGCCATTCACGCAGTACATTGGCGGCATTGGCTCGTAGGTCGAGGTTATATGGAATAGCCTTGAGAGTCAACGTATTACTGATAAATGGGATACTACCGGTCATACTACGAAATGACAGACCATAGAGCGGACTGACTTCATACAATCGTGCATCTACTTCGGCAGTACGTACCGCAATCGAGCGACGAGTGATAATTTGTCCTTGTGCATTTGCTACATCAAGCCCAATCACATGGTCGCGACCAAGTGGTACTTCGTATACTATTTGCTGCCCTCCCTTCTTGCCTCCCCCGCCGATTACCTTGCCCTCGAGGCGCCAAGTATAGACATGTGTGGCTGGGTCAATAAGTCCTGCAGTATTGGAAATCAGTGCGGTCGCTCGCACAAAACTTCCAGCGGTGGGTAACGCGCGCCCTTGATAAAACTGTGGGGTAAATGTTTGGGGTTCGATTATTAAATCAGTGTATAGCGGTGTTACCTGCGCACTAGCTGTTAATGATAAACCACGGCCATCTTTGAGGTTTACGGTAATGGTATCAGTGGTTCCCACAGTACCAGCCGAAAAGACTACTGAGCGTTCGTTAGTCGCATTGGCCACTACTACCCCATTATAAAACCATTGAATATCACTACTAATAATACCGAGAGAATAATCGTCAATCGTAGCAGTGACTTGTTCGCCCGGTGCCGGATATTGTGGACTTAGGGTGATAGCGATAGTCTGTCCGGTAATCTCACTCGAAAATTGTGCCCCCACTATGGTAGGGATACAAAAACTAACTAGTATAAAAAGACGAACGAGATACATACATATATTGTATCAGAGGTCTGGTGCGGTAATAGTGTGTTAGTCGGGATAGACTACGAGCACGAACAACCAAGACCAAATCCAAGGAATAAACAATGGCAAACCAGGTAGACACGAAATGGCAATAGAAATTCCTAGTGCAAATACTTTAAAACCAGTCATGTCACCACTAGTGGTTTTTATACCTGCAGTACGTAAGTGGAGCATTGCGAGGGCAAACATGCTTATGACAAAAATAATTTGAAACATCCAAAACATTGCAAACAGTACCCATAGTGTTGCTATTTCATAACCCATAATAATTGTTACGGCTGCGATTGCTGCATCGGCCACTACTGCTACTGGTTCTGGCAGGCTTGCGATAGCACCGACCGCCCCCAAAAATATAGCAGAAAGAATACCGAAAAAACTAGCCAAGAAATTCAAAAAACCAGTATACGTAAAAGCTAAACCAACTTGAAAACGTGCCTCTACCTTTCCGATTACTTTCCCGCTTGTGATGCTTTTGTGTGCGATCTTAAGGGCTTTTTGTGAGCGATTTTGCCACCGATCAAATTCTTTGGCAGCTTGCTTGGTAGAAGATACTGCGCGATTCGCACTAGTGCGTAATTGTTCTCGGCTTGGTACTTTGGGTATGTACTGCCGGTTGGTGGTTTGCGACCCGTTGGTGCGTACGGAGGCTCGTTCTACTTGTGGGTTAGTAATACCGCGCGCATCATAGCTTTCTTGACTGAACCGCTCTGCAATACCAGGGTGTAGTGGATTACCGGCAGTATTGTACCCAGTCCGAGGTGCAAAAGAGGTGTCTTGGATTGGTGTCGCCATACTCGCACAGTATACTACATCTCTTTATCACGGAGCTCTCGACGAGCGTTTTGGATTTTGAGGATTTGTGAAGGGTCTGAGGTAATGATTTGGTCTTCGGTGTATGAGGCAATAACTTTGATGGCGACGTGTTTTAGACCAACAAAGAAGAGTCCTTCCCCGACATCTGATTCCAGCAACAAAAACTTTTCTTCATCAGTTAAATTGAAGGTGCGCTGGATATTATCAATCGCGGTCGGTGATTGTTTCATCAAAAACTGCAATGATGAATTGGTAATCATTGGTACTCCATACGGTGAGCGCAAGAAGTCGTCCACGTCTTGGGTAATAGTAGCGATACCGAGATAGTATTTACGTCCGCGCTTGGCGAGACTAAAAAGGAATGATGCAGTATCTTCACTTTTCATCATCCACCACGCTTCGTCGATGACCAAGAGTCGTTTGACCAACCGTCTACGAATAGCCGACCAAATGTAGTTGGTAATAATGAACATGGCAATGGTTTTGAGCTCATCTTCCATATCACGGAGTGAGAACACCACAAACTTCTGATTGATGTCGACGTTAGTCGGTTGATTCATGAATCCAGACCAGGTACCTGAGGTATACTTTTGGAGACGGCTGATCAGCGATGAACTACCATTCATACCAGCGAGCACCATCTCGAAGTCAGATAGAAGAGGTGGTTCGAGATCGGCGAAGTTGGTTTGTTCGGTAATATCCTTGAGGGCATAGGTTTCACGAATGGCGAGGTCTATCACTGTTTCCTCTTCTGGTGAGAGACCGCCGAGCATCAGTCGAAACAGTCCGATGAGATGCACTACTTGTGATCGCAACACATCAGCCGGATTCTCGTCTGCACCTGGTGGAGGGAGGTCAAATGGGTTGATATGATGGGTAGAAGAGAGGGAGATGTTAAAGAAGCGGCCGCCGGTTGCTTCGGCCAAATATTCGTATTCACGCTCTGGATCAATCACAATTACTTCTGCTCCAAACATGAGTGACCGTAAAATCTCGAGTTTGATACTATACGACTTCCCTGCTCCCGATGTGGCAAAGGTAACGGAGTTGTAATTAGTAAGACTAAAACGGTCAAAGAGTACCAACGATGAGTTGTGACGATTGATACCATAGAGGATTCCGTTGTCTGAAGTCAGGTCAAACGAAGTAAACGGAAAAAAGCTTGAAAGTGGTGAAGAATTGAACTTACTGTGCACCAGTAATTCATCAGTGGCGGTGGGAACAATACTATGAATTCCTTGTTCTTGTTTAAAGAGAGCAGGCTTTATGTAAATCAGTCTCGAGTCGAGGCTACCTTTGATTTCATTTTCGACTTTGTTGAGTCGAGCATCATCCTCACCATAAATAGCAACATATAATCCGACATCAAAAAGCTTTTCTTCGGCTTGTTGGAGCTTGTCGCGCAGATCTTCGAGGTTACGATAGGCCGCCTCGAGTTGTGGATCACGTACTTCCCCCCGCGCTGCCCGCATGTTGATCTGACTCTGTACTTCTGCTACTTTCTTTTGGAACTTTTTGAGGGTTTCGGCGGTGTTGATCGGATGGATGACAATACTCACATCGAGTTCTTTTTCCATGTTGAGGATCGGCTCGAGCCACCCATCGGTCAAGTATCGTGGATATGAGACGGCGTAAAACACCCGGGCCATCGTGCCACTAATATTGATATTGCGTGGCCCAATCGAAACAGCCGATGGAGCTACCACATCAGTCAGCGTCAGGAGATTTTCACTGGCATTAATAACTGGTTCAGACTTCTTTTTTGGTGTGAGGTTATCAAAAATTCCCATAGTAATTCATTATTGCATGGTTGGTGCTTGGCCGGTACTGTCCCCTGGGTTGTAGATATGATAATAGAGTTCGACAAGCTCATCATCTTTGAGCGCGATTGTACGCACCCCAATACGATTAAGTCCTTGCTCGACCACTGATTGGCGTTGCTCGATCTGGAGGCGTTGTTCTTCAAAGGTGTTGGTTTCGAGCACACGTCCTTTTGAGATCATTGAGGTAAAGCTCTTTTTCAGGTCTAATTTTGGTGGTGCGTACGGAATCACCACAAAGAAGTTTTTACTCATCACGTCTACCTCGGTCGTAAATGTGCGAATAAACTCGATGTATTCCCGCAATTGTACGCGCATGAGGTCACTATATTGAATAGACTCGAGACCTCGTAGGGTGGCGAGATATGGTTCGATATTCAGTCGACGTGACTGCACGTAAATTTGTAATGAAAAATCAAGGGTATTTAAGAAGTTTTGAAACTGAAATAATATGGCTTGTTGTTCATCACGTGACTTAAGCGCAAAGTTGATCGATGACGCGAGGAGGATTTTACATAACTGTCCATTTTTCAAAATAACCACACCATTTTTGATGTCGCGAATTGGGACGAATTCCTGGGTTGCTGAAGTAGTGGCCATAGTTATTGGTTGTTTTTTTGCATCGCATCGAGCTCGAGTCGGCGCGCCAGTGAAGAGATATCTTTTTTCTGCATTAATGTTTCAGAAAGGAGTGGATTCTGTACCTGACCCTGATCTGGTGCATCAGTGTATACCACATTACGGGTCTGGCGCCAGTGGTAGATACGCTTTCGACTAAAAAAGGTATATATCGCTTCAAGGAGGTGAGAGAAGGGACGATTATTGATTGGATAAAACGCTAATGCCAAGGCTAAGAGTCCGATCGGTAGTCCAATAATCAAAAATATAATAAACGGCGCAGTCAAAAAGAGCACTGCTGCGATCAGTCCCCCACCACCTACATAAAGGAACTGCTTCCAGGTGAGCGGCCCAAAGATTTTGTCCTCAATTTCAATAAACTGCGGCACCTCAAATTGCATACCAGAATAGTATACACCGAAAACACCCACAGTAGCGGAAGTTACTGTGGGTGTTTTCTCTTTAGAGTTCGGTACTCCAGCGCGGGCGGTCAGGGATGGTTGGTGTGCTTGGTGGAATAGGGGTTGGTGGCGTGGCGTATGTCGGCAGATCACCGAGTGGCACTCGTGCCGGTTGATTGGATTGGTAGATCGGCTCGGTTACCGTAGGGGTTGGTGCGTAGCTTGGGTACATCGGGGTTGCTGCGGCGACTGATGTTGGTATGGGTGGGGCCTGTTCAGCACGGACGGTCGCCATATCAGTGGCGTAGGTATGTACCGGCTGTGGGCTTGTGAGAGTGGTTGGTGTAACATCAACTGGCACATACATCGTATTGGATTCAGGTGGTACTGAGTCCACGGTAGTGGCTGGAGCTTTTACGGGAATATTACGTGGTGTTTCAGTTGCTACTGCCTCGATACTTTCTTCATCTTCGACAGGTGGTTGCCAATTTGGATCAGATAATGGTGCCAAGAATTCAAGTACCTCAGCCCCCAGTAAAGCAGCAGTCTTCGGGTCGAGTCCGAGTTCTTGCTGTAGGAGTGGCACGGTGTCTTCGATTTTGTAGAACCCGAGGATGATGTCACCGATTAAAATGATAATTTTTTTCTTATCAATGAGGTTGTATTTAATTGCAATAGTAAGTAAATGAATTTTACTACTGTTACTTTGCAATAAATATTTAGTTTTTATTGAGAGTTTTTCAGTAACTTTCATTCGTATACTGTATTCAATTTGGTTATTTAATTCTTTGTAGTCACTTATTGAAATATGCATTGAAAGACAATCGTTAACTATTTTTTTTATAGTTTTTTCAGGTAAATTTTTAATTTTAATATATTCCTCTAACTCACTTTCTGAGCTTAATTTTGCTACATTAAGTCGACAGTATAGTATTAGTTGTCTAGCAACATCGTTTGATAAACCAATCTCATTACAACTAGAACGTACATAGCTACTGACAATATTTGATTCAAGAAAAAACTTAGTCTCTTCCGAAACGTTTAAATATATTTTTTCTATTCTATCCCATGTGTCAAACATAACTATATCTATATATTGAGTCCAAATTCAGCTCCCCGGTCAGTGTTATCAGTCCACCTTTTCCACATATCGAATTGCTTTTGATTTGGTGCAATAGTTGTTCCATTTACTGACATGTTTCCATTTAAATACGATTCTAAAATACTTTTAATGCCCCGGACATCATTTATATTTAAACCATTTTTCATTCGCTCAGCTAACATTAAGGGTGTTAGGTTTTGAATAAAATCAGGTTCCTTAAAGATTTTTGCTGGCATCTTTCCAATTTCAGCAACACTACGACTTGCCAGATTTGATCTTTGTTTATCAAAGACTGTTTTTTGATAAGCTTGGTTACCATTAGCTAATACTTTTGGTGTATTAACTGTATTACCAAAAGCTGAACCAGCTGATGCTATATTATAAAATCCATCCTCGCGAGCAGTTTTAATTCGCGCAACATCAGCTGCAGACATTTTGCCACTTTTTTCCAAATCTGTAAGTTGTGTATCTGTAAGAGCTGCAGCGTAGTGTGTCTGAATTAGTTTTGTGGTACCCAAGTCTGCTAACTCTTCAGTCGTCATCTTACTTAAATTTTTGGTAAGTTTTTCAAGTGCATCATTAAGTTGATCGGCAGTGGTGGCAGTGTTGCCAAAAGCCGCTTCTGCTTCTTTTATGCTATTGTCTCTGTCATTCGCAGCTTTTGTAGTACTAGCACGAGCTCTAGTTTTATCTCGATAATCACGCTCTTTTTCATTTGTCGTTCCAGTACCAAGAGAAGCATTCTTCGCTCCCCCAGCGGCTCCTCTTAATATACGATCTGCAGTATTTGTACGTGCTAACCAAGCCGCTGCTCCACTTCTAGATTGAAGATTGTTGAGACCTTTTTCAAATCGTTCGCCAACAGCATTTACACCACTTCGTGCACCAGCTTTCATAGGATATGCTAAAGCACCTCCGGCACCAACAAGTGCCCCTCGGGTCTTGCCGACTGCCCAGTCGTTGACTTTCATGACCATGCTACTACCAGCATTGGCCATTTTGCGGGCGATACTGAGGGAGCCAAGGAGGAAAATAACAATCAAGATAAAATACGGTAGTATGCGGGCTAACTCTTCGGTTACCCCACCGTCTGCACCGTTGTAACTAAGTTCTTTAAGAGACTCTCTTTTTCCATCATTAAATCCTACAGTGAGCAGGTATGTTACATACAACATAAAGATAAACGCCGGGGCAAAAAATGCCTGCCCAAAGAGACCTTCCCAGAATTTGTCTGAGATATTTTTGAAGCCAGGAAAGACAAAGCCGAGGAACATGAGTGGAGAGAAAATCATGTAAAAAATCAGTACCGCAAATCGGATTGTGACCAGCACTGCCCCGACCGCAAACACATAGATCATGACGATGAACACTACCGCCACCCCGAGTAGGTATAAAAATGGTGAACTATCAGTTACGTCGTAATTGAGTAAGGCACTAACACCCAACTGATTCATAAAACCAAGAGCAATACTTGCTCCTTCACCTTCTGCTAAAAATGCTCCCTCGACCGCTGTATTGCCGGCACTGGCATTAATGGGACTATCCGCAATCTGGAATAGATTAAATATTTGCACTGCGGCCAAGTTGGCGAAGTCGATAATGAACTTGGTAATGAACAAACTAAAATTCACTAATAATGCAGCAATGATCAGGAGTGGGATAGTTCTGCGGGCACCACTTTCATTAACCCCCAAGATAATCTGAAAGCCGATGTAGACCAGTCCAAAAATAAAAGTGAGGTTGAAGATATCACGCACTGTGATCCAAAGACTCTCGACCGTGTTACCAATGCCGTATTCGATGTATTGTTTACTGAAGTCGACAATAAACATGCGAATTGATGCGTCAAATGCCCAACCAAAGGCGGCGGTTAATCCCCCGAGACCAGTCACTACAATACAGTTCATCACTGCACCAGGACTTTCCCAACATGCACCAGCTGTTACTGCTGGTGCCGGTATGTTTTCCGGAGCCGGAGCCGGTAATGCCACACTACCATCCGGATTTAATACTGGACTTCCCCCGGTTACGTCACCAGTACCTCCTGTACCACCAGGAGTAGCTGTTGTCACAGGAACAATTGCGCCAGGAGTAGTTCCGTTAACGACCGGCGGTGCAAAATAACCTGGTGCATTAATATTTCCAGGATTGTTACCTGTATTTACAAAAGCAGGGACTGGAAATGTATCGGCAGAAACAGAAGTAGGTACAAAAAAGAACGTACCAACTACGAGTAAGCACATGAGCAACAAGACTCGACTACTATTAGTCCAAGTTTGTTTCAGGTAAAATCCCTCCAACATGCATGTATCATACCATCTGTTACCACTATTAGTGCGGTAATTGATGGTTAAATCTGGTGATTACACAATAAACCACCCAGCAGTGAGCTGGGCGGTTTTTAGAGTTATTCGAGCGGATTGCGTCCGAGGTACGGGCTGATTGTTGTCCCCCACTCTACTCGTTTGGTTTCTTTTTGCGCTGCGGTACTCAATGCATTAGTACCTTTTA
>JACCDH011162806.1_pt1 | contig 35250 bp, 27 predicted proteins | sample 7442481 | NCBI WGS metagenome assembly JACCDH01 (sample SAMN15323433, study PRJNA562643) | freshwater metagenome | isolation source: river surface water | place: USA:Blue River Watershed | collected 2017-08-15
CTTGGGTGGAATCACAGTATTAACCGATTTAAATCCAGTTCCAGTTGCCGGTCATTATCTACTTTCTATCCTTTTAATCTCCGGAGCTTCATCGCTGCGATTTGAGATAGTTGGCTACAAGAAGCACAACGTAACACCTCTCCTGCAACTGCTGATTAGAGTACAAATCTTTGTAACCTTTGCCGTTCTTGTAGCGGGCACCATTGTTACCGGCTCCGGCCCCCATGCTGGCGATGAGAAAGCTAAACGATTTGGATTTAATACACAAATGGTTTCGGTTTTACATGCTGATCTTGTGATAGCACTTATCGTTTTGGTCTTGATTACCTACTTGATTGCCAAACGAGAATCAAAGGAGTTATTACCTCGACTGAAAGTATTTATTTTGACCATATTTTTACAAGCCTTAATTGGTTACATCCAATACTTCACGGGATTGCCGGAGTTGCTAGTTGGCTTTCACCTTCTTGGATCAACCTTGGTTTGGATCGCAATGTGGAGTTTGTTTAAAGTTTTAGATATTAAATTGATAAGCGGAAAGGCTGCTAAGTAATGCAAAATTGGAGCAAATTAGATGATCAAGCGGTCGTAATATCAAGAGCGCTAGCCATGGACTCTGTTCAAAAAGTTGGTAATGGACACCCTGGTACCGCTATGTCACTTGCACCAGTTGCCTACACCTTATTCCAACGCATTCTTAAGCATGATCCAAGTAATCCAAATTGGATCGCGCGAGATAGATTTATTCTCTCTTGTGGTCACTCATCATTAACCCTCTATATCCAGTTATTTTTATCTGGTTACGGAGTAGAACTAGATGATCTTAAAAGTTTTAGAACACACAAATCGCTAACCCCAGGACATCCAGAGTATGGACACACACTCGGAGTAGAAACTACAACTGGTCCACTTGGCCAAGGAGTTGCCAACGCAGTAGGAATGGCGATGGCTGCGCGCTATGAAAAAGGATTATTTGATCCAGCAAATAAAACAGATTTATTTGATCACAATATTTGGGTCATCTGCTCAGATGGTGATTTGCAAGAAGGTGTCAGTGCAGAAGCATCATCCTTAGCCGGAACACAAAAGTTAGGCAATCTGAAGGTTATCTATGATGACAATCGAATATCGATTGAGGGCGATACCCATGTTGCTTTTACTGAGGATGTTTCAACGCGATATGAGTCTTATGGATGGAAGGTTTTTGAAGTTCCTGCCAAATCAAATGGCGATGTAGATCGAGAACTTTTAGAGGATGTAATGATCAAAGCATCTGAGGAAAAACTTAAACCTGTTTTGATCAGATTACACTCCGTTATCGCCTGGCCCGCACCAAAGGCTCAGGGAACTGCCGAATCACATGGCTCTGCTCTTGGCGTAGATGAGGTGGCTGAGACCAAGAAAATTTTAGGTTTAGATCCCGAACATTCTTTTGTTGTACCTGCTGAAGTGTTAGATCATGCTCGAAAGGTGAAAGAGCGTGGTTCGCAAACTTTTGCAAAATGGCATGCCCGATTTATTGAGTGGCAGAAAGAAAATCCGACTCAAGCGCAATTGCTCAGCCGAATAATTGATGGAAAATTACCAAATAATTGGTCAAACTCTTTGCCAGTATTTGGCATCGAGAAAGAGATTGCAACTAGAGCTGCCTCTGGAAAGGTTATTCAGGAAATAGCAAAGGCACTTCCAGAGTTTTGGGGTGGATCAGCTGATTTAGCTGGCAGCAATAACACAACTATTGAGGGCGGAAATTCATTTTTACCACTTGAATCTGAGATGAAAAATGCAGATCCATTTGGCAGATTTATTCACTTTGGTATTCGAGAACATGCTATGGGCGCAATTTTAAATGGGATCGCCTTGCACGGAGTTGCCAAACCTTTTGCTGGTACTTTTTTAGTATTCAGCGACTACATGCGTGGTGCGGTTCGCCTATCAGCACTAATGAACTTACCAGTTACCTATGTTTGGAGTCATGACTCAATCGGCTTAGGTGAGGATGGACCTACTCATCAACCAGTTGAGCATTTAGCTGCACTGCGGGCGATTCCTAACTTTGCAGTTATTAGACCTGCAGATGCAAATGAGGTAACAATTGCTTGGCGCGAGATTATTAATCGTGCTAAACCAGTTGGATTAGCACTATCTAGACAAAACCTTCCTGTAATTGATCGGAATAAGTACGGATCTGCAGAAGGTGTTAGTAAAGGTGCGTACGTACTTCTAGATACCGCAAAAGAGTTCTCAGTGATTTTAATTGCAACTGGATCAGAGGTTGCACTGGCGATTAAGGTGCAAGAGCAATTACTAACCGAGGGAATTCATTCTCGGCTAATAAGTGCGCCATGTTTGGAGTGGTTTGCCGAGCAAGATGAAAGTTATCGCGAATTGGTAATCCCAAAAAAAATTAAGGCTCGAGTAAGCATAGAAGCTGGCATCGCAATGCCATGGCATAGGTTAATCGGTGATGATGGAGTTACAGTCTCGCTGGAACACTTTGGCGCATCAGCAAGTGCAAATGTCTTGTTTAATGAGTTTGGATTTAATGTAGATAATGTGGTGAAAGCAGCGAAAGAAAGTATTGCTAAATCAAAGTGAGTACCTGTCTATCTGAAATTTCCCAAGCGGGCGTATCTGTTTGGCTAGATGATTTATCTAGAGCGCGGTTAAGTAATAGCTCTTTAAGTAAATTAATCGCAGAGGATAATGTAGTCGGAGTGACTACTAATCCAAGTATTTTTAATGCTGCGATTGGTAATTCAGATCTATACGCACCGGATATCAAAAGATTGTCTGATTTGAGTATAGATGAAATTATTACCGAGTTAACCTGCTCCGATGTTTCGGCGGCATGTGATCTATTTTTGCCGGTTTATGAAAGGTCAAAACATGTCGATGGCCGCATCTCAATAGAGGTTGATCCTCGCTTTGCTAGGGATACCAAATCAACTATCGAGCAAGGTTTGGCGCTTTGGAAAAAAATCAATAAACCTAATTTGATGATCAAGGTTCCGGCCACAGTTGAAGGCTTACCAGCGATTACAGAGTTGATCGCAAATGGAGTTAGCGTAAATGTAACCTTGATTTTCTCAGTTAAAAGATATCGCCAGGTGATGCAGGCTTATGCAGATGGCCTCACCGTAGCTTTAAGCAAGAATCGACAAATAAATGAAATTTTTTCCGTGGCTTCATTTTTTATTAGCCGAATTGATACAGAGGTTGATAAAGCACTCTCCCCTGACTCAGAGCTGAAGGGAATGGCTGCAATTGCAAATGCGATTATGGCTTATCAAGCATTTGAAGATTTCACCAAATCAGCAGAATGGCAAACTTTGCAATCAAAAGGCGCAAATCTGCAACGGCCACTATGGGCTTCGACTGGAGTGAAGGATCCCGCTTATGATCCGACTAGATATGTCATGCAACTTGTGGCTCCTCATACCGTAAACACCATGCCAGAAGCTACGTTGAAGGCGGTCCGCGAGGGCGGCATATTTAGCGGAAATACCATCTCAAAAAATTTTCAATCGGCAAAAGCAACATTGGCAAAACTAGCGTTGCTAGGAGTTGATCTCGAAAAGATAACGGATCACTTAGAGATAGATGGGCTTACCAAGTTTGAATCAGCATGGCTGGAGCTAATCGATTCTGTTAAGACGGTTGCTGGAAAGTAAATGCGGATCTCCGGAAGATTGTCAGGTGAATTTAATTCACACATTACTGCCAGGCTTGAGGCGATAACCAATAAGCTAGCGGCCAAGGATTCAACTCTTTGGGGAAGTTCGGCTGCCGCCGAAGCCAGTATTAGATTAAATTGGATAGATCTTCCAAAATCCTCTAGACAATTGCTGCCGCAATTAGATGCATTAAGCGCTTGGGCGCGATCAAATAATCTGACTGAGATAGTTTTGTGCGGAATGGGTGGTTCTTCACTGGCGCCCGAGGTAATAGCAGCTACCTATAAAAAGAAATTAACGGTGCTTGATTCCACCGATCCTCTGCAAATTAACTTAGCAATCCCTTCTAATTTGAAAAATTCACTTTTTATTATCGGTTCAAAATCTGGATCTACAATCGAAACTACCTCTCAAAAGGCCTTTTTTGAGAATTTGCTTCGCAAGAATGATCTAGATCCAAAAAATCACTTAGTGATCATCACTGACCCTGGCTCCCCGCTAGATATTGATTCTCGCGAAAAAAGTTATCGAGTTGTAAATGCTGATCCAAATGTGGGCGGCCGGTTTAGTGCCCTGTCAGCCTTTGGATTAGTCCCAGCAGCATTAATAGGTGTTGATGTAAGTGAGTTGCTCGATGATGCAGATATAGCCTCTCAAGAGTTTTCACTTCCTGGTTCAATTCCAGTTCAAATAGCTGCCAGATTGTTTGAGTTCGGAAGTCAATTTGTAACATTTTGTGAGGAGAATTCACCTACGCCTGGGTTGTCAGATTGGATTGAACAATTAATCGCTGAATCAACGGGCAAAGACCAAACCGGAAGATTGCCGGTTGTTATAAATAGCGCAAAACAAAATCGATTTGGATTAACCGTTGGTTTTGCACCTGGTGAATTTGATCTGATAGTTGAAGCTTCGTTAGGTGCGCAATTCATTCTATGGGAGTGGGTGACTGCTTTGCTTTGCTACGCACTAGAGGTTGATCCCTTTAATCAACCTAATGTCACGGAGGCTAAGGAGCAGACGAGTATTGTATTGAAGAGCAAACAATCTTTGAGTGATTTCAAATCTCTCCTTACAGTCGATAACTCCAATTATCAAATCTATTCAAATAGAGCTATCGTAAATCTAGCGGAGTTTCTAAAACAGTCAGTTAAGTACTTTGCAATCATGGCTTATTTAACTAGAGGCGTAGATGACAAAATCTGTGATCTTCAAGAGATTATTTCTAGAAAATCCAATAAACCAACAACCTTTGGTTGGGCTCCTAGATTCCTGCACTCAACTGGTCAATTTCATAAAGGTGGACAACCAAATGGTGGATTTATACAAATAACTGGTGAAAGTGAGATTGATTTGCCAGTACCGGGAGCAGATTTCACCTTCGATGATTTAATCATGGCACAAGCTATTGGTGATGGAGTTGCACTTAGAAAGCGTGACTATCCATTTATTCAAATACACTTGAAAAATAGGGCTTTAGGAATCTCAAAATTACTTCAAGAGTTAGTGGAAAATTAATCCTCGCCCTGAAGTTTTTTAATCGCATTTTCCAGAATCTTTGTCGCCTCAGCCTCAGTTCGTCTCTCTTTAACATAAGCTAAGTGTGTTTTGTAAGGTTCATTTTTTACCGGTAGCGGCGGTTTGTTTTTATCTCGTCCTGCTGGAAAACCACAGCGAGGACAATCCCACTCCGCAGGAATCTCTACTGTGCCATCCTCCGCGAAAGAAGGTTTAGTCTCATGTCCATTTGCACACCAGTATGAGATTCGAAAACGAGCAATTGCTTCACCGCGCTCGGCTTCGCCCATAGGACCTGCACCAACACGACTACCTCGAATTGCACTTCCGCCAGCCATTTTTACTCCCTTTAATTAACTGAAAATTACTTAAGCAATAAACTTAAAGCAACAACTGCAGCAAACCAAACGCCACCCACGACAATTGTTATCCGATCTAAATTCTTCTCAACTACAGATGAACCACCGTAGGTTGATGAAATACCGCCACCAAATAAATCTGAGAGCCCGGAGCCTTTACCTTTGTGCAGTAAAACTAAAATGATCATCAGCGCACTAGAGATCATCAGAATAATTGATAGTGCTAGCGTCATTTACTCACCTTCAAATAATTGATTTCGGACAGGGGTTAAGAATACTGGTTTTCTAGAATTATGCCTTATTTAAGACCCGGTGGAACTTACAGATTCGCGCAAACTCCTCTGGGTCAAGGGATGCACCGCCCACCAAGGCACCATCGACATCAATTTCCTTCATTATCTCTAGAGTATTTATTGACTTAACTGAACCCCCATAAAGAATTCGACAGTTATCGGCAATTTCATCACTGCCGATTTTTCGAAGCTCGGTTCGGATAGCAGCACATACCTCTTGCGCATCCTCGGGAGTTGCGGTCTTTCCAGTGCCAATTGCCCAAACAGGTTCGTAGGCAATCACAATCTTTTTCAAATCAGGTTTATGGAAACCTTTTAAGGCATTACGCAATTGTTCTAATACAAACTCAACATGATTTCCAGCTTCACGAATTGCGAGCTCTTCACCCACACATAAAATCGGTTTTAATTCATTGGCTAGTGCTGCTTTGATTTTGGAGTTAACAATTGAATCGGTTTCACCATGATTAGCTCTTCGTTCGCTATGGCCTATTACCACATATGTGCATCCAATTTTTGCAAGCATTGAACCAGATATCTCTCCGGTGTATGCACCAGAAGCAGCGGTAGAAATATCCTGTGCTCCGTAAATCAATCGGAGGCGATCACCATCAACTAAGGTTTGGACAGATCGTAAATCGGTAAATGGTGGAAGAATCACTACCTCGACTGCATCATAATCACGATCCTCTAGCGAGTAAGCAAGTTTTTGCGTTACTGCAATCGCCTCTAAGTGATTGAGGTTCATCTTCCAATTTCCAGCAATTAACGGTTTACGCATCTCTCCCCTAACCTAACGCAACTAATCCTGGTAATTCCTTACCTTCAAGATACTCAAGGGAGGCGCCACCACCGGTTGAAATATAACCAAATGCATCATCCGAAAAGCCTAATTTACGAACAGCGGCAGCCGAGTCGCCACCACCAACAACGGAAATGCCAGAAACCTCTGTAAGAGCTTGCGCAATGTTTTTTGTGCCCGCGGCGAAATTGGGAAATTCAAAAACTCCCATCGGCCCATTCCAGAACACTGTCTTACATTTCACTATTTCAGATGCAAATACCTTCGCACTTTCTGGGCCGATATCTAAACCCATTTGATCATTTGGAATTGCATCTGATGAAACCAATGTTGGCTTCGCATTCTCCGCAAACTCTGGCGCAACCACAATATCGATCGGCAAAAGAAATTTAACTCCAAGTTTTTCAGCTCGATCCATTAACTCTTTAACAGTAGGAATTAAATCTGGCTCTACCAATGATTTACCGACCTCTTTACCTTGCGCGGCAAGAAAGGTGAACAACATTCCGCCACCGATCGCTAAAACATCTACCTTGTCTAATAAATTTGAAATGACTGCAATTTTGTCGGAAACCTTTGCGCCACCCAGTACAACACCATATGGTCGCTCAGGGTTTGTTGTGAGTTTTTGTAATACCGAAACTTCAGTCGAGATTAGATCACCTGCTGCATGCGGCAACAATCTAGCTAATTCATAGACAGATGCATGTTTACGATGCACAGCGCCAAAGCCATCTCCAATATAAATATCACCATACTTAGCCAACTCTTGAGCAAGATTATTTCGATCTGCTTCATCCTTGCTAGTTTCGGCAGATTCATATCTAATGTTTTCCAATAATAAAATTTCACCAGCAGACAAAGTTTGGGCTAATTCTCTCTGCCCTCTTATTTCGGGCGAGAATTTGATTTCTTGATTTAGTAACTCACCTAGTCGCTTAGCCACTGGCGCTAAAGATAACTCTGGCTTGCGCTCTCCCTTTGGCCTTCCTAAGTGAGCAATGATTGTGATTGAGCAGTTAGCGGCCAGTAATTTTTTAATGGTTGAAAGTGACGCTTTGATCCGTCCGTCATCTGTAATTACGCCATCTTTAAGTGGCACATTTAAATCACAGCGCAAAATTACCTTTGCGCTGTCAATCTTTACGTCAGAGAGTTGTTTTACCAACATTAATTAAAGAGTTTTACCGATGTATTGGATTAGATCAACTAACCGATTTGAGTAACCCCATTCGTTGTCATACCAACCAACAACCTTAACTTGAGTACCGATAACTTTTGTTAGCCCAGAATCAAAGATACAAGATGCTGGATCGGTGACAATATCTGCTGAAACAATTGGATCCTCGGTATATGTTAAGTAACCTTTTAATGATCCTTCACTAGCTTTTTTAATTGCGGCATTAATCTCTGCAACAGTAACCTCTTTAGCCAACTCAACAGTTAAATCTGTCGCAGATCCTGTTGGTACTGGAACGCGCATAGCGAAACCATCCAACTTGCCCTTTAGCTCTGGAATAACAAGTGAGATTGCCTTAGCTGCACCTGTTGATGTTGGAATAATTGATAACGCTGCCGCGCGAGAGCGACGTAGATCCTTATGTGGGAAATCTAAAATCACCTGATCATTTGTATATGCGTGGATAGTAGTCATCAATCCGCGAACAATGCCAAACTCATCATTTAACACCTTAGCCATTGGTGCTAAGCAGTTTGTTGTACATGATGCATTTGAGATGATGTTGTGCTTGCTTGAATCGTAATTTTGGTGGTTTACACCCATCACAATTGTTATATCTTCATCTGTTGCGGGAGCTGAAATAATTACTTTCTTTGCACCAGCGGTAATGTGCTTCTGAGCATCTGCTGCTTTAGTAAAAATACCGGTTGATTCAACAACAATATCTACACCTAATTTGCCCCAAGGAATATTTGCAGGATCGCGTTCTGCGCTAACCGCGATTGTCTTTCCACCAACGGTGATGGTTGTATCGGTGTGGGTTACTGGTTGATTTAAACGACCAAGAATTGAGTCATACTTTAAAAGATGAGCTAATGTGGCATTATCGGTTAAATCATTGATCCCAACAATCTCAAACTTTGCACCGGATTCAAGGGAAGCTCGCAAGAAATTACGGCCGATACGTCCAAAACCATTAACGCCAACTTTTAACATTTATTAACCTCACCTATTAGAAATTTAGCAAAATTTAAGCTGTAAGTTTCACGACAATGTGATGGGACAATCTTATCAGCCAATGAGGGCGGATTAGTTGAGTAAATCTGGGCTAACGCTTGCTTCTGTATCTGGAATACCTAAATCACGGGCCCTTTTATCTGCCATTGCCAACAAACGACGAATTCGTCCAGCGATTGCATCTTTAGTCATTGGCGGTGAAGCAAGTGAACCTAGCTCCTCCAAGCTTGCTTGACCATGATTAATTCTTAATTCACCAGCCTCTTTCAAATGTGTAGGAATCTCTGGACCAAGTATCTCCATGGCACGTTGCACACGAGCAGATGCTGCGACCGCTGCACGAGCCGATCTACGTAGATTTGCATCATCAAAGTTTGCTAATCGATTTGCAGTTGCTCGAACTTCGCGGCGCATTCTGCGCTCTTCCCACGCTAGTACAGTTTCATGTGCACCTAATCGAGTAAGTAGCGCACCAATTGCATCCCCATCGCGAATAACAACGCGATCTACATTTCTAACCTCACGTGCTTTGGCGGTAATACCAAGTCTTCTGGCGGCGCCAACTAATGCCAAAGCAGCCTCAGGACCAGGGCAGGTAATTTCTAATGCAGAAGATCTACCTGGTTCGGTAAGTGAACCATGAGCTAAAAATGCACCGCGCCATGCCGCCTCTGAATCACAAATAGCAGCAGATACAACTTGGGGTGGCAAGCCACGGATAGGTCGGTTATTTGAATCAACTAAACCGGTTTGTCTGGCAAGCGCGTCACCATCGGCTAATACTCGGACAATGTATCTGCTTCCCTTACGTATGCCGCTAGCTGAAACAACTGATAATTCACTCTCATGACCAAAAACTTCCGATATGTCTTTGCGCAATCTTCTTGCTACCTGAGCGGTATCTAATTCAACCTCGATAATTATTTTTCCGGCAGAGATATGTAATCCTCCTGCAAATCGAAGCAAAGCTGAAACCTCTGCCTTGCGACAACAAGGCTTGGTAACGGAAAGCCTGCTTAATTCATCCTTTACTGCCTCTGTCATTGCCATGCGATTATCTAAGCAGATTCAGTTGCAAAATGTGGCTGAAAGCGGAAATTAATTTATCGGAATCATGGTGGAAAGTCGCTGAATTATCTGCTAGGTCAAATGAAATAACCTCACCCCCGCATTGTTTTACCAAGGAGTCAAATGCTGAGTTGTTGGTCGCGATACGGTTATCCACCAATGCAACATCAAATTTAAAATTAGGTAGGTGCTTCAAAATAAATTGCAGATGATCAGTTAATGAAGAACCGGCATACTCTTCAGAGGTTGTGGGATCTGGCAAGTTAAAAATTAAAATTTTCTTTGCCTTAGAGTCTACAATCGCCTCTGCCTGATCTTTTAATAAGAAATGGGGCATCACACTAGATAACCATGATCCAGGACCAAAGGTGATCCAATCAGCTGATGCAATTGCATCCAACGCTTCTGGAGTTGGCTTTGGAGATTCAGGAATTAAACGTAATTGAGTTACTTCACCCTTTGCAGCTGCAACTTGAATTTGCCCCCGCACAGTTTCGGATTTTCCATTTTGCAGAAAACTTCCTTCGATATCCAGTGGTTCTAGTGCCATTGGTAAAACTTTGCCAACTACTCTTAACAAATCGCTAACTCGTTCTAGACCTTTTACTGGATCGCCATCTCGATCCCAAAGTGCTGTTAGCAAGAGATTACCTACGGCGTGATTATCCATTTCACCTGAGCTAGTAAATCGATATTGCATGATTTCAGCCCAACTTCTGCCCCAATCATCATCTCCACACAATGCAGCTAATGCCATTCTTAAATCACCGGGCGGTAGTGAATTAAACTCCTTGCGCAATCTGCCTGAAGACCCACCATTATCAGCAACCGTTACTACTGCTGTTACTTCAGTTGTTAGGTGGCGCATTGCTTGCAAAGTAGCAGCCAGACCATGTCCGCCACCTAAACAAACTACTTTAACTGGCATTTAAATTTCACGTCCTAAATCACGGTGCATCGCTTTTGTTTGAATATTCTTCCCGGCCAGTAAATTTTTACTCGTTAATCGCCTGTTCAATTCCTGAGTTATCGCCACAGATCTGTGTTTTCCACCAGTGCATCCAATAGCCAAAGTTAGATACTTTCTTCCTTCTCCAATGAATCCTTTTGCCATAGTTTCAAAGAGTGATTGGTATCTATTGAGAAACTCCTGCACATTTTCAGAATTTAGAACCGCATCGCTTACCGGTTTATCCAAGCCTGTCAGTGGCCGTAACTCTAAATTCCAGTGTGGATTAGCAATAAAACGGCAATCAACTACTAGATCAGCATCTACGGGGATTCCGTATTTGTAACCAAAGGACAAAATATTTACCTGTAAATCTACTGAATTATCCTCATGAAAATACTCAGCAATTTTCTTTTCTAATTGGTGAATATTAAGGACTGAAGAGTCAATAACAATATCGGCACTATCTCTAACCTCACGCAAACGATTGCGTTCCTTTGTAATGCCATCAACAATTCGATCGGTTCCTTGGAGTGGATGTGGACGCCGGGTGGATTCAAATCGTCGCACGAGCGCCTCATCATTTGCGTCAACAAATAAAATTTTTCGAGCTGCGCCTTGTTCGCCAATTTCTGCAAGTGATTTTGTTAGATCATCAAAAAATGCTCGGCCACGTACATCGATAACAACTGCTATTTGTTTAACTGATCCTTCAACCAATTCAATTAAGTTACTAAGCAATGCTGGCGGCAGATTATCAACTACATACCAACCTAGATCCTCTAACGAGTGAGCAACAGTTGATCTTCCGGCGCCACTCATGCCGGTAATAATTAGTAGTTCGGTATCGCCCTTCATGGGTACATCATGCTGGTGATGTCAAGCATCTAAAATTTCACCAGTTTCCATATCTATATTTTCAGATCGCTGAGTATTTTGAAGGTGTGAAATTATGATCTCCGCCATTTTCTCACCGATGCCTGGAACGGCAGCTAATTCAACTAAGGTGGCTTTACGGAGAGCGGTAACAGATCCAAATACATCAAGTAATGATTTTCGGCGCACTTCACCTAAGCCAGGTATTTCATCCAATAGGGATTCCAGCATCATCTTTGAGCGTTTACTTCGATGGAAAGTAATAGCAAATCTATGCGCTTCATCTCTGATGCGTTGAAATAAATAAAGCGCTTCACTATGGCGGGGAAAGATAATTGGATCAGATGTGTGCGGTAGATAAACCTCTTCTAACCTTTTCGCTAAACCGACTAAAACCACATCCTTTATTCCTAGTTCATCAAATGCACGAGCAGCAGCATTTACCTGTCCTTTTCCGCCGTCGACAATTACTAACTGAGGTGGATATGCAAATCTTGGCTTGCCAGCACCATCAATTTCAGCTTGTAAATTATCAATATCTTTCTCTGCTAAGTACCTTTTAAACCTTCTAGTAATTACATGATGAATAGCTCTTGTATCATCAAAACCAGCCTCATCATTTATGGAAAACCTTCGGTAATCACTCTTCTTTGCCTGACCATCTTCAAATACCACCATCGAAGCGACCATGTTTGTTCCTTGGATATTAGAAATATCAAAGCACTCAATTCGAAGTGGTAGCTCTGGCAATTCAAGATATTCCGCAATTTGAGTAAGAGCACTACCACTTACCGCGGCATCATTTGCTCGTTTACTCAAGTATTGAATTAATGCTTGGTGAGCATTTCGCTTAACCATCTCTACGATCTCAACCTTTTCACCTCGTTGTGGCTGCAGGAGATTGACCGATTTCCCTCGCTTGTTGGTAAGCCAAGCCATCAAATCATCTGAATCTGCCGGCAATTGATCTACCAATATCTCACTTGGCGGAGTTGTATCGTTGTAAATCTTTCCTATCATCGCTGAGATTATTGACTCATCCTCCAAAATTTTTGCTCGATCAATAATCCAACTTCTAGATCCAGTGATTCTACCCTTTTGAATAATGAACTGTGACAGAGCAGCGTGAGTGACGTCTTCATGAATTGCTAGTACATCAGCATCTATATTCTCATTTAAAAATCTATCGGTAGATTCAAATGCTTTATTAATGGCAGATAATTGATCCCGTAATCTCGCTGCTTTTTCAAACTCCTCATTTTCGGCAGCTACCTGCATCTCCTCTTCTACTCGCTTTGCAATATCCTCAGGGGATTTCTCTAGGAATGTAATCAGGTCATTAGCCAACTTTTTGTGGTCATCTTCCGATATCCATTCAACACAAGGTGCCGCGCACTTACCGATATCCCCCATCAAGCACTGACGTTTAGTGCGTTGGGCAGTTTTGAAGTTTGCTTCACTGCATGTACGAATTGGATAGATTTTCATTAGCGTCTCATAAGTACTCCGTAACGCCCAAGCGTGGGAATACGGCCCAAAGTATTTAACACCTGGAATTTTCTTAGCCCGAGATATAAACAATCTAGGAAATTGTGACTTTATATCAACCGCAAGAAATGGGTAGGACTTATCATCTTTAAATTGCACATTGAAATCTGGGTTGTACTGTTTGATCCAAGTGAACTCTAATTGCAAGGCCTCAACCTCGGTTTTTACCAAGGTCCAATCTACCCGGACCGCCGTGTGGACCATTCTTCTTGTTTTAGTTGGCAGATTGCTACCAAAGTAAGAGTTAAGTCGATTCTTTATATTTTTTGCTTTACCAACATAAATCACCTTTTCGTTGGCATCAAAGAAACGATACACGCCTGGATCAGTGGGAAGATTACTTGGTCGGTAGCTTTGCGGATCTGTCACAAGAATTACCCTTTAAGGCTTTGCTAATACTTCAGCTAAAAACTTTCCGGTGTAACTCTTGGAGTTTTTGGCAACCTGTTCTGGGCGACCTTCGGCAACAATTAACCCACCCCCAGATCCACCCTCTGGCCCTAAATCAATTACCCAGTCGGCAGATTTAATTACATCTAGATTATGCTCGATCACCACAACAGTATTTCCAGTATCAACTAATCTATTTAAAACTAGCAATAATTTGCGAACATCTTCAAAATGCAACCCAGTGGTTGGTTCATCTAAAACATAGATTGTTCTGCCAGTAGATCTGCGTTGCAACTCAGTTGCTAACTTAACACGTTGCGCTTCACCACCAGATAATGTTGGCGCCGATTGGCCCAGCCTGACATAACCCAATCCCACATCACATAGTGTTTTTAAGAATCTTGCGATAGCTGGCACCGATTCAAAAAAGGTATGAGCTTCTTCAATTGGCATATCTAAAACTTGTGCGATTGTCTTGCCCTTGTAGTGCACCTCTAAAGTTTCCCGGTTGTATCTTGCCCCGTGGCAAACCTCGCAAGGAACATAAACATCTGGCAGAAAGTTCATTTCAATTGTTATCGTGCCATCGCCAGCGCAGTTTTCGCACCGTCCACCTTTAACATTAAATGAGAAACGTCCTTGTTGGTAGCCGCGAACCTTGGCTTCACTTGTTTCGGCAAATAAGCCACGTACCTTGTCAAAAACACCCGTGTAGGTAGCTGGATTTGAACGAGGAGTTCTGCCAATTGGCGATTGATCAACATGAACAACCTTATCTAATTGATCAAGACCGGTAATTGTTCGGTGTCTTCCAGGAACAATCCTGGCGCCATTTAATTTATTTGCCATCACTGAGTACAAAATGTCATTTACCAATGTTGATTTACCAGAACCTGAAACGCCGGTTACCGCAACAAAAGCTGACAGCGGAAATGAAACATCAATATTTTGCAGATTGTTCTCTTTTGCTGCCTTAACAGTTACAACCTTCTTCTCATCAATTGGTCTGCGTTTTTTCGGAATCTCTATAACACTACGACCAGCTAAATATGCACCAGTTATTGATCCCTTTGCCTTTATTAGATCCTCATAACTTCCAGATGAAACTACTTTGCCGCCATGTTCACCAGCACCCGGTCCAATATCAACAATCCAATCTGCTGTACGAATTGTGTCTTCGTCATGTTCTACAACAATCAAGGTATTACCCAAATCTCGCAGACGAGTAAGAGTTTCAATTAACTTTCGATTATCTCTCTGATGTAAACCAATAGATGGTTCATCTAAAACATATAAGACGCCTGTTAAACCAGAGCCAATTTGCGTTGCTAATCTGATTCTTTGTGCCTCACCGCCAGATAATGTGGCAGCAGGCCTGGCTAAAGATAAATAATCCAAGCCAACATCAAGCAAGAAGCCCAATCTGGCATGAACCTCTTTCAGAACTCGCTCTGCAATCTGTTTCTCACGAGCAGATAATGAAATCTCCTTTAAGAATTTCGCACACTCCGCTATTGATAATTCGCATATTTCGGCAATATTTTTATCTGCGATGGTTACCGCTAACACCTCTGGTTTCAATCTAGATCCCTTGCAAGCAGGACAAGGCGTCTCACGCATATACGCTTCATACTTATCTCTACTAAAATCACTATCCGTTTCACCATGTCTGCGGTGAATAAAGGGAACTACACCTTCAAAACCAGTTGAGTAATTGCGAACTCGTCCATAGCGATTTTTGTACTTTACGTGAACCTCGTAGTCGTACCCGTTGATAATCGCATCTTTTGCTTTTTCAGATAATTTCTTCCAGGGCGTATCCAGAGAAAATTTAACATCTTGCGCCAATCCTTCTAGTAAGCGAAGAAAATACTCCGATGATTGCCCACCTGACCAAGGCGCAATAGCTCCTTCGTAAATTGAGATCGAATCATCCGGAATTATTAGCTCTTCATCCACCTCAAGTTTTGTGCCAATACCCGTGCACTCTGCGCATGCGCCAAATGGTGAATTAAATGAAAATGATCTTGGTTCTAATTCCTCAAAAGATATCTCGCAATCTGGACATGCCATGTGCTCGCTAAAGCTTTTTTCCTTATCTGGAGATCCTGCTTTTAAATCCACAAAATCCAAAATGACTAACCCACTTGCTAATCGCAGCGCGGTTTCAATTGAATCGGTAATTCGAGATTTACTCTCCTCTTTAACTGATAACCGATCAACCACAACCTCAATAGTGTGTTTTTCCTGTTTCTTTAACTTAGGTACATCTGCAATCGCATATACAGTGCCATCAACTCTTACTCGGGCATAACCTTGCGTTGTAAAGTCCTTGAATAAATCTAAGAACTCACCCTTTCGAGCTCTAATTACTGGAGCTAATACTTGGAACTTGCTTCCAGCAGGCATTTGCAAAATTTGATCTACGATATTTTGTGGTGTTTGTTTGGCAATCTCTTGTCCACATTTAGGACAATGAGGCTTTCCAGCTCTAGCAAATAACAATCTTAAGTAATCATAAACCTCAGTGATTGTGCCTACAGTAGATCGTGGATTTCGGTTTGTAGATTTCTGATCAATTGAGACTGCTGGCGATAAACCTTCGATAAAATCAACATCTGGCTTATCCATTTGGCCAAGAAATTGTCGAGCATAGGCAGAGAGGGACTCAACATACCTGCGCTGCCCCTCTGCAAAGATTGTGTCAAATGCAAGTGATGACTTTCCAGAACCTGATAGACCGGTGAAAACAATCAAGGAGTTTCGCGGCATATCAAGTGAAACATTTTTTAAGTTGTGTTCTCGCGCACCGCGAACAATTAATCGATCATTCATTAATTACCCGCCTCCTCCATGCCTTTTAACTCTCGTTTCAATTCGCGAATCTCATCTCGTAGCCTGCCAGCAAGTTCAAAGCTCAACTCAGCTGCAGCGGCCTTCATTTGGTCAGTGAGTGATTGTATGAGTGCGATCAACTCTTGTCTTGGTAGTGAACTTGCCTTTGCTTTGGCTACACCAGGGCTAATCGTTGATTTCTTGTTGGATTTGCTTAGATCTTCTGTGTCATCAATCTCTTTTGCAATTAAATCAGTGATGTCAGCGATTTTTTTGCGCAATGGGGTCGGATCAATCCCGTATTCTGTGTTGTAGGCAACCTGTTTTGCCCTGCGTCGATTTGTTTCATCAATCGCCTGCTCCATTGATTTAGTAATTTTGTCTGCGTACATATGAACTTCACCAGAAACATTTCGAGCGGCGCGACCGATTGTTTGAATCAGGGAGGTTGTAGATCTTAAGAAACCCTCTTTATCTGCATCTAAAATTGCAACAAGAGAAACCTCGGGTAGATCTAAGCCCTCGCGAAGTAAGTTGATTCCAATTAGAACATCATATTCACCAGTGCGCAGCTCTCGGAGTAACTCAACTCTTCTTAAAGTATCTACCTCTGAGTGCAGATACCGTACCTTTACGCCAAGCCCCAACATGTAATCGGTTAAATCCTCTGACATTTTCTTAGTCAAAGTTGTTACTAATACTCTCTCATTTTTCTCTGCTCGAAGCTTTATCTCTGCAATCAGATCATCTATCTGACCTTTGATTGGTTTAACCACAATCTTTGGATCCACTAAACCAGTAGGCCTAATCACTTGCTCTACAACATCATTATTGGTCTTCTCTAATTCATACTTACCAGGCGTTGCAGATAGGTAAACCTTTTGGCCGGTTCGCTCAAGAAATTCATTAAATCTAAGTGGACGGTTATCCATTGCACTAGGTAAACGAAAGCCATGCTCAACCAATGTTCGTTTACGCGCAGCATCACCTTCAAACATCGCACCGATCTGTGGAACAGTCACGTGAGACTCATCTATTACGACAAGGAAATCCTCTGGAAAGTAATCAAGCAGACAGTTGGGTGCAGATCCCGGAGCGCGGCCATCTAATTGCCGGGAGTAATTTTCAATGCCCGAGCAAAAACCTAGTTGTTGCATCATCTCGATATCAAAGGTGGTCCGCATTCGAATTCGCTGTGCCTCTAATAATTTTCCGGCTCGCTCAAACTCATCCACTCGCTCTAACATCTCTTTCTCAATTTCAGCAATCGCCCGCTTCATAGTTTCTGGACCGGCTGCGTAATGAGTAGCAGGAAAGACATACATTTCATTTTCATCCCTGACAATCTCACCAGTTAATGGGTGAAGTGTCATGATTTTTTCAATTTCATCGCCAAACATCTCTATTCGAAGAGCCAGCTCCTCATACATTGGAATAATCTCAATAGTGTCGCCACGAACTCTAAATGTTCCCCTCTCAAAGGCCATGTCATTTCGTTTGTATTGAATATCTACAAATTTTCTTAACAAAGCATTTCGATCAATTGAATCACCGACCTTTAGCCGAACCATCCGATCCACATACTCCTGTGGTGTGCCTAAGCCGTAAATACATGAGACAGTTGCAACCACTACAACATCTCGTCTAGTCAAAAGTGAGTTGGTCGCTGAGTGTCGAAGGCGCTCTACCTCATCATTTACCGATGAATCTTTTTCGATAAATGTATCGGTTTGCGGAACATACGCCTCTGGTTGGTAATAATCGTAATAAGAAACAAAGTATTCAACCGCATTATTTGGCAGTAACTCTTTAAACTCATTAGCAAGCTGCGCAGCCAAGGTTTTATTGGGGGCCATAACTAAGGTAGGACGTTGCACCTGTTCAATTAACCAGGCAGTTGTTGCAGATTTACCTGTGCCGGTAGCACCAAGTAAGACAACATCCTGTTCGCCTTTTTGCAACCTACTTACAAGTTCAGCGATAGCAGCTGGCTGATCACCAGCTGGAACATAATCACTTATTACTTGAAATGGCTCTACTCTCCTAGTGAGATCAGAAACTGGCCGCATTATTTACCTTTATTTAAGATCAGAAGTTTGGCCCAGATTTTCTCAACCGTACTCGTTAACTCATCCACACTCATATTATTTTGAATGACAAAATCTGAGATTGCCTCTCGCTGCAAATCTGTTGCCTGAGCCGCCATCCGTCGATTGATTTCAGCATTTTGTAGCCCTCGCTTAGCTACCCGTTCTCGGCGCAACTCCTCTGGAGCAGATACCGTAATTACCGCATCAAATGTGTAGTTGGATTTGGATTCAACAAGAAGTGGAATTTGATTTATCACAATTGAATCGACTGGCGCTTTATCGGTAAAATTTTTAAAAGCTTTTCTGATGAGCGGATGCGTAATTGATTCTAACTTTGCTAATTTTGCTGGATCTTTAAAAACTATCTCACCCAATGCCGCTCGATCTATATCGCCATTTTTTAATATTTGATCACCAAATTCTGTTACTACCTGTTCAAAACCTTCGGTGCCCCGCTCAATTACCTCTCGGGCGAGTAAATCCGAATCAACTACTACAGCACCTAGATTGGCAAATAACTCGCCGACTGTAGATTTTCCAGAACCGATACCACCAGTTAGTGCGACGATTAGCATGGCTCAACCCTATCTTTCACTTTGAGTATTTTTAATATCAAATAAAAATAGCCTCGGAAAACCCGAGGCTATTTTTATAATTAAATTTTTACTCAGCAGCGGGCGCTGGTGCCGCTGCATCTGCAGCCTTAGCTTCAGCCTTTTGTTTTTTATGTGCCATGAACTTGGCTTGAGCTTCAGCGTATTGACGCTCCCACTCTTCGCGTTGTGTTTCATAGCCAGGCTTCCACTCTTGGGTGTCAGCATCAAAACCTTCTGGATAAATGAAGTTGCCATTTGCATCGTAACGCGCTGGCATGCCATATTGAGTTGGATCAAATGCTTCGATCTCAACATCTTCGCCTTCATTAGCTTGCTTCAATGAAAGTGAGATACGGCGACGCTCAAGATCAATATCAATAATCTTTACAAATAATTTATCGCCAACCTGAACAACCTGTTCTGGAATTTCAACATGGCGCTCTGCAAGCTCGGAGATATGAACTAATCCTTCAATTCCTTCAAATACCTTGATGAAAGCACCAAATGGAACTAATTTTGTTACTTCACCAGGAACTACCTGATTAATTGTGTGAGTGCGAGCAAATGCTTGCCAAGGATCCTCTTGAGTTGCCTTTAGTGAAAGTGAAACGCGTTCGCGCTCAAAGTCCACTTCTAGAACCTCAACTGTTACTTCATCGCCAACTTCTACAACCTCTGACGGATGATCGATGTGCTTCCAAGATAATTCAGAAACGTGCACTAAGCCATCAACTCCACCTAGATCAACAAAAGCTCCAAAGTTAACAATTGATGAAATAACACCTGTGCGAACCTGACCCTTTTGTAGTTGATTTAAGAATGTCGTGCGGGAAGCAGATTGTGATTGCTCAAGGAATGCACGACGAGATAGAACAACATTGTTTCGGTTCTTATCTAATTCGATAATTCGGCACTCAACCTGTTGTCCGATGTAAGGAGTTAGATCACGAACCCGGCGCATTTCAACTAGTGATGCAGGTAAAAATCCACGTAGACCGATATCGACAATTAAACCACCCTTGACAACCTCAATAACTGTTCCAGTTACTACTTCATCGCGCTCTTTCTTTTCTTCAACATCGCCCCAAGCCTTTTCGTATTGGGCACGCTTCTTAGAAAGAATTAAACGTCCTTCTTTATCCTCTTTTTGTAAAACTAATGCTTCAACGCGATCGCCAACCTTTACCAATTCACTTGGATCTACATCGTGGCGGATAGACAGTTCACGGGATGGAATTACTCCCTCGGTTTTGTATCCAATATCTAATAAGACCTCTTCGCGGTCAATTTGAACTACGATTCCGGAAACTAGATCTCCGTCATTAAAATTTTTGATTGTGCCTTCGATGGCGGCTAAGAAATCTTCTGCACTTCCAACATCATTTACTGCAATTTGTGAAGGGGTCATTAGGTAGGTGTACTCCGGGGGTAAAGCAACTAGTAGGGACAGGGACGGGCAAGGTTACTTTCGCACGCTGTGTGCGGTCAAACTCGCTGCTGGCTAAGATGAGCCTAATGGAGCGGTATTTAGAGATTATTCGCAATAAATCTGCCCAGTATCTATTAATAACATCATTTCCAGCCCGAATTGCCTACGGAATGATTTCACTAAGTATTTTCTTCAAGGTTCAGCAAACAACCGGTTCAATCGCAGTGGCTGGTTTAGCTACAGGTGTCAACGGCATTGCCGGTGCCACAACCGCTGGTTTACGCGGAACATTAATCGACCGATTTGGAATGAAGATTCCGCTTCGCATATTTGCTCCAGGCTATGCAATTTTAATCCTTCTTTTTTCTACGGGTGATTCAAAAAGTACTCTGGTTTTGTTCGCTTTTATTTTAGGTTTTTCAGCGCCACCAATTAATTTATCAGTCCGCCCACTTTGGTCAGTCACAGTTCCAAAAGAGCAGGTTCGAACTGCATACGCAATCGACACCGCAGTTATGAACTCAGTTGGTGTTTTCGGTCCGCTACTAGCAACGAGTATCTCATTGAACTCCTCTCCAGATATTGCTCTGCAACTTTGTTCTGCTTTGATAATTATTGGTGGTTTATCGCTTTCGCTTACTCCGCAGCTTCGTAATTGGGTACCAGAAAAGAAAGAGGCTGGTGATTTAGCTGTTTGGCGAACACCAGCGATGCAATTAATGATGGTGGAGGGAATTTTTATTGGATTGGGTTGGGGAGCATTTGATATTGCAGTTCCAGCCTTTGCAACTTTAGAGAATGTCGCTGAGCGAACTGGATTTATCTTTGCCATAATGGCAGCGGGAAATGTAATAGGTGGATTGCTAGCTGGAAGTATCTCAAGGAAAACCTCTTCACTTAAAGCATTTCGAAGAATCTACCTCGCTTGGTTTTTACTATCACTACCACTTGCTCTGACCTACCCTGGTTGGTCAATGATGATTGTGACTGCCTTTATGTCTTTAATGTCTGGTGGCCTACAAGTTTTCTATTTTGAGATTAGTGAAGCGGTGAGACCTAAAGGATCTGCAGTTGCAGCACTTGGTTGGTTATGGACCGTCGAAGGCACCTTTGCTTCATTGGGTGCAGCACTTGGCGGTTTTATCTCAGAGCATTACTCACCAAGATATGTCTTGGCTTTAACAACTATTTGCATTGGTATCGGATACCTCGTTTTTAGAAGTGGAAGTACCTTATTAAAAGCCGCTGATCGTGTTCCAAGTGAAAAAGAGGATGAAGAGGCTATTGAATCAAATTTAGATACTAGTAAATAAATTATAAATTGACTGAAATTTAATGAGCAGCTGAATCCCAACTTACTCCAAAACCAATATTTACATCTAGCGGTACCCGCAGTTTAAATGCTGTAGACATTTGCTTTTTGACAATTTTTTCTAATTGATCCCGCTCTCCTGGCATAACCTCAAAGATTAACTCATCATGTACTTGCAACAACGCCCTAGATTTTAGATTTGATTTATCAATTTCATCATTAACCTTTAGCAACGCAATTTTAATAATGTCAGCGGCGCTTCCCTGAATTGGCGCATTTAAAGCAGCCCGCTCTGCAATCTCCCGCCGCATACGATTTTCATTATTTAAATCTGGCAAATAACGCCGGCGACCCAAAATGGTTTCGGTATAACCCTTCGCTCTTGCCTCAACCACAACAGATTTTAGATAATCTCGAATGCCGCCGAAACGTTCAAAATACTTATTCATCAACTCACCCGCTTCGGTGGGATCGATATCCAATTGCTGCGATAAACCAAAAGCAGATAAACCATAAGCTAATCCGTAAGACATTGCCTTAATGGTTCTACGCATCTCCGCATCTACCTCGCTCGGCTTAACGCCAAAAACTTGCGCACCCACCGAAGAGTGCAGATCCTCGCCCGATTCAAATGCTGCAATTAAACCTTGATCATTTGATAAATGCGCCATGATTCGCATCTCAATCTGACTGTAATCTGCAGTTAATAACTCAGTAAATGGCTTCTGGGCAATGAAGCAATTGCGTATTTTTCTACCCTCTTCAGTTCTTACCGGAATATTTTGTAAATTAGGGTCGGTTGAAGAAAGTCTGCCTGTAGCGGCAACTGTTTGTTGAAAAGTTGTGTGTATCCGATCATCCTTACCAATAGCGGCCAGCAAACCATCAATTGTGGTTTGTAACTTACTGGTCTCTCTAATTCTCATTAAATGCTGAAGGATCGGATGGTTAGTTTTCAGTAATAACCACTGCAAGCTTTCGGCATCAGTTGTAAAGCCAGTCTTTATCTTCTTGGTTTTAGGTAACTTCAATTCATCAAATAGAACTGCTTGTAACTGCTTAGGGGATGCGACATTAAATTCATGCCCTGCCGACTTATAGGCCCCCTTCCTTTCCTTAGCCACAATCGCCGCGAAATCACTCGATAACTTCTCTAAATTCTTTCGATCAACACCAATACCTATCTTTTCCAACTTAGCTAGGGCAATTAGGGTTGGTAGTTCAAGATCTTTATATAAATCAACCATTTTTTTATCAGATAATTCAGCAAAGAGAATTTGATTTAATTGGTAAATCCACCCTGCGGCTTCAGGGTTAAAATCTATAAACAATCCATCTTGCTCTACTGTTGCACCAATCAACCGCTGCGCTAAGTCATTTAACTCCAAATTGCGGCTTCCTGGATTGTTTAAATAAGCCAAAATTTCAATATCTGAAGTTAATCCCAAAAGCCCAAGATTTTTGATTGGCTTCTTTGCGCCATGCACGATCTTCTTCACCTTGGGATCTGTGATCCAATTCCCGATTTGATTATCACCTGCTTTATAAATAACCTGATCATTAAAGGCAATTGCGTAATTCTTTAATCTTTGATCAGTAAATTCAAAGTGCAAAGCAATTGGCTGCGTGCTCTGGCTAATCAACTTACTGATTTCAACCGATGACAACTCTGTAATAGTCAACTCTTTTTTAGAGATAACTGGCTCACTTGATCCATTTTGTTGCAACACCTTGATTCGCTCTTTAAGCGCTTTAATCTCCAATAGATCAAATAATTTATTTACCGCCTGCGCATCAAAGCCCTCCCATTTAAGGTCATCAATTTCTGTGGGAACTTCAACATCATCTAGCAGGTGAGTTAGAACTCGATTTAATTTAACCGCATCAATATTGGCTCTAAGCGACTCCCCTACCTTGCCGGATATTTCTGATGCGTGATTCAATAAATTTTCAAGATTTTTATAATCAACAATCCACTTAGTGGCGGTTTTCTCTCCAACTCCTGGCAGCGATGGCAAGTTATCACTTGGGTCACCACGAAGTGCAGCAAAATCTGGGTACTGCTGCGGCGTTAATCCATATTTTTCAAAGACCGCATCCGGTGTCATGCGAGACATTTCAGTAACACCTTTTTTAGGATACAAAACTGTAGTTTGATTATTTACTAATTGGAATGAGTCACGATCTCCCGTACAGATCGATACTTCGAAACCTTTTTTCTCTGCAGCCTTTGCTAAGGTGGCGATAATGTCATCGGCCTCATATCCTTCAAGTGCAAAGTACTTTATTCCAAATCCGGTAATTAATTCATTTATGTGTGACATCTGTGATCTGAACTCATCGGGGGTTGAAGCTCGTTGTGCTTTGTACTCTGGGAATTTATCAGTTCTAAAGGTCTTTCGTGAGACATCGAAGGCGACAGCAATATGGGTCGGCTTCTCCTCCTTGATCAGATTAATAATCATGGAAGCAAAGCCATAGATTGCATTAGTTGGCTGGCCAGATGAGCTTTTAAAATTATCTACCGGCAATGCATAGAAGGCGCGATATGCCATTGAGTGGCCATCGATCAACAATAATTTCTTATCATTTGATTTCTTTTGGCTCATATTGAGATCCTAATTGCTTTCAGATGGCTTTGTCGGGATAAACTTACGAACATGAGCGATTTCCTAAAAATAATCAAAGAACGTGGCAGCGGAGCATTAGATAAAAAGATGGGCATTGAAATTATCGAAGCCTCCCCCGAGCGTTTAGTTGGCACTATGCCGGTTGAAGGAAATACTCAACCAATCGGTTTGCTTCATGGTGGGGCAAATGTAGTTTTGGCTGAATCTTTGGGATCGATCGGCACACAATTACATGCTGGACCAAATCGCAAAATTGTTGGAGTTGATATCAATGCAACTCACCATAAATCAGCAACTAGTGGGGTTGTTACTGGTGTTGCGACCGCTATTTCCCTGGGTAAAACCTTATGTTGCTATGAGATTGAAATAACCAATGACAAAGGTGAGCGCACATGTAGTGCACGTATCACCTGTTTGATACTTGCCGAACGGTAAAACTTAACCGCCTAAGTAAGCCTTGGTAACCTCATCATTAGAAATCAAATCTTTAGCTTTACCGCTCATTTTGATAGAGCCAGATTCAAGGACATAAGCACGATCTGCCACATTTAAGGCAGCAAGAGCGTTTTGCTCTACCAATAAAATAGTAGTTCCCTGCTTGTTAATCTTCTCAATAGTTTCAAAGATCATATCCACCAAAACTGGAGCTAATCCCATTGAAGGCTCATCTAATAACAGAAGTTTTGGCGAACCCATCAAAGCTCGACCTACTGCAAGCATTTGCTGTTCTCCGCCTGACATAGTTCCGGCTTTTTGATCAATACGTTCCTTCAATCTTGGGAAGAGATCTAATACCCGTTCGCGATCAGCTGCGATCGCTGCCTTATCATTACGTAAAAATGCACCCAGATCTAAATTTTCATCAACTGACATCTTTGGGAAAATTCTGCGACCTTCTGGTGATTGGCAAATTCCTTTGGCAACAATCTCATGGCCTTCAACGCCATCAATTCGCTCGCCATTAAATGTAATTGATCCGCCTCTTGGCTTTAAAATTCCAGAGATAGCGCGAAGTGTTGTGGATTTTCCTGCACCATTAGAACCAATTAAAGTAACGATCTCTCCTTGGTTTACTTCAAGTGAGATTCCCTTAATCGCCTTAATATTTCCGTAAGCAACCTCTAAATTTTCTACCTTTAACATTTACTTACCGCTTTCTGCAGATTTACCAAGGTATGCCTCGATGACTCGCTTATTTGCCTTGATCTCAGCTGGTGAACCTTCAGCGATCTTTTGGCCGCGATCTAAAACTGTGATTCGCTCGGAAACCTTCATAACAACAGACATATCATGTTCGATCAAGAGAATTGATACTCCCTTTTCATCTCGAACCCGATAAACGAAATCTACGAAGGTCTTTGATTCCTGCGGATTCATTCCAGCGGTTGGCTCATCAAGCAGCAATAATTTTGGTTGTAACGCAAGTGCGCGAGCAACCTCAAGTCGTCGTTGATCTCCGTATGAAAGGTTTCTTGCAAATTGATCTGCAGTTCCACCAATACCAACAAAATCCAACAACTCACGAGCGGTCTTTTTAGAATCCGCCTCTTCAGCACGTTGTTTGCGAGTACCAAGAATGGTGCTGATGACTCCAGATTTTAAATGTGAGTGCATGGCAACCATTACATTCTCTTCAGCTGTCATCAATCCAAACAAACGAATATTTTGGAATGTTCTGGCCATGCCGGCCTGGGCAATTTTATGTGGTGGTCGAGCAGTGATATCAAGATCATTAAATGTAACTTTGCCGCTAGTTGGTTTATAGAGACCAGTTAACACATTAAAAAATGTGGTCTTTCCAGCTCCATTTGGACCAATTAAAGAGACTACGCCGCCCTTTGGAATATCAAATGAGACATCATCAACCGCAACTAAACCACCAAATTTAACTGAGATGTTGTCAGCCTTTAATACCGAATTACTCATTATTTGTGACCTCCAGTATTTAGGGTCTCATCATCTGTTTCATGCAGTAATTCTTTCAATCTAGATTCCGGCAACATTCCCTCGCGCTTGTAAAGCATCATAAAGATGAGAATTCCTCCGAATAGCAAGAAGTTGTATGAAGGGAAGTTGATATTTGTGCCAAGTGCATCATTTACCGTGTCGCCAATTGCTGGCAAACCTGTGGCATTTACCCATGCAATTGTTAGTGCGCCAACAATTACACCCCAAACATTTCCCATTCCGCCAAGAACAACCATCGCAAGCAAAATAATTGAGATGGAGAAGCTAAAGCGATCGGCAAAAACACCATTTACGTGGGTTGCAAATGCAACACCTCCAACGCCGCCAGAAATCGCACCAACTGCATAAGCAGCAAGCTTAGATTTCATTAGCGGAACACCCATCATGCTTGCCGCAAGTTCATCCTCGCGAATTGCTAGCCAAGCACGACCTAACCGGCCGCTGCGGATTCTAAGTGAAACAAAAACCATCAAGGCGGTTAATGAAACAAATATTAAGTACTTCCAGTCAAGGTCAAATGGACCAAGGGTTTTGCCAAATAAACCGACATTGTCTACTGGTGAAATTCCCTTTGAACCATTTGTTAAATTGAAACCACCAATATTCTCACCGTTGTAGAAAACCTGCGGAATAATTTCACCAAAGCCTAAAGTTACGAGTGCTAGGTAATCACTCTTTAAGCGCAGAGTTGGCGCACCGATAATCACACCAAAGACTGCCGCTATTAAGGCGCCAATTATTAAAACACCCCAAAATGAGATGTGAATACCTCTTTGCTCTGCAGGTGCGGTTGAGCCTAAGTGAATACTTACTTGCTGGAAGAAATCAGACATAAACCAGCCCGCTGTATATCCACCAATAGCCCAGAATGCAACGAAACCTAAATCAAGTAAACCTGCATATCCGACCACAATATTTAAGCCAAGTGCACAAATTACCCAAACTAAAGCTTCATTAATTGTGGTTGCTGGTAGCCACTTTTGGAAAAACGAGGCAACCTCATAAGGAAGAAGATCAATTACAAAGGCATAAAAGATATAAATAAGAATTGCAGCTAACGAGAAGCCTCTGACCCATTTAGCTTGGTCAAAGCCTTTACTATTTTTCTTTTTATTTTTTGAAGAGCTATCTGTCTTACCTGATTTGCGTAGTGAAAGTTTCATCATCACACCTTCTCTACCATCGGTTTACCTAGTAAGCCGGTAGGCCTAAAGGTCATAAGTAGAATCAAAATTGAGAATACGACGGTTTGTGACCATTGTTGGCCAAGACCAATTGGTAGACCATCATTTAAGCCCTGAACAAGACCAATCAGAATGGCGCCAAGCACTGCACCGGATAAATTTCCGATTCCGCCGAGTACCGCTGAAGTAAATGCAATAAGTCCTAATTGATATCCGAGGTTGTAATTGGTTACGCCGCGAGTTTGTTGAAATAGCAAACCGGCAGCACCAGCTAATGCCCCACCTAACGCGAAGGTAAATGCAATAGTTTTATCAACATTGATTCCCATTAGACGTGCTGCATCAGCGTCTTGAGCGGTAGCACGCATTGCTTTCCCACGGCGAGTCTTTGTGACTACATAGGTCATAAGTGCAAGAAGTGGAATTGTCACTGCAAAGGAGAAGATTGTTGTATAAGGAATGTGAACTCCTGAGATGACAAACTCGCCGCTTGGTAGAACTGAGTTCCAGGTCTTTGGACCAGATCCATTCCAGCGGATTCCGATAAATTGAATAATAAATGAGACACCTACTGCGGTAATTAGCGGAGCAAGCTTTGGTGCTCTACGTAATCTTCGGTAGGCAAATCTTTCAATAGCTACATTAATGGTTGCGCAAAAACCCATAACCGCAATCAGGCATGCAAAAAAGACTGCATAGCCAACTGAGGATGGTGATTCTTGCCCAAACCAAACTGCAATAAAGGTGGCAGCAAATAAACCACCCAGCATAAATAGATCTCCGTGTGCAAAGTTGATTAATTCAATAATTCCGTAAACCAAGGTGTAGCCAAGTGCGATCAGGGCGTAAAGAACGCCATTGCTGATTCCAATGATTGATGATTGAAAAAATTGTGTTGGTGATTGAACTAAATTTATTGCGAGCCAGAAGCCAATTAATAACATAATTAAGGTGGCTGCTGAACGCTCAATGATGATGCGGGAGGAGAATCTTGCAGAACTACTTGCCACTGACTACTCCTTTTAATCTATTAAATACTGCTGCGGAATTGATTAATCCTATGTGAAACGGGGGCGTTTTTACACGCCCCCGCAACACTGACCTTGTTTCAGTTTCCTGAGAAAAGGTTTACTTCTGAACTGTCCAAGCCTTCAAAGTAGTTTCTTTGTTGTCCTTAACTACTTCGATGGTGATATCAATTGCTGAAGTATCACCAGTTGCTGGATCAATTGCTAGCTCCTTACCAAGTACTGATTCATCAGCTGAAATTGTGATTCCAGAGCCTGTGAATACAGCATCGCGGACACCCTTACGAGTTCCATCAGATGCAGCGATTGCCTTCAAGATAACTTGAACTGCAGCAACGCCGTAGATTGGGTATGAACCAACTGGATCAGATCCGTACTTCGCCTTGTAATCTGCAACAAACTTTGCGCCAGCACCATTTGGGTTGTTAGCGATCAAAAGATCTGTTGAAAGACCTGCGAATGTTAGGTAAGCGCCTTGAGCTTCTGGAAGCTCATTGAACTCTGGGTAACCTGTGAATCCATCTGGACCCATCAACTTAACCTTAGTGTTATCGCCAAGAACCTTTACTTTGTCCTTAGTCAATTGTCCACCGTTGTTATCAAAGATACCTGCGAAGTAAACCATGTCTGGCTTAAGTGCTTTGATCTTTGTAAATAATGCTGAGTAATCAGTTTGCTTCTTATCCCAGCCTTCACCGTACTCACCTGAAGATAGAACGCGTAGTCCTTGCTTCTTAGCTTCTGCGGTAAATGCACGAGCAACACCTTGACCGTAGGTCTCTGTGTCGTTTAGAACATAAACTGACTTAACCTTTAGATCTTGCGCTGCGAATTGTGCAGCTGCAGCACCTTGGTTGTCATCTGTTGTACATACGCGTGCGTATGAACGTTGACCTGATGGGAAGTACTTCTCTGGCTCGCCAGCATCCCAAGTCTTTGTTAATCCTGGGTTTGTGTTGGCGTTAGAGATCATAAGCATTGGACCATCTGGTGCTTGGTTTACAACTGGTGCAATGATCTTTGCGCAACCTGAGTTGTATGTTCCCATGATCGCAACCTCGTTCTTGTTAGCAACGTGCTCTTGTGCATTTGCTGCACACTTAGCATCATCCCAAGAACCTTTAGCTGCGGTTGCGTTGTCGTATGACTTGAATTCAAGTTCATATGTGCCAGCCTTGTAACCTTGTTGCTCAAGGTAAAGCTGAATTGCCTTATTTGTTGAATCATTTGAATCAAATGCTGATCCTTGTAGAGGTAGATCAGTTGAAATGATCAACTTGTTTGAAGAGCTGCAGCCAGTTAGCGCTGTAGCTGCAATTGCAGCAACTGCTAAACCAACAACAATCTTTGACAGTTTTTTCATTGGTACCTTTCTGTTTGTCTTCCTGTTCATATATCCCGGGACAGGGAGGTGAGAAGGGTATTAGGGGTGAGAGCGAGTAATCAACATGCGGATGAATTGATCCATATATCGAGATCAAAATCCCGCATGAAATTAGGGATTATTACTTAAATGTTACTTATCAGGGGCCAAAGTGGGATCAATAACCGCAGCAGCTACATCCTTCATCGAGATCCGACGATCCATCGCTGTCTTTTGAATCCAAGAGAAAGCCTCGGGTTCAGAGATATTTAATGCCTTCATCAAAATGCCTTTTGCGCGATCAATTAACTTTCTAGATTCTAATCTCTCGTAAATATCGGCAACCTCAGCCTCCAGAGATTTCATTTGCTTATGTCTACTGATTGCAATCTCAATCGCTGGGACTAAATCATTTATAGAAAAAGGTTTAACTACATACGCCATGACACCAGCGTCGCGTGCGCGCTCAATTAATTCACGTTGACTAAATGCAGTTAACATTAAAACAGGTGAGGTAGAAATGATTTGTTCAGCAGCGGATATACCATCCACCTCTGGCATTTTTACATCCAAAATTGCTAGATCAGGGTTGTGTTGTTTGGCTAATTCAATCGCTACTGCCCCATTTTCAGCTTGGGCAATAACTTCATAACCAGCCTCAGTCAACATCTCAACAAGATCTAACCTAATAATAGTTTCATCTTCGGCGACCAGAATACGAATCTTGTCGGTAGATATTTGTTGACTCATGTGCCTCGAGTCGGATTCGAACCGACACTATACGGTTTTTGAGACCGTCCTCTCTACCGTTGGAGTACCGAGGCGTTTTTTGATTTAGGAAATTAGTTTAAAGCAGTGGGTGAATTAATAGAAATTACTTGCGATATGCAGGTGCTGCGCCGCCTACTGCATCACCTATTTTATGTACGCGCATAGCATTGATTGATCCAGGAATTCCCGGTGGGGATCCAGCCACAATTAAGACTAAATCACCAATATTTACTCGTTTTGAATCAATTAATAATGTATCAACCTGCATAACCATTTCATCGGTGTGATTCACAACGGGAGTAAGCATCGGTTCTACTCCCCATGACAAAGCCATGCGATTGTAGGTTCCAATATCCGGAGTCATTGCAAGCATTGGAATTGGTGAGCGCAATCTAGACATGCGGCGAGCTGAGTCACCACTTTGAGTAAAAGCAACTAAGAACTTTGCGCCAACAGTTGCACCAACCTCAGTTGCCGCCTTGGTTATTGCACCACCTTTTGTTGCAGGTGAATGCTTTAACGGTGGAATTTGATCAAGTGCAACAACCTCTGTGTGTTCAATAATTCTTGCCATGGTTTGCACAGTTTCAATTGGAAAATCACCTACTGAGGTTTCACCAGATAACATCAAGGCATCTGCACCATCTAAAACCGCATTGGCACAATCTGTGGCTTCAGCTCGAGTTGGTCTTGAGTTAGTGATCATTGAATCTAACATCTGGGTGGCAACAATTACCGGCTTTGCAGATTCGCGAGCCAAAGTCACGCACCGCTTTTGCACCATAGGCACTTCTTCAATTGGAAGTTCTACACCTAAATCACCACGAGCAACCATGATGCCATCAAATGCATCGACGATTTCCTGCAAATTATTAACCGCTTGCGGCTTTTCAATTTTTGCAATTACTGGAATGCGAATGCCTTCTTCATCCATAATCTTGTGAACATCTTTTATATCTGCAGCGTTTCTAACAAAGGATAATGCGATGAAGTCAGCGCCAGCCTTTAATCCCCAACGAAGATCAGAAACATCTTTCTCCGACATTGCCGGAACAGATACTGCAACACCTGGCAGATTCAAACCTTTGTTATTGCTGACCATTCCAGGTTGAATTACCTTGGTAACAACATCATTTCCCTTGACCTCAGTAACCTGAACAGTAACTTTGCCATCATCTATCAAAATGTAATCCCCTGGTTTGCAATCTCCAGGTAAACCCTTATAGGTAGTACCAACCTTTTCCTTTGTGCCATCTACTTCATCAGTTGTAATAGTAAAAATATCGCCTCGAGATAACTCATGTGGGCCATCTGAAAATCTAGCCAATCTAATCTTCGGCCCCTGTAAATCAACCAAAATGGCGATTGGCTTACCCGATTTCTTAGCCGCTGCCCGGACCATATTTAAACGATTTTGATGCTCGGTGTAATCACCATGTGAAAGATTTAATCGCGCCATATTCATGCCAGCATCTACTAACTGAGCAATTTTTTCTACAGATTCAACGGCAGGTCCAATTGTGCAGACAATCTTCGCGCGGCGCATGTGAGTACTTTAAACCATTAATGGTCGTGCAGTTGGTTCGATTGGTGAAGGCAGTTGTGTATTTCCAGTTAAGAATTTATCGACACTTGCAGCAGCACTTCTACCCTCTGCAATTGCCCACACAATCAAGGATTGTCCACGTCCTGCATCGCCACATACAAAAACACCCTCTGTAGATGTTGCATATTCAAGATCTCGCTTAATATTTCCACGATCATCAATTTCTACCTCTAATTGCTTTAACAAATCAGATAGTTCTGGACCAGTAAAGCCCATAGCTAAAAAGACTAGATCTGCAGGAATAACCTTTTCAGAGCCGGCAACTTGCTCAAATTTTCCATTTTCAAACTTGGTTTCAACTAACTTAATGCCAGTTAATTCACCAGCAGAGTTCTTAATAAATTCTTGTGTAGAAACAGAGTACATGCGCTCCCCTGCTTCCTCATGTGCGCTGCTTACTCGATAGATCATGGGATAAGTAGGCCATGGTTGAGTTGATGGTCGCTCATCGGTTGGACGAGGCATGATCTCCAATTGCGTAACCGATTTAGCGCCTTGTCTAATTGCAGTTCCTAAACAATCTGCGCCAGTATCGCCACCACCAAGAATCACTACATCTTTACCAGCAGCATTAATTAGTGGTTGATCGATTTCACCTAGTGCTTGTTTATTTCCCCAAGGCAGATACTCCATCGCTTGATAAACACCAATTGCATCTCGACCTGGCACATTGATTTCACGCCAATTTGTGGCACCAATAGCGATTACAACAGCATCGTACTTACTTCTAAGTTGTGCTCCCGTAATATCTTTTCCAGCGGTTACGCCAGTTCTGAATCTGGTGCCCTCTTGCTCCATTTGATAAATGCGACGATCAACAATTGCTTTCTCCATTTTGAACTCTGGAATTCCGTAACGTAGAAGTCCACCAATTTTCTCTGCGCGCTCATATACCGCAACCGTGTGTCCAGCTCGAGTTAATTGTTGCGCCGCTGCTAAGCCAGCTGGCCCTGAACCAATTACAGCCACTGTTTTTCCAGTTAAACGATCCGGTACAAGTGGCTTAACTCTTTTTTCAAGAAATGCCTCCTCGATTGTGCGAAGCTCTACCTGTTTAATGGTTACTGCATCTGCATTTATGCCAATAACACATGCGGTTTCACAAGGTGCTGGACACAATCTTCCGGTGAACTCTGGAAAATTATTTGTAGCATGCAATCTATCTATCGCTTCTGCCTTCTCATTTCGCCAAATTAAGTCATTCCATTCAGGGATTAAATTGCCTAGTGGGCAGCCTTGATGGCAAAAAGGAATTCCACAATCCATGCAACGTCCAGCTTGTTTTTGTAGATGAGAAAACTCCTGCTCTTCGTAAACCTCTTTCCAATCTTTAATTCGCACATCAACTGGTCGGCGTTTAGGAGTCTCTCGCGGAGTATTTAAAAAACCTTTTGGATCAGCCATTTATCGCCGCCATAACTGCTCCTTCAATTGGCATGCCCTCGCGTTGTGCTTTGCTCATAATCTCTAGAACACGGGCATAATCACGTGGCATTACGAGAGAAATCCGAGCCTTCGCTGATCTCCAATCAGCCAATAACTCTTTGGCAATTTGAGAGCCAGTTTCTTTGTGGAACAAGGTAATTAGATCAAAGAGAATCTGTTCTTGATCAGATGGAATCGCAATAACATCAACCATCTCTGGGTTTATTAATTTTTGATCTAAATCAAGTACGAAGGCGCGACCACCAGACATGCCGGCTGCAAAATTTCTGCCAGTTTTTCCGAGTACAACAACGGTGCCACCAGTCATGTACTCACAACCGTGATCACCTACACCTTCAACGACAGCGATTGCACCAGAGTTTCTTACGCAGAATCGCTCACCTACTACTCCGCTGATTAAAATCTCACCAGATGTTGCACCATATCCAATGACATTTCCAGCAATGACATTTTGATTTGCGGCAAATTTGGATTTCTCATCCGGACGAATAATTACGCGCCCACCAGATAATCCCTTTGCCACATAATCATTACTGTCGCCAAATAATCTGATTGTTAAACCGGAGGGAATAAATGCTCCTAATGATTGACCAGCTGAACCATGTAAATTCAACTCGATCGTATTAGCTGGCAAACCAACTCCACCAAATTTCCGAGTTATCTCTGCACCCAACATAGCGCCAACTGTCCGGTTTACATTTCGTACTGGCATCTCAATCTTTACCGGTTTGGTTTTTTCTAGAGAATCTTTAGCTAGTTGAATTAACTGATTGTCCAAAGCATTAACTAATCCATGGTCTTGGGTTGTGGTGTTTTTTCGAGCCGAGGTATCGGTAGGTGCAACAAGCAGCGGCGCTAAATTCAAGCCCGATGCTTTCCAATGATTAATTGCATTTTTAGTTTCAAGTAATTCAACACGACCAATCGCCTCATCCAAACTCTTAAACCCAAGTTCAGCTAGTAATTCACGAACCTCTTCGGCGATGTACTCAAAAAATGTTTCCACAAACTCTGGCTTGCCAGTAAATTTTTTGCGTAGCTCTGGATTTTGTGTTGCTACACCTACTGGACAGGTATCTAAATGGCAAACTCGCATCATTACGCATCCAGATACAACCAGTGGAGCGGTAGCAAAACCAAACTCCTCAGCCCCAAGTAAAGCTGCGATCATTACATCTCTACCAGTTTTCATCTGACCATCTACCTGCACCACAATGCGATCTCTTAATCCATTTAACATCAAGGTCTGTTGAGTTTCGGCAAGACCTAACTCCCATGGAGCTCCAGCATGTTTTAATGAGGTAAGTGGTGAAGC
>JACCDH011648041.1_pt1 | contig 35215 bp, 28 predicted proteins | sample 7442481 | NCBI WGS metagenome assembly JACCDH01 (sample SAMN15323433, study PRJNA562643) | freshwater metagenome | isolation source: river surface water | place: USA:Blue River Watershed | collected 2017-08-15
CATATTGTAAATTTGGGTCACGGAGTCTATCCCGATATTGATCCAGAAATGGTCAAAGTATTTATAAATACCGTTAAAAACTATGAAATTACAAACCACGCCAATTCGTAGCATTTTAGTTGCTTGCGCATTCCTTTCATTCACGACTGGTGTTTTTGCTCAAAAAGGCAAAAAGACCAACGAGAAAGAAATCATCAACATTACATTTGAAGGTGCCTCCGACGAACTCTCTGAGCTCAACGGCATAGACGCCGCAGGCAAAGGCATTAGTTCTCCAACAGAAATCAAAGCAGATTTATTCTCAAAATCAGCCGCTGGTGATATCGGTATTCCAACCAATCTTTACGGTTCAGAAGAACCCTCTTCAGAAAATGGCGGGAACGTTTATGCAGGTATCGTAGCCTACAAACCGGGCAAATTGGCTGGCGAGCGCTCTTACATCACTATTCAGCTCATGCAAGGCAAAGAGCCTGTCACGCTCAAAAAAGGACTTACTTATTGTGTAGAATATGCTGTATCACTTGGCGAATCATCTAAATTTGCCTGCAATAACCTCGGGGTTTATTTTTCCAAAGAGACCCCAGGTAACGGCGAGGCAGGTGCTATTTACCAAGCCGGAGATCACGTTGTCAAGTCTCAATTGAATAAAGTATATAACGGTTTCTTCGGTTGGGAGAAAGTATGCAATACTTACACGGCAAAAGGCGATGAAAAATACATCACCATCGGAAACTTCGACCTCAATGACAAAACGCAGTTTCAGGCAGTTAAAAAACCAAAAGATTCAGAAGCAGATCCGCTCACTCACGCTTATTACTACATTGACAACATTATCGTTCGTTTGGTTGACAGCCCATCAGAGTGCGCTTGTTACAACACAAAGCCACCTAAAATTGAAGACAACTTCTCTACTTTAGTTTTTGACAAAACTCCAGAGATCAACGACAAAATGACCGCTGATAAAAAAATTGCAGCTCAAACAATTTACTTCAGACAGGGTAAATCTTCCCTCACCGAAAACGCACGTGTAAACCTTGATTTCATCATTGCCCAGATGAACGCAAATGCAACCATGAAAATTGAAATTATCGGCAACAACGATGATCTAGAAATCAAAGCAGGTGCAGAAAACGAAGATTACCTCGACATGGATCGCAAGCGCGTTGCAGCTGTCGTGAAATACTTCACCAACAACGGTATCTCTGAAGATCGTTTGCTGAAGACTTACAAATCAAACACAGTGCCTAGCGCCGAAGTGAGCGAAGGCGATGAGCAAGAAGATATCTATGCCAAAAACCGTAGAGTAGAATTTAGAGTGAAGCTCTAAATTAGATATCCATACTTCATTATAAAAAAACCGCGGTAGTTCACCGCGGTTTTTTTGTTTAAAATATAAGGGGTAAAGGCTTAGCTTAGCCTTTTCAGGAAAGGGTAGAGGCGTTGCGTGGGTAGTCCCATAACATTTGTATAAGAACCTCTGATCTCTACAATTCCGATATGCCCAATCCAGTCTTGGATGCCGTAAGCACCAGCTTTATCCATTGCTTGGTGTTCTTCTATGTAATGAATGATATCCTCCAACTTGAGTTCCTGAAAACGCACCGTTGTACAATCTACCAGTTGGTGTTCTCCAGCAGCATCTTTGATCACTACGCCTGTATACACTTCATGGGTCTGACCAGATAACTTTTGGAGCATTTCTATTGCAGCAGCTTTGTTTTTTGGTTTTCCTAGAATTTCTCCATTTAAGTAAACGACGGTATCGGCGCAGATCAATTTTTCTGCTGCATTGACTTGGGGCCAAATAGCAGCAATTTTCTTTCTGCAAATAGACAAAACCAATTCTTCTGGGCTCAGCGTTGGGTCAACCGACTCATCGGCATCAGCCGTTAAGACCCTGAATTCAAAACCGAGTTCGCTTAATAAAGACTTTCTTCTAGGAGAAGCAGATCCGAGTACTAATTGCATCTTAAAAATATAAACAGGTGAGTCCGAGAATGAGCGCAATCGTGGGTAACAAACGCAAGCGCTTTTCGAGGATTTGTGGTGCAAAGAAATAGGCAGCAAGCCCTGCTAAAAACAGCATTTCTAGTAGTCCGAGAACAATTTGAGTGTAAAAGCTGGGTAGAACAAAATCAGTCATTAGCCTAAGTAACAAGAATAGTACTGCCGGTAGTTGTAGGATGATCAAAGCCAATAAACTGGATTTTTGGGCACCAATTTTTCTTGGGATGGTATGCGCATCAATGAGGCTGTCGCCTGGAATATCTCGAATATCCTTGATGATTTCGCGGCTCAAATTGATGAAAAACGCACAGATGGCTACAAAGTAGATAAAGCGATAATCCAAAAAAGTTGACCATGTTTCTTCTCGATAAGGAGAAAAAGATGCACTGCGCTCATTGAGTACTTGAAAAAACCAACTGGAAAGAAAAAGTACCAATCCAGGAAGCGCCGCCAAGACGGCAGTACCTAGCAAAAGTTTGCGTTTCCAGTACGCACTATAAAACCATAAGAGATTAATGCTCAATAAATGGACAAAAATAAAGAGTAGGGTATGGTAGTGCCAAGATAAAATGACCGCCATTAAGAATCCGAGAATATTTAAGATCCAATTTGCTAAAATGGCCCATCTTTTGGCCATGTATTTAGTAAGGATCAGTTCTTCTGGTTTGTTGATTCGGTCTGCTTTGAGGTCAAAATAATCATTGATGATGTGCCCGGCAGCCGCAATGATGAGCGTTGAGCAAATCAGTAAGCCATAATGAAAAGCGTGAAAATCGATCACAACGTATGGATTTTCTTTGTGCAAGAAATAGGCTACGCCTAACATAGCAAGTAGGATCGCCAAAAGATTTTTGACTCTGATCAATCTAAAAAATGGGATCATGGCACTATTTTATAACAGGTTCGACGGTTTTTCTGGTGGGCAGCCGCAATCTGTTTTGGGTCTTTTAAGTTAGCGATGGCCTCATTGCTAATGATGGCTTGGGTAGAGCCGTATCCTTTGTAGGAAAGTCGATTAGCAGCGATGCCTTCGTTGATTAAAAAGTCAAATACAGCTTTAGCACGTGCCTCTGATAAGACGAGGTTTTTGGCTGCGTCACCTTGGCTATCTGTATGGCCTTGTATTTCTATTTTGATGGCAGCATTTTTTTTCAAGTATTGACTTAAATTGAGCAATTCTATTTTCGACTCAGGTCTTAGGGTTGCTTTTCCTAGATCAAAAAAGACATTGTTGAGGATGTTTTCAGCTACAGAATTCATTGGATTGAGGGGCATGTCAAGCTGATAACTTTGTGCATTCTCGATGTTCGTGAAGTCAAAATTCAATGAAAAAGGCAAGTAACCAGGATGATTTACTAAGACTGCATAGCTCCGATTGATAGGTAGGGGCAAGGTAATTTTACCGTCGTAAGCATCGGCCAAGCCGTCAAACACTTTTTGTCCATTCGATAGGTCTGTAAGTTCAATATGGGCAGCAAGTTTCTTTTTGTTACTTGCGTCAAATGCGGTGCCTTCAAAATAAAAGGTTTGATCTGCCTGCAGTTCTTTGGGTAATTCGAACCAATAGATATCGAGGCCGCCATAACCACCTTGTCTGTCCGAGGCAAAAAAAGCGATGTCGCCCTGCGCCGAAACCAACAATGAGTTTTCATCGAAACGTGTATTAATGGGGTAGCCCAAGTTAACAGGCTTACTCCAGTTTCCTTGCGCATCTTTACGGCTCATGAATAAATCAGAACCACCCAGACCGATGTGCCCACGTGAGGCAAAGTAGAGTGTTTTGCCATCAGGGTGAATTTGTACAGACTCTTCATTGGATGCAGTATTGACTGCATTTGAAAGTCTTTGGGCTTCTGACCACGTGCCGTCTTCGCGTAAAAATGCCACATAAATATCACTATTAGCCCGACCATCCTTAGACCTTACGGCCCTGATAAAATAAAGCACCTGACCATCAGCACTTAATGATGGTTGTGTTTCCCAATTAGCGGTGTTGACGCTCCCTGGTAAATTAATTGGTGTGGTCCAGCGGCCATTTTCTTTGTGTGTTATAAAAAGATCGCAAGACCCTTTCCCAGTGCGATTACCGCCATAGTTTATACCCGATGGATCTGTGCAAGCGACAAAAATGATCGTTTTGCCATCACCCGAAATGGTTGGTGCGCCTTCGTTCCAAGTTGTATTGATATTTGAAGGCATCGACTTGGCTAGCGTCCAGATATTGGCTTTTGGGTCAAATGTAGAAACATAGCAATCTTCCTGTTCGTCTTTGTGACCATCTTCAAGGGTTGGCAGGCGTCTAGTAAAGAGCAATTGCTGGCCATCTACTGTGAGTGTGGGGTAGTATTCGGGAAAAGGCGTATTGATTCCCTCACCCGCATTTTTTGGCGCAAATGGCTTCGGATTGCTGATGGCTGCAACAGAAAACTCAGCGCAAGCTTTGATCTGATAAGCTTGCCCTTGCAATTTTTCGTTGGCATTTGGGTTCCTTAAAAAAATATCGATGGTCTGAAGCGCATTTTTATAGTCGCCGATGGTGAGTTGACATACGGCTAAATAAAAGTGGGTGCTGCCGCTCACGCTATGCGTCGGGTCAATTTCTAACGCTTTTTGATAACAAGTTGCCGCTTCGGTGTATTTGCGTTGGTATTCTAAAAATTCAGCCTTGAGAAGATAGGCTTCCCAAAAGTTAGGATCTTTTGTAAGTGCTGTATTTAATAAACGGATGCCTTCCTCATAATTAGGCGCACCCGTTTGTGGATTGCGCATTTCGGTTGGGGCTTTTTGACCTTGCTCAAAAAGTTTGATTGCTTTTTTACTTGAGCTCGAGTAAGGGAATTGTGCAAATACCGAAAGTTGGAAGAAAAGAAAGGTATAAGAGAGTGAAATTAAAAACCTCATGGAATTTGCATGTATTTATGCGTCTGTAACGAGATTTTCCATTTTTTGTTGCGTTTGATATAGTCGATAATGAGGGGTAAGAAGCGTTCTTGTTTGTCCCATTCTGTTTGTAAGTAAAGTGCACACCCGTTTGCGACTTTAGCTGCGTGCTGTTCGGCCCATTCAAAATCTGAGGGATGGGCGATCACTACCTTCAGTTCTTTGGCAAGGGTGTACGCTTCAGCTATTGGTGCTTTGAATTTTTTAGGCGAGAAGCAATACCAGTCAATGTGTCCCTTCAACGGATGTACGCCCGCTGTTTCTATGGCAATTTCATAGCCCTTTTGATATAGTGCAGTGGTAAGTGGGCGCAGATCGTGCATGGTGGGTTCCCCACCTGTAATGACCACAAAATCGGTTGCGGTTTGCCCAATAGCATCAATAATTTGATCTATTGTGAGGTATTGATCGGGAGAGATATCCCAACTTTCTTTGACGTCGCACCACACACAACCGACATCACAGCCTGCCAAACGGATAAAATAGGCGGCTCTTCCGCTATGTTTGCCTTCACCCTGAAGGGTGTAAAAGTGTTCCATGACGGGAAGGGTAGACTGCTGAATCATTTGGTAAAGTTACCTAAAATGTTATATTTGTTCTAAATCTTGCTAATGAAACCTTGCTACTTTACCCTCCTCTTATTACTCAGTTTACGACTTCAAGCACAGCAAATTGGCAATTCAGGCTTTGAAAACTGGGACAACCTCGGTTCAAATCAAGAAGAGCCCACTAATTGGTCTTCATTCAAGACGGCTACGGGTAGTTTCGCTAGTTTTGCATCCAAGCAGGTCGAACGATCAACAAGCGTTCGGGCAGGGGCAACAGGAAGTTATAGCGCAAGAATTTGGTCAAAAAGTACGCTAGGGATTATGGCTAATGGCGTTCTTACTACTGGCCGCATGAACATGGGCAGTTCTAGCCTCAGCAGCCCTGATAACTACAACTATACCGTACTCAACGATGCGGCTTTCTCTGAAGCGCTTACCGTAGCGCCAGATTCAATCGTTTTTTGGGCGCACTATACTGCTGGTGCATCAGAAAAAGCGGGCATGCATGCCATTATTCACGATCAGTTCTCGGTACAAGACCCTTTAAATTCAACATCTACGCTCTATGTAGTGGCTGAGGCAGATTTTCAGTTTTCGCCAACAAATAGTGCATGGGTTCGCTATTCGGTACCTTTTGTATATACCGTAAACACAGGTTTAGCGCCTAAATTCATTTTGCTCACATTCACGACCAATCACATACCCGGTGGTGGTAGCGCCAATGATGAAGTATTGATTGATGATGTAGAATTGATTTATAACCTTGTAGGGATACAAGCTCATGAAGGAAATCAAGGCCCCATTATTTCTATAGATGAAAATAATTTGGTGCTCATCGAAGGCCTAACGCCCCAAGAAAAAGTAGAGATTTATCAGTTGTCAGGTCAATTACTGCAACAAACAACGGTTGCTCAAGTAAATGGAACGGCTTTGCCTTCTGGCTTTTATTTGATCCGTTGTGCAGCAGAAGTATCAAAAATTTACGTCCCTTAATTGGTGAGTAAGTAATAGCGCAGCCAGTTCATAGCGCCCAAAACCGTCATTTCTAAGTTGCGTTGCCTGTTGTCGCCAAACTGAAATTTTTTGGCAATTGTTCCTTTGGGTCCGCTCAAACCAACCCACACTAGTCCAATTGGTTTGTCAGGGCTGCCACCTGTGGGCCCCGCAACACCTGTCGTAGACAAACAATAATCAACACCTAAAATAGAGCGACCGTTTTCAGCCATTTCTTTGGCTACTTCTTCACTAACGGCGCCGTTTTGTTCCAAAACCCCTTGATTGACTTTTGCAATCTTTACTTTGAGTTCGTTTGAATAGGTCAGGAGTGCACCTTGATAATAAGCTGATGCCCCTGAAATACTGGCAATATGCTGGGCTAATAAACCTGCAGTGCAACTTTCTACAGTGCCTACACTTGCTTTTTTGATCAGCAATTGTTGACCGAGCGCTTCTTCAAGTGAAATAGGGTCGTAACCGAAAATATATTCAGGGAGCTTATTTTCTAATTCAGTGAAAAATGAATTGATGAGTAATTCGTTGTCCTTGCCAGTGTAAGAACTTAGACGCAGCTTCACGAGCCCGGGAGAAGGCAGGTAAGCAAGTCCAAGACCAGCCTTGCGAACGCGGTCTTCCCAATCGGAAATTTGATCGGCTAGAAAAGATTCGCCAATGCCTTGTGTGTGCATGGTTTTGTGGTACAAGGTAAGCCCCTCAAAGCGCTTTTCCAGCAGTGGAAAAGCTTCTTCGGTCATGATGGTTTTCATTTCATAAGGCACACCGGGCAGTGAAATGAAGATGATGCCGTCTTTTTCAAACCACATTCCGGCAGCGGTGCCGAGGCGGTTTTTTAATATCTGAGCTTTGGTCGGGAGCGCTGCTTGCTGCACATTTACTTCGAGCATTGGCCTGTTGCGACTTGCAAAAAATCCTTCAATTTGGGAAAGTGTGGGCTCGTGTATCTCAAGCGGACTATCAAAATAGCTCGCAAGTGTGTATTTCGTAAGGTCGTCTTTGGTTGGGCCTAGGCCACCAGTGATGATGACGCAGTTGGTGTCTGTGAGGATGCTATCCAAGGCCGCCACAATTGAATTTGGGTCGTCGGCAATGGTCAGGCTGCGTTGTACGCGAAATCCTCTGTTGGCCATTTCTTGACCTATCCAGGCGGCATTTGTATTGATGGTTTGTCCGATGAGTAATTCGTCGCCAATGGCGAGCACTTCTACTTTCATGCTTTTTTGAATTTGGCGATGGCCTCAATATGCCCGGTATGCGGAAATTGGTCTACGAGCGCATATTTCTCTAGAAGGTACCCCGCATCGGCGAGTGTGGCGGCGTCGCGTGCTTGTGTGGAAGGGTTACAGCTAATGTAAACGATGCTCTCGGCACCAAGTGCAATGACCTTTTGTAAGGTTTTTGGCGCAATTCCGGCCCGTGGTGGGTCTAGCATGATGCGCTTGATTTTTCCTTGAAAATCAGGATATTCTCTCAGGAATTTACCAACGTCTGCCGCATAGAATTCAACACTGTTGATGTTGTTTTTAGCAGCGTTTTGTTTGGCATCTTCTATGGCTTTTTCAACGATGTCTACCCCAATAATGCGCACCTCTGAATTGCGGCCAGCCATTAACTGACCAATGGTGCCGGTTCCGCAGAAGAGGTCCATAGCGATATCGCCAGCTTCAAATGGATCTTCAAAGAGATAGTCGAGTGCTTTTGCGTAAAGTAGTTCTGCACATGCAGGATTGGTCTGAAAGAAACTTTCCATGCTGATCTGAAAGCGCAGGCCCGCGAGTACTTCTTCGATCACGGGTTGTCCAAAAATGAGTTGAGACTGGCCGTTTTCGATTTTGGCTCTGTCTGCAACATTGTCATTGATGGTGTGCCAAAGACCCGCGATTCTACCCGGGTGCAACGCTTGTAAAAAGGCGGCAAAAGCTTGTACATCGAAGCGCTCAATTCCGTCGTTGGAGGTGACGAGGTTGACGAGGAGTTGATCGTTTAAGAAAGATTTTCTAACGACGATATGACGAAAGAAGCCTTTTTTTTGAGGCGGATGCCAGGCGGGAAGCCCCGTTTGCTGCAGAAAATGGCGAACTTCTTTAAGTTCGGTTTCCCACTTTTCGTCAAAAAGGCCGCTGGCTTTATTTAGGCTTTCGACTTTCCACCAAGTACCTCTGCGTTTGAACCCTAAGGCAAAAGCGTCGTCGAGTTCTTCGTTGGTTGCGAGGTCGTGCTCGATGCAAGAAAAGCTGTATTCCATCTTGTTGCGGTAGTGGTAGTGTACCGGCGACGAAATGAAACAATCAAATTTCTCGATGCTATCTTGAATACCACTTAGGCGAGCAAAAGTGGAAAGGGTACTCTCTTGTTTATATTGTTCTTGGATGGAGACAGGAACGTGGATATATGGCCCTCCTGAAATCTCTTGGAAGTCAGATACAGTTTCGATTTCGGCTCTTTGAATAACCTCAAGAAGTTTGGCTTCAGCAAATGTTTTGCGTTTGGTTTCAATTTTGGCCCTGACCGTTTGCCCAGGAAAAGCGTTGTCTACAAAAACAACAAAAGGACCTTTTTCGGTCTGAATTCGGGCAATGCCGCGTCCTCCAAAAGCGTAGTCGACAATTTGGAGTTCGATTTCTTGTGCGCGTTGTAGGGTCATATCATGCCGCGAATTACGCCGTTCTCTGCATTTTTAATGAAACCAATGATTTCTTCTCTAAGCGGGCTGTTGGCCATGGTGTCTTCGACGACCTTAATACCTTTGGAAACATTGCTATTCTGAACATAAAGAATGCGGTAGATGTCTTCGATTTCACGAACTTGTTCTTCGCTAAATCCGCGTCTTCTGAGGCCCACCGAGTTGACGCCTGCAAAAGAAAGCGGTTCGCGTGCTGCTTTGACATATGGCGGAACATCTTTTCTGATTAAAGAAGCGCCGCCAATAAACGCATGCTTACCGATATGCGTAAATTGCTGAGCTGCTGCTTTCCCTTCTAGGATTGCCCAGTCGTCTATGGTTACGTGACCAGAAAGGCCGGTATAGCTTGCGAGAATCACGTTATTGCCGATTTGGCAGTCGTGCGCGATGTGCACGTAGGTCATGAGTAGGCAGTTGTCGCCGATGGTGGTTTTGAGCTTGTCGTTGGTGCCGCGGTGAATGGTCACGCACTCTCTAATTTTGGTGTGGTTTCCGATTTCTACGGTGGTGTATTCGTTGCCAAACTTGAGGTCTTGTGGAATTACACCCACGCTAGCTCCTGGAAAAACATCGCAATCTTCACCGATGCGCGTGCCTGGGTAAAGCACAGCGTTGGAATGAATATGACAACCATTGCCGATAATTACGTCTGGGTGAATCACAGCAAAGGGGTCTATGCGAACATTTTGGCCAATTTGAGCGTCGTTGGATACAGAGGCGAGGTTGGAGATCATTCTGTTTTGTCTTTGATGATTTGTGCCAACATGCTGGCTTCAGAAACGATTTTGCCATTCACGTAGGCGGTTCCGCTCATTTCAACGAGGCCTCTGCGAATAGGAGAGGTGAGCACCAATTCGAAAACAACGGTGTCGCCAGGAACCACTTTTTGCTTGAAGCGTACGTTGTCAATTTTCATGAAGTAAGTGGAGTACAGATGTGGGTCTTCTACCTGAGACAGCGCGTAGATACCGCCAACCTGAGCCATGGCCTCTATTTGAAGCACACCTGGGAACACTGGGTTGCCAGGAAAGTGTCCTGTGAAGATAGGTTCGTTCATAGTGATGTTCTTGACTCCTATGATAGAGGTCGGGAGTATTTCCATGATTTTGTCTACCATTAAGAAAGGGTAGCGATGTGGCAACATGCGCTCGATATCTTGGGTAGTATAGAGTGGCTCTTTGCTGAGGTCAAAAACGCGGCCTGCTTGCTGTTGTTTTTTGATTTGTTCTTTGAGCACTTTGGCAAAACGAACATTACCTGAGTGACCAGGTCTTGCTGCTAAAATATGCGCCTTAATTGGCTTTCCAACGAGAGCGAGGTCACCGACGATATCGAGGAGTTTGTGGCGCGCCGGTTCATTTTCGCATTGGAGCTTACTGCTATTGAGTACCCCAATGCCGTCGAGGCTCACTTGAAGTTTATCTTTGCCTAATAACTCAGCGAGTTCATCTAGTTCAGCCTGACTTACGTCTGCGCGATCAATTAAGACAATAGCGTTGTCTAGGTCACCACCTTTGATGAGGTTGTTTTTGGCGAGGTATTCAAGTTCTCGGAGAAAAACGAAGGTGCGGCAATGTGCAATTTCTTGTTTGAATTCACCGATGTGGTACATGCTAGCATGTTGAGTACCTAGAACGGGCGAGTTGTAGTCTACCATGACGGTAAGGCGGTAATTGACATCTGGAATTGCTAGAAATTCTATGCCTTTGTCGAGGTCTTCCCATGGAATGTTTTCGGTGAGCTCGAAATACTCGCGCACGGCGTCTTGATCTTCATAGCCGACAGCATCTATAGCTTTTACAAATGGCAAAGCGCTGCCATCCATGATCGGAATTTCTGGACCGTCGAGCTTGATTAAAGCGTTGTCTACTTGGCAACCATAAAGGGCCGCAAGTACGTGTTCAGTGGTGTAAACGCGGGCGCCGTTTTGCTCAAGGGTAGTGCCGCGGTCAGTGGCAACAACATAATCGGCATCGGCTTTTATGATGGGTTGGTTTTCGAGGTCGGTGCGTTGGAATTTGTAACCGTGGTTGGCGGGTGCAGGGCAAATTTCAAGGCGAACCTTTTCGCCGGTATGCAAACCTACTCCTTCAAATATGATGGCTTCTTTGAGGGTGCGTTGTTGTTCTGTCATGCTTCTTTGTTTTTGAGCAGCTCGTTGAGTTGTTTTTCTAGGTCGTAAATTTTATTGATGAGCCCCGGTAATTTTCGGAAGCCAAAATGCGAGCGCTTGTAATCGTTGATGGGAATAGCAGGTGTCCCCATTAGGGTGTCTGCTTTTTTGACTGTAGATGGAATGCCAGATTGTGCTACTATTTTGGTGTGGTCTGCAATGCTGAGATGCCCTGCGATTCCTGTTTGGCCACCGATCATGACGTGCTTGCCAATTTTTGCTGAACCTGCAATTCCTACTTGTGCAGCCATTGCGGTATGTTGGTCTACATCAACGTTGTGGGCAATCTGACAAAGGTTATCGATTTTAACACCTTTACGAATAAATGTAGAGCCCATGGTGGCTCGGTCAATGCTGCAGTTAGAGCCAATTTCTACATGGTCTTCAATGACGACATTGCCAATCTGTGGGATTTTGCTGTAGACGCCGTTTTCATCTGGCGCAAAGCCAAAACCATCTGAACCAATGACGGTTCCAGAATGAACAATGCAACTGGCACCTACATGACAATCATTGTAGATACTTACATTGGGATAAATGATCGTGTTTTCACCGACACTTGCATTTTCTTGGATCACGACGTTCGGATGAATTTGACAATTGTCGGCGATTTTGACGTTTGCGCCGATATAGGCAAAGGCCCCGATGTAAACGTTTGCGCCAATTTGAGCCGTTTGGTGAATAAAAGACGGTTGTTCGATAATAGCCTCTTTTTTATTCATGCTGTCGTAGAGCGCGAGCAATTGAGCAAAGCAAGCATAGGCGTCTGCAACCTTAACTAAGGTTAGCGAGCTAGGCAAAGCCTTGCTTGGTTCAAAAGTTTGATTGACGATACAAATGCTTGAGCCCGTGGTGTAAATAAAAGGCTCATATTTTGGATTGGACAGAAAGCTGAGCGCACCGGATTGACCTTCTTCGATCTTAGCTAATGCGCTTACCGTAGCGTCGGGATTGCCAATGACTTCTCCGTTTAATAAACCAGCAATCTGCGCTGCAGTGAATTCCATAATTCAAAGTTAAAAATTCAGATAAAAGCGCAGGCGCACATTTACTGAACTTTTAAACAATTTTTTGCCAAAAAATGTGAATTGCACTAAAAATGGAGGCGTTCTTCGCTGAGGCTGTAAACTTTGATCTTGTCTTTGTACCAAATACAGGCGGCAGAAACTTCTATTCTTTTGTTGTTTTTAGGTCGAAATTCGATGACATGAATAGGTCTTGGTTGTTCCTTGAGCCTCGATTTTTGGTAATCAAAGTGTCCGCTTAATAGTTCTTTTTGTAGTTGGATGTCATTGCGGATGCCTAACGCTCGGAGGTGTTCTTTGATTGCTGGATTGTCTTCGGAGTAAACCAAATGCTTTTGGACTGGCGCATGGATGATAGATGCTCCAAAAGAAAGACTTTTCATTTTTCTGTATTCCTTTATGTTTTTAATACCAGGAACAAATTCCACGACAAAACTTTCGTCTGTCATGCGCGCAAGGCAATGCGCTTCTTTGTTTTTGCCGTCTGTGAAAGTGATGTCATAGACTTTATGACGACCACTGCGGATGCTTTTGGTAAAAGAGATATCGGCATCTTGCATGAGGCGGTAAAACTTGGCGTCGTTGAGTTTGTGGTCTTTGTAAAAAGAATTGACCTTTTGCATGTCGACGATCCAGACACGCTTGTTCATGGCATCTTTGACGCGGTTTTCAGGCGTCCAGCTACAACCGCGGGTATTGAAAATACCGAAGGTCAGGATGAGGCCAAGTCCGAAACCTAGGCCGTAATAACGAAGTCTTCTCCAGAATGATTCCATGGCATAAAAAAAGGGAGCGAACTCCCTTTGATGTTTTTTACATAAGTGCTTCGAGCTTTTCTGCGAGCACTGCTTTTGGAACAGCGCCTACAGATTTGTCGACAACCTCTCCGTTTTTGATGAATAAGATCGTTGGGATAGAGCGCACACCAAACTGAGCGGAAACGCCCATGTTGTGGTCTACGTTTACTTTGCCGATAAGTGCTTTGCCTTCGTATTCGTGGTGAAGCTCATCGATAAGTGGTCCGATCATGCGGCAAGGACCACACCATTCTGCCCAAAAGTCAATGATCACTGGCTTGTCAGATTTCATGACAAGCTCATCGAAGTTTTGGTCTGTAATTTCTACTGCAATTTTATATTTTTTATGTCGTTACTACTAAAGGAGCGTCAAAATTAATGCTTTTTTAATTCTTGGGCCAAATATTTTGCGGTGTAAGAAACTTTTAGCGCTTTTTTGATCATTTGTTGTGGTGTGCCTTGAAAAAGCACCTGCCCACCGCGCTGACCGCCTTCGGGGCCAATGTCGATGATGTAGTCTGCGGTTTTGATCATGTCGAGGTTGTGTTCGATGACCAATACGGTGTTGCCTTCATCGACAAGCCTTTGCAAGACCTTAAGCAAGAGTTGAATGTCTTCGAAGTGCAGGCCAGTAGAAGGTTCGTCTAGGATATAAATTGTTTTGCCGGTGGCGCGCTTGGCGAGTTCAGCGGCAAGCTTAATGCGTTGTGCTTCGCCTCCGGAAAGTGTGGTAGAGGATTGCCCTAGTTGTACATAACCCAAACCGACTTCCTCCAGCGTGAGGAGCATGCGATGGATTTTAGGCTGATTTTCAAAGAATACGCAGCCTTCGCTGATGGTCATTTGAAGGACGTCGGCGATTGTCTTTCCTTTATAACGGACTTCTAAGGTTTCGTTATTGTAGCGTTTGCCGTTGCACTGCTCGCACAGTACATAGACGTCGGGCAAAAAGTTCATTTCTATGAGGCGCATGCCGCCGCCATTACAGGTTTCGCATTTGCCTCCAGCAACATTAAATGAGAAACGCCCGGCTTTGTAGCCCCTGATGAGGGCTTCGGGCATGCTTGCAAATAAGCTTCGGATTTCGTCGAATACTTTGGTGTAAGTAACTGGATTGGAGCGGGGTGTGCGGCCAATTGGACTTTGGTCTATTTCGATGACTTTATCGAGGTGCTCAAGCCCGCTTATTGCTTTGTGGGGAAGCGGTGTTCGAATGGGGTCGTAGAAATGATTCATCAGCAACGGAAAAAGCGTCTGATTGATCAAAGATGATTTACCGCTACCGCTCACACCGGTAACGTAGGTGAGCGTACCGAGCGGAATTTGGATGTCGACATTTTTGAGGTTGTGCCCAGTGGCGCCTTTTAATGCGAGAAAGTTGCCGTTTCCAGGTCGCTGACTTGAGGGCACTTCGATTTCTTTGCTTCCATTGAGGTAAGCTGCCGTTACCGTATTAGACTGGAGCATTTCTGCATAAGTGCCAGCAAAAACAATGGCGCCACCGTGTCTGCCGGCGCCGGGTCCGATATCGACAATGAAATCTGCGGCCTCCATCATTTCTTTGTCGTGCTCGACAACCAATACGGTATTGCCGACATCTCGCAATTTGGTCAGAGAATTGATCAGTTTGGTGTTGTCTCGTTGGTGAAGTCCGATAGACGGTTCATCGAGAATATAGAGCACATTAAGGAGTTCTGTGCCAATTTGTGTCGCCAAGCGGATGCGCTGTGCTTCACCGCCTGATAGCGTTTTGGCACTGCGGTGCATGGTCAGGTAGTCTAGACCAACTTCGAGAATAAAGCCAAGTCTGGCATTGATTTCTTTGATGATTTCTTTGCCAATATGCAGTGCTTGTTCGTCGAGAAGTGTAGGTAAGGTATAGCACCAATCTTGCAGCGCTTGTAGGTCCATAATGGCGAGTTCACCAATGTGCTGCTGGCCAATTTTAAAGTGCAACGCTTCTTTTTTCAGTCTAAAACCCTTGCAACTTGGGCAGCTTTTTTTATGCATGAAGCCTTGTGCCCATCGTTCAATGGCCGTAGATGAGTCTTCGGCATGTCGGCCAAGAAAATGTAATAAACCTTCAAAGCGCTCTTGGGTGTCGAGCGGCCCGAGCTCCATGTCTTCGTTGCCATAAAGCAACAATTCGATGAGTTCGTTGTCTATGTCGCAGATTGGCGTATTTAATGTGTATTGTTGGGCCTGTAATAGTTTTTCGACTTTGTCAAAAATCCAAGACTTTTTATAGACGCCAAGTGGTGCGAGACCGCCTTTTTTAATGGAGAGTTGTGGGTCTGGGATGATTTTTTCGGGATCCATTTCGCTGACTTCGCCAAGTCCTTTGCAGGTTGGGCAGGCGCCATAAGGCGAGTTGAATGAAAAAAGATTGGGTTCTGGTTCAGGATAGGAGATTCCGCTGCTTGGGCACATTAAAGAGCGGCTGTAATGACGGATTTGGCCATTTTCGAGATCGGCTACCATAAGGGTACCTTCTCCTAGTTTCATGCAGGTTTGTACCGTTTCTAAACAGCGTTTGTCATCGACCTCGCCAGCAATAAAGCGATCGACAACTATTTCGATGTCGTGGGTTTTGTAGCGATCGAGTTTGATGCTTTTCGAAAGTTCGTGCATCTCACCATCGACGCGCACTCTGGTGTAGCCAAGCCTTTGAATTTGCTCAAATAATTCGCGGTAATGTCCTTTGCGTCCTTTAACCTTTGGAGCAAGTAGGGCCACTTTTTTGCCTTTGAAATTGCTTTGAATAAGGTCGGTGATGTCGTGGTCAGCGTATTGTACCATTTGCTCGCCAGTTTGATAAGAATAGGCGGTGGCGGTACGGGCAAATAGGAGTCTGAAGAAATCGTAGAGTTCGGTAATGGTGCCAACGGTTGATCTTGGCGAGCGGCCTACGGTTTTTTGCTCAATGGCAATGACAGGGCTGAGGCCGTCAATTTTATCGACGTCTGGACGTTCTAGCCCGCCAATAAATTGCCTCACATAGGCAGAGAAGGTATCGAGGTAGCGGCGTTGGCCTTCGGCAAAAATGGTATCAAAAGCCAAAGAAGATTTGCCGCTGCCACTTAGCCCGGTAAAAACGACGAGCTTTTGCCTCGGGATTTCCAGATGAATGTCTTTGAGGTTGTGCTCACGGGCGCCTTGAATCCGGATGTAATCGTTGGGGTTAATTGGTTCAGACATCGTTTATTCAAAAGGCGTTTGGAAAGTTTTAAAAGCAAGGCCAGCTGCATCTTTAGCTGAAAGAAAAGGCAAATTGGAGGAGCCCCAATCGATATCGAGGTCGGGGTCGTTCCAGAGCAGGCAACCTTCTGATGCTTGATGATAAGGTGCTGTGCATTTATAGCTGAAAATAGTGTCGTCTTCAAGTGCTAAAAAACCATGCGCAAAACCTGGCGGAATATAGAGCTGTATGGCGTTGGCTCCGCTTAACATGATTTTGAAGTGCTCGCCATAAGTAGGTGAAGATTTGCGGAGGTCTACAGCTACATCTAGTACGGCACCTTGAAGTACTTGAACGAGTTTGCCTTGTGCGTAGGGCTCTTCCTGAAAATGTAAGCCACGCAGCGTGCCTTTAACGGATTTAGAGACGTTGTCTTGAACGAAGCTCAGGCCCTTCGCGATTGGCGCATAATCAGAAGCTTTAAAGGATTCGAAAAAATAGCCGCGCTCATCGGTGTAGACAGTCGGGTAAATGCTGTATAATCCTTGTAATTTCTCTTCTTGAATACGCACCATGGCTCATTTTTTGAATTGTAAAATTACATTAAATTTGTCGACAATGCTTCGCTATATTATCCTCACATTGTTCTTTTTCCCACTATTTTTAGGGGCTCAATTTCCATTGCAATCAGCACTTGATCAATTGATTCGAGATCCGCAATTAAAAGGAACAAAATGGAGTGTTTGCGCCGTAGATTTGAAGACAGGAGATACCCTTGCTGCCTTTCAGTCATCCAACCAATTGCCCGGTGCATCGATCACCAAACTCGTAAGCACGGCAGCGGCATTAGAAATATTAGGGCCAAACTATCAAGCCCAAACACAACTTTACCTAGACGGGCAAAAAAAAGATAATGGTGTTTTTGATGGCGATATTTGGATTGTAGGGGCGGGAGATGTTTCGTTGGGTTCTCGTTATTTTAATGAGCCCGGACACGAGCTCGATTTTCTTACTGATTGGGTAAAAATTATTCAGCAGCAAGGTATTCAATGTATTACAGGTAGGGTGATTGCCGATGCAAGTGCTTTCGGATACGACAAATGTCCGGTCGGTTGGGAGCAGGTTGACATGGGCAACTATTACGGTTGTGGTTCATTTGGCCTTAATTTTTATGACAATACGCTGAAACTGACTTTTCAAACAGGAGCGCCAGGAACAGCACTTGTCCTGAAGAATTGTTACCCAAATGACCCGAATTACCGCTTACAAATTGAGGCCAAGGCTGACATGATTGGCTCAGACGCTACGTTTATTCACGGCGAACCTTTTAACTATCAACGCGTCATTAAGGGGAATTTACCAGCCAAGCGCGAGGCCTATGAAGTCAAAGGAAGCATGCCAGATCCTGAGCAACTTTTGGCACTGCTATTTTTTCAAGAGCTGCAAAAACAAGGAGTGAGGGTAGACGGAGGCAGTTGGTCGATGAGGTTAATTCCACAACTGAGCCAATCTGCTACCGATAAGCGCGTCTTGTTTCACACGCACCCGGGTCAAAAAATTGAAGAAATCGTTTTTTGGACCAATCAGCGCAGTGTCAATCTTTTTGCCGAAGGACTGTTGCGTCAGGTTGGGGCAAAAGTATACGGGCTAGGAACCTACGAAAATGGCTTGCGCGTTTTAGATAGTTTAGCCCAAATCTGGAATTTAGGCCAAATTGGTATTGTCGATGGTAGTGGTCTTTCAAAAGTGAATCGCATGAGTGCTGCACAATTTGTCAATCTTCTTGCCGTACAATCTCAAATGAGTCACTTTCCCATTTACCTGAAGAGTCTTCCGATCGCAGGTCAGAGTGGAACCGTTAAAAATTTGTGCAAAGGGCAAGCGGGCGAAGGAAAGGTTCATGCCAAAAGCGGAAGCATTCATGGCATTAAATCTTATGCGGGTTATGTCGACGCAAAGTGTGGCCATCAAATTGCTTTTACGATCATCGCCAACGACTACCCAATGACGGGGTCGGCAATGGCAAAAAAAATGGAGCCGTTTTTAAATAGTATGGCTACATACCAAGTTCAACCTTGATGATTTCTTTCCAAAAATCTTGAATGCTGATTGCTGCTGCACTGAGCATTTGCGGCACGATGCTCGCAGGCGAAAATCCAGGTGTGGTATTCACTTCGATCACATAGGGTTTGCTATTGACGATCATGAAGTCTATGCGTGCTATTGCTCTTAAACCGAGCAATTTGTATATTTCCATTGCCTGCTTTTGAACTTCTTCACCGACTGACTCAGCAACTCTTGCAGGTGTAATTTCTTTTGATTTGCCTGCATATTTTGCTTCATAATCAAAAAATTCTGTCTCAGAAACTATTTCGGTGAGCGGCAAGGCTATCAGTTGCTCACTGCTTCTGTAAACCCCACACGTGACTTCAATTCCGTCTAAGAATGCTTCGGCTACAACCGTTTTTCCTTCTTTGAATGCATTTTCAAATGCAGGTAGTAGTTCTTCAGGGGTTTTGACCTTAGAAATGCCGTAACTGGAGCCTGAATCTGCTGGTTTAACAAAGAGAGGTAGCCCTAAATCAGCTATTAAAGAACTTGCATCGATTTGCGCACCGATATGAAATAGTTGAGACCGCGCTACATCAAAACCAAATCCTTTCAAGAATTGATTGCAATACCATTTATCGAACGAAAGCGCACTCGCCAAAACCCCTGAATTGAGGTAAGGAATCTGCAGCATTTCCAGGTAGGCTTGAATTCGGCCGTTCTCTCCTGGATCACCGTGCGTGTATATTATAGCGGCATCAATTTTACCTTGCAAGTTTAGGCGCTCTTGCCAGTTTGCTCTTGTTATCTCAATTAGCACACATTCCAGGTGATCCGGAAAATGCTTTTGGATGGTTTGGGCACTTTTAATGGAGATGTCGTATTCAGAGGAAAACCCTCCGCAAATAAGTCCGATGCGCTTCATGCATTAATTTTAGGGACGAAATTATCTAAAATTGGTAATTTCGCAGCATGAGGCCCTTGTATTTTATTTTTTGGTTCGCTTTAGGCTTTAGTTTTCGTTTGTTTTTTAGACGTATCAAAGAAGTGCGTCCGAGCAAAAGTCGTTTTGGCCGAACCATCTTTGTGAGCAATCATCCGTCATCTTTTCTAGATCCGCTCGTGGTTTCGCGCTTGCGCAAACCTGTTGTTTATTTCATGACGCGCTCCGATGTCTTCAATCGGTTTACGCGTCCTCTTTTTTGGCTCGCTCATATGTTGCCTATTTATCGTCAACAAGACGGAGGTGATTCTCAAGAAAAGAACAAAAAAGTATTCAAAAAAGCCACTCAAACCCTTGCCAGAAACCGTAATTTATTGATTTTTGGAGAAGGCATCACCGACGATATTTTCGAGCGCCGACTGAAGCCCATCAAGAAAGGAGCAATTCGCATCGGATTTACCGCACTAGAAGACCTCAATTGGAGCGTTCAAATTCAGGTTCAAGGTTTAGGCCTCAACTACACCGATCCTGGAATCTTTCGTAGCGACGTACTCATTGCTGCCGCAGAACCAATTGTTCTCAATGATTACAAAGAAGCTTATTTAGATAATCCAGGTAAAGTGATCACTGAGCTTAATCGAGAACTCGAATTGCGCATGCAGGCCCAAATCACTCATATCAAGTCTGATGAGCATATTCAGCTTCACGAGCAAATCATGATGCTCAATCGCAAAGGAATGAACGCATTTTGTTATGATGCAGATCTCACCTTAGAGGATCGTTGGCGCTATTCTCAACAATTAGCCCATCAACTAAATACTGCCGAAACTGCCGAACGCATTTCAAGTAGCGCTTTCCCCGAAAAAATCATTGCTTACTTTGAAACTTTAAAACATAAAAAATTAACGGAGGCAGAATTGTATTGGTTTGCCCTAGATGCCAGCTGGCGTGTGCGCACCTTTCTAAAATTGCTCTTCCAATTTCCGCTCTTTCTTGTTGGCCTAATTCATGTGGCTGCGCCCACTTATTTTGTGAAAACATTTGTCGAAAAGAAGATGAAGCGCCGCGTCTTTTGGTCTTCTACCAAAATGGGGATGCTGTTAGTTTTGTTGCCGCTATGGAATATCATCTTATTTTCTATTGGCACTTGTTTCGTTTCCCTCGATTGCTGGCTTTGGATTTTACTCTTCCTTTCCATCAATTTTGTCGGATTAGGCTACTATGAATTTTTGAGAAATGCCACCCTATTTAATAAATCACTTCGTTTTAGCGCACAAAGCTTACAATCAGTTGTTGAACAACGAAATGAAGTACTACAACAATTGGAAACATTACAATTCTGATGGAAGAGTCAACTAGAATTAAAAAGCCGAAATGGCTACGCGTGAAACTACCAACCGGTGAAAACTACCGCAAAGTGAGGGGTTTGGTTGACGAACACAAGCTCCATACCATTTGCGAAAGTGGCAGTTGCCCAAATATGGGTGAATGTTGGGGGGAGGGTACCGCTACCTTCATGATCCTCGGTAATGTTTGCACGCGTTCTTGTGGTTTTTGTGGCGTCCAGACAGGTAAGCCTGAACCAGTAGACATGTTTGAGCCAGGAAGAGTGGCTAATTCTGTCAAAATAATGGGCGTTAAACACGCCGTTATTACATCCGTAGATCGCGACGACCTCAAAGACGGTGGTTCAGAAATCTGGGCCCAAACTGTTCGCGCTATTCGCCAGCAATCGCCCGGAACAACCTTAGAAACACTCATTCCAGATTTTGCCGGCAACTGGGAAAACCTGCAAGTGATCATCGATGTAGCGCCCGAAATTGTATCTCACAACCTTGAAACCGTCCGTAGACTCACCAAGCAAGTCCGTATACAAGCCAAATACGACCGTAGTTTAGAGGTTTTATTTCGCTTGAAAAAAGGAGGGATGCGCACCAAATCCGGCGTCATGTTAGGCTTAGGCGAGAGCCAACAAGAAGTCCTGGAAACCATGCAAGATTTACGAGCTGTTCAGGTCGATATCCTCACTTTAGGTCAGTATTTGCAACCAACCCCAAAACACCTTCCCGTAGCAGAATTTATAGAGCCAGAAAAATTTGCTTTTTATCAAAAAGTTGGCCTAGAGATGGGCTTTCGATTTGTGGAGAGTGGTCCGTTGGTTCGCTCGTCTTACCATGCCGAAAAGCATTTGTTTGATCAATAAAAAATTGAAAATTAAAATAAACAAAAATTTATGGCAAAAATTATGTAATTGCCACTAAACGTGAATCATTATTAAGAGAATATTTCTTAATTTGGCACACTAATCATGCACTATTAATAATTTCATTATGAATAAAAAGGTATATGTATTTGGTTCTCTGATAGTTACAGGTGTTTTTGCACTTGCTTTTACTGCATACCAATTCTTGCCCAAGACGGCTGTTTATCGTCAGTCAGGTTTGTCGGTTCTTCAAGAAGGGCGCTCAACAGACGCGATCGCTTGGTTAAAAGCCCGTTACATTGATGTAACCACTGGTCAGCCTGTTTCAAACGAAGCCCTTGCTCAAATTGAACAAGAAATTCGTAAAAAAGGCACTTCAAAATCTATCGTTTTTGAATCTTTAGGTCCAGACAACATTGGTGGTCGTACACGCGCTATCTGCATAGACCGCACAAACATCAACCGCGTATGGGCCGGGGGTGTTTCAGGTGGTTTGTTCGTAACCAACAATAAAGGTAATTTTTGGGAACGCGTAGTTCCTTATTTCGAGGCTGGCGGAAACCCATTCATCTCGAGCATGACCATGACCCCAGATAACACACTCTATGTTGCTACAGGTTCAAACGACGAAGGTTGGGGAGGTAATGGTGTGTGGTATTCTACAGACTTCGGAGCAACCTTTACTAAGATACCAGGCACTACAAATTGTACAGAAGTAGCAAGTTCAAATGCAGACAACTACGTTTGGTTAGCCACACCTGCAGGTCTTAAAAAATGGCAAGTAGGAGACGCTTCGCTTACGAGTTTAACACCGGCTACAGGAGGGTGTTTCGCACTTCAGGTTTCTAAAAACGGTCAGGTTGTTGTTGCAGCCTACAACGCTAACAAAACTTTTGTATCTACTGACGGTGGAAACTCATTCACAGACAAATCTGGAACAATTGCGAACAATTTGGTTCCAACTGGAGCAGCACGCATTGAATATGCCATCTCTCCAACCCAAAATGCCAATGGTTTATACTCTTTGTATGCAACGCGCACCAACTCAAACTTGTTGTCCATGCATGTATCTCATGATAATGGCCAAACCTGGAATCAATTTGTAGGCGCTTCAGGTCCGCCAAACGAATTCGATATCTACCGCGATCAAGGTACTTATAACAGCATTCTTTCTGTAGACCCTACAGACAACGAGCGCTTACTCATCGGTGGTATCGATGTGTGGGAATGGAAGCAAACTGTAAATAATCCGCCATCAGGTGGTTTTGAGAAAATTTCGCTTTGGTTTGTCAATCCAAGTTCACCTACTTATGTGCACGCCGACAACCACGAAATGAAATGGGACAACAACAATCGTTTGTATGTAGGTAACGACGGTGGTATCGGAATCTCAAATGACAAAGGTCAAAACTGGTATCCAGCTAACCGAGGATATAACGTTACTCAATTCTACGGAATTGCTTTTGATGCCGGAGGACGCGTTATGGGAGGTGCCCAAGACAACGGAACACTTTATAATGATTTCTCACTTTCTACCTATCACGAATTCCGTGAAGTCAATGGTGGTGACGGTTTTGAATGTGAAATCTCCTTCTTTAACCCGAGCGTGATGTTCTCATCTGTTTACTACAACAGTATTTCACGTTCAGGTGACCGCGGTGTCAACTGGACTAACTTTAGCCCTAATCTCCCGGGTACATATGATCCGCCAGGAACAGACGGAAGTCCGAACCATCCTTTCCATACAGAGTTATTCTTAGCAGAATACAAAGATCCAAACTCAGAAGATTCAGTTACTTTTATTCCTAAGAAAAACTACGCTTCAGGTGCTCAGCTTCGCATCCCTTCAATGGCATCCGGAGACACCATTACTATCGAAGCACCAACTGCTTTGTATTTCGACGATACCCTGTACTACGATCCATCGTTAACTGTTGGTAATACAAACTATGGCATCAACAACGCCACCGGAGAAACAGTAGAAATGGGTTCTGATACCGTTATTTTTAACGTATCTTGGGATACACTACGTGTTGCCGATCCATATCAATCTTGGTTCTTGGTTTATGTCAACGCAAACGGTGGTGAACTTTGGGGAACAAGAAATGCAACTCGTTTTTCTGTAACGAACCCAGGTTGGTTATGTTTGGCCAAAGGAATCGGTGGTGGTTTATTTAACTCCGTAGATGTAGAGTTTTCTAGAGACCTTAACCATTGTTACATCAGTGCTGGCAATGGCGTATGGCGTCTAGACGGTCTAGGTAGTATCTACACCAGCGATCCAGATTTCGCCTCTAAAGCTGGTTATGTCACGCAAGGAGCTAGCGTAACGGCACCAACTGGAACTACCTTAACTAAAATTACCAATACTTCCTATGAAGGAATCGCCATTAATCCGAACAATGCCAACGACCTAGTTTGCTTTGCTGGTTTCAACGGAACAAACAAGCGTACAAATAACGCAACTGCAAGTTCACCAACATTTACCAACTTAGGTACTATTGTTGCTGGAATTGCAACCTATGATGGTATTATTGATCGCAACGATCCAGATATTCTTGTCGTTGGTACTTCAAGTGGTGCATGGGTTTCAGAAAACGGTGGCGCAACCTGGGAAAACGCATCAACAGGTTTTGAAGGTACTCCTGTCTATGAAGTTCGTCAAAACTGGCGTGCTTTCGAAGAAGGAAATGGTCGTCCGGGAGAAATCTACCTAGGTACCTTCGGTCGCGGAATTTGGAGAACAACTCAATACTTAGGTACCAACAATAACTCTGGTACTTCTGGCGGGCAGTTCAAAACGAAATTACGCACCTATCCAAACCCAACCCGTGACAATACTACATTGGCATTTGAATTGGCACAAAGTGGCAAAGTAGAAATTCAAGTATATGCCATCACTGGTCGCTTGGTTTGGTCCAAAACACTACAAATGTCAGATGGCTCACAAGAAGTAAGCATAGATGGTTCTGATTTACCAACTGGAACCTACATCGTGAAGTTCAATTCTGGTAAACAAACTGATACAGCTAAGTTCATCAAAATGTAACGCAGCACATTTCTTAAAAAAAAGGAGGCTTTGGCCTCCTTTTTTTATGCCTTTATTTTGGCTTCACTTATAGGTGAAAATGGGATGTTACTTTTGCACTTCACAGCATTCAATGTGAGGCTGGGCGTTTGGTGAGGGAGCTTGCTCAATAGCCGGGCTCAGATAGGGTATGCCTAAACCCAAACCTCTCAATACCAATAAAAGACCGATGAGTGCCAAAAATATTTTTTGTGTTCCTTTTGGAAATAGTCGATAAAATCTTTCTTGCCCAATCAGTGGTATAAAAAGTAGCACTGGAAGGGTTCCTAAACCATAAATCAACATACTAAGGACACTTTCTATGATAGTTGAACTCGAAATGGAATAGATGAGCGCTAAATACACCATACCACATGGTAATAGTCCGTTGAGTAATCCAAATAAATAAGGCCTAAGGAGTGGTGGGGTCTTTTTGACGCGAGGAAAAAGCGTAGAATTGAGTCTTCCGACCAAAGCGGTTAAAGGTTTGAAAGGGCCCCACGTTTCTAGAGATCCAAATAATGCTGAACAGATAAAAAGAAGACCTGAAAATACGCTAACGATTTGAATGCCATTGATAAAAACAGATCCGATACCGATTATACCAAGTAAGAAGCCTAGATAAGTGTAGGACGTGATTCTACCCAAATTATAACTTAGACTTCCCCAAATAGCGCTCCGCTTGGAACGTCGGTCTATAGGCGCTGCAAGGGCTAATGGCCCACACATACCAATGCAATGTAAGTTTGCTTGAAGTCCTATTAAAAAGGCGAACAGAAAATGAATCATCATTTGCGCAGAAAGCTTGTCTGCTGTAGATATGTTTTACCTTCTATTTGGTAGCGAAAGCTAAGGGCGTAGTTGCCTTTTTTGAGCTGTGCAGTAGGGAAACTAGCACCTACTTTCAAATCGAGTTCTAGGTCGCTATTTTTGTCGTTGTAGCACATAAAAGAAGCATGTAACTTGGAAATGGCTTCTTTGTTATTGGCTTCAAAGTAGAGCAGGCCTTTTTTTTCATAGAAATGTAAAGGATTCCCTGCTTCTTGTGCTCTTTTCTTTGCTTCTATATCGGCATCTAAGGTTTGCTCTTGTTCATAGTAGTCTTCGGCTACGAGTTCCGAGGATTCATTCGTGATCACGACAACCATGTAGCTGATGAAGAGAACAAAAGCGATCATGGCAATAATTACTGCGTTTCTAAAGCTCATAATTTAAAGGATTGGTCCGAAAAACTTCGTTTTGATGGTTTGTATTTTTTTGCCGTTGCCATAGATATGGACTTTTATCTTTTTTGTTCCATTACCTATGTATTTTCTGGGGTAACGGATAATGAGGCGCTCTTTTAATTCTGACTCAGGTTTCAAGACCAATTGTTCTTTTACTGTTTTGATCTCTCCAATTCGATTTTCGAGTTGGAAGCGTATTTTAAATGAACGGTGCGTCTTGTTCAATAAATTGACTTCATATATGTTGGTAATGTGCCCATTTTCATCCATTTGATAGGTTGAACCCCGCTGTCTGATTAATGTTGTCTGAAAATCTTCGCGGGTCAGGATGAGCAAGATGAGCGTCATCAATAATGCCAATAAAAGTAAAGAATAGGCCTTGACACGTCGGGTCCATTGAAATGGTAAACGTGTTTTGATTCCTTCTTCAGATACAAAGCGTACCAGGCCTTTATCTTGTCCGACAGCATCCATCATGTGGTCACAGGCATCGATACATGCCGTGCAATTGATGCATTCTAATTGTGTTCCGTTTCTAATATCAATCCCGGTGGGGCATACTTGTACGCATTGCAGACAGTCAATGCAGTCGCCTTTTTGCGCTTGTTGTCGGTCTTCTCCCTTCTTGATCTTGGCTCTGTTTTCACCCCTCACATGGTCGTAGGCAACTACCATTGAGTTGGGGTCGAGCAAGACCCCTTGAAGGCGTCCGTATGGGCAAATAGTGGTACAGACTTGTTCTCTTAAAAACGCGAAAACGCCGTAAAATGCGTAGGTAAAAATCACGATTGCAATGAAACCTCCGAGGTGTTTGCCGAGTGGGTCTGTTTGAATTCTCCAGAGTGCATCAGAACCAATGATGTATGCTAAAAAGGTATTGGCAATCAGAAAAGACAAAAGCCAAAATGCGACGTGTTTACTGGTCTTTTTAACTATTTTATTGACGTTCCATGGGTCTCTCTCGAGCATGCGTTGTTGGGCAGCATCTCCTTCGATGAAATACTCGATGCGTCGAAATACCATTTCCATAAAAATGGTTTGAGGGCAAACCCAGCCACAAAAAATCCGACCGTAAATAATGGTGAAAAGGATGACGAATACAATAGCGAGTATGAGCAATACGGCCAAAATATACATGTCTTGAGGCCAAAAAACTTGCCCAAGAATCACAAACTTGCGTTCAATTAAGTTGAGCATTAAAAGGGGTTCTCCCTTGATCCGTAAATGGGGCCCTGCAAATAGAAAGCCTAATAGAAGATAACTGACAATTTTACGCTTCTTATAAAATGAACCAGATGGTTTTTTAGGAAAAATCCAAACGCGTTTCCCGTCTTCATTTACGGTTGCAATCCGATCTCGGAAGGCTTCATCATGCTCACTCATGGCGCGTCATTGTTATTTCTCTATTATTGTTCCTTGAGGTGCAAGTCCTTTTGCCGCTGGTAATGACAATACGTAAGAGGCAACTTGTTGAATTTGAATAGGGTTGAACTTAGAGGAGTGCTCAGGCATTCCGTTCGCCGTTCCGTATTTGACTGTTTTGAACACCTCCTTGATGTCATAGCCGTAAATCCAGGTGTTGTCGGTAAGGTTAGGTCCGATTTCGCCCTGTCCTTTGGCCAAGTGACAGGCCACACAATTAGCCGCAAAAATACTTGCGCCTGCAGACAAATCACTTGAAGAGGTCATGAGAGTGGCATTGGTTTCATCGACGTTCATGGCCATTTTACTTAGGTACGATTTCACTTCTTTTTCAGCCACTTTCATTTCTTTGTCGTAGGCCTTTATTTGTAAGTCAGATACACCCAAAATATGGTAATTGATCAAATAAATAAAGGAGAAAACGATCGTAGCATAGAAACCCCAAACCCACCATGGCGGCAAATTATTATCTAACTCTTGAATACCGTCGTATTCGTGTTCCATCAGGATGGTGTGTTCTTCTTCAATTGGTACCGCAGCCGTTAATACTTGATTGACCTTTTTGAAAGTATCTGTTACGGGTGCTTCTTCAACAATCGTTTTTGGCCTCACCATGGCCATCATCTGGTTGAATAAATGACGCAAGTACAAGACAACAATTAATAGAATAAGATCAATCACAACAATAGCGAGTAAATCGGTTGTTTCGACTAATAACCAGGGGCCATCTTTTTCTCCTTCTCCAGGCCCTACAAAGGTGAGGGCATTTGCATTATTGGATAAAAACATTGTTCCCGTGGTAATGATCAAGATGAGTGTTTCTGATTTTGCACTCATCGCTTTGAGTTTATTCTTGAAGTAATCCGATTTCATGAGCGTCATGAGCGTTCCAGCCAAAACGATAATTGCAATGATCAATATTATGGTAAGCACGAATAACCAATTGAAAATAGAGAGGTTACCTTTGTAGTCAGTTACTTTAATAGGATCTACCACGACATTCGTATCTGATACAGTGGTTGTATTTTCTGTAGGGGGTACATAACTATCTATGTAACTAAAAATAGCATCGATTTCTTCATTTGAAACACCTTGTGCAGGCATTGCGGTAGGGCTAAAGCTTGAAATTTCTTTAGCCAAGGCGCTTTTTCCGGATCCAATGAGTTCGCTAGAATTCTGTACCCATTTGTAAAGGAATTCACCTTCACCAGCATCGGTCCATTTTTGTTTAACACCTTGTAGCTTTGGCCCTGTAGAATTTTTGTCAATCATATGACAAGTGTTACAGCGAGATTTAAATAAATTGGCGCCATCTGCGGCCCAGCTCAAGGTTTGAAAAGAACCTAAAATCACTGTAAGGAGGATATTTAATGTCAGTGTTTTCATCATTCGGTAATTAGTTTGTTGTTGCTTCGTTTTGTTCTAAATCGAGAGGGCTTGCTGCCAATTCTGTGATGCGTTCCTTGCTCATTTTCCAAACAAAGAGCAATACGAAGGCAAAGAATACTGTGAAAAGAATAAGCGAAATCAAAGGGTAGATTTCTATTCCTAACATGCTGGTTAGGTTATGTTTGATAAAACGCAACATGGTCCTTACTTTTTAGAGGTGAGGGTGATATCTACTCCAAGGCGTTGTAAGTAGGCTATGACCGCAACTATTTCTTTTTCTTGTATGTCCTTCACTAAAGCAGCTTTATCAATGCCGATAAGCGCTTGCTTTGGAGTGGTATTGACGATGTCTTCGGCAATGAGTTTGGCCTGAATTTTTAGTTCGCCAATTGCTTTTCGGTCAGCACCTTTTTTGTAAGGAACCCCCAAAGTTTGCATGGCTCGAATTTTCTTTTCGGTAAGCGATAAATCGAGTTTGTCTTCGCGTAACCAAGTGTAGGCCGGCATGATAGATCCGGGTGACACATCTTTAGGCGCCATAAGGTGTTGGTAGTGCCAGAAGTTTGATTTGCGAATTTTGGTATTGCCACCTTCTCTAGCTAAGTCTGGACCAGTGCGTTTAGAACCCCATTGGAAAGGATGGTCATAAACAAATTCTCCAGATTTAGAGTATTCACCGTATCGTGCTGTTTCAAAGCGCAGTGGTCTCACGAGTTGAGAGTGACAGTTGTAGCACCCTTCTCTCACATAGATGTCACGTCCTTCCAATTCGAGCGGGGTGTAGGGTTTAACACTGGCTATTTTGGGTACATTTGAGTCGACAATCATGGTTGGGATGATTTCGACGACGCCACCTATCGCGACCACAATTAAGCTCAAGATCATGAACTGTACAGGTTTGCGTTCGATCACTTTGTGCCAATATTCGCCCTTACTATGGCTGTGTTGCGCTATTAATGCAGGTGCTTCGGCTTGCTCTTCTGCTAATAAAGAACCAGATTTTGCTGTCTTTACTAAGTTGTAGAACATTAAAATGGCACCAGATAAATAAAGTAGACCACCTATTGAACGCAGATAGTAAAATGGTTTAAGCTGCGTTACTGTTTTTAGGAAGTCTGCATTTTGGAGCGTTCCGTCCGGATTGAAATCTTGCCACATCAATCCTTGCATGAACCCTGCGATATACATCGGAACAGCATAAAGTAAAATACCTAAAGTAGCAATCCAGAAGTGTTGATTCGCCATTTTTTTTGAGTAAAGGTCCGTGCGGTATAATTTAGGGAACAACCAATAGAGCATTCCGAAGGTCATCATGCCGTTCCAACCAAGACCGCCAATATGCACGTGTGCAATGGTCCAGTCGGTAAAGTGCGAAATGACATTGACATTTTTCAAGGAAAGCATTGGGCCTTCAAAAGTGGACATGCCATATGCGGTCAGTGCCACTACCATGAATTTAAGCATGACGTCATCTCGAACTTTGTCCCAAACACCTCTGAGGGTAAGAAGTCCGTTGAGCATACCTCCCCAAGATGGCGCAATAAGCATTACTGAGAATACCACCCCTAAACTTTGGGCCCAATCTGGTAGGGTAGAATAGAGCAAGTGGTGAGGGCCTGCCCAAATGTATAAGAAGATGAGTGCCCAAAAGTGAATAATCGATAAACGGTAGGAGTAAACAGGTCTGTTAGCGGCTTTAGGAACAAAATAATACATAAGCCCCAGATAAGGGGTTGTTAAGAAAAACGCAACGGCATTGTGACCATACCACCATTGTACCAACGCATCTTGTACGCCGGCATACCAAGAATAGCTTTTAAGAAATGAAACAGGTAATTCAAAAGAGTTGAAGATGTGGAGCATTGCTACGGTAACGAAGGTGGCGATATAGAACCAAATGGCCACATACAAGTGCTGAACGCGTCGGTTTAGGATAGTGGCAAACATATTCCAACCCCAAACAACCCAAATTCCCGCAATCATGATATCGATCCACCACTCGAGTTCGGCATACTCTTTACCTGTTGTGTAGCCAAAAGGCAAAGTGAGAACGGCACAAACAATGATCAACTGCCATCCCCAAAAATGGAAGTAACTCATTTTTTTACTCCACATGTTTGTTTTGAGGAGTCTTTGAAGTGAATAATAGTAACCCATGAAAATGCCATTGCCTACGAAGGCAAAAATGACGGCATTGGTATGAAGTGGGCGAATTCTACCAAAGGAAACCCATTTGAAGCCAAGATAGTCATTGAAAAAATCGGGGAAGGCTAGTTGTAAGGCTGCAATTAGCCCAACGAGCATTCCTGTAACACCCCAAATGACTGTTGCGTAAGCAAAATTGCGTACAATTTTGTTGTCATAATTAAACTTTACTACTTCCATTTTTTACATCTTTTGTTATTGGTTCATCTTCAAAGAGAATGCGCACTGATGGCCCATAATCGTCGTCGAATTGTCCGTTTTTAGTGGCCCAAAAAAAGAAGCCCAAGAAGAATGCGGCAATGCAAAGACTAACGATTAACATGAGGTACACGATTCCCATAGTGCAAATTTCGCTACTGCTAGCGCCAATAAGTATGACACGGGTTTTTGAAAAAAACTGATTTATATCAGCTTTTCATGAGGCGCTTAAATTTGAGCTGAATCAATATCGTGCTCAAGAAGACAATTGTAATGGAGCTAATGGGCATTAAAATGGCAGCAAATAAAGGAGTGAGCTGTCCAGAAATGGCAATGCTCAAGCCAAAAATATTATAGCTCAAGGAAAAGGCCAAACAGATTTGCAAAACCCTTTTGGCATAGCGTCCAAGTGCTAACATTTCTGGCAAAAAGGTTAAATATCGGGCCTCTAAAATGGCGTCTGAGCTAGGGGTAAACCTAAACATATCTTCAGAAAGTGCAATGCCCAAATTTGCTGTACCTAAGGCTCCAACGTCGTTTATTCCATCTCCGATGTACAAAAGCTGCTTACCTTTTTTTTGTAGTGTGAGTAGTTGATCTGCTTTTTGTTGCGGTGTCATTTCAAAAAAGAGATGATCCTCGAAGAATCCATGACCCAAAAGGGCTTCTTTGTCTTGTTGGTGATCGCCAGATAAAACGTAGCAATTTTCAGCGCCAATGCTGTCCAAGATGAGCGCTATCGCTTTGCTACGCCAAGAACTTTCAAATGTAAAGTGGGCGAATTTTTCTTCTACTTTGAGAAAAAGTTCGCTTCCTTTTGCAAGTTGTGGCTTGCCAACAAAAATAGCAGAGCCCATGGCATAGGATTTTGCTTTAAAAGTGGCACTTATTCCCTTGCCTTTGAGTTCTTTAACCTGTTGTAATTCAATAACAGGGGAGTCGGGGTGTGCTTGCGCAAATGCTCTAGAAAGTGGATGCGTTGACTGCCGTGCTAAATTGACAAAAATGTCAAAATCAAGCGCATTGAGGTCATTGAATTGTGTCTGAATACGGTAACTATTTGGGTCAGTTAGTGTGCCTGTTTTATCTAAGACTATGGTGTCAATACTAGTCAGCGCTTCAACTACACTTGTATTTTTAAGATAAAGTCCTTTTTTACCTAGGGCGCGCAACGTATTTCCTAAGGTAAATGGCGCGGAAAGCGCCAATGCACAAGGGCAGGCCACTATTAAAACAGCCACAACAACCCTAAATACGGAATGTGGATCAATGAAGTGCCACATTATTCCGCTTGTCGTGGCAATCACTAACAAGATGAGTAAAAAATACCTAGACAAACGGTCTTGATAACGGATGAGGTTATTTTGCGGGATCTTGTCTTTGGTTTCATTCCAGAGTTGTGTTAGGTGGCTACGACTCGTAGTCGCCTTGACTCGCATTTGAGTTGCCGCACCTTGTATCTGCCCACCGGCATATATCTGAGCGCTTTTCTGCAACAAGATGGGCAAAGATTCACCTGTTACGAAGCTATAATCAATGTATGCTTCATCGCAAAGTAGTTCGCTGTCACAGGGAACAATTTCTTCATTTCTTACCTCGATAATGTCGCCAACCTGAAGTTGTTCGACCGGTACAATTTGTTTGCTATGATCTGTTTGAATGCGCTGAATAGCCACAGGAAAGAAGCTGCTGAAGTCGCGGTCAAAAGAAAGTGAAGCATAGGTGAGGTTTTGAAACCATTTCCCAATTAGAAGAAAAAAGATAAAGCCTGCAAAGCTATCCATGTACCCAGCGCCTTGTCGACTAAAAATTTGAATGATACTTTGTGTGTATAAGGCAATGATTCCAAGTGTGATAGGAACATCTAGGTTGATGCTCTTACTGCGCAAAACTTTAAATGCGGATATAAAATAAGAACGTGCAGAAAACAAGAGCACCGGCAAGCTGACCAAAAAACTGAGATATGCCGAAAAATCGCGAAATGAAGGATTGTCCTTGCCTAAACCAAAATAATCTGGCGTACTCCAGAGCATAATAGAGCCAAAAGCAAATCCAGCAATACCTAATTGAAATAAAAAAGTGCGGTCTTGTTTGCGTTTGGTGTGTTCGTTTTTACTGAAATCAGGAGGATATCCGATGTAATTCAACAAAGCAGCTATTTCCGATAACGCAAGGCTTGGGTCAAAAACGATGGCAGCCTCTTTGCGGGCAAAATGCACCTGAGCACGAATAATCTTGGGCTCTAGTTTTTGAATATTCTCGAGTAAGTAAATGCAAGAAGAACAATGAATGGCGGGTAGTAAAAGATTTACCCTTACTTGTTTTTTATCTTCGAACGTCACGTAGCGGCTTCTTATCTCTGGCAAATCCAAAAAAGCATATTGATCTGCCCTTTCTTTGTTGGGTTTGCTTCCGGCCATCGGCTCGTATTGATAAAAATCGCTCAACTGATGCGCTTCCAATAATTGAAATACGGAAGCACAACCGTTGCAGCAAAACAGGTGGTTTTTTGCGTGGATCGGACGCGATGGAAGCGCATCGCCGCAATGGTAGCAAACGTCGGTCATCAAATGGTTGTTGAAAAGAGCGGTTTATCGGTTTGTTGCCTGTGGAGGTCGAGGTCAAAGGCCATACAGACATTGCGTACGAACGGCCTTCCTTTTTCTAGAAGTGTGATTTTTTGCTGGCCCATAGAAATGAGCTGGTCTTGCTCAATTCCTCTTAATTTTTCAATGATTGGCTGATAAAAACCGGACTGAAATAAATGCTGATTCCAATTGGTTTCAAAATGGCACATCAAGTCTAGGATGTGTCTTCTAATGATCAGTTCTTCTTCATTGAGCAGATGACCTTTAAAAACCGCGAGTTCGCCTTTTTCAATTTGAGCTTGGTAACCTTCTACCGTTTTGTCATTTTGAGCAAAGGCAGTCCAGCAATCAGAGATAGCAGACATACCAAGGCCAAGCATGACATCAGTTTGTCGGTGTGTATAACCCATGAAGTTGCGGTGCAGCGCTTTTTCTTCAAATGCTACAGACAGCGAATCAGTTGGCAAGGCAAAATGATCCATGCCAATGGCTAAATAACCTGCTGCAAGTAATTTTTCGTAGGCCATTTCATAGAGTGCTCGTTTTTGAGCATCTTTGGGTAAATGTTGTTCGTCGTAGCCGCGCTGCCCGGTACCTTTCACCCAAGGAACATGCGCATAACCATAGAGTGCAATGCGCTCAGGGGCTAACTCAATTGTCTTTTCAATGGTATCGGTAAATCCGTTGAGATTTTGGTAGGGAAGACCATAAACCAAATCGTGATTGATGCTATATCCGAGTGATTTAGCTTGGCGGTGCACTTGGCTCACCAATTCAAAACTTTGAATCCGATGGATGGCCTTTTGCACCGTGGTATCGTAATCTTGAATTCCAAAAGATACGCGCCTGTAACCTACCTCGTAAAGGGTTTGTAATTGTTCAAGACTCGTTGAGCCCGGATGCGCTTCAAAACTCAAATCGCAAAGTTCTGGGTCGAGGTCTTGTTTTACGAGTATTCCTCTGGTAAGTCTTGCCAATTCTGCCGCAGCAAAAAAAGTGGGTGTTCCGCCACCTAGATGTAGTTCTTTGATTTGGATGCCCTCCTGCAGATAGGGCTGATACAACTCCCATTCCCGAAGCACAGTATCGATATAAGGTTGCTCCACTTGGTGATTTTTGGTGATGCGCTTATGGCAACCGCAAAAAGTACAGAGCGATTCGCAAAATGGCAAATGAATATAAATGCCAAGCGATGCATTTGATTTCAATTGTGACTTGAGCGGCGATACCCAAGTTTCGTGATTCATGTCTAAGGATTTCCAAAATGGTACGGTCGGGTACGAGGTGTATCTAGGCCCCGGCACATTGTATTTTTGAATCAATTCCTTGGTTTGCATAGGGCAAAGTTCAGGCTCAGATTATCACTAAAAAATGACGAGGGTCAGCTTTCTGAATTCCGCTAATTTTTTGTACATTTGATTAAGTAAATCAATCAAAATGCTCGATAAATCTCACAAGCATGTGACTTGCCAAACCTGCACCGGAAGGCAAAACTCTTTATTGAATCATTTTTGCTCAGACGAACTCGATCACCTCAACTCGCATCGTGCTTGTAACTAC
>JACCDH011818888.1_pt1 | contig 35208 bp, 38 predicted proteins | sample 7442481 | NCBI WGS metagenome assembly JACCDH01 (sample SAMN15323433, study PRJNA562643) | freshwater metagenome | isolation source: river surface water | place: USA:Blue River Watershed | collected 2017-08-15
AATGGCGTCATAAGTCGGCACAATGCAATGTTATCGTATGTTAAATTAAAATCAGGTCGCGTAAATAGTACTATACCGCTATTATCGCGATTTGTACGAATTGGGTTGCCTAAACCACGATGGTTGATGCCCTTTAACATTTGTTGATAAGCATCACTCAAAGAACCTAGGCCAGAGATTCTTGAGATTACGTCAATTGCTTCAGTAAAAGAAGTGTTTGTCGAATTAGTCTTAAGGCTTGCGGGACTACTACCAGCAAACGTATCGTCGGTAAACCCTGTAAGATTGTCGTCTCCTGGAGCTGGTGACCAGCGACTTTTGTCGTACTTACTATCGCTCATTTTTTGTTTTGTCCTCAGTCTAAGGGATTTCTTATGCCAGTTTCACTTGAAGCTTTTACACCACTACAGGTCATCAGTGGGATTCGTTCTGCTGTTGGCGGAGTGTCTAACGTTTTACAGCAATTTAATAGCGCCAATACTGACTCATTAATTAAATATACTCAACCGTGTCGCGTTGAGCCTATGGTGTTAATCGATCAGTCACTGCAACACGATCCAGCAATCTCCGACACCTTACAAGTTCTAAGTAGTATTTTTACTGGATACTATTTACAAGCCGTTTCTTTGATGACTACGGTAAATGGTATTTCGGTAATCGGTAAGCTGGACCCATTAAATCCAAACCGCAGTCCTTTATTAGCCGCGAATTCTGTTTCGCGCGAAGACTATCAATTTAGTCTACCTAGCTACGCTTCAAAGAATGAGGCATTGGCATCTAATCTGGTTGCGTCTGTTGAAGCATATGCCACACCAGCATCAGCTCCTAATACAGCTAAGGTAGCTTCAGGTCCTGCTGATAAAGCGCAAGCCGTATCAGAGTCGGTTAAAGAAGCTGCAAATTTAGCAGTTGGTAAAATCGTAGAAGTTAAATTCCGTGATGGTAATGGCGAGTACGTCATGCCAATCACAATTCGTTTAATTCCGTTGATGTCAACCGCTACTTTAATTAAAGCAATTTTAGGTAGTGGAGCATACCAGTTTAACATGAAAGAACGTTGGCACAAATGGCGCGCGGGTGAAATCTCATTAATTGGAGATTTGATTTTCTGTAACGATTTGATCAAACGCCATCGCAAACTGTTAAACCAAGATACACACGGTTTCTATGCCGAAACAATGGCTCGCCGTGGCCGTAACGTTGTGTCTGCTGTAATCAGCGGCCAACCGTCGGTAGCGACTGCATCCAACATGGCCGTAATGTCAGCACGTACCGCAGTTGAGTTAGAACGTGAACTTGGTGGCAAATTAAACGACTTTAAAGTTCGTGAAGACGCCATGTCGGCTACGTCGTTAATGCTAATGGTTGTGCTTGACCCGGACTATGAACGCGTGACTATTTACTCACGTTCGATTCCTCAGCCGAGTAGCTTGGCGATTCGCGATCTTAAAACATTAAATAAAGGCAATGGCCCTGACATCACCGAAATCATGAAAGCGTTGATGGACCGGTCTGCGCCATTGCGCTAAGGAGTTAAAATGAGCGTTGTTTCTTTTGTTAAAGGTCTAGGTGCCCTAGTAAAGAAAGATGAGTTGTCGGACGATATTGCAGTCACACGACAATCTGTTGTTGAGTATGCGTTACCTGCGTATCAGTCAATTCAGAACCAAAACATTTTTGGCGAAAAACAAAAACTGTTATCGGCGTGGAACGTCAAACGTCATGCGGAATGGCAGAAAGCGGTGAAGGTTAATATTCGCGGAAACTTATATGTGCAAGTTTCGGTTCTATTAACCAAGGTCCCAGCAATTCTTGATTGGATTTCGCGCGAAGTTCCTGCTTCTGGCGAAATCCACGTCGACGGTATAGACTACCGGACTGCTGCAACTTTGCAGGTTTATGCAGCAATGAAGTTCTACGTAAGTTATGCAACTAAGTTCTTATTGTTGTCAACTGCATATGAAGCCTCAGTTCGCGCTAACAGCAAAGACCTTCCGTATGTCAAAGCTGAAATTTTGCAAATCGAAGAACAGTTCCCTGCGTTTATGCAGGTGACTAACTTCTTAGCAAAACACCACACTGACCTTGACAAGTTGATCAAAGCAATTCCTCAAGTGACCGTAGACGTCACTGGTGAATACGGTCTAGACTCTGCATATGGTCCTGGTAAACTGGATCCGTTAAAAGCTAATTTCCTACCAATACCTAGCGCAACTGGTGGTTGGAACTTAATCTATACGTTCCGCACATGGTTAGCCAACGGTCAAAAACGTCGCTTTGATGCGTTAAAGGTAGAACGTCAAAATCTTGAACTTCGCATTCTTCAGTTGAAACAGCAACTAGAAGGCTCCCAAGACGCAGCACTGGAAAAAACTATCCAGTATCATGAAAAACGTTTACTTGAATTAAACGAACAGATTCGTAGGGAAGAAGAGAAATATGCCTAGTCCGGGAATATATCACTACTACCCTTCAGGCTTTCGCGTACCGCTAAATGACGGACAACGTCCAGACGTTGCTGCGGATTGTGAAGTTGAAGATCTGTGGCGTGAATACCAAACGGAAAACAATATCTTATTGAATTGGGATTTCCATAAACGGGTAATCAAAGCCGCAAAACGTTTAATTGGTAGCTACCCGCTTTGGGTAAATGACCAAAAAGAAAATCCGCAGTTATCTTTAGGACAAATGCGTTTTGTTCAAGATAACACAAACTTTATCTTGCGTGGTCGTCGTGAGCTACATATTGAATCTCACGTAATGATTATTGCTATGGAAAAAGCCAGCGGTAAAAACCAAAAATTTAAATCGCCGATTGTTGAAGAGTTATCGTATCGCGACACTGATTTAATTTGTCAGTGGGTTAAGCAACCTCGCGGTCTTGAAGACTTACTACATTCGTTAAAACTTATTTTTGGTACGTCGGTTTAATGTAATCATAAACAGCGTAAACTTCTAGTAAGAAGTTTACGCTGTTTTATGTCGGACATGTTATGTAAAGCTTTTTTACGACGTCGCGGCCTATTGTGGTGGTCGACAACCCTTTAGGCAAATGCCAATTTCGGAGATTTATACATGAAAGCTCGTGAACTTTTATTGCGCAATCGAAAAATTTCTTTAGAAGCAGAGGATGCTGAAAAAGAAGAAAAAGAAAAAGAAGAACCTGAAACCAAAGACAAAGAAGAAACGCCTGAAGACAAAGGCGATGAAAAAGAAGAAAAAGAAGATGAGTCAGCTGAAGAGCCTGAGGACAGCGAGGCTGAGCCTGCTGAGCCTGAAACTGACGATTCTGAAAGTGCGGATGGTGATGTAGATGAGGAAACTTCGACTGAAGAAGAAGATGAGCCTGCTGAAAGTAGCGATGCTTCTACCGATGCTGATACTAGCGATAACGATTCTTCTGATGACGTATCTAGCGAAGAGTCTCCTGAAGCCTCTGAAGAAACTACCGTCCCAGTTGAAGGCGATGTGGACTCGTCTGTTGGCGTCGATGAAAAAGAAATTCTTGACTTGAACGGCTTTGAAATGTCTGAAGAAGAAGCCGTCGACGCCGCAGAAGACGTTGCTGTTGCAACAGACGCGCTAGAGTCTATCTATCTATCGATTCAGGCTTCTTTAGAAAGTGGCGGCTTAACGACCCAAGCATATAGTTTTGCTACTAACTATGCAAACCAGGTATGTAAATCGATTGGCTTAGATCCAGTTACTACGGGCTTAGAGTCAGCGGACACTCGCCTGAATATGTCGATTGCCGCAATGGAGTCTTTAAAAGAAACAATTAAGAAAGGATGGGTTGCAACGGTTGAGTTTCTTACACGACTATATAACGCCATTCGGGCTAGAATCCTTAAATTTAAAGAATCGGTGCCTGGGATACTAGAAAAAATTGCAGATATGTTGAATAGAGCAACGCCTGATGTCTTTAGTAAAGAAATCGAAGCTCGTGTTCAGTATTTCTACGTTAACGGTAAATTATCCGGCAATTTAGTTCAAGACATATCTCGAAGCATTGAGAATGTTCAAAATTTCACAGACCGAGACTTTGTAAGTTCGTACGATCGCTTATTAGACAGCGTTAGATGGACTGCGGAACATCACGATATTGACGATATGTTGGAAGATGTTCGTAAGACTAACGAAAAGGCGTATAATATCGCCAACAACATCCTGCGGTTTGATCAAAATGGTCTAGGCGTACCAACTACGCATCTTGCGGGTAAAGTCAGAACAGGTATCCGTTTTACGCCGGAGGCTCAAAGACCTTCCGCTATGTTAGGACTAAATCACGCGATTGACACAAGCTCGCCTGTTAAAGTTACTTTGTCAAAATTGGGTATTCGCCAATCTTCAGCGGTCGCTTTGTTAGAAACTGCCAAAAACAAATTACCAGTTTTTTTAAAACAGTATGACGACGTTGCAGATAAATTTAAACAACGAGTATCTAAGATTGCTGATTTAGCTCAAAAATGGGACGAGGATCCAAAGTTCCAAAAACTCAATCGAGTAAACATTGAAGTACACCGCTCTGTTTCGGTATATCTTCGTTTAGCTAGTGATTTAGTGAATTCGTTAATTGATGCAATTTATGAGCTAAATCACGCAATTGCCGCCGCTAGTAAAACTGAAATTTAAATAGGTAATAAAATGCGTAAAATTATTGTACAATCAAACTTACATTCTTTAGAATCTGCCAATGTTGCAGCTACGTTAGAAGATGCTGAAGTAGTAACTGATGAAGTTCGCGACGAATGTGAAGCATCGGCAGATTTGGCTATGGAAACTTTTTCTTTAATGAAGCGCATTGCTGCTTTGGAAGACATTGCTCAAGTCATTGAAACTGAAGTAATTGAAGCTCGTCCGTCAGAAGCTATTTTGGTAGATATTGCAACCGACTTAGCGGTTGCGGATACTGACGCAGAAAGCGAAGATGTGACCCCAGGTTTAGAATCAGCTATTGGCGGTGCAATATCTACCGAAGGTATCCGCGACACCATCAAACGCTTTGTGGCGGCAATCAAAGATCGTGTTAAACGATTGAAAGATCAGTTGGTGGCCAGCATCGCGTCTAACCGTAAATTGGTGTCTATTATCCGGGAACGGATTGCCCAAACGAAGAAGGCTATTGAAAGTGCTGAACTAAGCGAATCTGTTAAGTCTATTCCTGGGCTTAACGAAATTGCAACTAACGGTAAGGTAGCTAAGTCTGTAGCTGATTTAACTAAAAACGTTTCTGAATTAAAGCGTGCGGTTAATGCAATTTATAACGGATACGACACCGATGCTCGTACTTTAGCTAAAGATCTTGAAACTGCGTTTGATGTCAAAAAAGATACTGACCGCGTGGTTATTGAAGTTCTTACGTCTATGAAAAAGTTAGCGTCTCGCAGAACTAACCTGCAGTCAAGCGGCGAAATGAACGGACATCCAATCGTACTTGACACTGGCAAAAATGTATTGATTAACCTGTGGCCTGTTGCCGCTGGTCGTCTACAGTCACTGACTACTAAGACGGAAGACCCAGTTAAATTACTGCACGAAATTCGGTACGAATCAACTTTCTTTACCGCGGGAACATCGCCCAACAAAAAGAAAGTTTCAACAGACGCAAAAGGCGTCCAGTTTGAAGACGTCAGTAAAGCAACGCTTACTAAGTTATTAACTGAAATCCAAGCAGCTGTTGACTTTACAGAAGCGCAGTTAAAGAAAGCAACTGAATCAGCTGTTCTGTTAGAAAACATGTACGACAAGATGGACGATTACATGGCTTCATTGGCCGATACTGATCCGACTGGCGCAGTTGCTCAGAAAATGTACGTATTGGATGAAACCGTAATTAGTTCAATGACGCATCACTTCGAAGGCTTGTCTTTCTTAAGTTACATTGTCCGCGCTTTGAACTCGGCTTCATTAGCCGCAGCTAAATGCGCTAAAGTTTAAACCCAGCATAAGGCAGCGGTTAACGCCGCTGCCTTTTTTTAGGAAAAAATTAAAATGCGTAAATTTCAGTTAAATCGCACACCTGCGACAGAGTCCGCTCTCGTAGAACCTCAAATGACTAACGAGGTCATTGATCCAACCATCGATACAGAAATATGTGAAGTTTCCGAATACAGCGATGGTTTAGAAGAATTATCTGAAACCACTGAAGCTTTAGAGTCTTTAATTGTTTCTATGGAGTCAAGCTTAGCTGAAGGCGGCTTGACTCGTCAGGCATTGGGCTTTGCCCAGATGCATGCTAAGCATTTGGCCGAAAACATTGGATTAGAATGTCTAATGCCGTCGTTTGAATCTGCAGGTAGTCGAGTAGCGGCCACGGAAAGCGCTATCGGTGCAATTAAAGAAGTTGCCGTTAAAACAGTCAAAGCAATTTGGGAATTTTTAATTCGATTATTTAACGCAGGTATCGATAAACTTAAACAGTTTAGAACCTGGTTTAGTAATAAATCTCAAAAAGTGGTTGAAAAACTTAAACAAATGCCACCTGAAGACTACTCAAAAATAATTGAAATTCCTATTTCTTATTTTACAATTCATAATAAAGTTTCTACGGACTTAATCAATGATTTTGTGGAATGCACTAAACGATTAGATTTTGGCGAACCTGGCGTAGGGATGTTACTGGAAATTATGAAAACTGCTAACTCAAACAATTTTCAAGTCCAGATTGCCGATGTAGTTAAAAACGCATACAACCATCTAGATAGACATCTTAAATTTGATCGCGACACCGACGCCGCAACAACGATTTTTTGTGGTCGCCAAGCGTTACATGTTGCTTACAACCGAGACCTTGAAGACCTCCACCGTTGTCTGTTTGTAGTCCGTCGTCCTGTAGAGCCCGACAATTCAAAAACCAGCTTTTTAAAATTGGGTATTCAGCCACGCGATATTCCAACATATGAAAAGTTTGCTAAAGATTGTGATGCTTTATTAGAAAAATGTTGCCAACAGCAAGAGTTTCATTTAAAAACTGCTAAAAAATTAAGTACGCAGCCAACTAACTTACATCCTGAAATTCATAGTAAAGTTACGAATAGCTGCATAAACTTGATCACTAAACTGACCAACGTTAGTATTTACGGTACAATGTCGTTAATGGAAACTTTAAAAGCGCTGTCTACTGCGGTTGACTCAGCATACGCCAATGATGTTAGTTAAAAACAAGATTATTGTTAAATCTTATGTTATGAACTTAACATAGTAGTTATTGTGTGGTATTGTGCACAATACCACTTTTTTCAATCCTTAGGAAATATTACTCATGAGAAAAATTCAAATTGCTGGTTACGGTATTGAGTCTGCTGACGTAGAATTGCCAGAAGATGCCGAAGCCCTCATTCAGGAAAACGAAGACGTTGCTGAAGCTACCGAAGCGTTAGAAGCATTTGCCTTATTGTTGCAACCTGCGGTAGAAGGTTACAATATCGATCCAAAAGCATTAGACTCTGTGGCATCCGTTACTAACCGTTTAGTGCGCAAAGCTGGTTTACCTCAACTTTCTTCAGTTGGTGTAGAATCTGTTGTTGTTGACACCGTACAACAAGCGGCTTCTTTGGGTTTAGAAGACGTCAAAGAACACATTGCCAACGCTTACAAATGGATCAAAGAGTATTTGATCAAAATCGGTAAGTGGATTGCTGAAAAAGTAAGTGCTATGTGGGATGCAACATCCAACACCATTACAAAAGCAAAAAACGCAATTGCTGCAGCAGCGGATGATGTGTTTAACCGCAAAAAGCTAATTGACGTTTCGTTGTTTAACGTAAACGGTAAGTTAAACGGCGCTACCGTAGGTGCAACTTTAAAATGGGCAACCAGTAAAGAAGGTTTTGAAGCTTTAGTGGGCGACTACGGTTCTGGCTTCCAAATTGGTGCTGAATTTAGCTCAAACGCTGAAGGCAAAGACGTCCGCTCACCGGAAATGCGCGAAGTACTCGTTAAACATTTATTAAAACTCAAAAACGAAACTTTTTCTGGAATCAAGTTAAACCACAACGGTTTTGTGGAAAACTATCCATCACGTTCTCCGATTAAATTGGTGATCAATGCAGATGGCGATGGCCCAGTTGTTGAGACCCAAATCGAGCGCGGGGAATCAAACAAAGTAGAAACTACTTTAGAGAAAATCGGTATCTCTAAACAGGTAGCCGATAGTATTGGTGAAAACTTAAACAGCATGAAATTAGTTGTTGAAGCCGCCAGTAAATCGACTAAAGCTGCTCAAAAAGAAGTAGATGCTGCTCTGAAAGCCATCGGTGCTAGCGAAGAAGCGGCCAAAGCTACCCAGCTTTGGGTTAAAGAACTCTTACGCATTACGCAATTCCAAGGAGCAATTGCTCGCGGTGTAATTGCTGCGGTTGCTGAAGTAGGTCGCGCGGTTAAGGCAAGTAACGTTGAGTAACTTGTAATTTACATTACTGTTAAAAAAAAAGAGAGGGTTTTACCCTCTCTTTTTTTGCTGCGTTTTGAATATAATCGTATAGGTTATTGAATGCTTGGAGAACTACCCCGTGAGAAAATTTCATTTAAATAAAATCCCTTCAGTTGAATCAGCTGAGGTTGAACAGCGGTTAGAAATGTCGGAAGAGAGCGCATTTACCAATAGCGATGAAGATATGTCTACCGATGATTCATTTGAAGTATTGGATGAATTACATACAACCACTGAAGCTTTAGAGTCTTTAATTGTTTCTATGGAGTCAAGCTTAGCTGAAGGCGGCTTGACTCGTCAGGCATTGGGCTTTGCCCAGATGCACGCTAAGCACGTAGTAGACAACGTTGGTTTAGAATTAACGCTGCCTTCTATGGAAGCTGCAGGTAGTCGAGTAGCGGCTACCGAAAGTGCTATTGATAGCCTGAAGGATGCGGCTGTTAAAGCATATCATGCAATTATTGAATTTATGAAAAGACTTTATAAATCAATTGCTAAAAAACTAAACCAATTTAAAGATTGGCTTCTTTCTACCGCAACAGAAACTTTTGAAAAACTAGCAAAATTTACAGACGATAAATTTAACGTTAAAGTAAGCGTTAACGTTGCAGTTTTTAAAGTAAACGGAGCTTATACTAAAAAAGCCGCCGAAGCAGTACGTTCGTCCTTAGATATTTTTTTAAGATTATCCGAAACTACTAATCATGAAAATAAACTCTATAGCATGTTTGATGATGTTTCGAGTGGGAATAACAATCTATCTACAGAAGAACAATTGCAAAATATTGACGCAATAGCATCTCAGGCATATGCCGAATACGACAAGTTACTGAAGTTTGATAGTTCTACGAACTTAACAACTACGTTAGTTGCTGGCGAGTCAAGAGTTGGACTAAAATACGATAATGGGGATCCTAGATCTTTTTCAGTCTTTACCGAACGAACTCCCGAAGAATATAAGTTAGTTAGCCTACGTGATTTAGGTGTCGATAAATCGATGGGGGATAAATTAACATTAGATCTTGATAGGTTACTCAGAATTCTGAAAAAAATGCAAGCCCAATCTGATATGAAGTACGGAAATCGTTGGGATAAATATAAACACATTACGCGGGAAGAGCAGCATCAAGAACGTGTTAAACTTTGTGGCGTTTTATCGGCCATCATTAGTCGATGCGAACGAGTTCAGATTGACGCGCTAGGTTCGGTTTATGGTGGCTTTTCAGTTTTACAAAAAGCCGTCAGAGATGTGGAAAAAGCGGAATATTTAGGAGGGCGTTAGCCCTCCTTTTAATTTAGAAAAATATAACAACTAGCAATCACGCAGCATAAAAGGAGGGCTAACGTTTCTTATCAAAGGGTATACGCTTTAGAAGAAATGTTTAAAATAAACCCTACGCATACTTAATACAAGCACTGGAGGAATCCAGTGCTTGTATTTTATGTCAAGTAATATACCATCATTAAGGAATTACAATGCGTAAAATTGCAATTAATAAAAAACAAGAATCGCGGTCATGTTTAAGTATTGAATCTTTCGAGATAGATATTGGCGATTTAACTACGTTAGAAGAATCTTTGACAGAGGACACAGATACATTTAGTGAAATCGAACAAGTTTCTCAAGAAACGCATTCGTTGTTTGTCAGAATTGCTGCTTTGGAAGACATTGCCCAAGTATTAGATGAGCAAATAAAAGAAGCTACGCCGGCTGAAGCCATATTAGTAGACATTGCTTCAGACCTAGCAGTTGAAGGCACTGACGTAGAAGACCAAGACATCACTCCAGGTTTAGAATCTGCGCTCGGTGCCAGAATTTCATCTGAAGGCATTAAAGAAACCGCTTCGCGTTTCCTCAGCGCTATTGCAGATAAAATTAGCAATGGCTTGGATCATATGGTTGCGTGGTTTAAATCTATCCCAGCAATGCTACGCATTGCCAAGCGTCAAATTAAAGAACTTGCCAATGCTTCAGCAAATATCGACGATTCTGTTCAAGGTAGTTTTAAACTAGGCTCTAAGTTAAAAGGTTTTTGTGTTGGCGGTAAAATACCTACTACACAAAAAGACGTTATTGCTGCAGTAAATTCAATTAAAGCGGATATTGTACAATTATACGGTCCGTCTTTAAATGAAATCGAGAACATGCTTAAAGCTGCTTTTGAAATTAAATTAGATCTAGCTTCAGGCGATGAAGCAATAAAACAACTAATGGCTGTTTATACCAACGCCGCCAATCATTTTTCAAAAATGAAAACAAAAGGTAAGTTAGATTCTTCAATTTTATTGAAAAAATCTCGAAGCGGCAATCTTCTTTGTGACTTTGGCAATACCGGAATTGTGAGTACTTGGCCGCAAATTGTGACGGACATTAAAAATAATGAAACTCCAGATTACGTAAACCGAGCAATGTGGGATGGTCACGGATTTAGTTATGTGTTCAATACGCGTGGCTATGATAGCAGTGGTTTTGAAAGCAATAGCAGCACCCGCGCGCAAGTGATTAATCAAGAACTGCCATTGGCTACTAAAGCTGAATTGAAACAAATGTTAGATTCAACGTTAGTCATTGTTGACTTGTTAGAAAAAACGTTATCTCGTCTTGAAAAGATTTACAAATTTAAAGCGACTTTCAATGCTTTAATCCAAGACGATAATTTTAAATCTAACACATCGTTAAGATTGGCAAGAGTAGGCCGGATGACATTGCATTTTAATACTGCAAATGTGTTATATTACAGCGCCCGTGAATGCTTATGGCTTGCAACCGCAGTATTTAAATTAGCTGCAAAATCCATTTCTTCATCTGGATCAAAAGCCCCAGTTGTTGAAAATATTGAAGCCTAAACATAAAAGGGAGGGCGTTAGCCCTCCTTTTATGCTGCAATAAGTTTTTACAAAACAATCCATTGATATGTACATAGAGGAATTTAAAATGTTGATTATTTCAGACATCCTTTTACCTGAGTATACTCTCAATGACTTTCATCGCTGGATTGAATTTAAAGAAAACGTCGGTTGGGATACAACAATTTTTGTATCGTTAGACCAACTACCGGAACCTTTACTAAACCGCGTCATTGAATATTTTAACGAAGCTTCTCATAAAACTTTAGCTCGTTTAAAAACTATAAGTTACGAGACGGTTTTATCCGACGAACGATATTTAAAAGTAATTTTTAAAAATAACAAAGTGCGTATCTATATCAACAATGCACCTTATGTTTCTTTATTAAAGTCGAGCGATTGTAAACATGCTAAAAGCTAAAGTTAAATCTACCTTAGGACCTCGTGAAGTTTTAAAAGCGCAAAACGGTTCTAAATACATTAACATCAGCACTGAGTCTAGGCAAGAGCTTGGGCGTATATTACATCCAAGTTGGAAGTTTCCGTTTGTACATCCAGTATACGGATCTTTTAATTGTCTTGATGGATTTCGTTGGTACGTTGCTTCGGGCTGCACTAAACAAGGACTGCGAGAAAAATATGGACATGAGATGTCTATCTTTGGTCGCAGTTCTAAGCGTTTACCTTTTGAAGATGAGAAAGCTTTACTTATCGAAGCATTTGGTTATCAGTTAGAACAAAATGTAAAACTCCAAGAAGCTTTAAATCAAATTAGACTCAACCACGAAAAAGATATTCCTGTCACGTATTTTCACGTTTACGGAAATGCTGCAAAAGACATGAACATAATTGCAACTCCTATGGTTGATATTCTGTTAGCGCACTTATAGTCCGACATAATCAATTGCGGTTTCCGGTACTCCGGAGCCGCAATTTTATGTTTGCTTTCAAAGGAGAAACCCGATCATGCCAATGGTCTCAGTTGAGTTACCAGAAAGTGCAATGGCTATTACGCGTAGGGTTGCAACTGACGTCATCACGCAGTTGATTGCTAATACCGGAATTAAAGACGCGCAGCTTTCACTTAGTTACAACGGCAATTTAGAAGTTGCTAAATTATTCAATGGTTCAATTGCTTCTTGGGGTACTAGTGGTAACCCAGAAGACACTGCTGTTTTTAACCAACACGGTAAAGTTAAGATTACGGTTACCGACGAGTACGACGACGAACTGTACTCAACAATGCAGACTAACCGTAAAGAATATCCTTTATTATTCTCGGACCAGCAGCTACGCGTTTTTATGCGCGCTAATTACGTACCAATGGTTTTACGGGTTAGTGTAGAATACCGAGCTGAAGATTTGCAAAGTATGCAAAGCTGGCGGGATCGGTTACGTAGAAAGTTCTCAGTGGGCCAAACCATGTTTACTCACGAACTTAATTATGAATTTGGTTTTCCAAGTGCGTACTTAATGATTATCAACGAGATTCATCGCCTTAGAGAAACTAAAGCACCCTACGGTGAATCCTTCCGTAAGTATTTTGATGACCACGTTTCAAACAAGTTTACATTGCTTACGACTATGGCAGGTAAAGAATATCACCCGGTGTTTGTTGAACGACAGTTAAACGTGTTGGGTATATTTGATTTTACTATTCCGCCAGAGAAACAAAAAGGGGATGGTGCTACTCAATCGGTTTCTTTTGATTACATTGTAAAATATGAAAAGCCAATTGAGATGCAGTTAGAGTACCCGTTAGTCGTACATAACAACCTACTCGACGCTAAGTTCCGTCCAAATGAAAATGATCGCCTTTATGCGAAGATGGTTGGCGGTAAGTCTTGGACCAATGCAAATATGGACGTTATTCGATTAGACCAAGACGTTTATTATGAAGCTTGGGAAGGGATTCGCATTCCTCACTTTGACGAATGGGTCCCTAAATACGACGCTCATATTGGCGCTAGAAACTTAATGCATGCTTTAGTAGGGATTGACGCAAGTGATCCAACTTTAGTACTAGACTTAAAAGATCTTGGCGAATATCAAATCAAACCCTTGTATGTTGATTTTTTAAAGAAACATCATGCAAAAATCAATATTCCGTATTTGAACATTTTTAATGTCAGCTTATACGAAAATGACGTAGTGATGCCAGAAGAAAGCGTGATCATCGATGAGGACTTAATTGTCCGGTATCGAATCCCGCTGGACTTAAGAAATGTTTATCGAGTACGAATTACGCTGTTGACTGATTTATCTTTATTAACCGACATTGCTATTGATGATCTGTTAAATGACCCGACGGTATGCTTGGACGTTTTAAGCGTCTTAAATCCAGGGTGGGGTAAGTGTGGCCAACCAACCGTACTGGCGGATCGATTAGTTTCTAAAACCGATTTTATCTGTCACGTAGGCGAAATTAAAACTACGTTTAAACATATTCGAAATACTAAATACCGTGGCGTGTTCCACGTCGGTAACTTCATTATTTCTACAGGAAGGTAATCATGCCTCTTTTTGATACCAGCCCCAATCAGGTTGTTAAAAACGATACGGTCACCGTCCGTAAACAAAAGACGGCCATTGTCGATACCCGGTACGAAAGTGTTCGTTCTTTATTGACCCACATTGATGGCTCCAAGTGGGTTGTTGATTACTATTCTCAAATGGGTGGGATTGACGAAGAGCTTGCACACCAGGAAATCAATCGTCCTCCTGTGTATCAGCAGTATTTGCGGATTAAGCAATTAGAACTTCGCGTAACGTCACCTCTTGACACCTCGCAAGATGACGAAGGTAAAGAATTTACTTTAACCGGTAGTGCAAACCTATTCCCCGGCGTTATTGCAAACGTGGGCGATATGTTTCACGCAAGCTTACCAGATGGGAGAGGTGCTCTCTTTACTGTAACGTCTGCTAAACAGATGACGATCTTGCGAGACTCTACGTATCAAATTGATTACACGTTAGTCAATTACGACAATGATGTCCTTTTAGCAGACCTTGAAAGAAAGATCTCTAAAGACACCACGTTTGTTCGAGAGTTTTACGCTTTAAACAAAAGTCCAATGTTAGTTGACACTGAGTTATCTAACTACCGCAAAATTATGCAGTGGTTAAAAACTCTGCCGACGATGTATTACGATTTGTTTTTTAGCAAAGACCACAGCACGTTTTTAGTTCCTGGCCAGTCAGTACCAACCTACGATCCTTTTATTTCTGAGTTTGTTCGTAAAGTCGTAAGTACTGATAGTCATCCAGAGTATAAAAACGTTCGTATTTTAAACTACGATAAAGGTGATGACCCCTTTAAAACAGTACTTGATGCAATCTACGATCAAAACGAAGATATCCTAGATTACGCTCCTCTGAAAATGTTGCTGTCTCCTTCGTATAACTTCAGCACCAGGGCCAGATTAAACAGCATCAGATACTCTGGGATCAATTATTGCGTTTATCCCACGTCAACGCCAAGCTCAAGTGCAAGAGAGCTCCAGGCTTCTCCTGATCGCGTTTATAATCGACCGTTTGACATTCAACGATTCTTTACCAGTGACTTAGATATAGGTTCAGGTTTGCCAAACCAGGCGCAAGTAAATCGAGAACCATACAAGAAAGTAACTTGTGATGATTATTACATTTTCTCAAGTGCGTTCTATGATACGGTACATGACCAGCTATCACATCTTGAAGCGGCTGCTTTATTACATATGCAGAAAAAACAAGTTAGTATTCCAGTGTTGTTGGCGCTGTCTAAATCTGCAACTTACTGGACTCGACTGGAGCAATACTACTACGTCCCTTTACTGATGTTGTTTTTAGGAAGATCTTTACAGGACATTAACTGATGCGTGAAGAAGATACTTTTGCTTACCAGTTATTCCACAGTTCATTTGAAGTATCGATGCCTCAAGCCTTTGCTTACTTAAATCCAGTGACAGAAGCTCGAGGTACTTACTTAAGCGGTGACAAAGCGCTAGATAGAGAAATTGCGTTTAGTCTAGTTACAACGTACCGTACGTTGGCTCAGCTAATTGAATTGGTTGACCTTGGTGCTAAATTAATCTTTAATCGAGTTGAAGACATTCCTCGGGCGTATAAAATTCTTCAAGGGTTTTTAGACGAATGGGCTCGGCGGATGGAGATTAATGACATTGTTTCAGTCATTACTCCTGAAGAAAAAGAAAGGCTTCGTGAGGCGTATAAAGACATTGAAAAAGTGGAAGAGTTTATTCAGGTTATGATTCCGGCTGTCCAGCGCGTTAAACCCGCTGAGAAGCGTTCTGAGGGCATGACTAAGCTTCAGATGTTATTAGGTATTACCGAAGAACACTTAACCACACGAAGAGCGGAAGAAGCTTCTAAATTAAAATCTACTCCGTTTGAAGATCGTCTTACTCGCGGCGCACAATCGAGGGTTAGAAGATGGCGGTAGTTGATTCGGCAATCTATGAAGAAGTAGTTGCTCAGATCTCAGCAATTGCAAGACCTGCTTCGTATAAGTTAAAACTTGACATTATTGTCGATGGTTTAATACTTGAATCGATTAAGGTTATTGCTGAAGATGGTACCAGAAACTTTGAGAATAGTTACGCAGATTCAATTGTCGTAACTGCTCAGTTTTTAGTATCTACATTTGAGCGGTATATTTACAATAACCGAACCAAACTAAAAGCGACGATTCGTGCAATACCAATTGGCGAATCTACGGATGCGGAGAACTTAGCGTCTTCTATCTTGGAGAGACAGTACTCCGCAATCTTAGTTGAGACTCGCGATTTTTCACTGCAAGGGTTACCCAACTACAACGGTGACTTAGGGATTGGCGAATTCCAATTTCAACTGGTAAACCCAGCGATTGAGCAGTTCCGTTTAATGACTGGAGGTTCTTGTTTTCATAAACAAAACCCTGGACAAGTTGTTAAAGGTCTTTTAACGTACTTGTCTCAACAGATTAAAGTGCCGGATAAATATCAAATAAAAGGGGTTGAGCTCTGGCCGCCAGATAATCAAGACGTTTTAAAACACGTAATTGTTCCAGCGACTACCCCAGCTCCAGATATTCCCGGGTACATTCAGAAATATGCCGGCGGAGTTTATAACCACGGGATTGGTTATTTTCTGTATATGAACATTTGGTACGTTTACCCGCTTTATGATCATACTCGATACGAACGCGCTAAGACCACGCTTGATTTGTTTATTATTCCTAAAAACAGATCTACTGGTTCAACGCGCACATTCCAATACAGAGAAGGACGACTACAGGTTCTTATAACGGGTGATGTTCGCCATAAAGACTCAACCGACTTACAGCATTTAAACGCTGGTAACGGCGTACGTTTTATGAAAGCGTCACCTACGTTTAATCAGTTTGCAGAAGTCAAAGGTAATCGCGCGTTTACAAACACCGATAAAACAACTGCGCAATTCCTGATCAATAAACGAGAAGGAATTAATCAGTCGGTGCGGTTATCGGATAATCCAATTACAGATAACGTATGTTACGAGATGTCGAAATTAGCAGCTCGCAACGGACAGATCATGGTTTTAGTGTGGGAGAACTCTAGACCGGATTTACTGTTACCTGGAATGCCATTGAGAATTTATTACGGCGCTGAAAAAGGTTATAGTACTTTAACAGGCACTTTACTAAACGTCACTTACGTGACTCAGCTCGATTCTCCGGGCGTTACTAATGAGCGATATCGGACTAGTACAGCGTTATATGTTTTTGTAAATCCGCCCTCGCCAAGTAAAGCGTAATTGTAATTTTTTACATAACTCCTTATGGTATAGTAGCTACGGCTGCATCCAGTAACCTAAGCGGTTACTGGAACCTTCTTAAATGGAAGATGTTTCGCACATATATTCTTTTAGTGAAGTTAAACCAATAATCCCACAGGAGTTTAAAAAATGATTACAGCAAATATTGGCGCGGATCTAACCGTAGCTTTTGACCCAGAGAACAATAAGCCGCTCTCTAATCGCAGTGGCGCGTTTACTTTAAAAGACCAATTTGGATCTTCTGTCAAAGTACCGTTTACCGTAATTGGCGATGGTGCAATCGACGGGAAGGCACTCAAAGCTGCAAGTGCGGAAGCGTTAGCGGCAGCAGGCTATCAACTGCAAATTAGCCAGGTGCAACTGGCACAATGATCTTACGCATAAAGAATCCGAGCCGGTTGGTCCCCGGCTCGGATTTATGCTGCTATTTTTTTTTTTTGACATAAACTAATGATGTGGTGCAAGTGATGCATGTGTGTTAAATTAAAATAAATGGTGATAAGGGTTAGATGGATGAAATTTAAAGTAATTGACATGTGCTTGGCGAGTAAAGGCGAGTTAGTTTCAAAGGAAGTGAGGATTGATCGGTTGGGCAATGGGCAGTATATTGCTACCTTAGACCAACGCGATGCTGTGGTAGTCCCCGCTAAAGAGATATTTGATCAACCCATTTTTGATTTGTGGGATTTGACCAATCAACTAAGACGCCAAAAACTGTTGTCGCCTGAGGGAACGGTCGTTGCTTTATGGAATGAAGCTTCAATATTGAGTAAAAGCGTTACTGAGTCTTACAACGATACCGAAGTAAGACGAATGGATGCCCGAGAGTTTGATAAGCTAGAATCTGATTTTTTAAATCTGTACAGCTAACCGGCAAAAAGAGGGAGGCGTTAGCCTCCCTCTTTATTCTGCTATAAACGTAGTTATTTTAAACGACCAAACTAAAGTGACCCATACCTGAAATACGAATACAAAATACCCAGCGTATTTTGAATTAAGGTCGTAGTCACGGTGTGCTGATTTTGGATCTAACGATTCAACCGCAAGGATTATAACGTCTCTCAAAAATGTTCCAAATAAAATGAACATTAGATCAATGACTATAAACCCAATCATTGCTTTAAATAGTTCCTTAACGGGAATATCTAAAAGAAAGACTGTTTCAACGGCAAGTACGCAAAGTCCGTACAGGAAAACAATAGCTACCGTAGTTTCAAATTGCCTTACAAAATACTGTCTGGTAATTCGCTGGTTAGCCATCCACCAAACAGCAGTACATTTTAACGCAAAAAGCGATAAGATAAAAAACTGCATTACCCCATCCTTAGGTACTAAAGGTATTAGTACAAACAATGAGGAATTCAACAAATGAAAGATTGGCACCCAGAGTTTGGTCCTTGTTACACCCCAATGGAAATGTTAGATAAAGGAATTTTTGAAGGAATCTATACTTCTGCTATTGAGCGCATTCCTGCTAAATACAAGAAACACAAAAAAGTGTTACCTCGTGGCTCAAAACCTGACGTTAGTATTAACCAGTTTAAAATTAAATCTCGTTTATCGTTAGGTCAATGGAAAAAGAACGGTTGGTTAATGACTGATAAACTAGGTTGGTGGGAATGGTACATTAAGTATTTTGAAGGACGTAGACTTGGTGAAGAGGATGACAAACAAATTAAACGCTGGAAGTCTTTTGTAGCGAGACACCAAGGCGCTATTACTAAGTCTGGTAAGCTAAAAGACTTAAAAGCTCGCGTTAAACAACGTCAAGGTTTGTTGCAATGGGGTTGGGATTCTACAGTACCTTACGATAAAGAGACCTTAGTTAAAAACGCCAAGCGTATTGCTAAAAGCGCTGGTGCTAAAGTCACAGCGGTTTCTCAAGAATCTTTACCGCCTAGTTTAGAGTGGTAAAGATTTACTCATTGGTAAAATGATTTGTACGCCGGAGGTAGCTTTGAGTTTAAATAGAAAGAACGCAGTTCCAAAGACATTACAAAGACGCCATGATCGCCGGGTGTTACATCAAGCTATTAAGTCGGGACTTTTAAATCCTAAACCAGAGCAAGTTTTAAAGGTTATCGAGCAGACGCCCGGAGTGGTGTTATTGTCGGATCCTGAGGAAGAGTAATGAAATTCAGAAATACATTCTTTATAGCGTACGGTGCTACGCTATTGGCTATTGCTGTATTAGTACTAGACGTTGATTTAGTACTCAGTATTTTGCTTTTTGGTTTAATTCTTAAACTAATTGCTGGTGGTATTTCACTATTAACCGATCGTGTTTACACAGAACAACGATCTTTACACGGAGGTAATTATGTTCTCGTTGGTGTCGATAAAATGGTTCCTGATATTATTAACACTAACCGCCTTAATAACCCATCTAACGCCGCGAGCAACATTCTTAAACGATTTACTTGAGATTCGAATTGTTAAACTAATTACGACAATTTCAATACTCATATCGCCGTATGTTATTCTAAGTATTGCATTAGGGTGGCCGTGACCACCCTTTATGCCGTCATCGAATTAAACTCAGACATACATTACTTTAGTGATAAATAATTAAACTATGGAGTTTAAAATGCGCCGCACTTATCGCGTGACTAAAGCCGTTGCCCCAGCGGGTGAATTAAACATCGCTGAGTGGAAAAGAAAACGCGCTGAATTAGTCGAGTTACTTAAACTTGGACCTGTGGAAGTCGATCTTTCTTATAGTTCTCGTTTTAGCAAGTTCCAACTACAGACTTTATTACGCGGCATCCACTTAGATGCCAAAATTAAGCCAGAACACCTTACCGTTGTCCTCACGTTTAAACACCCAGATTCAACAGTCTGTGACTTAGCTAATCGTGTTTATTGGGACGGCATTTATCCAGAATCGGCACGGGAGTAATTGATGAATATCAAACTAGTTCCATTAGACAAATGGTTAACAGCAAACACCAACCTTTTTGTAATTTCTTTAAATAAGAAAACCAGAAAGTATACCCAACGTTTAATTTCCCTGGATTCGGAAACTGCAATCCCAATTAACACATCCGCAGACTTTTTGACAAACGCCCAGTTACTTTTAACAATGTCGACAAAAGAGGTGACTGACTTATTCTGCAAGAAATTAGAAGGTCATGAAAACTATGTTTACGCTCTAAAGGTTTTTGAAAATACGACCGGCGATGTAAGACTTCCTTTAAAAGCTCTATTTGCTGAGCTGGTAATCACGCACTATAAAAACTCAAGACGCTTAGACCTTAGTCAAAAATATGGTTTTATTCTAACCCAATGTGTGACTAATCCAGAGCAAGCCGCGTTGCCAATGCATGTATTAGAAGAACCAAATATTCATAAAGACGTTATTGCCAATCAGCGGTCTGTCCATGCTCTTTTGCATCACTATTGCAACATGAACGATTCCGTATTGTCGACGCCACACTAATTAAACTTAAGGTGCTACTATGTCAGATAATTTTACTGAGGAACTTCAAGAGCTTCTTAAATTAGGAGCTCAGTTGGTGTTTACCGATAACCCGGTAACGTACAACGGATATGTTGCCCAATCAATGGTGGGTTCTCTGTATCAAGAACCTGGAACTTATTACACGGTTGACTTTGATGCAACTATCCATCGAGCCCCTGCGGTAATTTACGAAACAGCTACTAACCTACGAGAAGAACTCAACGAAGCTAAATTTATCGCACTAGACTTACTGGTAGGTACTATTGGTGCTTTTATTATGGTAGCTGACGATTTCCACAATACAGAGCAATCGGATAGACCTGACATCGGTAAGGTCTCCATGGAGTTTGGATTACAGCAAGACGGCTCGGTTTTACTGGTTGTTAAGAGTAATTTCTACGAAGACGTTGCTAGTCGAGTCTACTTGTTTACAAAAGGCGATGACGTTATTACTCCGTTATCAAAACGAGTACACTAAACGAGGATTTGTATGACTGAAGTTATTGTTGTTGAAAGTTCCGATGAGGTTGTCGGCACACACGCGGCGTTAACAAATTCATGTCGCGATTTTACAAAAAGTATAGTCATCGAAGATTATCCTGGTTTAGGTAAAGGGATTAAAATGTGGGAGCCTTTAACTCAGGAGCAACATGACGCTTTTTATTCTGATCTAAGAAAAACAATTGCTGACTTGCGCGCTAAAGGAATTGAAGGCGGTTTACAAGTAGGGTCCAGCACTACGAATAACCGTCGCCAATTATCTAGTAAACAGCAGAAAAAAATTGTAGCTAATCGCAAACAACAAAAGTTAGCAAGACGCAATCAAAGGCGTTAAGGGGGCTCAATGCAAGTGACGTTATATAAAGTCTCCGGTGACGAAGCCGAGATTACTGAACGATTGACTAAAATTGCGATTGTCGGTAGTTCCATACCAAACATGGGTAGTTCTTTAACAGATGCTATTAAAGAACACGCATTTAAGGCGGAGTTTGCGACAGAACCACTTTGGATGCAACAGCAAAAGAATAAACGTTTACGTCCTAAACGTTAAGGGGTAATCATTATGGGTGATCGAGAATTTTATTTACTGATCAGCGTATTGTTTATTTTGTTCTTAGCAATCGCTGCTACTTCAAGGAAAAAATAGACGATGACAAAGATTCTAATCATTCTTTATTACATTACTAACGGTGAATCCGTCTCTACTGGTAAAGTAGAAATTCGAGATCTTTCACCAAGTACCTGTAACCAAATTAAAGTTACTTTAGTAAACGATCTGAAAAAAGATCGGCATTACGGAAACACTACAATCATTTCAGCAAACTGCTACTAAACATAAGAGAGAGGCAATTGCCTCTCTCTATGCTGTATATTTAAAACGAGGAGTATTTATGAGTATTAAAATTTTAGCTTGTGCTTTAATTGCTGCCGCCGGTATTATTGCATATAGCAAACGCCAAGATAAACTGGCTACTGAAAAACATGAACGCGAAATGGATGCCGCGTCTGACGTCTTAAACAACACTCCTGACCTATTAGGTCAGTGGTGCTTTGACCTTAAAGACGGCAACACTTTAATTCGTTACTATCACGATGATGGTAAATCCATCGATGCGATTTATGACAAAGACACAATTGGTGATACGATTGACTTATTTAAGTTGTTTGACGCGCGTTTAAAAGTAACTGAATAAACTTTACTCTAGTTAATAGGGAGGCTAGCCTCCCTATTTCTTTTTTTTTGGTAAATGGAATCATTTTCAGACATATATTCCTTTAGTGAATCTGGTAGTAATAATACCACTTATAAATTAATTTAAAGGAATTTAAAAAATGAATAAAGCAATCGTAGGTGTAACAATTGCAGCCGCAACTTTAATTGCAGGCCTAATCGCCACTAAATACGCTGAGCGGAAACTAGCCGCCCAGCAAAAACGGATTGACGCTGCTTCTGCAGCAATGTCTGCTGCTGGTTTAAAAGGAGCGTGGTCGATTGACCACGCAGACGACGTATGTGTAGTATACGCCAACGGCGAAAGAAAAATGAAAGGCATCTACATCGATGCCGATCAATTTAAGTTGTTTACTAACAATTGCCAGCTGCTGGACAGCTGCGTAGTATAGTAGAGGAGTATAAAAATATGGAAACGGCCGTAGTTCTAGCTGCCTGCATCTTGGCAGGCAGCTGCCTTTATGCCGCACTAGTGCGGCCAATCCTTTGGAAGCTTAACATATGTTAAGCTTCCTACTAATTTCACACTTAATTCTGTTAGGGTTAAGTGTGAAATATTCAGTACTCTTAATTAGAGAGTACGACCGCAAAGAATCGGAACGCAACAAGCGTGGGAATCTTATTCCACGTGGGTAACGGGACCTTACCGGTCCCCATTGCGTTTTGTTTCTTTTTTTTTTTGCGGCAAAACTGGGAGCTTGCGCCCCCAGCCTCATTTAGAACCAACCGCCGCTATCACTAGCTGAATTACCTGACTGGTCTGCGCCAGGTTTCTTCATACTTAAGTCGGTGCCGTTTATATCGTCTCTAATAGCCCCTACGTCAAAGAAAGGTAATACCGTATACATATCACGTTGTGGAGTCATTGGGCCTGACTTACGGTGCTTACCGCGCTGTACGGCTAAGTATGACCTATCACCACGTTTCTCAATGTTAATTAAAATACTACCGTCTACTTCTTGTTCTAGGGTCCTACAGCTATCCCAGTAAGCTTTACCAGCAATTTCAGCAACAAAGTTATCTACACCCATCCGGATAAGGTTCTTAGCTTCTGAACTGATTTGATGCGGTGTTATCACTGTGATTTTCCGCGGAGCACAAAAGTTCCTGACGCGACGGAACAAATCACGAGTGTCCATCCCTTGTGCGCCTTGGATACAGCCCACTTTACTGAACATATTTAAATAGTCGATTGTCAGCAAATGAATCTCATAACCTTCGGATTCATACTGCATAATTAATTGAAACAACCCTTGATAGTTAAACTCAGATGGGTTGACTCGTAGCATGTGTAACGTATATCCGTTAATCATTGTTTTTTCACGGATGTAATTTAAAGCGTAATCGCGATCAATGTCCTGAACGTTACATTGTTCTAAAGTTTCGTTTTCTTTTAATGAGCCATACATTAACAACACGTTATCTGTTAACGCGTTTTCTGATGAAATATGAAGAATCATTGGTTTCTTTTTTTCATCAAGCATATATGGTGTATTGTAAATAGCAATCTGTTTGGTAAGGTTTAATGTAAAACCTGTTTTGTAGTTATGCTCCATGGCACCTACAACCCAAAAATCGCCACGACGGAACCCGCCATGCCAACCAAACATCCGGTTCATTGCTTGTATGCCGGTTTTTAAAACACCTTCAGTGCCGGTCTCGTCAATTGCCTCATCAAGTACCTGAGCAATCGAATCTGGATCAGTTAAGTCTACCATACCGACTACGCCGGTGATTCCCATTGGGCCTGTTACTTTTGCATCTAACGTAAATTTGTCTAATTCGGCTTGAATAGACATTGCAAGCTTACGAGTGTCTAACGGAATGTCTTGCCGACCATATACAACTTCAGCGGTGTATTTCTTAAACAAATCTCGGAAATTCTTTTCACGATTGTAGTTATTTATTAAGCGAGAATATTCGACGATCTTTTTCTTGATAATAGTTTGATCGTCAGTCGTAGGTAACGTCGCTTCAATGATAGGAGCAAACGTTACATCTGCGCGCGTATTTAGTCTGAGGCGTTGTAATAAAGACTCCCTATCGATAGGTTGGGTATCGGGCAACGAGCATAGATGTAAAAGGGTTGATCTTAACCCTAGAACTATTTCTCGGTTTGGGTCTGAGTCTAATGACGCTTCTGGAACTTTGAGTTCCTCCACCATACTTTTCACTACTTGGCTTGAGTTCTCTGTACGGGGAGTTAACAAACTTTCTAAGTACAGTAACGTAATGCTTTGAGCAAGTAGAACTTTTTGATCCATTACAACCTCTACGGGTAATTCAAATGCAACAAACAAATAAAAGACAACATTACGTCGGCGTAGCACCACGCTGGCTTACTACCGCTATTGAGAAAAACGGATTACCAATCGAGACGCTGTTGTCGTACGAAAAATTATCGACTATAGCATCCCCCGAAGACGTATGTTTTTACGACCAATACCTTCGGCATATGCATTTATATGTCGGTACATATTTCAATGATTTTATTTCTATCCGCCAGCTGCCAGCAAACCGTCGTTGGTTAGATAAATACGCTGAGCGTTCTGAAGTCGCCCGTGTTACTTTTGAAGCCACGGTAAAGCGCCTAGGTTCAGACTTAACAGAATCGTCAGTACCCGTCACCGTGCGACGTTATATGTATGAGCCAGTTTGTATTGGTTTAGATACTCTATTTTTTGTACCAACTGAAGATACGAATGCATCGATGTCGGGCACAAGCGAATTCTTTGAGAAAGCTTTAGACGCTTTAGCAAAACAATTGAATGTTTCAGATTTACAGCGATTTGATGTTTATCAATCGTTTTGTACTGTTTAAGTAGCACTTAAACTAAATAGTATAGTGGTTTGCTGGGGCAACGGCTTATAGACTACTATGCGGCATTTAAAGAAAATGCTGTGGGTATTACTGTGTATTTTATGCAGGGTGCCCCAGCGCCTTATTTTTAACGTTAAAAAAATCTCGTAAGGATAAATTTATGTCAAAACTGAAAACCCGCCAATCTGCGTCAATCGCCGGTGCGTTGGTATCACGTCTCAAAACACGCAAAAGCCAAAGCGGTTACGTTTTCTCTGGTGCGACTGACAGCTTAGCTTCAAAGATTGCCTCTTTAGAAAGTCTGTCTGATGAAGTATTAGAAGGCGAAGTTCAGCCAGCCGCACAAGCCGCGGAAGGTGAGTTAAGCGAAGTTGTACAAGAAGTCGCTGCAGATATGGACGTTGAAGCTTCAACTCCAGAAGAAGCTGCTGAAAAATTGGGCGTTACTGAAGCCGGCTTAGAAGCTGCTGCTATCGTTGCTATGGCTGGCCACAACCTGCAAGCCTTCCACAGTGCTTCACGTCGTGGTACTGCTCCAGCTGCCGGTATTCCTGTAGTTGGTTTGTCTGCTGGCGGCGCTGCTGGTTCAGCTGGTTCAATTGGTTACAGCGTCGGTATCGAAGCATTTGACCAAGCTATTGCTGGCAACCATTTCGAAGAATCAATTGCATACAACCTGCAAGCTGCACGCCAAGACGAATTTGGTGAAGCTTTCTTCAAAACTATGGTTGTTGGTCCAGACCAAGCGTATTTCATCGCTACCGCTGAACGTCTGTCTGTGTTCTCTGGCTTTAGCCACAAGTTAGACGGTAAAGTTATCAGTGCTGGTAAACGCAACATTCTTGACGGTTACCGTGATGCCTCTTTGATGGTTAACGAAGGCACCGATCTGGTTCCATCAGTTGACGCTTCAAACACTGCAAGCTTCGTACCAACTGCAAAAGTGCCACACTCTGTACGTGTTATCGACAACACTAACGTAACTACCGGTGCTTTGGTTTTCGGTAAGAAAATTGACTTATTGGGCGTTAGCTCACACCCAGGTCTGATTGCTGCTGGTTTGATGAACCAAACTGACTCAATCGATCCACGTGTTGAACTGAGCAAAGTGTATGTTGAAGTTAGCGACGGTACCAACACCGACGTAATCGAGTTGAACGCGGCTTTCATGCCAAACCGTCAATTCCTGAAAACTCAATTCGGTGCAGGTAACGACAGCGCGTTGCGTTTCCGCAGCAGCTCTTTCATTGTTGACGCTGCAACTTTAGATGTGGCCAACGGTTCTACTTCTCAAGTATTTGCTGGTTTAGCGACCAACAAACTGTTCTTAGAAGTACAAGTAAACGGTGACCTGAACCTGGAAACCGGTACTACTGAAATGAACGCTATCGTACGTATTGCACGTATGTTAGATGTTGATGGTGCAGAAGTTGCCGTACCAGCTGGTTTAGCATCAGTGACATTCGCTCCATTGGGTTACAAACTGTCAGCACGTCGTACTAACGCCAACCGCCGTAGCGTTGGTCAGCTGTTAGACCGTGACATTTTCCAAGAAGCTTATGAAATCGGTCTGTTAGCGCCAATCAGTGCACAAAAAGCAGTTGCTCCTTACGCAGACAGCGGTTCAGTTGTACAACAGCTGATCACTGCTACTCACATCCGCGTATCAAACGCTGCAGTTACAACTCTGTTGAATTACGCTGAAGCACTGGCTGCTTACACCTCAGCAGTACAGCAAGGCGCTTTAACAAGCGACATCTATTCTGGCAACGGTTTAGAAGGTATGGCTCGTTTCTTCCTGACTCCATACTTCAAGAAAATCACTGTTGACCTGAATGACGTGATCGCAAACATCAGCACCAAAGACAAGCTGAAAGACGTTCAAGGTTTCTTCACTTCTTTAGTGCAAGAAGCTGCTGCTGCTGCATTACAAGGTTCTGGTTACTTACCAGCACTGCGTTCAGTATCAGGCAACATGTCTGCGAAGCCAACTTTGGCAATCGGTACTGACCAGTACTTACCAACGTTCATGTTCCTGCAAGGCGATGACCGTACTGCAGGCGTAGGTTTTGACTATAAACTGGTATCTACTCCAGATACTCGTATGTATGGCAAGATCTTCCTGACGTTTGTTACTTCTGGTGAAGGTTACCAACCTCTGAGCTTCGGTAACATGCTGTGGCGTCCAGAGCTGGTCTCTGAAATCCCAGTAAGCCGTACTGGTACTCAAGTAAACGAAACTATGGTTCAACCTGCTTTCCGTCACATCGTGAACTTACCAATCCTGGTACAGATCGAAGTTGAAGGCCTGGCAGAAGTGATCAAGTCTCGCTTGCTGGTTAACACTAATTAATAGTTAGTGGGCGTGTAGTAAAAGGAGGGCTTCGGCCCTCCTTTTATGCCGCGTTTTAAATAATCGCTAAATCGAAATAATTTCAGACATATATTCCTTTAGTGAATCTGGTAGCATTAACGCTACGCAAACTTAACAGTCCTATGGGGACTAAGGAAATAAAAATGAATATTAAGGCATTGTTAGGCGCTGTTGCAGTAGTAACAGCAATCGCTGGGTTTGTTGTTGTCGCTTACAAGAACAACGATACTGACAATTTTAAATTATTAGCAAAAGTAAACAAAGCAAAACCACATCTGTTTAAAGATATGGTTGTTAAAATTAACTGTGGCGGTTTAGTTCTCAGCCGCCACGACGTCGACATCTATTTGATGGGGCAGATCACAGAGGAAAAAATTATTGAATCTCTGGGACAGCTGCAGGATATCTCTGCAGCTGAATAAAAAAATAGGAGACCGAAGTCTCCTATTTTTTTTTTGTCCGAATTCAAAACTTTTGTAGGCCTATATTACTTTAGTGAACATTGACTAAATCCGACAAGGAGGCCCCTTGGAAATAGAACGACCCAACGCTAGCGTTACTACTTTAAGAGCCGCTCCAAAAGAATCCAGTGCTAGTATAGACACCATGGTTCTAGGATACGAAACGCACATTGTAAACTTCTGCCAAAAAGAATTACAAGTTTGTTTACGTACAGGTATTAACTATACAGTACTTCCTAAAAACGGTCCTGTAGGTACAGCTCCTGGTATTATTATTCAACTGTTAACTAACACTCACAAAGACTATGTGAAAATTGACAGCAAGAGTCAATTGAATGAACCGCAAAATGAAGACCAGAAAATTATTAAGTCTTCATTAAAACGTTCTAATAAACTCAGAAATGAATTTGACGAAGCAATCGTTGAGTATTATATTTCACGAGAAACAATTGACGCCGAAGGCGGTGTCGTGTACTTACCTGAATTGGATATCCAGTTAAGTATCCTATCTGCTATTGCTACTCCAGAACATCCGTTTAGTGCTAAGGGCTACGAAACCCACGTAGTTTACGATAATGATTTTCTAGGAAGTAGTAGTTTAACCGGTGTAGCATTTAAACTTGTTGATAACAGCGGACACCTCGGTGTCCGATATGTAAACCTAAATCGACAAGTCTATCAGCTTACGCCAATTCAAGACGTTAATTTAAATAACGGACTTTACGTTACAACCAACGGGTTGTGTAGCGGTAGTCGTAGACACGCTGCTGCTAAAACACAATACTACCCATTAGACAAAATACAAGAAACATTTGGTACGTTATATAAAACCGCTGAAGAAGCTCGCATTGATGGTGATCCAGACATCATTAGTAAACGTGAGCACGAGCGAGCAGAATCTGAACTTAAAGCTGAAACCTTACGTTTAAAACATCAGACGTTAGAAACAGAAAGAGAGCTTGCTGAAATACAAAGAACTAGAGATCTTGATAAACAAAACCTAGTAAAAATGCAAGGTGAGTTAGATCGAGTTAAATTGACGTTTGACCAGCGGGAACAAGAATTTAAAGCACATGAGAGAAATCTCGAACACGAGCGAAAAATTCTTGAAAACGAATTACACATTTACAAAATGCGACGTGGCGACTATTATGACGAACGTTCGCAAGTTCGGAAAGATTCCTCCGACATTATGAAAATGTTACCAATTATCGTAACTTCAATTAGTACGATTCTTTCATTAGTAGCACTGATGAATTCAAATAAGAAATAAAAGTACAAACAAGAAGGAATAGAAATGGACCCACGAGTAGTTGCGCATCGCCGACAGGTCGGCCCAAAGATGAATCCCGATATCGTCAAGGGTGTTGCGGTCACGCAAATGGAAGGTGTTCGAGCTTATATCGATCACGTATGGCGGTGTGCGGCCAAATCATTTCCACCTGGACTTGAATATATCCGTGGTGAAGTCTGTACGCCGGAAGAAGAATTTCGGGAAATTGCAGATGCGCCCAAAAACGGAGCTCGAGGAAAACGTGCCGGCCGAGGAAAACTGGAGTTGGCGCGTAGTGACGTTTATTTGATGAAGTATCGATTTTCTTGGGAAGGGGTAGAGTTACCCCCAAGGTATTTGTTTCTTCCATTTGTTGGTCAAGCTGGTTTGATGCATTTACGTGGACCCAGATATTGCGTTAGTCCAGTATTAGCGGATTTAGCTTTTTCTCCAGCTAAAGGAAACGGAATCTTCACGCACTTTACTCGCGACAAGATTACAATTAACCGCTCACCGTTTACTTACATTTGTGACAACCGCGCAGTGTCTACATTCGTAGTCTGGTCGGCTATTCACACTTTGGCAAACGATCAATCAAAACGCCGAGGAGTGACTTCAACACTCGCACATTACTTATTCTCTAAATACGGATTACAAGAAACGTTTAGTAAATTTGCAAATACTCAAGTGGTTGTTGGGTATGAGGAAATTGACGACGTCACTTATCCGCAGGAAGATTGGGTAATTTGTCGAAGCGTGGGTATTTCACCATCTCCGTACAAAAAGAAACATTATGAACCATCACGCGTACGTTTAGCAATTCCTCGCTACGCGTATTACAACCCGGACGGCAAACCTAACGTATTGATCGATGGGTTGGTTGCGGGTTTCTTCTATGTGACCGATCATTTCCCAGAACAAGTTCGCCCTGACTTCTGTGAATCCGATCGATTCTGGCGGTTATTGCTGGGATATGTTATTGTGGAAGGTGAAGAAAATGGGGGAAAGATCCAACAGCAAATTGATGCGCATATGGCATCTCTTGACGAATATGTTGATGAACTTGTAATTGAAACATTTAGAAGTGTCGGGATAACTCCTCAAGATATCTACGAGTTCTTTGTGTTTATGATTCAGTACATTCATGAATTTTTACTGACTGTTGATCCAGCAAATATGTACGGTAAGAAACTTACAGTATTGCGTTACGTCATGTTAGACATCGTAATTGCTATTTTCCGTTTTACATACGACATTCGCAGTAGCGGAAAGAAAGGTTTAAATTCACAAAACATCCGTCAAGCGCTTGGTCGGCGATTGAACAGAGACTTGATTTTTAATCTGGCATCTCACCACGGTGAAGTTCAGATCATTAGCTCGTCTAGTGACTGCGCGTTATTAAAATTAACCTCTAACGTAGTATTGCAAGAACGGGCAACCGTTCAACGCAAGCGCCGCGGGAAAGGTACGCTAAGTGATCCGTCAAAAGTAGTACATATCAGTATTGTGGAATGTGGTTCAGCGATGAACCTACCTAAATCTGAACCTACTGGCCGGACAAAATGTAACCCACACGTCAAAACAACTCCAGATGGCTTAATCGTGCGCGACGAGTCACGCCGTGAGTATTTTGACTCGGTACAGAAAATTCTACAACGTTAATAAAGGAACCCACATGAGTTACAATATTCAAAACAGTATTGCACAAGCACTACAACAGATTTTATCAAACCCCCGTAATCATCAGGACTTGTTCCTGTTCCATGCCTACCAAGCTGCAATTTATAATCACTGGCAAAACGACACGTTTTCCAAAATGATCAATACCGCGGTATTGACGTGGGATATGTTATCCCAAGAAAATTCTTGGCCAACTGGAGTAATCTCAGTTGCAGACAAAGAAGACTACGTTTGCGATTTAATTATCCGCATGTCGGGCGCGGCTTTAATTGCCCGCGATCCAAATCAGATGCGTATGTTAGGTCCGCAAGATCAATATGCCGTATCTGAAGCTCTAAGAAACGCTCAGACGCTGACCTCTGATCTTGATGCGTTTCAAAAAGCTGCAATGATTCAGAATCGTGGTACTAATGCACGATACGGAAACGTTAAAGAATCTTCTTACGTTAATAAACCACAAAGTGCTTCATCTGGCGGCCACAGCCGCTACGGACGTACAGCGGAAGCAGCAGTCATCCCAACAACAAGAAATGTACAAACGGAAGAACCGATTCAATCGATTCCTTTTGTACTTAAAAGAGGATCCGAGATGGATTACGCTAATCATAAACTAAGCTATGAGTTAAATCCAAATTCTCGCCGTAAGAAACCAAATAAGGATTTCATGGGCGAGTTAGCAAAAGCAGACATTATTCCGGTGACTGCTGAAAGTGCCCCAAATTTGGATATCACAAAAGCAATTGCTCCAAGCAATATTCCAATTGCTACTAGTATTGAACACGCTAAAACTTTAGCAATGATTGATATTGCTAACCACGGCGGAGTTGTTAATGAAGATCATTTGTTAGAATACAGCTATCAGCAATTAAATACTTTAAAAGTGTTTACTGATACTGCGGCCTTACAAATCTTCTCAGTAAGCGAACCATCTATTGGCGCATTGCGTTTATGTGAAACTGTAGAAGAAGCTGCTGAATGTATTAAGTCTCTTTTGGAGAGTACTAACCCATTTGCAGTTTCAATCGGCCGACGTTTAAATGCACGTGCTACAAAAGCTACGAATGACGAATTAGCGTTCCGTTTAGTAGTCGAAGAAATCATTGAAGACTTTGCCGAAGATGTTGCGTTGGTGCCAGGTCTCTTACTTGAGATTGCTGGTGACGAACAAGACTTCTTAGACGCTTGGGGTCCTGCTGAAATGCGAATCTTAGAAAGTGTTCGTTGTATCTATCTTGGCCCTAGTGAGCCAGAAGACATCGAGCAAGTAAATACTATCATGGCAGGTGATGTTGCTGAACGTAGTATTTTCTGGATGGATCCAACGTACGTATCTTTCTTACCTGTGGCGTTTTACCACTTAGGAATTGATACAAACTTTAGCGCAATTGGTCAAGCTTTCTTACGTAAGAATGACCACCCTGAAATTTATGACGCATTCCGCGGAATTATTTCACGGGCGTACGAAGCGCGTGGTGCGAGCTATCAGCGCATTATCGTAGTCACCGACGATAACGTTCGTTTAGAGTTATTTGAAACTGACGTTGTTGGCGATAAAGATGTTGCAGCACATATCTTAATTCGCGCGGCATAAATACAGAAGTCAGGGAGAGGAAACTCTCCCTGACTATTCTGCGTTTTTATTTTTTCTTATAATAAACAAAGGACCTAAGCATGGCTACGTTAATCGATCCAAAAGTCTGTAAAGACAACCAACGTTACGCTCAGTGTTTTATTAAACGACACGCACATCACGCAAACCCCGCTATTGTTAAACAAATGCGGAATTACTTTATATTAGAATGGTTGTTAGGTGATCTTTCTAACGATGAAATGATTCGTACTCGTAGCGAGTATCCACCAGTTCATTGGAGAAAATCTCAGTTTGCTTATCTAGCGATTGAAAAGCTTGCTGAGTTAAATAATTTTTATGCCTTAGCGCCTGCGCCTAATTCACGAGGCCAATACTTACACCCAATCTTAGGTTTCCCATTTGAATTAAATTTAAAATTTAACCAAGCTCAGGTAGATTGGTTAAATGCAAACGGTTGGGTAGTTCGAGAGAAGGACTATTCTATAGTCTAAACTTTTATAGAGTTATTTCATGCGAAAAATCATTGTTACCCAAACAGTAAGTACTGAAGACGACGTCTCAGGTAAAAAGCTCAAAGAAATTGAGCAAGTTTACTATGGACAAATTACGCCAGACGCATTTGCTAGCCTAAGTAATTACGAATCTGAGTTACAGGAGCAATATGCAATATTAAAACCAAATGGCACCATTCGTATTCGTCGTAAGTGCATCAACGGCGTAGATACATATGTTCAAACTATGAAAACCTGGGAAGTTGGAGTCGTTGGTAAAGACGAAGCGCAGCATGAAGTAAGCGCTGATGAGTTTGCAATGTTTAAACGATTAGCAGACTCAGGGTTTTATAAAAGACGTTTCTTTGTACCTATCAACGATTCTTTAAAATGGGAAGTAGACGCTATTTTAAATGCGGCTGGAGAATTTACTGGTTGGGTTAAAGTTGATCTAGAAATACCCCAAGGGTACACTGGAGAAATTCCTTCCCATACGGAATTACCTTTTGAATTATCAGATTCAATACTTGGCCAATTTAATACAATGACAGACGATGAACGCGCTCGGTTAAAAACCTTACAAACTACTGTTTTTGAAGTGTTGCCAAAACAAGCATAAAAGAGGAGGCTAACGCCTCCTCTTATGTCGTATTTTTTTTTTTGCATTTAAACGTTAGAATTCGTCACTAAAAGAATCGGCGTCATCGCCTAAGTCATCTGAGGGTTCAGAAGGTTCGCTGCTTGTGTCTGAACCGTAGTCATTTGTACTATCTCCAGAGCCATCCGCTTCTTCTTCCTTAGGAGCAAACTGAGTTTTAATTCTTTCAGCCAAAGCTTTCAGAGTAGTTTGCAATCCTGCAGTAAACTTATTCTGCTGTTCTAATAAATCTAATGGTTCTTCTTCTAACAGATTAGAACCTAATAGTTCCATCAGCTCAGGCATGACGTTATTGTTCGCTAACCAGCGCCGTACGTAATACCCTTTAACAACCGCAATTAATCCGTCAACCATCCCCTCAGCTTCATCACCCATCATCATCCCAATGGACTCGCGGTTAATGAACGATGGAATTACTGAATCTAAAGCATCGGTATATTCTTTAAATTGCGTCATTTGCAATTCAAGTTGAGTATCGTCAATCTCAGGCAATGAAACAGTTAAATGGCTAATAAATTCATCTATGCATTGTAACGCAGTAGCGCTCTGTATGTCAAAGTTTCCTTTATCTTTAACAATCCCATTTTCTTTAGCGTCGTCAACAATATTCTTGTCTCGAAAACCGTCCGCTAACTTGGTGCGATTTTCTTCAACAATTTTTATTAAGTCTGCTAACAATTTACCGTCGTTTAAAGTATACTTAGCAACAAACTCAGTAAGTTTCTCACTGGTAATTTGAGACTTAATAGCCGTTTGTTTACGGAACAATAAGTTCTTGGCTAACAGCTCAGCAGCAAATTCAACATCCGTAGAACTAGTTACAAGTTCAGGAACTGCGCCCAACGACATGGTGTGTCGATCGCGCATCTTTTCATCGAGCTCTGTACTAACTTCAACGCGTTGAGTGGCTTGGTCTTGCACCGATACTTTTGTTTCAGGATAATTGCTATTGCCTGTAACCGTAACAAACATTCCTGAGCGTCTTAACCCGTTGACAATATCGTAAGGGTCTGTTGATGTAAATGGAAAGGCGTTGTCTTGTGCCCGCATTGCTTCAGTTACAAGTTTTTCAACAGTAACATCTGGTTCTGGGTCATCTGGATCTAACTCAATCGCTAACTCACGATGGTTAACTGAGTTTTTAACCGCAGCCATTGTGTTTGCAAATAACAAAATAGCGCGAATAGAAGCCAACGTTTTTGATTTGTCTAATAAAGAACGGCCAATCCCCATGTTGGTATAGTCGTAAGCAAAGTAGGTGACTAACTCTGCTGGAATATACACTAATTGAGTTTGCCGTTTAGACAGCGTTCGACTGAACATGATACGATATAAATCGTTAACGTGAGCAATCTCAACGTTTTTGCCGTTGATACCACTGCGTAACCGTTCACGTAAGTCGTCTTCAACGTGCTTCTGATAAACCTCAATCAACTTCTGAGCAATGATACCGCCTTGGGTTGACGATGTCCCACCGGCACCCGATGCGGCCTGTATGCGCTTTAGAATTGCACTATTGGCATCCCCAGAATCTAATCGACTTTGTGCAAACTGATCATAAACGTCAGCGTTCCGAGAATATGATAGTGGGTTACC